>Ga0233425_10003620_pt1 | contig 27651 bp, 27 predicted proteins | sample Watercolumn_Towu_2_FD_181712 | JGI IMG/M metagenome (GOLD analysis project Ga0233425, IMG submission 181712) | Freshwater microbial communities from Lake Towuti, South Sulawesi, Indonesia - Watercolumn_Towuti2014_140_MG | ecosystem: Environmental > Aquatic > Freshwater > Lake | place...
GCCTCGCGGGTGGTCCCCAGGACACCACAGAATGATCGCCCCGCCGCAGCCTGCAGGCCCTGGAGCCTGGAGCCTGGAGCCTGGAGCCGACGATTATGGACCGCCCCGGGGCGATTGGCGTCGCTGGCCTGGAGCCTGTATTCTCACGAGCGTGCAGATACTGAGGTCGTTCATCGAGGAACAGGACCAGCTCGGCAGGGTCGAGCGGATCTCGGACGAGGTCGACCCGGGCGGGGAAGCGTCAAAGGTCCTCGCCGCGCGCCAGGGACGCATCGTCGTGCTCGAGCGGGTCAGGGGATACCGGGCGCCCGTGGTCTCCGGCCTGGTCGGGTCGCGAGAGCTGCTCGCCGCGGCCATCGGGACGTCGGTCGCCGACTCGGTGACCACGCTCGCCGCGCGCATGGACGCGCCGGGGACCGTCGAGGTCGTGGACAGCGCGCCGTTCCTCGAAGGCCTCGAGACGACCACCACGGTGGACGATGTCGTCCCGCTCCTCCGGTTCGACCCGGGCAGCGAGCGGCCGTACACGTCGTCGAGCATCATCGTCGCGCGGTGGGCACGGGGTGGGGTCAACCTGTCGTTCCACCGCATGATGTACCTGGGCAGCGACCGGTTCTCGGTCCGCGTGGTCCCGCGGCACCTGCGGACGATCCTCGACGAGGCCGGCGGGAAGGCCCGGGTGGCCGTCGTGATGGGGGTCCACCCCGCAGTGTGCATCGCGGCCGCGACGTCGGGGGGTCCGGACTTCGACGAACTCGCGTTCGCCGCCTCGATCTGCGGCGGGCTCCGGGTCGTGGACCTCGACGGGCTCCTCGTGCCCGCGGACGCCGAGATCGTGCTCGAGGCGCGGTTCACCGGAGACCTCGCCCCCGAGGGGCCGTTCGTCGATCTGACCGGGACCCTCGACGGCGTGCGGCAGCAACCCGTGCTCGAGGTCACGCGTATCCTGCACCGTCCGGACTTCCTGTACCACACGATCGTCCCCGGCGGCGCCGAGCACCGGCTCCTGATGGGAACACCCCAGGAGCCACGGATACTGCGAGCCGTTTCGAACGCCTTCCCGCGAGTGCGCCAGGTCGCGCTCACGGCCGGAGGCTGCAACTGGCTCCACGCCGCGATCTCGCTGGACCGCCCGCTTCCGGGACAGGCACGTAACGCGGCGCTCGCCGCGCTGGGAGCCCACCCGTCGCTCAAGCGGGTGGTGGTGGTCGACGCCGACATCGACGTCCATGACGCGGAGCAGGTGGAGTGGGCGATCGCGACACGGGTCCAGCCCGACCGCGACGTCATCGTCGTCCCCGGGACTCGCGGCTCCTCGCTCGACCCCGCGCGCAACCCGGCGGACAGCACGACCGCCAAGTGGATCATCGACGCCACGGTGCCGGCTGACCGCGACCGCGCCGAGTTCCTGCGCGCCGAGGACCTGCCGCGATGAACCTGTCGGACCACGAGCTCGCCCTGCTCGACGGCCGCGGCGGCCGCGCTGCGCGCAAGGCCATGGAGATCCTCGTCGCGCTCGGCCGAATCTACGGCGCGGAGCGGCTCGTGCCGGTCGCGTCGGTCCAGGTCTCGGGCGTGTCGTTCCACAACCTCGGCGACGCGGGGCTGGAGTGGATCGAGGACATGGCCCTCGACGGCAGGGCGGCTGCCATCGCCACGCTCAACCCGGCCGGGATGGACCTCGAGGCATGGCGCGAGCAGGGCATCGACGAGAGCTTCGCACGAGCGCAGCTCCGCATCGTGGACGCGTACCGGCGCATGGGCATCGCGGCGTCCTGCACCTGCACCCCGTACCTCGTCGGCAACCTGCCAGCTCCTGGCGAGCACGTGGCATGGAGCGAGTCGAGCGCGGTGACGTTCGCCAACACGGTGCTCGGCGCCAGGACGAACCGTGAAGGGGGCCCGTCAGCTCTCGCCGCGGCCCTGACGGGCCGCACGCCGGCCTACGGCCTCCACCTCGACGTGGACCGACGCCCGACGCTCGAGGTGCGGCTCGGCGCCCGGCCCGAAGGGTGGGACACGTCGTGGTGGGGCGCCCTGGGGTGCGCCCTGGGACGGCTCGCTCAGGGGAGGGTGGCGATCGTCCGAGACCCGCCCGGTCGCCCCGACGTCGCCGAGCTCAAGAGCTTCTGCGCCGCCGTGGTCACCTCCGGCGGGAGCCCGCTCGTGCACATCGAGGGGATCACGCCCGAAGCCGGGCGGTTCCCTTCCCCCGACGAGTCCGTCGAGCTGACCGCGGCGCACGTGCGAGACGCGTTCGAGGAGCTCACCGATCCGGGCGACGAGATCGACATCGTCTGCCTCGGGTGCCCGCACGCGTCGCTCGGCGAGCTGGCGCGCATCGCCCAAGGTCTCGAGGGGCGGCAGGTGCGGGTCACGACCTGGGTCTGCACTGCCCGGAGCACCGCGGCGCTGGCGCGCGAGATCGGCCTGACCGCCGCGATCGAGGCGGCAGGTGGGCGTGTCGTGTGCGACACGTGCTTCGTCGTCGCTCCCCTCGCCGGGAGGTTCCGGGCCGTGGCCACCGACAGCGCCAAGGGGTGCTTCTACGCACGGGGGCACAACAGGCTCGCCGTGCGCCTCGGCTCGCTGGACCGATGCCTCGACGCCGCCGTGCGCGGGAGGTGGTCGTGACGCGCAGGACGTACCGCGGACGTGTGATCTGGCGCGGCACGGCGAACGGCGAGGCGCTCTGCAGCTCGGAGCCCCTGTCCTTCTACGGCGGGATCGACCTCTCGTCCGGCGTGGTGACCGAGCAGGGACACCCGCTCCTCGGACAGTCCGTCGCCGGGCGCGTCCTCGTCTTCCCCAGGGGCAAGGGGTCCACCGTGGGGTCCTATGCCCTGCTCAGGCTGGCCAAGCAGGGCCTCGCGCCCGCCGGGCTCGTGATGGCGAGTTGCGACACGACCGTGGCCGTGGGCGCGATCATCGCGGAGGTCCCCTGCGTCGACCTCCTCGACCTGAGCGAGCTCGCCACCGGGCAGCGGGTCGTCATCGAGGGGGAGGACGTATGGACGGAATGACGAGCGGTGGCGTGGTGGTCAAGCTCGGCGGCTCGGTCGTCACGGACAAGCGCGCCGAGGAGCCGCGCGTGCGTCGCGAGGTCGTCTCGCGGCTCGCGCGCGAGATCGCCGACGCCGCGCCCCGTCCGCTCGTGCTCGTCCACGGCGCCGGCTCCTTCGGTCACCAGATCGTCCGGCGGACACGGCTCCACGAAGGCTTGCAGGGCCCGCGCTCGCTGCTGGACTGGGGCGAGACGCAACGGCTCCAGTACGACCTCGACAGCGAGGTTGCCGGGTTGATGCTCGCCGAGGGGCTGCCGGTCGTGCCGTGCCAGGCATCGGCCACCGCCGTCATGCGCGCCGGCACGCTGGTGTCGATGGACCTCGGCGCGGTCCGACTCATGGTCGAGCGCGGCGCGGTGCCTCTGCTCTACGGAGTCCCGGCCGTGGACCTGGACCAGGGCTGCTCGATCCTGTCGGGCGACCAGATCGCGCCGTACGTCGCCAGCGGGCTCGGGATCGATCGCCTCGTCCACGCCACCGATGTGGACGGCGTCTTTGAAGAGGACCCCGGGCTGAGCCCCGCGGCGCAGAGGTTCGATCGCATCGACGCGGCGAGCTGGCCGGAGGTCCGACGGAGGCTCGGAGGCTCGAAAGCGATCGACGTCACGGGCGGCATGGCGGGGAAGGTCGAGGCCCTGCTCAACGCCGCGCGCGGAGGTCTTGAGGTGAGGATCGTGGACGCGAACGTTCCGGGCCGCCTGGCCTCGGCGTTGCGAGGCGAAGCCGTGGGGACCCTCGTGCTGTGGGGGCACCCGTGACCCGCCCCGTGATCGTCGGGATCACCGGGGCGAGCGGTGCGGCCTACGGCCTGTGCCTCCTCGAGCTCCTGAAACAACTCGGGCGGCAGACCCACCTCATCGTGACCCGGCCCGGGGTCCAGGTGCTCGAGCACGAGACCGGACTCGACGCAGCGCGGGTCGCGGGCATGGCGACGCACCACTGGGACGTCGACGACCTCGCCGCGCCCCCGGCCAGCGGGACCTTCCTCACCGCGGGCATGGTGATCGCGCCGTGTACCATCCGGACCCTCTCCGCCGTGGCCTGCGCGAGGTCGAGCAACCTCCTCGAACGGGCAGCCGACGTGACGCTCAAGGAGCGCCGCCCCCTCGTCCTGATGGTCCGGGAGACCCCGCTCCACGCGGGCCACCTCAGGTTGATGCTCGAGGCGGCCCAGGCCGGCGCCGTCATCATGCCCCCCGTCCCGGCGTTCTACCTCCGCCCGCGGAGCCTCGACGACCTGGTCCGCCACTCCGCCGCGAAGGCCCTCGACCTGCTGGGGATCGAGCATGACATGATCCAGCGGTGGGGGCACGATGCTGAATCTGACCGCGTCGCGAGCTCGACCCCACCTGACGGTGATATAGTTTCGAACGCATCTGGTCGGAACAGGTGATGACGATGGCAGATCACATCAAAGCGCTCGCCCTCCTCGCGGTCTCGGCCGCCGCGTTCCACGGGACCGCGTGCGACCGGTCGAGCCCGTCGGAGGACCGGTCTCGACCTCTGGCGAGCGACATCGCGGACGAGGGCGCGAACGACACGCGACGACCGCCCGCATCCGAGCCGGTCGTGACCGAGGGAGTCGTGTCCAATCCCGAGGTCGGCGAGGTGCCGGAGAGCTGGGGCGAGCCGCACGTGCTCCACCTCGAGCCGACCGGCCCGAACGGAGAGCTCCAGCCATCAAGCGTTCCGCCGTCGGCCCAGCCGTTGCTTTCCCCTCCGGACACCGGGTCCGGAGTCCCAGGCCTCCCGGAGGAGCCGGGCGACGTCATGCCGCAGCTCCAGCCACCGCCGAGCGGGGCAGAACAGGACCTGGCTTTCCTCGAACCGCCTCCCGACGCGAGCGGACCGCCCTGCCCGCGCTCCTTCGACATCCTCAGGGCCCTGGCACGACAGGCCAACCGCGCCGTTCCGGCGCGTGCCGAGTATCTCCAGGCCTGCGAGGCGCTGCCGCCCGTGATGCAGCGCTGCGTCGATCCGGGGTACCGGCAGGAGCACGACCAGGAGTGCACGGCCGCCCGTGACAACACGGACCCCCTGCTCCTCGAGCGGTTCAGGAGAATCGTCGAGGGCGACTCCGAGAGCTGATCCGCGGCCCGAGCACCACCCTCAGCGGACGCGGCAGCCCTGCCGCGATCGCGGGGTCGATCCCCTCGTACGCCCAGCCAGGCAGCTCGCGCCCGAACGACAGCGACCGTTCCAGATCGCCGCCATGCTCGATCGCCACGGTGGGGAGCCGCTCCCCGGAGGCCACGGCGATCCGGATGATCCTCGCCAGCGCGTCGAGGAACACGACGTCGCGTGTCGGCTCCAGCGGAAGCAGCAGCGGGACGTCCCGTCCCTCGATCACCAGAGCCAGCCACCTGATGGGCGTCGGTGGTTCGTCCGGAAGCGTCCGGGCGGGTGGCCTCCCCCCCTCGGCCAGGAGCGCCAGCTCCGCCTCGCATTGCCTCATCTCGGCATCGGTGAGATCCACGACGAAGACGGGCTCTTCGATGTCTATCATCGAATCATGATCTGCCCCCAGGAGCTCGAACGAGCAAGCCCTGGTGTCGCTCGGCTGCCCTGGCGATCGTGCACTGTCACGGCTCCCCCGACACCGCACCCGCTTCCTCGAGCACCCTTCTGATGGCCTGTACCTCGGGCGGCGCCGGGTTCGATGAGCCGCATGCGCGGTCGATGAGCTCGAGCGCACGCTCCCTGTGCCCGCGGATCGCCTCGATGAGGGCCCGGGCGGACAGCGCTCGTGCGTGTCCTGAATGCGACTCGAGCACCCGGTCCAGCTCCGTCGCGGCTCGGTCGACCTCGTCGCTCCGCAGCAAGGCGAGAGCAAGGAAGTACCGGAGGTCGGGATCGCCGGGACGTGACTCGAGCGCGGCCCTCAGGTCCGGGACCGCCGCCCGCGCGTCGCCACGACCGAGAGCCAGGCGGCCCCTGACCTCCCGTGCGAGTGGACATCCCTCGTCACGCTCGAGCGCTCGCTCGACGGCCTGTCCGGCCTGACGGGAATCGCCCGCGGCGAGATCGACCAGGGCGATCAGCGCGTGGCTCGCGGCCTCATCCGGCCGTACGACGAGGAGCCTTCGAGCCTGATCCCGTGCCTCCTCGAAGTCCTCCCTCGCCACGAGGACCCGGATCAGCACGGTCCTCGCCTCCGGGAAGTCCGGATCGACCAGCACCGCGCGCCTGGCTCGGGACTCCGCCTGGTCGAGGTCCCCGCGATGGAGGCTGATGCTCGCCAGGTTGGTCCACGCCTCGGCGAAATCCGGGTTGAGCGTGACCGCCCGACGCAGCCTCTCCTCGCCCTCGTCCAACCTCCCGGTTCGCAACGCGATCAGGCCCATGTTGGCCTGTGCCTCGGAGAACCGAGGGTTGTACTCGAGCGCGACGTCCAGCGCGTCACGAGCCCGGTCCAGCTCGCCCTCGTGGATCAGCTCGACAGCGCTCGCGTTGAGCTCGATGGCCCGATCGTGCAACGGGGTCGAGCTGCAACCCGCGGTCACGACGAGGACGGCAAGGACGAGCTCCCTCTCTCTCGTGTCCATGTTCCGGTTATCGGACGGGGCCGAGAAAGTGTTTCTTGGCTCCACCACCATTCGCCCCATCGTGCCATGACGGCATCGATCGTGCGACGCTTGACGGGCCAGGGTCCAAAGCTCTAGGATACCCGCGGTCGTGGCGCCGTAGCCAAGTGGTAAGGCAGAGGTCTGCAAAACCTCCACTCATCGGTTCGAATCCGATCGGCGCCTCCATTCCGAGCACGCGCAGGGCGTCACGAGGGCACATCAGCGGGGCCAGGAGTCGTCTGTGGACTACACCAAGACCATCGCCGAGGTTCTCCGGTACGACGGCCTCGCTCGCCAGAACGAGCAGCGTCTGCTCGACAGCACGGACCGGGCTGGAGTGAGCCGCGCCGTGACGAGCGCGGCCAGCGCCTTGCTCGACGAGCCTGGTGAGCAATCCGATCTCGGGCTAGCCCGCCTCGCCGGCCTCCTCGGACGGATCGCCACGGCAGAGGCCGCACGGGCGCTGATCGAGATGCTCGGGAGCACCCGACCCGCCGCGGTCCAGGCCGCGGGCGAGGCGCTCACCGACATCGGAGACGTGGACTTCGATATCCTGGCTCCAGCAGTACGAGAGGTGCTGGCCGCCCCCTCCCCCGGAGAGGTCGTCGAAGACCTCGCGCTCGTCCTGGCCGACATCGACCACCCCGGGGCGATCGACCTGGTGCTCGAGATGTTGTGCCATCCCTCTGCACAGGTCGTCGTGGCTGCTCTCGAGGTCGCCGGCGAGCTTGGTTGGGACCGGCGGATCTGGGACGCGCTCCAGCGTTTGACTGGAGACCATCGCGCGGCGACGGTGCTCGACGAGGACGATGGCGAGGTGGTGGTCGCTATCTCCGAGCTCGCGGCAGAGGTCGTGGACACCCTGCGCGCGATGGGTCGGACCGAAGATGAGTGACGACGAGCGCGACGAGGAGGACTCCACCCTCGAGACCGCCCACCCGGAGCCCGGCGACGGCAGAGGCGCAACGAGCGCGTTCACCCGCTGGCTGGCAGACGTGTGGGACGACGAGGTGGAGCCCATCTACGCCGGGCATCTGTGGAACCTGATCCTCGAGCATCTCGAGATGCCGGCACGACCGCAGATCCTCGTGGCCGGCTGCTCGACGGGCGCGATCATCCCGGCTCTGCTCCGCGCCATGGATCCTCCGAACCAGGGCCGCGTCATCGCGCTCGAGGCCGAGGGCCCGATGCTCGAGAAAGCCCGGCAGCGCGTGGCCGAGTGCGATCGGCGTCGCGTCTTCCTCAAGGGCGAGTCCATGCGCAAGCTCAAGTTCGCCGACAGAGTCTTCGACGTCGTGATCTCGAACATGTCATGGCTCGACCTTCCGGAACCGGGCGCCGCGCTCAGGGAGTTCTTCCGCGTGCTGGGCCCGGGCGGCGTCGTGGCGCTCGGCCTCCCTCTCCGCGGCACCCTCCAGGAGGTCTACGACCTGTTCGCCGAGGTCGCGCTCAAGCACGACTTGCCGGACGTGCACAGGGTCCTCGAACAACAGACGAAGCACATGAACCCGGACGAGGCCGAAGCCCGGCGGTTGCTCGAGGGCGTCGGGTTCCAGCTCGTGTCGGTGCACTCGAGGGACCATGAGATCTCGTTCTCGAGCGGTCGCGATTTCTTCGAGTCGGTTCTCGTCAAGGCCCTCTTCCAACCCAGGTGGGCGACGGTGGCGAGGAACCACATCGACGCCCTCGTCGAGCACACGCGATCTGCGATCGATACCTACTACGCAGGGGACCCATTCCTCGTCCGGCTCGTCGCTGGATGCGTCTGCGGCGTCAAGCCCGCCTGAGCGCGGGACCACCCGGTCCCGCATCGAAAACAGTTCCCTTCAGCCCACGCGATCTATATATACCCCACCCGTGCGACGGTGGGACGACGAGCAGGAGGTCCTCGACCTGGTCGAGCGCCGCATCAGAGACGTTGTGATCGGAGCCCCGGGGCCGGTCAGAGACATCGCGCTCCATCTCGTCGATGCCGGGGGGAAGCGCGTGCGACCGAAAGTCGTCGTGCATGCGAGCCGCGTCGGCGGCACGACCAGCGGGGCGGTGGTGGACCTGGCCACGGCCGCCGAGCTGATGCACAACGCGTCGCTGTTGCACGACGATGTCATCGACGAGGCTCCCTTGCGTCGCGGCCGCCCGAGCGCACGCAAGATCTGGGGCAACGCCCACTCGGTGCTCGCTGGCGATCACCTGATGACCTGCGCGCTCCAGATCCTCGAGAGCTCGGAGGTCCCGGGGGTCCTGAAGACCATGCTGGTCACGATGCGCCGCCTCGTCGCGGCCGAGGTCGTCCAGCTCGCGCACCGCGGCAGGTTGCTGCCGGACCGGGAGCACTATTACCAGGTCGTCAAGGGCAAGACGGCCGCCCTCTTCTGCTGGTGCGCCGAGGCCGGCGCCCGCGCGGGCGGAGCCGACGACGCGATTTGCCAGGCGCTCGCCGAGTACGGTGAGGAATCCGGGATGGCCTTCCAGCTCTTCGACGACCTGCTCGACCTGTCGGGCTCCACCGACGAGATGGGGAAGTCCCTCCTGTCCGACATCGCCCAGGGTGTGGCCACTCTGCCTGTCGTCCTCGCGGCTCAGGCGCAGCCACACCTCGTCGAGGAGATCCTGGCCGGCGGCGGTGGAACCGGCGCGCTCGATCTCGAGTCGCTCGTGGTCTCGGTCCGGCACTGGGTCGAAGCGACCGGCGCCGGAGAGGAGACCCGTCGGCTCGCGCGAGAGCACATCACCAGGGCGGTGGCCGCCCTGCGTCCCCTCGGCGACGGTCCTCACCGGGACCGGCTCGAGCAGCTCGCCCGGACGATGATCGACCGGCGGAGCTGAAGGACGCCCACGATCGCCCCGAGCCCTTATCCCGTGGTCGCGGGTTGGTCCGTCGGCCGCAGCAACTCGATCGCGCGACGGAGCTGTGGGTCGTCACGCTGCTCGCCCGGAGCCCCGCCATGCGCTCCGCCGGCCGGGGGCTCGACGCGGACATCGGGCTCGATCCCTTCGCCCTGGATGCACCGCCCGCTCGGGGTGTGGTACCTCGCCACGGTGAGCTTGAGCCCGCTCCCGTCGGGGAGCTCGATGACGTTCTGGACCGAGCCCTTGCCGTAGGTCCGTGTCCCGAGGATCACGGCGCGCCGGTTGTCCTGGAGAGCGCCGATGACGATCTCCGCGGCGCTCGCCGACTGCCCGTCCACCAGGACCACGATCCGGAGATCGGGCCGTACGCCACGGCGGTGGGCCCGTTCCTCCACCATCAGTCGCCCGCCCCGGCCTCGTGTCGTGACGATCACGCCCTGGTCGAGGAACTCGTCGCTCACCTCGACAGCCTGATCGACCAGTCCGCCCGGGTTCCCCCTGAGATCGAGGACGAGCCCGCGCAAACCACCCGCGACCTCGCGCTCGAGGCGATCGAGGGCCTCGTGATGGCGCGCAGCCGTGTCCTCCTGGAACGTCCGCACCCGGATGTACCCGATCCCCGGCTCGAGGACCCGGTGCTCCACGGACTCGACCCGGATCACGGCTCTCGTGACGGTCATCACCAGCGGTTCATCCACTTCGGGTCTCCGGACCAGCAGCGTGACCACGGTGCCGGGCTCGCCACGCATCCGGACCACCGAATCCTGGAGGCTCAGCCCCTCCGTGGGCTCTCCGTCGATCTCCACGATGTGGTCCCCCGGACGCAGCCCTGCGTGCTCCGCCGGCGTTCCCTCGAGCGGGGTCATCACGGTCAGCACGCCGGCCCGGATGTCGACCTCGCAACCGATCCCGCCGAACCGTCCCTCGGTGTCGGCGCGGAGCACCCGGAACTCCTCCGGGGTCATGTACGCGCTGTACGGGTCCAGGGACCGGACCAGCCCCTTGATCGCGCCGTGGATGAGTGTGGTCTCATCGACTTCGTCAACGTAGCTCGCGCGGACGTGGGCGAGCACCTTGGCGAAGGTGGTCAGCGCATGGTAGGGGCTGTGCGAGCGGGGCTCGCCCCTGGCCGCGGTACCGGAGAGGCAGACCAGCACCACGAGGGAGACCCCAGCGATGAGCGCGATGGATGGGATGGCGCAGCGACGCATGGCTTCAGCATACCCCACCGCAACGCTCTACGGCAGGCGTTGACATCGGCAGCGACGTCTGAGCATATTCACCTACAACTCGACCAGAGGAGAGACGATGGCGCAGAACACCAAGGGGCGGGCCACTGGCGCCTCCGACAAGCGAAAACAGAGCCTCTACTTCCCGGAGTCCATGCTGAAGGAGATCATGGCCGAGGCTGCACGGCTGGATCGGTCGCTGTCGTGGGTGATGCAGCGAGCGTGGCAGGTCGCACGTAAAGACATCCGGAAGATCCCTTCGGTCAACGACTACATCGACCTCGGCCCCGACGAGCACCTGGACGAGGCCGCTGACGAGACCGAGGACTCCTGAACGGCAGCACGGCGACATCGTCCGCCGTGCTCGAGCTGCTCTCTCCGCACCCCGATTCCGGGTGGTGTCAGTAGTCCACTCGGAAGAGCTGCTGACCCATGAGGATATAATCGCCGCGCTGGAGGTCCGCCTCGCTGGCGACTCGCAGGAACGTCCCGTTCGAGCTGTTGAGATCGGTCACGGTGATCTTGTCGCCTTGACGCGCGATCATCAGGTGGCGGCCCGAGACGTAGCCGTCCTCCGGAAACAGCACGTCGCCGCGCTCGCGACCGAGGACCGCGCCCTCGCCGGTGAGCCCGAAGGCATTCGCCATCTGTTCCTTGCCCACGATGAGAGAGATGCGGCCCCAGAGATCGTCGATCGCGCTGCCCATGAGCTCGGTGCCATCCTCCTGGGCTTCGGCCTCGGGGATCACCTCGATCTTGATGAGCTCCTGACCGAGCCGCACGACGTCTCCGGATGACACCTCGATGGCCTTGTCGGCGGGGATGCGAACGAAGATCCCGTTCAAGCTCCCGTCATCGGACACCGTCATGCGCCCGTCCGCGAGCGTGAACACCGCATGCCGAGGGGAGAGGTAGGCATCGGCCCGGAACACCTCGTGGATGTCCCGGCCCACTGGGTTCTCGCCTTCGTTGAGAGGGAAGGACCCTCCCTCGCTCCCGTCGGGACGGATCAGCACGAGGTGTCCTGCCGCGGACGGCTCCTCGACCTGCTGGGGAGCCTCTGCCGCAGGTGGCGCCGCCGTATCGAGACGCGCTCCGCAGGCCCCGCAGAACTTGAACGCCGCGGGGTTCTCCGTCTGGCAGCTCGGGCACTTCCTCATGCCCTTCGGTGGTTGTGGCGGCGGGGCCAGGGTCTGCTCGTCCTCGAACTCCACGACTCGCGCCGGGGCCGGTGCTGGAGCCGCGCGAGGCGACGTCGCCACCGGCCGCGGGGCCGACGGTGCGGCTGCCGGCGGCTGGAAGGCAGGAGCCGACTCCACGAAGCCCGGTGAACCCAACCCTGCGTGGACTTCTGGCGGCGGGGCTACCGGGATTCCCGCCGGTGGCGTGGGCGTGCTGAACGCCCGCCCTGGTGCACCGACATCCTTGGGAAGCTCTGAGCCGCAGCCGAGGCAGAACTTGTAGTGGTCCTGGTTCTCCTTGCTGCACTTCGGGCAAACGATCACGCCTCACCCCTCCTTGACGAAGGCACGTTAACCGACCCGACCCTCGGGAGTCAAGGACGCGTCATCGCCGGAGCCATCACAGGTGACGGCCTCGCGGGTCATAGTGCGAGCCAGACGCCGAGGAGCGTAGCGATCACTCCGGCGAAGAAGGACACGGTGGCCAGCAGGATGGGCGGCACGCGCCCCGGCTCGAAGACGCGGGTGACGGCGGTGGCCACACGCCGGAGCACGTCCGGCAGGGCGTACACGCCCTGCCATACCTTCCGTTGCAGCGACCCGGGGTGAGCGGGTGGGCGGGACAGCGGAGCCACGGGAGGTGGCGGAGCGGACACCTGGCGCCGGACGAGGAGCCTGCCAAGCCTCTCCCGCAGCTTGTCGCTCCACGAGGGCCTGGCGACGAGCACGCCGTCGCTCACCAGCAACGCGCCCCGCAGCGAGACCTCCCGGTAGTGGCGAGCGCCCTCCTCGTCCTCTTTCAAACCATCCGGGCACTCTTCGAGGTCGCTCTCGCCGAGCGAGACCGTCATGTCGCGTGGCAGCGGACCCTCGGCCGAGATCTCGTACTGGGCCGGTTGTTGCGGTGCTTCCGCGTCGCCGGCGAGGAGCTCCGGGTCCACATACCAGGCTTCCTCGACTTTGGTGGTGACCCGGATGGCCATCGCATCCTCCTCTGTACTTCCAATTCAACGAAGATGCCAACAGGTCGTCAAGACCCGGTGGCCGGATCACCGATCTGGATCGACCCGAGGCGACGGGTTCTGCCCCGTCATCAGCCGTCCCGGGAACTCGACTTGCTCCCCGGCGGAACGAGCAGTGAGCCGGGTCACCGAGCCAGCTCGATCAGCAGGGGGTAGTGATCCGAGCCGAGCGGCGTGCTCTGACGATGCGGCGCCGAGGCGAGCACGCGAACGTCCGCGACTCGCCAGCGGCCCCCGCCCCGGAAGAAGGCGAGGTCGATGGCCGAGCCCTTTCTCCCGCTCGGGTAGGTCGCCGTTGCGCAGCCCTTCGTCGCGGGACACGCCCTGACGAAGCCCCTGCCGGTGAGGATGTCGGCCGTCCGGTCGTAGATGGCCCGACCGGTATCGAGGGGGTCCATGTTGAAGTCGCCGGCGATCAGCACCGACGACCAGCCGGAGTACCGGTTCGCCAGTGCGGCGGCGGACCCCATGCGGAGGCGAGCATTGCCGCAGTCATCCGGACCTTGCAGGCCGCGCGATGACTTGAGATGCACCGCGGTGACTGTGAGCCCACCCGCGTCCTGGAACGACAGCTCGAGCGAGTCTCGAGGCCCCGCGGCACGCCGGTCGCCCGGCTCGAGGAGCCTCGCCGTGGCCTCGAGCCTCGTGGCCACCGCCACGTTCTGCGGAGCTCCCGCGCGACGGCGGTGCGTGCTGGAGCAGCTCCAGCCGGACCCGGGCCAGGCAGCAGCGGCGAGGTCGCAGGCCACCTTCGCGCCCTCGACTTCCTGGAGCAGCAACACGTCGACTTCCTGCGCCGAGAGGCTCTTGGCGAGGAGCTTCAGCCTCCGTGGGAACTGCTCGGCCGGCGTGCCGTGGTGGGCTTCGCCAGTGAGGTATGCCGGCTCGCCGTCGCCGTCGTAGAGCTCCCAGACGTTGTAGCTCACCGCCGTCACCCGCACGCCGGGCCGACCCCGCGCACCTCCTCCGACCACGGCGACGTCGGGTGGCTCGCTCGCGCGGACCTCTTCCCGACCCGTGGCGCCACCGACGGTGCACATGCCGCGTGGACGAGGAGGCCAGGGCTCGGCTCCGTCGCTGCCACTGGCGCCTGCCGCGTCTGGCCCGGTGGCGCAGGCACCGCAGTCCATCACGTAGCGGTTCGAGATCCAGCCCTCGGTGCGGCCCTCGGTCTCGGGGAACGCCACGAGCAACCAGTCGGGCTCGCGTTCGATCACGGTGAGCCGGGTGCACTCGGAGAGCCGGATGAACCCGCCTCCACCTCGCTGGCGATGGACAGGCGCACCGAGATCCGCACGCCGCTGGTGCACGCAGACTTCATGGGGAATCGACGCTGCCGAACCTGCAGCCGAGGAGTCGGCCGCGCCGTCCCGCTGGCCGGGTTGTCCTGGTTCGCCCTCGGGCGGCTGATCCGCCCACAGGTCGCCGCCGCTGCACTCGCCACAGCCTGCCGCGAACGTCAGGACCAGCGCGAGCACGGTCAACGATGGAGGTTGATGGTCGACGATCATGCTCCTCAAGACAAACGGGGAGCGCGCCATCCCTCGGCCTGTCGATCGAAGATCAGTCAGAGGCGAGCGCTCGGAAACGCTCGTCCCTGGAGCCGCCAGCGAGGTTCGCTAGCGGCTGAACCCGGCAATCACGGGCGCTTCGAAGTCTTCGCCCTTGCCGATCGCCAGGAACCCGAGCAGCCCGTAGATGAACTGGACCAAGAAGCCGAGACCGAGCCAGCAGGTGAGCAAGGAGATGACCCCAACCCAGAGGTTCTGCTTGAGCTGGAACTGGAACCACTGGTTCTGCTCCTGCCCCGGGAGCTTCCAGATGAACGCACAGATGATCCAGCCCCAGAGCCCACCGAGAAGAGTGATGATCCACATGATCTTCACCCTGTCCCGGAACTCCTGCGGTACGCCGAGCGAATCGAGAGACGCTGCCATTTTGAACCCCTTTCACTGTGACCGGTCGCCTTGCGCCGGTCAGCTACCACACATCGAAGACAAGGATTCTAGCCGTGGTCCGACCGCAGGGCAACCATTTGCTGATCCCTACTCTGCAAGGCGCCACGTGTTGTCGAAATATCCAGCAATCACAGGCTGATAGCGGCGCGTGAAGATGGCTCGCGGACGCCTCGCTGTAGTATTTTCATCGTAGACCACGTAATCGGGCAGGAAATCTGGGAGGTTGTTGCCCGCCGCGACCGCGGCGGCCGTGTTCCCCGCCTGGACCACGAGGTAGCGGTCCGGAGCGAGCGGGTTGGGCACGATGAACCGCGTGCCGACGGACTTGCTCTCGAGACGCCTCGCGCCGACGACGATGGCCCCGGGCTCGATCGTGATTGGCAGCTTCGAGGCCACTCGCGCCAGCACGGCGTTGGAGCGGGTGTCGCCATAGAGCACCAGGCTGCACCGCTGGATCATCTCATCCGTGAGCTCGGAGTCGGCCACGACGTCGTTCACGTAGTCCCACGTCCACTGGGCCCAGTATCCCTCGGCGGCTCGCCGCGCCGTGGCGCGCAAGGTCGCGGTATCGTCCTCGACTCCGGTCCCGTACACGTGGACCTGACAGGTGTGCAGCACGTCCGTGATCGGGCCGGAGAGCCCGGGGCGTTTGCGAAGCTCGCCGTCCGCCAGCGGCCGCCGGCCGACCTTCCACCGGAACCCCTGGCGCGACAGGACCAGCTCGTCCGGCCGCGACGCGCCGAGCTTTGTGACGACGACGTCGTCGACCACGACCTCCACGTCTCCGGTGCTCGCGATGGGACAGTCGCGCAGGTGGAGCAGGACCTCGTCCGTGTTCTTCGTGCCGACGACCACGCGATGCCCCTCGTCCTGGACCTCGCCCACCATGCGCGCGGCGTCGGTGAAGTCCAGGATGCTCTCGACCTGGAGCCAGTGCTGGCGCCTCGCCCGGTAGTCCCACGCGACGAGCCAGACCTTGCTCGGCCGCGGGTCGCGGCGCACGTGGTCGATCTCCCGGAGCAACTTGAAGCGCCTGTGCACGCGGTACATGATGTCGTGCCCCATGTCGTACTCGGTGTACACGTGGGGCACGCCGAGCCGCTTCAGATGCTCCTGAAACGCTGGAGGGTAGTGAGGCCGCATCGGCCCGGTGTCAGCCGTGCCGTGGAAGAACTGGAAGAGGCCCGTGTTGCGCAGGTTGTCGGCCGAGTCCCACGCGCCGAAGGCCGAGATCAACCGCCGCTCGAGCGGGGTGGTCGATGTCACGAGGTACTGCCACCACGACGGCGCGCCCGCCATGGGAAGCACGGCGGCGAATCGCCACGCGTGGCGCGCGCCGATCGAGTACGTCCCGACGCCGCCATTCGAGATGCCGTTGAGCACGATGCGGTCCGGGTCCACGGTGTAGTGGCGCTGCACGTCATCGATCACGTCCAGCACGTCCTGCTCGCCCATCCAGCGCCACATGACCTGGCCGAAGCCGTTGGGCGCGGCGACGAGCCAGTCGGTCGCGAACCTCGGCTCGAACAGGTCGAGCAGGTGCGCGCTGTACGTGTCCCAGTCCAGGTTGTTTCCGAAGACCACGCCGAGGAACAGGTTGTGGTTCGACGAGCCGCCGTGGAGCACGACGAGCAGCGGCGTGGCCTTCGACGGGTCGTAGCTCTCGGGGACGTAGAGCGAGTAGGGCTGGACCACCTTCGAGATGCTCGAGCGGTACCCCCGCACGACGAAGCCGCGTCGCGCCCCGACGGCGTCGCGTCCGTCCACCGCCGCGTCGAGCGCCTCCCTGGCGCGTGAGAAGTAGCGGTGCGAGTTGTCGGACTGCCCGCCCTTGCTCCGGATCTTCTGGACCACGTCGAGGTAGTGCTCGACGCTGGACAGCGTGCCCTCCGGCACGGACTCGGGCCGGCTCCGGCGGAGCGTCTCGAGCTGCTCCCGCGCCCGGTCCAGCTCGGCGTCGGACTGCGCGAGACATGGTGCAGCGACGGAGATGCCCACCGCGGCGAGGCAGAGAAACATCAGGTGCCGTGACATCGCCCGTGTCCTAGCGCGGGCGTCGCGCGCCGTCAACGGCCCGACACCCTCCACCGTGAGCGTGAACGTGAGCGTGAGCGATGGGTGTTGTGGGAGATTCCCAGGCTCCTCGAAGGCCGCTCAGATCGCCTCGAGCGGCATCTCCTCGCCGTCGGAGTCCGGCGCCGGCGTCTCGCCGGAGCCCTCGTCGCCGGAGGCATCGTCGGGCGGAGCGGCCTCGTCGAGCGCGGGCTCGCCGCCGGTCGTGTCCCCGGTAGGCGCCGCCGTCTCTGCCTCGTCATTCGCCTCGTCATCCTCGTCAGACCGGCTCGGGCGATCGAAGCGGAAGCCAAGCGAGAAGCCGACGATGTCGTAGCCGCCATCGAAGTGGCCCTCGTTGATCGCTACATCCTGGTTGACCGTGTCCGGGTAGGAGCCCGCGCGCGCCATCAGGCGGTAGGCCTCGCCCTCACCGACCTCGACCGTGCGGTCGGGCATGAAGAGGTGCTCGTACGACAGGGCGATCTCGAGGATGGAGAACCGGCCGATCACGCCGATCGAGACGCCGTAGTGGCCCCAGGGCGCGTAGTCTATCCGGGTCTGCTCGACCGGCTCGGTCTGGCTCTCCCAGGACACCCCCGCGGCGATGGTGAGATGGCCGCCGAGCAGGTTCACGCTGCCGCCGAGCCGGAGACCGAAGGTGTCCCTCCAGTCGTGGGTGATGTGCAGGTTCACCTCGGAGAGCACGGCGGACCCGTCCAGGTCGATGTTCCAGATGGTCGCGTCGTAGCCGTCCATCTGAGAGGTGTTCTCGTAGATGAAGTCCAGCTCGATGTCGAACAGCTCGCGCTCGTAGTTGGCGACGGCATCGGCCGGGACGTCGGCGCGCGGGTGCGCGTACCGCACGCCGAAGCGGACCACGGCCAGCGGCCAGGGCGCGACGAAGCGGGCCGTTGTCGTGGGCCGCTCGCTCGGACCGTCGAAGACGGCAGACGAGTCGCCTTCGGCATGTCGTGCGTTGATGGTGGGGTACGCCTCGCCCTCGGCGTCGATCGAGTCGCTGAGGCGGACCTGGAATCCGAGCTCGAGCCGCTCGAAGCCGTTGACGCGGTACAGGACGCCGAGCTGCCCTCCCGGGACGAAGCGGTCCCAGACGTGGAGCGTGGCCTCCACGTCATTGACGATGGACACGGCGGCCTCGGCGTACGCGGTGAACGCCATGTACACGAACGACGGCTGGAACGAGACGCCGATCCGGAGGTTGGGGAAGCTCGGGAAGCTGAAGCCCGCCGCGATGGATGGCCAGACGAAGATCACCTGCTGGGCTGCGGTGTCGAACCGGGCGGCCCCGCTCAGCTCGTTCGCGCAGGTCCCGGTCTCGCACCCCTCGAGGTCGTGCTCGCGCGTGCCGATGTCGAAGATGCCCGTCGAGACGGCCGCCGGGCCGTTGGCGCCGATGGCCAGGACCAGCCAGTCCGCGACCCGCACGTGGAGCGCGAGCATGGGGCCGAAGTTGAGCCCGGCTTCATCCTCGGTGGGCTCCCACTCGCGGACCTGGGACTCGTATGCGTTGCCGAGGTCGGAGTGGTCAGCCGACGCGGCGCGCTGGAACATGAGCTGGCGCCAGACGAAGTTGTTGGTCAGGTACAGGTCCACGTAGTCCGTGTCGGCGATCCCCGCCACGTTCGTGTAGATCGCCGTCAGGCCGGGGTTCGCCGTCGACGCGCCGGCGCGGGCCACGGCCTCCGCGCCGTTGTCCGTGCCGTACTCGTACCCGCCGGCCATGGCACGAGGGGCCAGACACAGGGACAGGACGGGAACGACAGCAGCCGCCAGTCTTCTCATGCTCGATCTCCTCGCCGTCCGATGCAGAGCTTCACTCTACCACGTCATCGATCGGGCCATAGTCCTTCCGTTCCAGGTTATCGAAGCGGGTGTAGTCGTCGGTGAAGCGGAGCTTGACCCTGCCGATCGGCCCGTTGCGTTGCTTGCCGATGATGATCTCGGCGACGCCGGGCTCCTTGCACTCGTCCTTGGTGTAGACCTCGTCGCGGTAGACGAACATGATCACGTCGGCGTCCTGCTCGATCGCGCCGGACTCCCTGAGGTCGGCGAGCATGGGGTGCTTGTCCTGCCGGCTCTCGAGCTGACGGTTGAGCTGGCTCAGGGCCATGACCGGGATGTTCATCTCCTTGGCGAGCCCCTTGAGCGAGCGGCTGATCTCGCTGATCTCGCGCTCACGGCTCTCGCTCGCCGACCGGTTGGTGCCGCGCATGAGCTGGAGGTAGTCGATGATGAGCAGGTCGAGGTGCTTCTCCGCCGCGAGCCTCCGGGCCTTGGCGCGCGCCTCGAGCACGGTCAACGCCGCCGTGTCATCGACATAGATGGGGACCTTGTACAGCTCGCCCGCCGCCTGGATGAGCTGCGGCCAGTCATCGTCCCCGACCATGCCCACCCTGACCTTGGACGCATCGACGCGGCCCACGCTGCAGAGCATCCGGCGCACGAGCTGCTCGCGGCCCATCTCGAGCGAGAGGATCAGGACGTGGTAGTTCCGCTCCGGATCCTCGTGGTGCGGCAGCTTGGCTGCGTTGACGGCGAGGTTGAGGCAGAAGGCGGTCTTGCCCATGGACGGACGGCCCGCGACGATCACCAGGTCTCCCGCCTGGAGCCCCGCGGTCAGGCCGTCGAGGTCGTAGTACCCCGTCGGGATACCCGTCACCTTGCCGCCGCGCCTGCTCGCCGCCTCGATGGCGTGGAAGACGTCGTGGACGATGGGCTTGACGTGCTGGTACGGCGAAGCCTGCTTCGCCCTGGCCACCTCGAAGATCTTCTGCTCGGCCCCGTCGAGGTACTCCTCGACCTCGCCGGGATCGCCCATGCCCTCGGCCACGATCTCCGTCGCGGCGTTCACGGCGCGGCGCACGAGCGCCTTCTCGGACACGATCCGCGCGTGGTTCTCGATGTTGGCGGTCGTGGGCGTGGCGTCGATCAGCCCCGCGAGGTAGGCGTGGCCGCCGATGGAGTCCAGGTCGCCGGCGTCGCGCAGGACCTCGGCGAGCGTGATCATGTCGATGGGCTGGCTGCGCTCGCCGAGGACCATCATGGCCCGGTAGATCTTCTGGTGCGCCTCGACATAGAAGTCCTCGGGGCCGCGGAGCTTCTCGAGCATCAGTGGGAACGTCCGGTTGTCGAGGAGGATGCCGCCGAGCACCGCCTCCTCGGCCTCTCGACTGTGCGGGAGCACGCGGCCTGCCGCCGCGGAACGGAGCGCGGCACCGGACTTCTTCGACGAGCTCCCGGGGACGTACCTCGCCATCGATTACACCTGCACGAGCCAGTCTCTCACCGGTCGCCAGACCAGTCGAGGGGCTTGATGGCCGAGGACGAGGTCGAAGTGCCCCACGTGGGCGCCGTCCTCGCCGGCGACCATCCAGCGCGTGCTCCCGCTCCCCACGGCGTCGAGGAGAGGCGACACGGAGGACGGCGGCGCCAGCTCGTCACGATCGCCAGCGACGCACAGGAGCGGCGCGCGCACACGCGACAGCTCGCTCGTGAGGTCGAGCCCTTCGGGCGATCGCCCGAGCACGAGCCGAGCGAGGTCGCGGACCAGGCCCGGCGGCGGAGGCTCGCGCGAGACGAGCCGCGCGTGCTCCGCCTCGAGGTCGGGCTCGAGGCTGCCGGGGAACACGTCTCGCACACGCCCGGGCAGCGAGAGCCGGTCCATGAGGCGGCGCCCGGCCGCGAGCGCCGCGGAGGCCCGCTCGCCCTCGGTCGCATCCCTGAGCCCCGAGTAGCGGGCCAGGCCGACCCAGACCCTCGAGCCCAGGCGCATGAGCGGCTGGTCGATCCCCGGCCTGAGCGGCGAGCCGAGTGCCACGACTGCCCGGACCGCGTCGGGCCAGCGCGCGGCGGCCAGGCAGGCCAGCAGGCCGCCGAGGCTGTGGCCGATCAGCACGAGCGGCCCGCCCGCGCGCGCCGCGGCTTCAGGGACGACGGCTGCCAGGTCCAGATCGACCAGCTCCCGCACGGACCGCGGCAACGGAGCGCCCTCGTCGCGGCTCCGGCCGCTCCCCCTGAGCTCGGGGCAGAGCGTCGTGAAGCCCTGCTCGACCAGGTACGCCTGGAACGATCGCCGTGAGAGGTTCCAGTTGTGCCGCGTGCCCCTGAGGCCGTGGATCAGCACGACATGCCCGCGGCTCTCCGCCGGGTCGACCGGAGCCTTGCACAGCAGCGAGAGTCGCACGCCGTCGCGCGCCGTCACCGAGATCTCCTCGCGCCGGAGCTCGACGAGCCGCTCCCCGTCGACGGGCTCGCGCACCACGTGAGGGTGGGTGATCATGGACTCGAGCAAACCCAGGCATGCCGCTTGTTGGTGGACGATGTGGACGATGTGGACCGAGTGGACCGTGATCGAGAAGGAGGTTGGCTCGCCCCGTTTTCCACACGGTTCACCGAGTCCACTCCGTCCACCGAGTCCACGTCGTCCACTCTTGGCGGCGGAGCTTCGTGCCTGGCAGTGGACTCGAGCACGCGCGTGGAGTCTACATGTGCCCTTCGGACGCGACCTTGCGGGCGTAGAACTTCCGCTTCATCTCGGGCGCTGTCTCGAGCACTTCGCGGCCCACCGAGACGCGCTTGCGGACGAACTCGATGTGCTCGCGGGTCGACACGGGCATGCCGGACTCGGGGCAGCGGACGAGCTCGAACTCGACGCCCCAGCGCGGGATGCGCCGCTTGCCGCCCTCGTCGATGACCTGGATGCACCCGGTCGGACAGACGTGCGCACAGGCTCCGCAGCCGATGCAGGTCTTCGAGCCCACACCGAAGGCGGGCCCGACCTTCTTGATGGCACCTCGCCCCGACACGCCGATCGCGCAGGCGCCGATGACGTCCTCGCAGGTGCGGACGCAGAGGCCGCACAGGATGCAGTTATCGTCCTGCTCGCGCTTCACGAAGCTCGACTCAGTGAGCCCGTACTTCGCGCCCAGCTCGAGCACGGGGCCGGTCTCGGGACAGCGCGCCATGAGCAGGTCGACGATGGTCCTGCGGATCTCGTGGATCTCGTCGTTGTTCGTCCTGACAACGAGCCCCGGCTCGGCGGGGTAGACGCAGGAGGTGACGAGTCTGCTCCAGCCCGGCCACTTCGGGTTGCTGATCTCCACCATGCAGATCCGGCAGGCACCACGCGGCTCGAGCGCCTCGTGGTGACAGAGGGTCGGGATCTCGATGCCGTTCTCGGCGGCGACTTCCCAGAGGGTCTGCCCCTCGCGGGCCTCGACTCGTGTGTCGTCTATCGTCAACAGCATGTGCTTCACTCCACGGTGATGGCGTTGTCGTTACACACCGACTCGCAGACGCCGCAACGGGTGCAGATCCCGGGATCGATGGCGTGCTTCTTCTTCTTCTCGCCGGTGATCGCCTCGACGGGGCACGCCTTCTTGCAGAGGAGGCAGCCCGTGCAGTTGTCGTTGACGCTGTAGGTGATCAGGGCCTTGCAGACTCCGCCGGCGCACCTGTGGTCCCTGATGTGCTCCTCGTACTCGTGCATGAAGTACTTCAGGGTGGACAGGACGGGATAGGCCGAGGTCTTGCCAAGGGCACACAGGCTGGCGGTCTCCATGACCCTGGCGAGGGCGTGGATCCTCCCGATGTCCTCCGCGACGGCCGTGCCCTCACAGATGCGGGACAGGATGGCGTGGAGCTGCGGCAGCCCCTCCCGGCAGGGCACGCACTTGCCGCAGGACTCCTGGATCAGGAAGTTCACGAAGTACTTCGCCACGTCGACCATGCAGTTGCGCTCGTCCATGACGATCATGCCGCCGGAGCCCATCATGGAGCCGGCCGCGGTCAACGTGTCGAAGTCCACGGGCGTGTCGAGCAAGCTCTCCGGCAGGCAGCCGCCCGAAGGCCCGCCGGTCTGGACGGCTTTGAACTTCTGGCCGCCGATGATCCCGCCGCCGATGTCGAAGATGATCTCCCGCATGGTGACGCCCATGGGGACCTCGACCAGGCCGGTGTTGTTGACCTTGCCCACGAGCGAGAACGCCTTCGTGCCCTTCGACTTCTCGGTCCCCATGCCGGCGAACCAGCCGGCGCCCTTCTCGATGATGGGCGGGATCGAGACCCAGCTCTCGACGTTGTTGAGGACCGTGGGCTGCTCGTAGAGGCCCTTCTCGGTGGAGTGGACGTACTTGGGCCTGGGCTCGCCCATCTGCCCCTCGAGGCTCCGCATCAAGGCGCTGGACTCGCCGCACACGAAGGCGCCACCGCCGCGGTTGATCCGGATGTCGAAGGAGAAGCCCGTGCCCAGGATGTCGTCGCCGAGGAGGCCTGCCGTGCGAGCCGCGTCGATCGCCTTGCGCAGCCGCTTCACGGCGAGCGGGTACTCGTGCCGGACGTAGATGTACCCGTGGGCGCTCCCGAGCGCGAAGGCGCCGATGGTCATGCCCTCCACCACCTTGAAGGGGTCGCCCTCCATGATGGACCGGTCCATGAACGCACCGGGGTCGCCCTCGTCGCCGTTGCAGATGACGTACATGGTGCCGCCGTGCGCGTCCCTGGCCTTGATGGCGGAGCGCCACTTGCGGCCCGTCGGGAACCCGCCGCCGCCACGGCCACGGAGGCCCGACCCCTCGACCTCGGCGACGACCTGCTCCGGAGTCATCGAGGTGAGGGCCTTGACGAGCGGCGCGTATCCTCCGTGGGCCAGGTAGTCGTCGAGGCTCTCGGGATCGATCACGCCGCACGCCTCCAGCGCGACGCGGTGCTGCTTGTTGTAGAAGCTGATGTCCTCACGACCCTTCTGGTGCTCGCCCGAGGCGGGGTCTACGAAGAGCAGGTCGTCGATGACCTGACCGCCGGCGAGGGTCCTCGTCACGATCGCCGGGACGTCCTCGAGCTTGACCCTGGTGTACAGGACGTCCTCGGGTGTGATGTGGACCAGCGGACCGACCTGGCAGAAGCCGTGACACCCGCTCGCCGAGACGTAGTCTGGCCCGCCGTTCTCGTGCTCGCCGCCGCAGGGGGCGAGCTCGGCTTCGACGTCGAGCCCCGCTTCCCGCGCCTGCCTGATGATCTCGGCGCAGATCTCGAAGGCGCCCCCTGCCACGCACCCCGTGCCCGCGCACACGATGACCCGATGCTTGACCCGCCCCCTGGCGTCGCGGAGGAACGCTCGTCGCTCATCGAGCTGCTGGATCGACTCGAATCTCATTCCTTCGCCCCTTTGGTCTTGAGGAGCTTCTTGGCGCGGTGCGCCTTCACTCCGGGGTGATACACGTTGTCAACGACGACGACTGGCGCCATGCCGCAGGCGCCGACGCAGTTGACGACCTCGAGCGTGTGGCTCAGGTCCGGCGTCGTCTCGCCCGGGCCGATGCCCAGGTGGCGGCCGAGCTCGTCCGCGATGAGCGGGGCGCCGCGCACGTGACATGCCGTCCCCATGCATACCTTGATGATGGACTTGCCGCGGGGCTTCAGCGACAGGGCGCGGTAGAAGCTCGCGACGCCGAAGACGTGCGTCACCGGCAGCGTGAGCTCCCGCGCCACGTGGTACAGGTGCTCCTCGCTGATCCAATTGAAGTGGTCCTGGATGTCCTGGAGGATCGCGATGAGCGACGATTGCTCGCGGCCGTGTCGATCGATGATCCGATCCAGGTTGATGGTTCCCATTGCAGCCTCCTACACCTGGTCCTCGATGGACGCCTGGGTCGCGATCATCCTGGACTGGGCGGCGCCGACGTCCTTGAGCCAGGAGCGCAGCTCCCCGTCCTCGCGGAACGAGAGGCATCCCGTGGGGCAGCCCTCGACGCACGCGGGCACTCGGCCCTGAGCCAGGCGCTCGACGCACAGGTCGCACTTGTAGACTTCGTGCGTGTCGAATCGCTGCCGGATCACGCCGTAGGGACATGCCACCACGCAGCTCCCGCAGCCGACGCACCGGCCGGCCCGCATGAGCACCGGTCCGTGCGCGCTGCTCTTGTACACAGCGCCCGTCGGGCATGCGGCCACGCAGGCCGCGGCATCGCAATGCCGACATTCCGTGGGGACCGACACGCCATCGACGGTCACGAGGCGCACCCGGGGCCTCGGGGGCGGCGCCTCGGTCATGGCGGTGAGCATGTCTTTTGTCTTCGAGTGCTCGACGGCGCAGGCGAGCACGCATCGCTTACACGCCACGCACCGCGCGATCTCGACATAGACGCGACCTTGCAAAGTCGTCACCTCCCGGCAGCTCATAATCGACGCGCCCGCGCGTCGCGGGTCGCATCATAGCGATCGGAGGCTCCATTGTGAAGTTGCGACGACACAAAGCCTCCGATACCGGGGTAGAGCTCCAGCGGACTCGGCTCTAGCGGCCCAGGAGATCGCAGATGGAGAGGACTCGGCCGCAGACGAGCTGTGTCGTCGCGAGCGGGCTGCGGCCTTCCCGCTGGGCCTCGAGGACCTCCACGGAGCCCGTGCCGCACGCCACCACGACACCGCCGCAGTCGGCCCGGACCACGGAGCCGGGCGCGGCTTCGCTCGGCCCGATCGAGGCCACGCGGGTCCGCTTGACGAGCAGGCGCGCGTCACGGCACGTCGTGTAGGCGACGGGCCAGGGGTTCATGGCCCGGACATGGTCGTGGACCTGCCTGGCGTCCCGGGACCAGTCGATCGCGCCGTCCAGCTTGCTGAGCGGCGGAGCGAAGGTGGCGAGGGCCGTGTCCTGCGGTGAGGGCGCGAGCGTCCCGGCCTCGGTCGCGGCGATCGCCTCGCGGAGCGACTCGGCGCCGATCCCGGCGAGCCGGCTCATGAGATCGCCGGTCGTCTCGTCGGGGTCGATCGGTGTCCTGCGCTGGACGAGGACGTCGCCCGCGTCCATCTCGAGGACCATTTTCTGGATCGTGATCCCGGTCTCGACGTCGCCGCTCCTGATGGCCCAGGCCACCGGGCTGGCGCCGCGGTGCCGCGGCAGGATCGAGGCGTGGACGTTGATGCACCCGAGCCGCGGCAGGCGGAGGACCCGACGGCCGATGATCTTGCCGAAGGCCGCCACGACGACGATGTCCGGCGCGATCGCTTCGAGCCGGTCGCCCAGCTCCCGCGAGAGCGCGCCCTCGGGTTGCGCCACCTCGACGCCGGCCGCGACGGCGCGGTCCTTGACCGGGGGCGGGCGCAGCGTCCGGCCCCGCCCCGCCGGCCGGTCGGGCTGCGTGACGACGAGCCGCAGATCCGTCACAGCCCGCACGACCTCGAACGAGGGGAGAGCGAACGCGGGGGTCCCCATGAAGATCGAGCGCAGCATCCGATGCCTCGTGATCGACGCCGGTACAATGGGGCACGCCGGATCGGGACGTCAAGGCCTTGACCCGCTCCGGGCCGGCCACTACGTTGCCCGCGCGATCCGAGGAGGACGGGCGATGTGCGAATCGAGCGTGTTCATCCGGCGCGACGGCGGCGACGTGCTGCTGGCCGAAGACGTGGCGCGAGTGGTCCCCGACGACCGCGGGTTCCGCGTGATCACCCTGCTCGGCGAGGAGCACCGCGTCACGGCCGACCTCGTCGAGATCGACCTCATGGCCCATCGAATCGTGTTGCGCGAGAGGAAGTAGCCGCTCACGCTCACGCTCACGCTCACGCTCACGAGGGGTCTTGCGTCGTGAGACCGGATCAGACGGTGGGGTGGATGGCCTCGCCCCCGGCGGCCCGCAAGACGAAGGTCCGCAGCGTGCCGTTCTCGAACATGGCCCGCCGGAGGGCGTCGAGGGGTCGCTTGCCGTCGCGCATGAGCAGCAAGCACAGGAGGAACCGGAGCACCCGCGGGTCGTCCTCGCGCTCGATGGCGTCCCACGCCGCCTCCGACAGCCGCGGGCCGCTCTCGACGAGCATCAGCGTGAGCACGTGCCGGATGGGCTCCGGGCGCGGAGAGAACAGCGCCGACGCCTCCGGAGCCCGCGTCTCGAGGCTCGTCTCGAGCCTGCAAACGGCCGACGCGAGCTTCCGCAAGACGTCGAGCTGAGCCGGGCCAAGGTCGTCGGTTGCGTCGATGTCGAGCGGAACATCGGCCGCGTCGTCCGGGCATCGAGGACCGCGCACCTCGGCGGTCTCGCGCTCGTCACGTGTCGAGTCGATGTACGCGGCCAGGGCCGACGTCCGCTCGCGGAACACCTCGAACGCCCGCGAGCCCTCGACGCCGAAGACCTCCTCGAACACTCGGCCGACGTGCCCGAGATCGAGCCTGGTCTCGAGGTGACGACCGGGGATCTGCATGTCGTAGAGGCTGGCGAGGAGCTTCTCGTCCACGGCGTGCGGCCAGCCGATGGATCGCGGCGAGAGGTCGAGGCCCTCGGTCACGGCCGCGGGCAGCCCGACCCACGTGTCGGCCAGCGTGGCCGCGAGCTCGGCCGGCTGCATGCGGGGCCCGCGTTCGTCCAGGCACGCGAGCGCGCAGAGCCTCGCCAGGTCTCCCGTCGCGTCGAGCCACGCCACCATCACGCGGATCGCGCCGAGCGATCCGGGGCGGTACGACTCGAGCCGGGACAGCACCCATCGTTCGCCGAGGTCACGATCGAAGGTCTTCAGGAGCACGACCGGCCGGCGGTGGTGCGCGTCGATGTACAGCCGGTCGAAGGCCTGGACGAGCGCGTTTCCCGCCGGGGGAAAGTGCTCCGACAGCCTCCCGGCGAGCGCCTCGGGCCGGATGCGGACAGGGAGCTCGACCCGCCGGCCGAGCACGCGCTCGGCCCAGTCCCGCGCCTCGAGCGCCTCGTCGCGATCGCGGTC
>Ga0233425_10003621_pt1 | contig 27651 bp, 24 predicted proteins | sample Watercolumn_Towu_2_FD_181712 | JGI IMG/M metagenome (GOLD analysis project Ga0233425, IMG submission 181712) | Freshwater microbial communities from Lake Towuti, South Sulawesi, Indonesia - Watercolumn_Towuti2014_140_MG | ecosystem: Environmental > Aquatic > Freshwater > Lake | place...
CATTAGAAGATTTGTTCAGTTAAATCTTTTGACGAAAAGCAATCGCTTTTTTTGAGTTAGTACGATACCCAACAGCTAGAATCACGTCCAAGCTATCAAATTGTACTTGATAGCTTTTTCCATCTTCAGCAGTATGTGCCAATTTTGCACGTACTGAATTCTCATCTAATTATTTATTTTTCAATATATTACGTCAGACTTCGCATCTTTTAGGTTCACTCTATCCTCGTGGGAATCAGGGCATGAAATAACAAGAAAACGAGCTGGGTCTTTTGATTTATTGAAGACTTGATGAATACTTTTCGCGGGGATCGCCATTCCTTGGTTATTTTGGAGTTGGTATTCCTCATTATTGATTTCAATACACAGCGTTCCTTCTAGCACATAAAAGAATTGCTCTGTTATTCTATGAAAATGTTTTTCTTCTAAACTACCAGGTGGCATAGTCTCTTCGATGACAGTAAAGCCATTACTTTTTTTAAGCCACCAACCATCACAACGGTTGCCCCAAACAAAATGTTCTGTATTGTCTATGGAAACAACTTTATTTTTATCTTTAGTTTGTTTTTGCATTTCAGTTCACAGCTCCCATGATGCGGTGCCAGCAGGCTAGTACGTGGGTTTGGTGGGTTTTCATTTGGGTTGGCCTCCAGGTGGGGTCTTTTTGTAGGGTTTGTTGGTGGAATGCTTCGTGATAGGCTTTCCATGCGGCTTCTAGAAAAGTGCCTTCTTCTGGGGTGAAAAATTTTGTTTTTACTAAGGAATGAATGAGGGGAAGTGATTGGGTAGATTCGGTTAATTCTGCTTGTTGATGTGCATCACAAAGAACAGCAAATTGAATTAAAAATTCCAAATCTATCATGCCGCCTTCACTATGCTTAATGGTTTCAGAAGGGGATTTTTCAGAAAGTAATTTTAATCGCATATTCACAATGTCTTCTTTTAACGCTTTCTCCGAAGGTTTCCTTTGTAATACTTGTTTTCGTAAAGAATTAAATTGTTCTGTTAAAAAAGGGCCTCCTAAAATAACACGGGCGCGGATCAAAGCTTGATGTTCCCAAGTCCATGCTTCTGTTAATTGATAATGTTCGTAAGCCTTCCATGAACTCACTAATAACCCCGCTCGCCCAGAAGGCCTTAATCGCGTATCGATTTGATATAAAGTTCCCGTTAAAGTCATCACACTTAAATGATGAATAATGCGTTGCCCTAAACGAATGTAAAATTCTCCATGACTAATAGGATAAGCACCTTCTGTCATCACAGAAGGATCTCCATCATGTAAAAAAACTAAATCCAAATCGGATTCATAAGTTAATTCTTTAGAACCTAATTTTCCATAAGCAATCATGGCAAAAGCGGGCTCGTCTTCTTTCCCTAAAGCCGTGGGCGCTCCGTGTCGTGATAGTAAAAATTCATAAGAGGCTTCATAAACACGTTGAAGAATCACTTCCGCCACTAAGCTGAGATATTCACTGGCTTCTTTGGAAGATATTAAGTTAAATAATTCATACAGGGCCACACGAACTTCATGGGTGTGTTTAAATTGACGAATCATTTCCATTCGCCCTTCTAAATCATCTTCTGAAAGATTCAATAACATTTGTTGTAATTCTTTATTTAAAATATCAGAAGTCATGGCAGGGGGAGATTGATATGCCAATAATACTTCATCCATGAGCAAGGGAAAGTTTGCAATTTTTTCAGAAACCCATGGGCTTTTTGCACAATACAACACAAGATGTTTTAACACCGTTTCATTTTCAATGAGCAAGGCAATGTATGCACTTCGCTTTGCAATGGCTTCTAAAATGGGGATGATGCGAGATAATATTTTTTGCGGTTCTTCTTCCTTTAATAGGGCAGATAATAAAATAGGGATTAATTGATCCATGCGCTCTTTGCCCCGAAGGCTTGCACTTTTTAAGGGATGACTGTCTTTTAGTTGCGTGAGTAGCTCATGACAAACAATTCCTTCTTCTGAGGTTTTAAATAATTCAAAAAAATCTTTAAGCTTTTCTTTTTTTAAGGAACGTTGCCAAACGTCTTGGAATAAGTGGAATGAGGGAGGAAGTACTTGCTTTTCTTTGGGTAAGGCAATGGTGTTTTTAAAATGTTGTTGTACTTTCTCTTGATGGGCTAACCTTACTTTATATAAAGACTCCCAATCTTCATATCCCATGGAAAAAGCCAAGGCTTCTTGCTCTTCTTCTAAAACGGGCAACACTTGGGTTTGTCTATCATCCATCATTTGCAAATGATTTTCTAATCGTCTTAAAAATTCATAAGCCTTTTTTAAATCCATCACAAATTCACGGGGAACTTTTCCTAAGAAAGAAAGCCAGTATAACGCGTTTAATAAAGAAGAGGTTTGAAGGTGAGGTTCTTTTCCTCCTCGAATCAACTGAAACACTTGCACCATGAATTCAACTTCTCTAATACCTCCGGGGCCTCGTTTTATATTTTCTTGTAAATGAAGGCGTCGTTGCTCTCTATTTAATAAGGATTTCATTTCTCGCAAAGATTCAATGGCACTGTAATCCACATAACGACGATAAACAAACGTTTTAAAAATAGATTCCACCGTATTTTCTTTGGGGCCTACCACTACTCTTGCTTTGATCAATGCATATCGTTCCCACTCCCGCCCTTGTAATTGATAATAGGCTTCTAAGGATTTTTCACACATCACTAAGGGCCCTTTGTCTCCATAGGGCCTCAATCTTAAATCCACTCGATAGACAAATCCCTCTTCTGTCATTTCATTGAGAAATTGAATGAGTTGTCTTGCCACCATTCCATAGAATTGTTCATTGGTGATTTGGATATTTCCTTCTGTATGACCTTCCTTCGAATAAACAAACATGAGGTCAATGTCTGAAGAAAAGTTTAATTCCCTTCCTCCTAATTTTCCTAAGGCCACTACAAAAAAATGACTCTCCTCTCCCTTCCCTGAAAGAGGCCTTCCATAAATATTTTTTTGCTGTTGAAGAATGTGATGAGTGGTTTTTTCAAGAATACAATCTGCTAAGAGAGAAGTTTCTTCCAAGGTTTCTTGAAGCGTTGCAAGCCCTCCTAAATCTCGCCAAGCAATTCGAAACATTTCTAAATGCCGAAATTTTCTAAGGGCTTTCATAAAAGAAGCAGATTCATTTTGATAATCACAAGCTTCCTTCCAGCGACTTTCAAAATATTCTTTTCTAAAAGTACGAGCCATCCCACCCGAGAAAAAAAACTCCGCTGCTTCCTCTGGATACTTCAACATCACACGTTTACAAAATTCACTACATCCCATGACCCGCGCCATGGTTTGAATCCACAAAGGCTCGCCCCATAACCCACGAATCCTTTCTTCCCCTATTTTTGAAGGCAATGCTTCTAAAAACAAACCCACCCTTCGAGCACAGGAAGGAGGCAATAAGGGAAACTGTTCTAAGTATGATTCCATAGGATTAATCTACTTTGATGTTGAATCAGCTCCCATCTTCACTCAGTCTTTCTATGAAATCAAATGGTAGCTTCATTCTATTTTTAATGGTTGATCCCCAATTCCAGATCCCAGAATTTGGAAGGAGAGGTGCGAATATTATTTTCTCCTATGTTATACTCCGCTCAGCGGCTCCCGCTGACACCTTACCGATGGGGAATTCTCAAGGGGGAGAGAGGATTCTCCCCCTTGAGAACAAGCCCAAGCTTTGCTTGGGCGCAGTTTCAAATCACAGGAAGGAGTTCCCAGCGGGAACTCCTGTACTCCGCTCAGTTTTAACCCAATGAATTTAAAAGGTATCCTTATGTCTGAGAAAAAAGTTCGTATTGAGTCTGATAGCATGGGCAAGGTGGAAGTAGCGGCGGATCGTTACTGGGGCGCTCAAACGGAACGTTCCCTACACCATTTTCACATTGGCCATGACACCATGCCCCCCGCCCTCATTAAAGCGTTTGGGATTTTGAAAAAAGCGGCGGCCCTCACCAATTATGAATTAGGAAAACTAGATGAAACCCGTTGTCGTCTCATTACACAAGCAGCGGATGAAGTGATTGCAGGGAAACTCGCGGATCATTTTCCCTTACGCATATGGCAAACGGGTAGTGGTACTCAAACCAATATGAATGTGAATGAAGTGATTTCCAATCGCGCCATTGAATTAAGCGGCGGTGTCTTAGGTAGCAAGGAACCCGTTCATCCTAATGATCATGTGAACATGTCTCAATCTTCCAATGATACCTTTCCCACTGCTATGTACATTGCGGCGGCTTCTTGTTTACGTGAAAAACTCTTACCTCAAGTAAAAGTATTACGAGACACTTTAGATCAAAAAGCCCATGCGTTTGCTTCCATTGTGAAAATTGGTCGAACTCATTTACAAGATGCGGTGCCTCTCACTTTAGGACAAGAATTTTCTGGTTATGTGGCTCAATTAGATGATGCCATGAGTGCAATTTCTAAAACCTTGGATGGCTTATATCAATTAGCCATTGGAGGAACCGCTGTGGGAACGGGATTGAATACCCATCCAAAATTTGCAGCTTTAGCCGCAAAACACATTGCTGAGTTAACTGGATTACCCTTTGTATCTTCTCCCAATAAATTTGCTTCTTTAGCCGCTCACGACGCCTTGGTATTTGCCAGTGGCGGTTTAAAAATGCTGGCGGTTTCTCTCATGAAAATTGCCAATGATATTCGTTGGCTTTCCTCTGGCCCTCGATGTGGTATTGGAGAAATTATCATTCCAGAAAATGAACCGGGCTCTTCCATCATGCCAGGAAAAGTAAATCCCACTCAAGCAGAAGCCATGACCATGGTGTGCGTACAAGTGATGGGCTATGACGCCACCATTGGATTTGCAGGTTCTCAAGGTAATTTTGAATTAAATGTTTATAAACCCGTGATGATTTTTAATTTTCTTCACGCTTTAGATTTGTTAGCAGATTCTTGTGGCAGCTTTAATGAATTTTGTGCCCTGGGCATTGAACCCAATGGTGAAAAAATTAATGAGTACCTTCACAATTCTCTCATGTTAGTCACTGCTTTAAATCCCGTGATTGGTTATGACAAAGCGGCTCAAATTGCCAAGAAAGCTTATAAAGAAAATACCAGCTTGAAAGAAGCTTGCGTGGCTTTAGGTTTTCTCACCGCAAAAGAATTTGATGAAGCCGTGAAACCAGAGGAAATGGTTTAAAAAAAATTACACCACGTTGTATTGCACACCCAGAGTGAATTGTTGCATCCCTGGAATAAAGTCCCCACCTAAAGGATGTTCTCCCGTGCCGATAATATACTGATATTGCAGGTGGAGAGACCAGTTTCTATCTACCGCATATCCCACCCCTAAAGCACCTTCTGGACGAAAGGCTTGATAGTTCCCTTGGGCCGTACGATAAATAATGGGGGTCAGTACGGTCACCGCTTTTTTAAAATTGGTGAGTGACCACACATAAGCAGGTCCTACTTTTCCATACACTAACCATCCAGAATGAAAAGGCACAGACACTTTTGCTAACAGATCCACCGCATAATTTCGTTGAATGGAAGTACCCTGCATTAACAACACGCCACCGGGAGCATAAATATTCCAACGAAATTTCCCTTCTTCCCAGGCATTCGCACCTAATTCAAGACCTAAGTAAGAATTCCCATTAAACCCAATATTGAATCGTCCCGCAGTTCCCACTTGGCTTCTTGTTTTTAACCACATTCGATTGCCTGCCGTGCGTGAGTTGACGAGCACACCATTTTCTGTGATCCCTGGCTCTGTTTTAAATTGATCAATCAAATTCAAACGACCAAAACCAAATTCTCCACCCACATAAAGATATGAAGAAGGAGTGGGTGCCACAGGTGATGCAGGCTCCATCATATGAGGATAGGCACCATAAGCCACCATGGGTATTAAGAAAAGAAAACTAAGGGGAAATATTGAAAAGAATTTTTGTTTCATTGCACATCCTTTGTGAAACTAATGAATGCTCCAAAGTTTAACATGGTTTATAGTCTCTTACCAAGATGCCATGTCGTACTGAAGATTCAATAATAACAATTGCAAACTAGGAGAAGTCCTTCCTTTTAAGGGATGATTATTGCTTCCAAAAATATAATGATAATGAAGCCCTAAAGACCAACGGTGATCCCACCGATAATCCATACCCAAAGCACCCTCTGGATAAAAGCGATTTTCTTTCCCACTTAATTTTCCATTGAGAATGGGAGCAAAGGATTTCAGAGTACTATTCACACTGGTATTGGAAAATACATAAGCTCCCCCTGCCTTCACAAAGAGATTAAAATTTTGTTGTAGGGGATACATGACTTTTAATAAGGCATCCACGTCTCTTGTTTTTGTGGTAACCGTGCCTGTGGCCAACTGGGTTGCCATGCCGTTAATAATGGATTCCTTGTAAGTGCCTTTTTGCCATGATGCCACTCCCAGTTCTAAAGCAAAATAAGTGTGCATGTTATATCCCAGACTCCATCGCCCTGCAAAACCATTTACCTTTTTAGGACTTAAAAAAACCATATTATTGGTGGAAGTATCTAATCCTTTCTCCGACTTCAAACCTTGTCGTCCCCACCCTAACCCAAGACCTGTATAAAATCCTGCATGATAAGGAGTATCAATAAAAGGTTCATTCTTTGTGGGATAGGCTGCCTTGCTTTGGGAAGAAACAACAAGAGCAACAAGGGCAAAACTGATTCTTAAAAAAGTTTGATAGGGTGTCATGACAGAGTTCCTTCTCTATCCAATGATTGGACATATTCAGAAAGTGTATCATGGAGGATAAAAATAAAAAAACCCGGCATAAGCCGGGTTTTTAAATCAAGAGTGAAAATACCTCTTAGGTAATATCGTATTGAACACCCACTGTTGCCATTTGGAGATTAGGAATCGCATTGTCACTTCTTAAGAAGTTGTTGCTATTCCCCCAAATGTAAGAGTATTGAGCGCTTACAGACCAGTTATCATCAATATTGTAACCAATCCCTGCAGCTGCTTCTGGACGCAAACGTGAATCTGTTTCATCAGCTCGGTGACGAATAATAGGCGCCCAAGTATTTAAGCGGCTATTGAGATCCCGTGTACTCCAAACGTAAGCACCACCTGCTTTTGCAAATACTTTAAAGCCATTTGAAAAGGGGTATGTCACTTTACCTAATAAGTCCACATCATAGCTATTTAAATGGCCATGACCTGTAGCTAATAAAGTATTACCGCTTGAGTTGTAAACACTCCAATCAGCGTTTGCTTGACTCCAAGCAGCGCCGCCCACTTCAACAGCAAAATATTCATTGAAGTTGTAACCAATGTTGATACGTCCTGCAACACTACTTTTGTTGTTGTCGCCAACCCGTACTAAATTATTTGCTGTACCTGAATTTAACACTGTACCTGTAGAACTCAATTCAACAGGTTCGTATCGATAACCACCATCAATACGTTGTTGCCCCCAACCCACTTCAGCACCCACGTAAAAACCAGAGTGATCCACAGCAACGGGTTCTTCAATGGCTGGGTATGCTGCATAAGCAGCGGAGGTTAAAAAAGAACTTGCTGCAACTGCACTTGCTGCGAGCAATTTTATATTTCTAACTGTCATGTTGTTTTCTCCCACACTAAATAACTAGTTATTACATTATCTACACAAGACTAACAGGGGTGAGTTTAGCAGCCTATGAATGAGTGTCAACGTAAAGGCTAATAATTCCTCTGCAAATTCTTCAAACTGAAAAAAAATTGTTAGAGTTCGTTTAAAAAGAATTCTAGTTTATGACTTTTTGAAAAAAGCTAACACTTCTTTTACGGGCCTTCTTCCATTTATTTTACAGCTAATTAAACGCGCAACTTTCAATGTATGCATTTGAGCACCTGCATATAAACGTTGGGTGAAGGGGGTATGATGATTTGATATTAAAGTATGAACACCTCGATGCCGTAACTGTTTTGCAAGATGTGCTAAGGCTTCCTGATCTCCTAATGTAAAGGTTTTTCCACTGTACTTTGTAAAGCTGGAAGATTCACTCAAGGGCACATAAGGTGGATCACAATACACCACATCATTTTTTTTTGCTTGTTGAAGCGTCACGCGAAAATCTTGACAGATAAAAACAGCTCGCTGAGATTTTTCATAAAAAAAATACAATTCTTCCTTTGGGAAATAAGGTTTTTTATACCGCCCAAAGGGAACATTATATAACCCTTGCTGGTTGTATCGTACCAATCCATTGTAACCATGACGATTTAAGTATAAAAACAAGAGGGCTTTGAGATAAGGATCTTTCGTTGTGTTAAATTCTTTTCGATACTCATAATAAGTTTTTTCATGATTATTTTTGTTGACGAAAAACAGAGAAGCATCTTCAATAAAGGAAGCACCCTGTTCTTTTAATATTTCGTATAGACTAATAAGATCTGCGTTAATATCACTGAGCAAATAATTCTTATAATCCGTATTTAAAAAAATAGCCCCTGCTCCCACAAAAGGTTCAATAAGACGCTTTCCTTCTGGCAACAAGCCATGAATTTCCTTACGAAGTAAAAATTTACCCCCAGGCCATTTTAGAAAAGGACGGAAAGAAGCATTCAACATCTTGTCACAGACACCATTAAAAACTATAAAGTGTACAGGCCCTTGGAGATCAGGTCCATACCCATTCCACAGAAAGGAATGAATAGATATTGACAAAAGAAAACCCTCGTGAAAAGCTTTGCCTTATTCCAAAACAAAAGTTCAAACAAATAGAATGAGTCATCAAAAACTTTCTCTAAATACTTTGTCTTCCTTAGAAAATATTTCCACCTATCCAAAACAATTTGAAGGGGTTCACGTGTTTTGGGCTTCCACTTCTTCTTTTTTACAGGAAAAAGATTCTTTTTCTTCCCTACTGTCTGTAGAAGAAAAAGAAAAAATGAATCGGTTTTCCACAGAATCCTTATCTTGGCTTTATGAAATAGCTCATGGCTTATTGCGGGCCTTTTTAAGTCATTACTTAACTGAATCACCCCTGGACATTCCCATCTCCCATACTCAAAAAGGAAAACCTTTCATAGAACAAGTTCCACTTTTTTTTAATTTATCCCATACCCATGAGGGAGTATTGCTTGGGTTTTCTTGGGAATCCGTGGTGGGTGTGGATGTGGAATACACTGCACGTCCTCACCTCGATGCCCTATCCATTGCAAAACGTTATTTTCATCCTCGAGAATATGAAAAGTTAATCTCCCTTCCCCCCAAAAAACAAGACTTTGCTTTTTACCGTGTGTGGACTCAAAAAGAAGCGTTGTTAAAAGCAACGGGAGAAGGTATTGCAGAGCACTTAGGGCAATATGAAATGTCTTGTTTGCCCAAGGAGTCTCCTGCTCTTTTATTTTCTGAAAACAAAAAAATAGATCCTTCTCAATGGCACTTATCTCTCTTTGAGCCAGCACCTTCTTACCTTGGCGCTGTGGCTTTTTGTGACGACACACTGTGTTAACATCGCAATCGTATGTTGTGCAACGCTACACTCTCTAAACCTCGGCTCTGAAAATGATTTGAAATTTCTCTTTGCACATTGTCAAAAGAATTTGGATTTTTCCACCAAGTGAAGGGATTGCGATGAAGACTCAAGGCCTGAATTAAAGGAACAAGATGATAAGGCTCTGGGTTAGGTTGCCGATGGTGTATATCCATTGTATTTAACACCGCTTCTAATCTTGTTACTTTTTCTGAATCAGGAGCGATAGCTTTAATACGATCTAACTCTCTCCTTATAATACCTCTGAAGAAGCCATAGTTTATTTCGTGAAGTGCATCCATCTCCATCACCACTTGTTTTGTTTCCTGGATAGCGTGTTTCACTTCTCTTATTTTTTCATGACAACGCCCCAAGTGAGCTTTAGTACCCACCATACGAGTTTCTGCAGTCAATAAATCTTCTTGCATTTTTTGAGCGTGCTCGATCATGGATTCCGTAATTTTTCGCTCTGACTCTAATAACTTTTGATCATTCAACGTTGTTAACAAAATAGAAACTTGCCGTTTTGTTGCTTCATACCCATCACTCAACGCCTGATCCACTGAAGATTGAACACTCAATAAATCCTCACTCATTCTCTCAATATGCTCTTCCACTGATTGATGATGGGTCGATAGAGCCTCTCGAACTTCAGAAAAAAATCTTTCGATGGTATTTGTAGATTCCTCCAATAATAAAAGAATTTCTCGCATTTCCGTCATTTGCTGAATAAACTTTTTTTGTTTTTCCTTTACTTGCTCATGTAAAGATTCCAAGGTTTTTGTATATTCCACTTGTGTTTGATGAATCACTTCATCTTCTGCGCCAGCCCTTTCTAATTGGGCGATGATTTTTCGATGTTGTTCTTTTAAACTCGTCATCAAGAAACAATCAAAGGCACAATCATTATTAAATCCGTGGGAAAACTCTTTAGATAGAGAAACTAAGCGCCTCACTTGAGTCTTATTCATCACTAATGCTTTTTCACATTCATTGATTTGAAAAAAAACTTCGCCCACTCCTGCCACTATCATGGTTTCTAAGGCTCGATTCTTACTTTCTAAAGAATCCACTAAATTTTTTTGATAACGAATGTCTTGATACGTTTTTGATAATTCGTGTCTTAAGTCTTTCAGAGAAATTCTCGCTCTATCTAATTGAGACTCCAAACTCGTTTCATTAAGCCTTGCCAAGTCAAGTTGAAACAATAGAGTTCTATTCTTCTTTTGTAACTCCAGCACCAGTTGTAATACTTCTCCGAGCACTTCTTCGTGGGATTTTTGAATTTCAGACAGCTCGTCTGTTTTTTCAAACAAGGCGCCCAGTCGACTAAACACGTTCCCTTTATTTTTTCCTATGCGCACATGAACATCTTTTAAGTAGCCCGCATAAAATAATAAAAATTCACAGGCCAAATCCCTTAAGCGACTTGCAAATACACTCACTTGAGTTCCAAAGTAAGTATCTTCTTTTTTCTGCTCGTCTACTTCATCCGCCACTTTTTTTAAAACGTGAACCGTGCCTAACATTCTATTTTCTTGTTTCGTTTCATCAAGAGCACGAATTTTTACACCATATCCTCCATTAAAGGGGGCAAAGGATTCATAAATGATATTAATACGTACGGTGGCATATTCATTTCTTAGAACACGATTAAACACTTCTCGACAACGATTTATTTCTTGAGTAATGAGTTCCGAAACTCGGCGCTCAAAGATAGTAAAGTAAGTTTCTAAATTCTTTGCTTCTTCTTTTTTTGTGGTGAGCACGGGCTCTTCTTTTTTTTCCTGAGAAGAAGATGGATTTGCTTTTTCTTGTTGTTCTGCAACATAACTGAGGGCGTGAAGATAGGCATCTTGTAATTCCGCACGTGAAACAGGGGGACCTCCAAAAATAGAGGTTTTTAACAGCGGATTTTCATCATCGGAGCTATCACACCCTTCCTGGGAGTGAGAGAATGACATGGTTTAAATTCCTTTTTTAAAATTCCATGGTGAGATGGGGACAAAGAGAAAAGAGGAAAAATCCCCCAAGACGGGGGATTTTTATAAAAAAAGCAGCTCAACAAATTAAATCGAGAAAATGAAAAGAATGCAATGTTTTTTTTATTCTTTTACGCGAGAAACATATTCACTGGTGCGTGTATCTACTTTCACTAATTCTCCCTCTTGAACAAACAGAGGTACTTTCACCACGGCACCCGTTTCTAATTTTGCAGGTTTCGTTCCTCCCCCAGAAGTATCTCCCTTAACCCCCGGATCGGTTTCCGTAATTTTAAGAATCACGAAATTAGGGGGATTCACACTTAAGGGTGCTCCATTCCAAAGAATGGCGGTACACATATCCTGTTCTTTAATCCATGGGGTTGCATCCGTCACAGCCGCTTCTCCCGCTTGAAATTGTTCGAAGGAAGAGGGAATCATGAAATGCCAAAATTCTCCATCGTAATAAAGATACTGAGCATCCACTTCTGTGACATCAGCCCCTTCTAAGGTTTCGCCGGATTTAAAAGTTTTTTCCACCACCCGGCCATTTTTTAAATTACGTAGGCGCACTCGGTTAAAGGCTTGGCCTTTCCCCGGTTTTACAAACTCATTTTCCACAATACTGTAGGGATCCCTATCCAGTAATACTTTTAACCCCGATTTAAATTCATTCGTGCTGTAGGTAGCCATATCTATCCTTTTGAGTAAATAATGTTAAAATACTGTGCATTTTAACTGATTTATAAGAGAAAACCTATGCTCTCCACCGTAAAAGCTGAAAAATTCATTCCTCATTGGCAACGATCCCTTCAAGAAGCCATCACCGATCCCTTGGAATTACTCACTCTCTTGGAATTACCCTTAGAACTTTTAGAGGGAGCCCGTATCAGCGCTCGTTCTTTTAAATTAAGAGTTCCCCGAGGATTTGTAGCCAATATGGAAAAGAAAAATCCCCGGGATCCCTTGCTGTTGCAAGTATTACCCCTCCTCACGGAAATGGAAGAAGTTCCCCGTTTTATTCCCGATCCCCTCCAGGAAGCAGTTCCCCATGCCACCCCTGGATTACTTCATAAATATGAAGGGCGGATTCTTTTAACCGCCACGGGCGCTTGTGCGATTCACTGTCGATATTGCTTTCGACGGCATTTCCCTTATGAAGCCAATAATCCCAGCAAAAAATACTGGGAAGAAGCTCTCGCTTATATTGCGGAAGATCCAAGTATTAAAGAAGTGATCCTTAGCGGAGGAGATCCGTTGCTAATGAATGATACTCAGCTAGCAGATTTTATTGAGCCCTTAGAAAAAATTCCCCACGTCACCACCTTACGATTTCATACACGAGTTCCCATTGTGCTGCCTGAACGCATCACACCGGAATGGATCCACTTATTAAAAAACACTCGTCTTCAAATTGTCATTGTGACTCACTGCAATCATCCTCGAGAATGTGATGAGGCAGTGAAAGCAGCCATGGACTTATTAAGAGATGCGAATTTTACTTTATTAAATCAAAGCGTCTTATTAAAAGACGTGAATGATACGGTGGAAACCTTGCGCGCTCTCAGCGAGCGATTATTTGAAGTAGGTATTTTACCTTATTATTTACATTTACTAGATCCCGTAAAAGGAAGTCATCATTTTGAAGTGAGTGATGAAACAGCCATTGCTTTAATGAATGATCTTGTGAAAACTCTTCCCGGATATTTAGTACCAAAATTAGTAAGAGAAACTCCGGGAGAACTCAGTAAAACATGGATTGCTTTCTAGCTACTCTTCTCGGATAGGTCTCGACATGAGTGTCATCACTGCATCTCGAGGAGGTGCCCCTTTGTATAACACGTTATAAACTTGTTCCATAATAGGGATTTCCACCTTATGACGTTTCGCCAATTCAAAAATACGAAGAGTGGTTTCATATCCTTCCACCACTTGATCAATACGGGCAAAGGCTTCTTGAATCGTATCTCCTCTTCCCATGGCTAAACCAAATCGACGATTTCGCGATTGATCATCCGTACACGTTAGAATTAAATCTCCCACGCCTGCCAATCCCATAAACGTAGAAGTTTCTCCTCCTAAGGCCAGACCCAAACGCATCATTTCCGATAATCCACGAGTCATGAGAGCCGCTCTTGTATTAGCACCAAAACCCAAACCATCGGAAATTCCCGTAGCAATGGCTAATACGTTTTTAGCAGCACCCCCTAACTGAACACCAATCATATCTGTTGCTGTATATACTCGCAGATATTCATGGGTAAGGGCTTTCGCTAATTCTTTCGCATATTCTAGTTGAGGGCTCGCTACCGTTACTGCAGTGGGCATGTGCTGAGCCACTTCCCTTGCAAAGGAAGGACCTGCCAACACAGCCATTGGGATGGGAAAAGAAATTTCTTTTGTCACCACATCACTTAAAAAAGCACCCTGTGCATCTAATCCTTTCGTTCCCCAAGCAATGCGATGAGAGTCCGTTAAATAAGGTTTTACTTGCTGCAATACTTTTTCAAAAAAATGACTGGGCACCATGAACACTAAATCATTGCACTGCTCACACAGCATGGATAATTGAGGTTGGATCCCTAAGGTGGAAGGTAAAGGAATGCCCGGTAAATACCGAGCATTTTCTCCATCACGCACCAAAGCTTCACAATGGGAGGCATCATGATCCCATAACATCACTGAAGGATTACTTTCAGCGAAGGCCATGGCAATGGCGGTTCCCCAAGAACCTGCGCCTAAAACTCCAATGGTTCTTTTCACGGATGGACTCACACTTAATTAGTAGGTTCTTTAGAGGAGGAGGCTGCTCCTTCTTCCCCATTTGATTGTGCCCGTTGCATGTGTTGAGCATACACCGCATCAAAATTAATGGGGGCTAAATCTAATTGAGGAAAGCCTGCACGGTGAATACTGCTCGCAATGGCTTCCCTTGCGTAAGGAAATAAAATAGAAGGACACACGCTACCAAAAACATATTTTCGTTGGTCTTCTGGAAAGTTCTTCACTGTAAATACACCCGCTTGTTGAACTTCCACTAAAAAAGCCACTTGGGTTTTAATGGTGGCTGTCACCATCACTCGCAACACGACTTCATATAAATCTTCTTCCACTAAGCGGTTATCAGAAGATAATTCAAATTTTACTTCAGGCTGCCACTCTGTTTTAAAAATAGTGGGGGTATGGGGTGTTTCCACAGAAAGATCTTTCACATAAATCTTTTGAATACTTAATTCCGCAGAATTTGAGGGTTGCTCTATTGCAGGAGTTTCCGTTTGTCCTTTTGATGATGCTTTGTTTTTTGGTTCTGATGTTGCCATAAAAAAAATCCTTATTTAAAGGTGTGGATCATCACACCCGAGTAATTTATCTAATTCACCTGTACGCTCTAATTCATACAAGTCCGTACTTCCACCAATAGAAACTCCATTGATAAATAATTGTGGAACTGTTTTACGTCCACTTCGTTTTATCATTTCTTCCCGTTGGGCCTCATCCTCATCTACCATGATCTCTGTAAAAGGAACACCTTTCATGTTTAATAATTGTTTCGCACGACGACATGCTACACAAGTATTCGTACTATATATTACAACTTGAGCCATGGTGGATCCCTTTTTCTACTTCTTAACTAAAGGCAAGTGAGCTTCACGCCAAGCAGCAATGCCTCCACCTAAAAAATAAACTTTTGAAAATCCTTTTTTTCGAAATAAAGTGGAAACACTATGCCCCTGCTCTCCCTGACTGTCAACCAATATCACGGGAGCTTCTTTGGAAAGAGTCACTTTCTCATCAAACTGTGTACTGAGAATAGAGGAAGGAATATGGAGGGCGCCTGCAATATGCCCCTCATTAAAATGAGACTTCTCTCGGAGATCCACCACTTGCCCTTTTTCTTGATTGGATAAACGAACCAAATCTTGAGCACTACATCGCCGCCCACTTTGGACCCTATAATAAAATTCATGAACCACTAAAGCGAGAAAAATAAGTACAAAAGCCCCACTCAAAAAAACATGGTTTGCAATAAAAGTTATGAAATTCTCCATGGAAATCACCCTTTTTTTAAAAAAACGGATTATAACAAACATTATTTGTCTATACTAACTCTAAGGAAAGGAGTGGTAGATGGCAAAATCAAATACAAAAAATAACTCTCTTGAGGATTCTACACACTATTTAGACACCTATCTTTCTCAAAAAGTCAGAGCCTTTATTGAAAAAAATTACTATGAGCGTATTAATTTCCAATCTAGCTTAGATCATTTGGTGCATGATAAAACCTTCATGAACAAGATGAATAATCACATTGCCCTGTTTGCAGATCATGGGGTAGTGCATGTGCGAAATGTGGCCGCATTGATTTTGGATACTTTAGAAACTATTCATGGGATCCATATCCCTTCTCGCTCCCCTTATCGCTTTAATATGATGAAAGGGTATGGTGTCATTACGGCGTATTTTCATGACATTGGAATGATTCATTTTTCCACCTTTGGTCGCGCCACTCATTCTGAATTTGCCGCCCAGGAATTATATACTCCGGAGTTAGATCCTTATCTTAAAATCATTTGGAATGATAACTGTGGCAATCTTCCTTGGCGTATTACCCAGCTATGTAAAAAAGGATTGATACAGGCTGAACCAGAAACTGTATTGCGAGAATGTTTAGCCCTGGTTCCCGCTCATAGTAAAAGTGCCTTTCCCATTGATATCTTGAATCATAGCCCTCGACTCAGAGAACACATTCTCACTTTACTACAATACGATTTAGAATATTTGTACTATAAAAATCAAATTAAAAAATTAGAAGAAAAACGAAAAAAAACACCTTCTTCAAAAAAACAATCTCTAGAAAAAGAAATAAAAAAATTTCAACGGCTCCTAGCCTCCAAAGAAAAAACAAAATTCACATCAAAAACAAAAACCATTCTTTCTCGCTTGTATGGAAAAGATTTAAAAAACGCTTTTTCCTGGCTCCTGAGTTCCAATCCTGAAGTCTTAGAATTCGTGGAAGATCTCAAAGATACTTTGCGAACCTTACGTTGTGCCGATGCGCTTCGACAAAGAGGGACCAGTTTTAAAACCTCGGGAGGCTATCAAATTTTTGTAAGCCAATATACAGGGAATGCTATTTTTGCCCTTACCAATCAAAAACAACAAATGTTTCTTTTAGAATTAGATACGCCTCATGCAGTGGGAGAAGCCAATATCCAACGTTGTGAATACACCAAAACCGGTCATCTTATTATTTCTTTTTATACGGGATTTTTTCATACGGAAAAAGCACTACACCATTCTGCTCAATGTGTTGCAATGATCATTAATGACATTTTAGGCGATGTGATCGATAGTCTAAAATTTCCAACTCATCATCCATATCATGAAAACAGAGAACCCATTCAAATTTTGTTAGAGAATGTTCACGACAATTGGCGTTATACTCAATTAGTTTCTGATGCCTTGAAAAAAATTAATCCTTCTCTAAAACAACGCATTCAATATAAAACTCCTTTAAGCAATATTCCATTGTTAGAAAAACAACGTTATTTAAATGCAAAAGATTTAGCGTGGTCCAATGAAAAGAAAACAGATTTTCTGGAAAATATCGCTAAAAAAGGATTTAAAATTTCTCGCATCAAACTATCTCGTGCATTTAGAGAAATACGGTACATTGAACTTTCAAAGGGAGAATATTTATTTGAAGTAAATTCTCCCCCAGGATTCGTTTATATTCCCTTGGGCAAGGGTCTCGTAGGGGTCCCCTTGGGAGGATATACATCTTTTGAAATTGCGCCTTATTCCCTCATTGGAAATAGTAGCGTCATTGCAGGAACACAACGCAATGCTTCCGTTTTAGCGACCCAATCCGTTTCCGCTCTCATGATCCCTCAAGATATTTATTTATCTTTTTGGCACGACACTTATGATGAAAATCAGTTGAAAAAAACTCTCACTGGTTTATATTCTCTTAAATCTTCCTCTTAAAATCACAGTGCTTGCGGAAAGGATATAAAATACCATGTCTTCGGAAAAAAACTCCCATAAAAATGCTTTTTCATTGCCCACTCCCCCCTTTCCCGTACAATCTGCCGAGGAATTACTGCATCATAAAAAAACTCAACGGAATTTAATGCAAATTCAAAAATTAGCAAATGCACCCAAGGAACATTACGATGCATTGTACTTAAATACCCTCTTTAATTATGCAAGGTACGTTCAAACACTTCCTGCAAGCCAAGTGAGTGGCTACACAAGCTTAGGAGGATTGTTAGAATTAGGGATTGAGCGCTCTCTTCGCGCCTTAACTCTTTATCGCAAAGAGTTTCCCCTGAATGGGATCCCTCCCGAAGATATGTCCAGACAATGGGCCCTTTACACTTACGCCCTTTTTACAGCGGGCTTATTTTATGGAGTGGGACAAGTTGCTGCGACATATATTGTGTCTTTATGCGATAAACGAGGGCGAGAAAGTGCGCGCTGGCTCCCCTTAACAGGTCCCATGACGAATACTTCTTTTTCTCACTTTCGTTATACTTTAGATAGTGTGAATCGAGATGCGCTGGCTGCACGAGCCACTCCTCTCATTGCACAACTCTTAATGCCACGAGTGGGCTTCGAATGGATTGCCAGTGACATTGAAGTGTTAGATTACTGGCTTGCCATTTTACAAAACGATGAAAAATACGGTGGTTTACTGGCAAAAATTTTAATGCTGGCTCATCAAGATCTCTTAGAACAAAATACGGTATTAGACACTACGGATACCACCGCTCATACTTTAGAAACCATTGAAAAAGATCTCACGGAATTTTTACAACCCACAGAAAAACCTCCCGCCTCTGCGCCCGAAGATTCTTTATCCTTAGAAACACAACAAGAAATCATGGATGGTCTCATTGCCGCAGGATTTGGCCCCAGTGTGGAAATCAGCGCATCAAAAATTCTAGGTCCCAATGGCAGTGAAAGCTTAGGTCAAATCTTTGTGAATTGGTTACGTTACATTGTGGGAAGAAAGAATCCCATGGCCACTAACGTTCTCATTGGTCGCGATTCCATTGCCTTACAAGGACAAGAAGTCATTCGCGCTTTTATGCAAGAAAATAAAGTCACTGCTGATATTAGTACGGTGGTACAAGCTTTACAAAAAGAATTTTTATCCATTGCACGCCAAGCTTCCGCAGGGGGAGTGAAAACTTATTTCGTGATTAATGATGTGACGTTATTGCTAAATGGTGGTTCTCTTCCCTCTTCTTCTAGCAATATTTCAACCCCCGTCACTAGCAAACAAAGTGCTTATCCTAATCTAGACAGTTCCCTTCAAGTTCAACTTTTAAATCAACCTATGAAGTAGGGATTACTGAAGGATATAAACGGGCAATAAATGAAATTCATCCAAGATGCTTAAAATTAAAAGCAGTACAATCACCGTAAAGGAAAACCATAAAATAGGCTTCCCCCCGGGCATTTTAAAATCTCCACTCATGCCCTTCTTATAGCGACCTCGATAAGTCATTAAAGTGGGCAACAAAGCCAACAAAATTAAACAAAAAGTCCCACCATAATTTAAGGCGTGGGCAAACAATCCAGGATAAAAAATCACTAACACTAAGGGAGGAGCAAAGGTACATCCATACACTAATACACTACCCCAACCCACTTTCGCAGTGCGCAATCCATCGGCAAAAAAATCTGAAAGCCCCAAGGAAACTCCCAAGAAAGAAGTACTCACACAAATGGAAGTAAATAAACGGGATAAATCCGTAATCCCCGCATTATGAATAAATTGAGAAATATGAAGCATGAGATCACTGGTCACATGACCTGAGGAATAAGTGTGTTTCAATCCATAAGCTCCCTCAATGGGCAAGGAACCTAAAATCGCCATATCCCATAAAATGTAACAAACTAAAGGAATGAGACTTCCCCACAACACCGCTTTACGTAATTTTTTTGCGTCGCTTTTAAAATAAGCTCGCAGGGAAGGTAAAATGGTAGCAAAGCCAAAGGAATTCACCATCAACATTAAAGTAGCAAATACATAATGAGGTTCTCCTTGATTCAAACGGGGCAAGGCTACTTTTTCTAATACCAACCCCAATAGAATGACGAGGGAACCTAATTTAAAAAACATGAGCATGCGATTCACATAATCGATGGAGCGAGTCCCTCGATACACCACATAACCTAACACCACGGTGAACAGTACTGCATCTGTCATGGGCGCACTTTGAATGCCCGCAAGTTTTAATAAACTTCCTAGAACATCCGCACCCCCAGAAATATAGGCCGCCAACAGAGAGTACAGTAATAATAAGTAACTGAGCCACGCCACCACTTGCCCCCACAACCCTAAGGTCGCTCGAGCCATGGAAATCATATTGCTATTTTCAGGCAGCCATAAATTCACTTCTATTAATAACAAGGCATTAAAGGTCATTAATAGCCAAATAAAAAATAAGGCAATGGAAGAAGTCACAAACCCCGTGGTAGCCACTGCGGCGGGCAAGGCTAAAATACCAGCACCAATGGAGGTTCCAACTATTAATAAAACACCACCTACCACCTTACTCATGTACTCTCCTTCACCTTACAATGTTTTGCGTTAAAAATCATCAGTTTACTGGAGTACGGCTAGATGTCAAGGAATTCTCAATGGAAGTCCTTAGAAAGGATCGCTGAAATTCTTATAAATTGATGCTTCCCATCGTGTCTCTAATCATTTTATGATACGCACTCTGCGTTTCATTGGAGGTTTTATGTCGAAACAAAACACCATCCTTCTTGTGGATGATGATCCTAAAATTACAGAACTCACTAAAAAGTTTCTTGAAAATTATCATTTCAAAGTATTCTGTGCTGCCCATGGGCAGAATTTATTTCGTTTCCTTCAAGAAGAAGAGATTGATCTCATCGTATTAGACATTATGCTGCCCGGACAAGATGGTTTTGAATTATGTAGAAAAATCCGTGCGGAAAAAAATTTAATCCCCATTATTATGCTCACTGCGGTGAGTGAGGAAACGGATCGAATTTTAGGAATTGAAATTGGCGCCGATGATTACCTCACTAAACCCTTTAACCCCCGAGAATTACTCGCCCGAGTGAAAGCCATTTTTCGACGGGCTCAAACGGGATATAAATCTAAAAACAAACAATATTTCTTTAACCAATGGATGTTGGATCAAACCTCTCGTTCCTTAACTTCTCCTGAAAAAATGAATGTGTCTCTCACCGATGGAGAATATCGATTGTTAGAAACTCTCGTATTGAATGCCCAAAAAATATTAACCAGAGATTTTCTCTTAGATACAGTGGAAAATCGAGAAGCGGGGCCTTTCGACCGAAGCATTGATGTGCGTATTAGCCGCCTTCGACAAAAATTAGGAGATGATCCCAAAGAACCTCAACTCATTAAAACCATTCGAAGTGGTGGATACCTCTTCGCTGCAGAGGTCACCCATGGGGAGTAAGGGATTTCGTATCTCCAGCAAATTTATTTTACTGGCCTTGGCTATTCTCATTTTTTCTCAACTATTACTCACTGCTGCCTATGATGCTCGCACCTTTCAACAAACACGGGCAGAATATGAAAATCGCATCATGGAACAAATTGCAAATACTCTCCATATCATGCAAGTATCTCCCGACATTGAAGCAAATCTCATTGCGAAAGTATCAGAGCACAATCAATTATCCGTAAGAATTAGTAAATATCCCACGGCGAATATTCAAGTGGATAAAAATGCCTATTGGTCTTTACCCCAAATGCTTTCCGATCACTTTAGAGCGGGCACCATTTCCGTTCAGCTCACGGATAATCGCTGGGCAAACTTTCGGTATGCCATTAAACCTTCCCATTTTATTTTTCAATTAAGCATTCTAGGCATTGAATGTTTTGTTGCGGGGGTTTTGTTGTTAAGCGCATGGTACATTGAACGATTCACTGGCCCCTTACATCAATTTAAACTCATGGCGGAGGGATTAGGCATTCAATCAAAACCCGAGCCTTTAGTTCAATACGGTCCCCGAATTATTAAAGAAACCGCCGATGCTATGAATCAAATGCAAGAAAGGATCCTTCAACTACTCAATGATCGAAACACCATGCTGGCGGCCATTTCCCATGATTTGCGAACGCCTCTCACTCGATTAAAATTAAGAATGCAATTTCTCTCCGATGCCACCCTCGCTGGAGAATCTCTTGGGGATATTGATGAAATGGAACAAATGATTCAACAAATTCTTGCTTACACGCAAGATGCAGCGCCCCGAGATCAAAAAGTCAGTTTAGATTTAGTGGCTTTATTACAAACCATTGCCGATGAATACGCGGACATGGGATATTCCGTTTCTTTTTTTAGTGACTTAAAGCGTCTTTCTTTTCTCGGGCATCCTTTAAGTTTAAAACGAGCCTTCACTAATCTCGTAGGTAATGGGATCAAGTACGCCCAACACGTGGATATCATTCTTTTCACTCATCACAATACCATTACTATTCAAATTGAAGATGATGGCCCTGGCATCCCAGAAGCTCTTCTTTCAAAAGTCTTTACGCCTTTTTATCGTGTGGATAGTGCGCGAAATGACAAAAAAGGCGGTAGCGGCTTAGGCCTCGCCATTGCCCACGATGTGATTGTGAATCATCAAGGCCTCATCACTTTAGGTAACCGAGATCATCACGGACTACGAGTCACCATTGAATTCAGCATTTAATGAAAATTTAAAAAAAGCCTCTTATTTTCAAAAAGTTATCCTGTTTAAAATTGATGTCTAAAGAAATCAAGTTAAAATTGATTCCTTTAGACACCAATTTTAAGTTGATTTCTTTAGAAATCAAGTTAAAATTTAATCTATAGAGTTAAGAGGTTTTATCCAATGAAATGTTTAAAGTGTCATCTACCAATCCTCCCCCCCAGTTCAGCATGCTATGGGCTCCATTCAACCTGTTTTACTCAGTGGTTTAAGGTCCCAAGTGAAGCCAAATTTGTTAGCCTTCAAAGAAAATCCAGCACCACTTTTGATAGTAAAGCTAATCTCTCTTCCCAAAATACAAGTTTTTTTCATGGGAAATTTAAAAAGTACTCTGCCAACCTTCACGATACCTCTTACATATTAAAAATGAGACAAAATGAAGCCCCCGAGCTACCTGAAGTTGAATATCTTTGTAATCAAATTGGAAAATTATTGAATGTACCCGTGGCAGAATTTTATTTTATTGATTTCAACGGCGATAGAACTTTTGTAACAAAAAATTTTATAACTCCTGGTCCGCTCTCTGATCTTCAACACATATACCATTTCCGTGCTGATGATAAACATAATTGTAAAGGAATTATCGATGTCATCATAGAAAAAACCCAACGGCCCTATGATGTAAAGATATTTATTAAAACCTTATTATTTGACTCACTCATTGGAAATCATGACCGACACGGAAGAAATCTGGCATTTATCGCTACTGCAAAAAACATGTCTCTCTCCCCTATTTACGATAATGTTTCTTATTTAAGTCTTGAGACAGGCAATATGCTAAAAGCTGATTTTAATCCTGTTGGAAAAATTGGCATAAGCGATACCTTAGAACCTACTATGAAAGATTATGTAAGAGAATTAAAAAAACTTAAATACCAGGATGACGTTCAAGAATTTTATAAAAATATTAAACTCCCCGCACTTTATCAATTAATCGATGAAAGCTTTTGTAGTTCTTTAATGAAAGAAGCGCTAAAAGCTTTAATCAAAAAAAGATTCAAGGAACTTGAAAATGAACTATGCCATGATATTGGATAAGCACCGACTCAAAATATTTCATGAAAGCAGAAAAAGGAGAATTTTTGTTGGCGAGCTGATTTACAATAAGAAAAAAGATAGATATGAATTTATTTACGATAAAAGTTATGCCCACTCTAAAAATGCGATCCCTCTTAGCCCCGACTTAAATCTTTTCACGCTGCATCACCAATCTAAAAAAGGAGAACTTTTTCCTTCTTTTCTCGATCGGATCCCTGATCCAGAAAATCCTGCTTATAAAGATTATTGCAAAACACAAGGAATTTCCCCAGAAGAAAAAAATCCTATTGTATTGCTAGGAACCATCGGAAAACGCGGCCCCTCCAATTTTATCTTTGAACCCGTATACCATGGTGAATTCGAATTATCTGATGTTATTCGGTTAAGAGAAGAATTAAACATTACTCAAAATGACATGGCCAAAGCCTTTGATATTAGTAAAACCACCTTACAACGAATGGAAGCGGGTGTGAGTTACGACCTCAATACTCTAAGATATCTGGAAATCCTATTTACATTTCCTGAAGTAGCTCTTTGGCAACTAAGACAAACGGGAAACAAAGTTCATAAGGACGTTTTAATTAAATTAATTCACCATTTTTCATCCAAGCTCTAAAAGAATCCCTCGCGCTTTCCTTTTAAGAAAAACTTCGTTAAGATTTCAAACTTAAGAATCATTCTCATTTTCAGAAGGCGGTACATTATAAAGATTCATTATTTACGGAAGGCTAAGCCGTTTCAGCAAATTATTTTTTTCATGATTTTTTGTATTGTATTCTCCCCCGCTTTTTCTCAAGAAACACCTTCCAGAATTGCTGCCTTAGAAATTCCCGTGGTGGATGCCCTCACCGCATTGCAGGTCACTCCTGCCTGCATCACCGTGGGAGAAGATGTGGGAGGTGCTTTCAATCAATTGGGTCCTGGGTATTTATTAAAAGTGGATCCCCATTTAAAAAGCGTTCCCCAAGTGGGTAGCCGCCAACATCCTAATTTAGAAGCGTTGTTGCAATGCAAGCCCACTCTCATCTTGGGAGATAAAACACGAGACCATGCCATTGAATCTCAATTAAAACGCATTGCCCCCACTTTTTTATTATCCTCTTTACGAGTGAGTTACTCAGAGATGATTCAAACTTTTTTAACCATTGCTCACCTCACTCAAAGGGAAGACAAGGCAAAACAAGTGTTAAAAGAACAAGAAAAAATCATGGCCCAAGCAAAAAAAGAAATGGATCCCAAGGCCCCTCCTTTTTTAGTAGTGAGTTTATTCCCCGATGGAACCTTGAGAACCTTCACTGACAATAGTTACATTGCAAAGTTTTTTTCCTTTTTGGGACGCCCCTACGCCTTACCCACCGCCCATGGAGAATTGGAAGCCACTCTCACTTTAGAAGGTTTGCTGGCCATTAATCCTCCCACCTTGGTCATCCTTCTCACGGATGGAAACTTAAGCGGCTTAAACAACATTCAAAAAAATCCTCTCTGGCAGCGATTAAAAGCAGTACAATCACAACACCTTTATTTAGCGGATCGAGCCATTTGGGTACAGTCTCCCGGGATCCTTTCTTCTCGAGAAATTTTAAAAGAAGCCGCCGCCAATGGTTTTTTAAAAAACAAACCCACCCCTCTAGAAAAGCAACCCATTCCCAAAAGCGCTCACTGGCTGTAATAGTTGAATGATTTGGTCAAATTCATAGCATATTCAACAAATTATCTCTCTTTTTGCCTCTCTTCTTTCCCTTGCTGTGCTATATATTTAAAGACGAAAAAAGACTTTTTCTTCTATTAATGGAACAAAGATGAAATGGACATCCCCACTCATTCTTTCTGGCGCCCTACTGCTTTTTGGCTTTAGTTTAGGGGGTTGCAAAAAAAGTGCACCTTCCCAAGAACCTTTGCCTGTTTCCGTGGTGACCATTAAAGAACAAACCATTCCTGTGACAAAAGAATTCATTGCCACGGGACTCGCTTATTCCTTTGTGGAAATTCGTGCCAGAGTCAGTGGTTTTCTCGTGGATTTTTTATTTAAGGAAGGGGATTATGTTCACGCCAATCAATTGCTGTATGTTATTGACAAACGTCCTTTCCAAGCCGCTTTAAATGAAGCAAGAGCCACCTTACAACAAAAACTCGCTCTCGCTATTTTTCAAGAAAAAGAATACTTGCGAATGAAAAAACTCATTTCAAAAGGTGTGATTTCCCAAGAACAATATGATTCCACTGTGGCTCAGGCTCGCTCCTCTCAAGCAGATGTACTCGTAGCAAAAGCCAATGTGGAAACCGCTGCTTTGAATTTAAGTTATTGCAGTATGTATTCCCCCATCGATGGCAAAATCAGTCAAACACAAGTGGATGTGGGAAATTATGTGGATGGTGGCACCACACCCACAGTGCTCACCACGGTAATTCAATTAGATCCCATTTATTTTTTATTTAATCCCAGTGATCAGGATTACGATCTCATTCGACGATACATGGGAAATGGTACTTTAAAAGTAGAATTATCCATTCCCGGGGATCCCAACATTTATCCCGGCGTTTTAGATTTTACAAATAACCAAGTGGATAAAACCACTTCCACCGTTACCTTGAGAGCCACCTTAGCAAACCCAAATCATATATTATTGCAGGGTCTCCATGGCACTATTCGCGTTTATTTAGACACCGATCCCCATGCCATTTTAATTCCTCAAGAAGCGATTCAAGAAACTCAAGGCCAACAATATGTATACATCATTAACTCTACAGGCCATGCGGAATCCACCAACATCACCACAAAAGGCGTGTATAAAAACCAAAGCATTGTTGCTTCGGGATTGAAGGTGGGAGAACAAGTGATTACTAATAATTTACAAGCCCTCCGAGGTGGAAGAGCCGTCAAGGTGGAATAGGAGCGAAAGATCCATGTTTGAGTTTTTTGTCAATCGCCCTATTGTTGCCATGGTGATTGCCATTTTAATGATTCTCGTGGGCGCTATTTGCATTTTGATTTTGCCCATTGCTCAATTTCCTCAAATCACCCCCCCTCAGGTTCAAGTGAGTTCTACTTACACCGGGGGCTCTTCCACCGTCATTGCAGAACAAGTGACCACGCCTCTTGAAGAGCAAATCAATGGGGTGGAAGGCATGATTTACATGTCTTCTGTGAGTAATAATAATGGGAACTCTGTGATTACCGTCACTTTCAATGTGGGTTACAATTTGGATATTGCTGCGGTAGATACACAAAATAACGCAGATGTGGCAAAACCCTTATTACCCGATGTGGTATTAAAAAATGGGGTGGTGGTGAATAAGGTTTCCACCAACATGGTACTCATCGTTAATTTATTTTCCCCCAATGGAACCTATGATGAAAAATTTTTAGGAAACTACGCCGACATTCACATCACCAGCGTGTTACAACGGATCCCTGGAGTGGGTACTGTAACAAACTATGGGTTAATGCAATATGCCATTCGTATTTGGTTAGATCCCGATAAACTCGCTAATTTAAGCATTACCGCTAATGATGTATTAAATGCCGTGAATGAACAAAACGCTCAAGTGGCAGCAGGGATCATTGGTGCGCCCCCAGCACCTCAAGGCCAAGCTTTTACATACCAAGTGAATACAAAGGGTCGTTTAACTTCTGTAAAAGATTTTGAAGATATTATTGTGCGTCGTAATTCTGAGGGCGCTTTAGTGCGAATTAAAGATTTAGGACGAGTGGAATTAGGCGGTGACACTTATACCATTTCCTCTCTTTACAATGGCCATGACACTGCAAGCCTTGGGATTTATCAATTACCCAATGCCAATGCCATTCAAATTTCCAATGATGTGCATAATGCCATGAGAGAACTTGCAAAACGATTTCCAAAAGATATTTCTTATAACATTGCTTATGACACCACAAACTTTGTAAAAGCTTCTTTAAATGATGTGATTAAAACCTTTTTTGAAGCGTTGTTTTTAGTGTTTCTTGTGGTGTATGTGTTTTTACAAAATTGGCGCGCCACTTTAATTCCCTGTATTGCCATTCCTGTTTCTTTAATTGGTGCCTTTGCCTTATTGGCTTTATTTGGTTTTTCCATTAACACACTCAGTTTGTTAGGTATGGTGCTCGCCATTGGATTGGTGGTGGATGATGCCATTGTGGTGGTGGAAAACGTATATCGCCAAGTGGAAGAAAGCGGCCGCAATATTAAAGAAGCCACCTTGGCCGCCATGGATGAAGTGAAAGGCCCCATTGCTGCCACCACCTTAGTGTTAATGGCGGTGTTCGTCCCCGTTGCTTTTATGCCTGGTATTACGGGGCAATTGTACAATCAATTCGCCCTAACCATTGCTTTTTCCGTGGGATTGTCTGGGATTAATTCCTTAACCTTAAGTCCTTCTCTGTGC
>Ga0233425_10003622_pt1 | contig 27647 bp, 38 predicted proteins | sample Watercolumn_Towu_2_FD_181712 | JGI IMG/M metagenome (GOLD analysis project Ga0233425, IMG submission 181712) | Freshwater microbial communities from Lake Towuti, South Sulawesi, Indonesia - Watercolumn_Towuti2014_140_MG | ecosystem: Environmental > Aquatic > Freshwater > Lake | place...
ACCGCCCTGCAGGTCAAGCAGTCGGTGGTCGGCAACGGCCATGCCGCCAAGGAGCAGGTGCAGCACATGGTGCGCCGCCTGCTCGCCCTGCCGGGCGACCCGAGCCCGGATGCGGCCGATGCGCTCGCCTGCGCCATCTGCCACGCCCACGGCGGCCAGGGCCTGGGCGCCTTCTCCACGGCCGGCCTGCGCGTGCGCCGCGGCCGCCTCGGCTAACCGCCGGCCTCGAACGTATCACTTTCAGCATCATCCAAATGGATGATGTGCGGGCCGACCCATTCAGGCTTTAATTCCGCTTGCAGGAAAGCACTTCCTCCCCTGCAAACTTTCACACACGCCGTCCGTGTGACAAGCGTCCGCAAGGGCGCTTTTTTTTTCCGCTCCCGCTACAATCGCCCACTCAAGAGGGAGTCCCCATGATCGGCCGCCTCACCGGCATCCTGCTCGAAAAGAACCCGCCCCAGATCACGCTCGACGTCGCCGGCGTAGGCTACGAGGTCGACGTGCCGATGAGCACTTTCTACAACCTGCCCGCCACGGGGGAGAGGGTCACCCTGCACACGCATCTCGCCGTGCGCGAGGACGCCCACCAGCTCTTCGGCTTCGCCAGCGAGGCCGAGCGCACCGCCTTCCGCCAGCTGCTGAAGATCTCCGGCATCGGGGCGCGCACGGCGCTGGCGGTGCTCTCCGGCCTGTCGGTGGCAGAACTCTCCCAGGCCGTGGCGGCGCAGGAACCCGGCCGCCTGACGAAAATCCCCGGCATCGGCAAGAAGACCGCCGAGCGCCTGCTGCTGGAACTGCGCGACCGGATGAAGGGCATCGTCGCCGTTGCGCCGGCCGCGGCGGTCTCGTCGTCGAGCGACATCCTCAACGCGCTGCTGGCGCTCGGCTACAACGAGCGCGAAGCGCAAGCGGCGCTAAAGACCCTGCCCGCCAATGTGTCCGTCGCCGAGGGTATCCGGCAGGCGCTGAAGTCTCTCTCCAAGGCCTGATCCGCGCGCCCGAGGGGTACAATCCCCTGCCCATGGACTACAAGAAACTCGCCCGCATCGCCCTCGTCACCCTGCTGGCGCTCGGCTGCTTTCTGATCCTGCAGCCCTTCATCGCGGCCATCCTCTTCGCCGCCATCGTCTGCGTCACCACCTGGCCATTGCATGCCTGGCTGCTTGGCCGCCTCGGCGGCCGGCCGGCGCTGACGGCAACGCTGATGACCCTGCTGTTGATGCTGGTCGTGCTGCTGCCGATGATCTTCATCGCCCTCGGCGTGGCCGACGCCGTGCCGCCGCTGACGGAAAAGCTGCGCGGCATCGTCCTGCGCGCGGCAGTGGGGCCGCCCGAATGGCTCGGCGCCATCCCCTTTGTCGGCGATCAGCTTGCGGCCTACTGGCAGAGCCTGGCCGAGAGCCGCGAGGAATTCAACAAGCTGCTCAAGCAGCTCTACGATCCCGCACGCACGGTGCTGCTGAAGACCGTCGCCCTCACCGGCGAAGGCCTACTGCAGCTGGTGCTGGTGCTGTTCATCGGCTTCTTCTTCTACCGCGACGGCGCGACGCTCGTCGAGCGCCTGAAAAGCGGCAGCCGCCGGCTCGGCGGCGAGCTGGGCGAGCAGATGCTGGCCCTCGCCCGCAGCACGGTGATGGGCGTCATGGTCGGCATCGTCGGCACCGCCGCCGCACAGGCGCTGGTGGCACTGATCGGATTCCTGCTCGCCGGCGTGCCCGGCGCCATGCTGCTCGCGGCGGCGGTGTTCTTCCTCTCCATGATCCCGGTCGGGCCGCCGCTGATCTGGGGCGGCGCCGCCTTCTGGCTTTACGACCAGGGCCAGACCGGCTGGGCCATCTTCATGGTGGTCTGGGGCGTGGCCGTCATCAGCAGCGTGGACAACTTCGTCAAGCCGCTGCTCATCAGTCGCACCGCCAGTCTGCCCATCCTGCTCATCGCCCTGGGTGTCTTCGGCGGCGTGCTGGCCTTCGGCTTCATCGGCATCTTCCTCGGCCCGGTGCTGCTGGCGCTGGGCCTGGTGCTGGCGGAAAAATGGACCGCCGTGCAGGCCGCGGCGGAGCCGCAAGCATGATCGAGACCGACCGCCTGATCTCCGCCGCGCCCGAATCCTCGCAGGAGGCGCAGATCGAGCGCGCCCTGCGGCCGCGCAAGCTGGAAGACTACGTCGGCCAGCAGAAGATCCGCGGCCAGCTTTCCATCTTCATCGAGGCGGCGAGGAAGCGAAAGGAGGCGCTCGACCACGTGCTGCTGTTCGGCCCGCCCGGCCTGGGCAAGACCACGCTGGCGCACATCATTGCCCACGAGATGGGCGTCAACCTGCGCCATACGTCTGGGCCGGTGCTGGAGCGCGCGGGGGATCTCGCCGCGATCCTCACCAACCTCGAGCCGCACGACGTGCTCTTCATCGACGAGATCCACCGCCTCTCGCCGGTGGTCGAGGAGATCCTCTATCCGGCGCTGGAGGACTTCCAGATCGACATCATGATCGGCGAGGGCCCGGCGGCGCGCTCAGTCAAGCTCGACCTGCCGCCATTCACCCTGGTCGGCGCCACCACCCGCGCCGGCATGTTGACCAACCCGCTGCGCGACCGCTTCGGCATCGTCGCGCGCCTCGAGTTCTACACGCCGGAGGAACTCGCCCGCATCGTCACGCGCTCCTCGCAGCTGCTCAACGTCGACATCGCCGCCGAGGGCGCCTTCGAGATCGCCCGCCGCGCGCGCGGCACGCCACGCATCGCCAACCGCCTGCTGCGCCGCGTGCGCGACTTCGCCGAAGTGAAGGCCGAGGGCGCCATCACGCAGGCCGTCGCCGACGCGGCGCTCACCATGCTCGACGTGGACGTCGTCGGCCTGGACATCATGGACCGCAAGCTGCTCGGCGCCGTGCTGGAGAAGTTCGGCGGTGGCCCGGTCGGCCTCGACAACCTGGCGGCGGCCATCGGGGAAGCGCGCGACACCATCGAGGACGTCCTCGAGCCCTACCTCATCCAGCAGGGTTACCTGCAGCGCACGCCGCGCGGGCGCATGGCCACGGCCTCGACCTGGCGCCACTTCGGCCTCGCCGTGCCCGGCCGCGAAGGCGGCGAACTCTGGGACCAGCAGTAACCCCGTTCCGCCGCTGGAGACGTTTACCGGGCAGGCCCCACCCGCTGGAGTAAAATGCCCCCATGCCGCCTGTCAACAATTCCGCGCCCGGGCCGTTCACCTTTCCGGTGCGTGTGTATTACGAGGACACCGACATGGCGGGCGTGGTGTACTACGCCGGCTACCTGCGTTTCCTCGAGCGCGGGCGCACCGAATGGCTGCGTGCACTGGGCGTCGAGCAGCTTCGCCTGGCGCAGGAGGCGGGCCTCGTCTTCGCCGTGCGCTCGCTGAATATCGAATACCTCAAGCCGGCGCGCCTCGACGACGCGCTCGCCGTGCTGACGGAACTGACTTTGCCGGGGCGCGCCCAGGTTACGCTGAAGCAGTGGATTGAACGCGGCGGCGAAACCCTGGTCGAAGCCACCGTGCGCATCGCCTGCCTGGACACGAAAACAATGAAGCCGACGGCACTGCCGGCGGAACTGAGAACGAAAATGGGAGGGTCATGAACGTCACCACGGATCTGTCGATAATCTCCCTCATCGCCAACGCCAGCATCCTGGTCAAGGGCGTCATGCTGCTGCTGACGCTGGTGTCACTCATGTCCTGGTACTGGATCTTCCGCAAGTGGTTCGCCATCCGCGACGCGCGCGCCAAGACCGACCAGTTCGAGCGCGACTTCTGGAGCGGCGGCGATCTCAACGCCCTCTACCAGAGCGCCGTCAACGACCGCCACAGCGCCGGTGCGCTGGAGCGAATCTTCGAGGCCGGCTACCGCGAGTTCACCAAGCTGCGCGGGCAGAAGTCGCTCGATCCGGCCAGCATCGTCGACGGTTCGCGCCGCGCCATGCGCGCCACCTACCAGCGCGAGATGGACCACCTCGAGGCGCACCTCGCCTTCCTCGCCTCGGTCGGCTCGGTCAGCCCCTACGTCGGCCTCTTCGGGACGGTGTGGGGCATCATGAACGCCTTCCGCGGCCTGGCAAACGTTAGCTCGGCCACGCTGGCCCATGTCGCGCCCGGCATCGCCGAGGCGCTGGTCGCCACCGCCATCGGCCTCTTCGCCGCCATCCCCGCCGTGGTCGCCTACAACCGCTTCGCCCACGACATCGACCGCGTCAGCATCCGCTTCGAGAGCTTCATGGAGGAGTTCTCGAACATTCTTCAACGGCAACTGCGATAGCCATGCGCCAGCGGCGGCTGATGAATCAAATTAACGTCGTGCCCTACATTGACGTGATGCTGGTGCTGCTCGTCATCTTCATGGTGACGGCGCCGCTGATCCAGGTCGCCACGGTGGACGTCCCCACCGTGGGCAAGGCCGCCCAGGCGCCGAGCGATCCGCTGCAGGTCATCGTCAAGGCCGACCAGACGCTGGCCTTCCGCGCCACGCCGAACGCCGCGCCGCGCGACGTCTCGCGCGATGAGCTGCTGCGCCTGGTGGCCGAGGCGCAGAAGAAGAACCCGCAGCAGGCGGTGGTGGTGGCCGGCGACAAGAGCGTCCGCTACGAGGCGGTGATGAAGGTGATGGACGATCTGCAGAAGCAGCAGGTCGCCCGCGTCGGGCTGCTGGTGCAGCAGGGACAATGAACGCCGTCCTGATGGAGGAGCGCATGGAACCGGGCAAGGCGGCCTCGGCCGCGCTCGCCGCCCTGGTGCACCTCGCGCTTGCGCTGCTGCTGATCTACGGCATCCGCTGGCAGACGCGGCCGCCCGAGGCGGTCGAGGTGGAACTGGTGCGCGCGGTGCCCGCGCCGCCGGCCCCCGTCGTTGAAGCGGCACCGGAGCCCGCGCCGCCGCCGAAGGTCGAGCCGAAGCAAGAACCGAAGCCCGCGCCGCCGGCCAAGCCGGACATCGCCCTCAAGGAGAAGGAAAAACCCAAGCCGGAACCGAAGCCGCTGCCGAAGGTTGAACCGAAGCCGAAGCCGGAACCGGACAGGGCCAGCCAGAAACTGCTGGACCAGGAGCTGAAGGCGCTTGCGGCCGAGCGCGAAGCGCGCAAGGCCGAACAGGAACTGGCGCAGATGAAGGCGGCGCAGGCCGCCGGCGCACGCAGCAAGGCGACGGCCGATTACATCGGCAAGATCCGCGGAAAGATCAAGGGCAACATCGTGCTGCCGCCCGACATCAAGGGGAACCCGGAGGCGATCTTCGATGTCGTACAGCTGCCGAGCGGCGAGATCCTCAGCGTCAAACTGAAGAAATCCAGCGGCCATGCCGCCTATGACAATGCCGTCGAGCGCGCCATCCTCAAGTCGAGCCCGCTGCCCAAGCCCGAGCAGGGCGATCTCTTCAGCCGCGGCCTGGAGCTGAAGTTCCGCCCGCTGGAGGAATGACTGAAATGTATAATCCTGCAATTTTGATCTTCGCCGAGCGATGATGACCGCACTGAAACGCGCCGTATTCGCCCTGCTCCTTCTCGTGCTGTCCCTCGCTGCACGCGCCCAGCTCACCATCGAGATCACCGGCGCCGGCGCCAATCGCATCCCCATCGCCATCGCCGACTTCGCCGGCGAGGCGGGCGTCTCGCGCGCCGTGGCCATGGTGGTGCGCGCCGACCTCGAGCGCAGCGGCCTGTTCAGGCTGGTCGAGGCGGGCGCGCCGCTGGCGGAGAACGCCGCGGTGAATTTTGCCGACTGGAAGGCGCGCGGCGCCGACGCTCTCGTCGTCGGCAGCGTGGCTCCGACCGCCAACGGCCGCTACGAGGTGCGCTTCCGCCTGCACGACGTGCAGAAGCAGGCCTCGCTCGGCGGGCTGGCCTACGTCATGACCGCCCAGCAGGGACGCACCACTGGCCACCGGATCGCCGATTTCGTCTACGAGAAGCTGCTCGGCGAGCCGGGCATCTTCTCCACGCGCATCGCCTATGTCGTCAAGAGCGCCGGCCGCTTCGAGCTGCAGATCGCCGACGCCGACGGCATGAACCCGCAGACGGCGCTGGCCTCGAAGGAACCGATCATCTCGCCGGCCTGGTCGCCCGACGGCAGCCGCCTCGCCTACGTCTCCTTCGAGTCGAAGAAGCCGGTGATCTACGTGCATTCCCTCGCCAGCGGCAGCCGCCATGTCGTCGCCAACTTCAAGGGTTCCAACTCGGCCCCGGCCTGGTCGCCCGACGGACGCAAGCTGGCCGTGGTGCTGACCAAGGATGGCGCCTCGCAGCTGTATTCGGTGCATGCCGACGGCAGCGGCGTCGTGCGCCTGGCCTCCTCCAGCGGCATCGACACCGAGCCCTTCTTTTCGCCCGACGGCCAGTTCATCTACTTCACCTCCGACCGCGGCGGCAGCCCGCAGGTGTATCGCGTGTCGGCCGGCGGCGGCGACGCCCAGCGCATCACCTTCGAGGGAAGCTACAACGTCACGCCGCGCCTGGCGCCGGACGGCAAGAACATGGCCTTCGTCACGCGCAACGGCGGGCGCTTCCAGCTCGCCCTGATGGACCTGGCGACGCGCCAGACGCAGATTCTCACCGACTCGGACAAGGACGAGTCGCCCAGCTTCGCCCCCAACGGCCGCATGATCCTCTATGCCTCGGAAATCGGCGGAAAAGGCGTGCTGGCCGCCGTGTCGAGCGACGGCCGCGTCAAGCAGAAGCTTTCCGTGCAGGCGGGAGACGTGCGCGAGCCGGCCTGGGGCCCGTTTTCGAAGAACTGATTTTTGGAGAGGTCATCATCATGCGCAAGGAATTGATCATCATGTTGGGCGCCGCCCTCATCGCCGGCTGCGGCACCACCGTCGATCCGGAGCAGTCCGGCGCGCCGGTGGAGGACCGTGGCGCGAAAAAAATCGACGGCACGGAAGTCAAGCCGGTCACGGCGGGCGACCCGACCGGCGCGGCGCTGGCCGCTGTCAAGCAGGGCGTGCTGGCCAAGCGCAGCGTCTTCTTCGACTATGACAGCTACGTCATCAAGGACGAATTCAAGTCGCTGGTCGAAGCCCACGCCAAGTTCCTCGTCGCCAACCCGAAGGTGAAGATGCTCATCCAGGGCAACGCCGACGAGCGCGGCAGCCGCGAATACAACCTGGCGCTAGGTCAGAAGCGCGCCGAGGCGCTGAAGAAGATGCTCACCCTGCTCGGCGCGCGGGAAGACCAGGTCGAGGCGGTCAGCCTGGGCGAGGAGAAGCCACGCTGCAGCGAGGCCAACGAGGCCTGCTGGTCGCAGAACCGCCGCGACGACATGCTCTACACCGGCGAGTTCTGATTCATGAAGTTCCGCTTGGCCGCCCTGCTCCTTGCAACCGCCCTGCCAGCGCAGGCGGCGCTGTTCGACGACGACGAGGCGCGCAAGCGCATCGAGTTGCTGCGCGTCGAAGTCGGTGCGCGACTGGAAAAACTGGAAGCCGCTTCGCGCGGCCAGATCGAGCTGGCCAACCAGATCGAGGCGCTGAAGGCCGAGGTGGCCAAGCTGCGCGGGCAGATCGAGGTGCTGGCCAACGAAATCGAGTCCACGCAGAAGCGACAGAAGGATTTCTACGTCGATCTCGACAACCGCCTGCGCAAGCTGGAAACCCAGGCGAGCGCCGAAGCCAAGCCGGCCGAGGCGAAGCCCGCTGTCGACCCGGCCGTCGAAACGCGCGACTATGAGGGGGCTCTCGGCCTCTTCAAGGCCGGCAAGCACAAGGATGCGCTGAACGCCTTCCTCGCCTTCATCAAGGCCTACCCGGCCAGCGCTCTGCAGCCGTCCGCTCACTACTGGGCCGGCAGCGCGCATTACCAGCTCGGCGAATACAAGAAGGCGATCGAGCTGTTCGCCAAGCTCGGCGCCACCTGGCCCGAGGACGCCAAGGCGCCCGACGCCCTGCTCGGCGAAGCCAACTGCCTGCAGGAATCGGGTGACGCCAAGGGTGCGCGCAAGGCGCTGGAAACCCTGGTGGCGAAATACCCTGCCAGCGGCGCCGCAGCCGTGGCCAAGCAGCGCCTGACCCCCCGCACGCCGGCGCCCCCGCGCAAGAAGTGAGCGGGAGCGGCGCACCCGCCGCAGTCATGATCGATCACGCCGCCACGCTCCGCGTCACCGAGATCTTCCATTCCCTGCAGGGCGAGAGCACGCGCGCCGGCCTGCCGACCGTGTTCGTGCGCCTGACCGGCTGCCCGCTGCGCTGCGCCTGGTGCGACACCGACTACGCTTTTTCCGGCGGCGAGACGATGACCCTCGGCGCGGTGCTGATGGAGGTGGCGAAGCATGGCGCGCTCCACGTCTGCGTCACCGGCGGCGAGCCGCTGGCGCAAAAGGCTTGCCTGTCCCTGCTCGCGGCCCTGTGCGATGCCGGCTACTCCGTGTCGCTGGAAACCAGCGGCGCGCTGGACATCTCCGGGGTGGATCCGCGCGTCTCGCGCATCATGGACCTCAAGGCGCCGGCCTCCGGCGAGGCTGACAGGAACCATTGGGAAAACCTGGCCCTGCTCAATGCCCGGGACGAGCTGAAGATCGTGCTGGCGGACGAGGCGGACTACATGTGGGCAAAGTCAGTCCTCGCGGAACGGCGACTGGATGCGGTCTGCCCGGTGCTGCTCTCCCCGGTGGCGGGAAAGCTCGCTCCGAGACAGCTGGCCGATTGGGTGCTGCGCGACAAGCTGCCGGTGCGCGTGCAGCTGCAGCTGCACAAGCTCATCTGGGGAGCGGAACGCGGCAGATAACCGCTCAGCACACCGGCGCGCCATAGGCGCGCGAAAAGGGAATCGGGCCGGACAGCGCCAAGCGATCGCCGTGGCCCAGCCGAACACTGTCCTCGAAGCTGCCGCCGAAGGATTTCAGGATATTGTGGCCGTTGCGCCAGGCGGCGAAGATCTCCCGCTCGGGGATGCCCAGCCGGCGCGCCACGTCGGCCGGCGCCGCGCCCTCGGGCAGGGACAGGCGCAGCGGCTCGTAGCGGGGAACGAAGCGCACCAGACTGTTGTAGAGATGGACTTCGACTTCGATCATGGCGCGCATGGTATTGTCCCGGCTGCGCCGAATAATTGACCCGCGTCAAACCCCATGACTGCCCACATCAAGCGCGCCGTGGTGCTGCTCTCCGGCGGCCTCGATTCCGCCACCACGCTGGCCGTCGCACGCAGCGATGGCTACGCCTGCCATGCCTTGTCGGTTGATTACGGCCAGCGCCATTCAGCCGAACTCGAAGCGGCAAGCCGTGTCGCTTTGGCTCTCGGCGCCTGCGAGCATCGCGTGGTCGATGTCGATCTCGCCCAGTTCGGCGGCTCGGCGCTCACCGACCGTAGCATTGCCGTGCCCATGCGCGGCGTGCAGCCTGGCATCCCCGCCACCTATGTGCCGGCGCGCAACACCGTCATGCTCGCCCTGGCCCTCGCCTGGGCCGAGGTGCTCGGCGCGCGGAACATCTTCGTCGGCGTGAACGCCGTCGACTATTCCGGTTATCCGGATTGCCGGCCGGAGTACATCGCCGCCTTTGAGGTCATGGCCAACCTCGCCACCAAGGCCGCCGTCGAGGGCGCCCGGCTTTGCATCCACGCCCCCCTCATCGCCCTGTCGAAGGCCGAGATCGTTCGCCGCGGCACGGCGCTGGGCGTGGACTACGGCCTCACCGTGTCCTGCTACCAGGCCGACGAGACAGGCGCCGCCTGCGGCCTGTGTGATGCGTGCCGCCTGCGCCGCGCCGGATTCACGACCGCCGGGCTGCCCGACCCGACGCGCTACATCACTGCTTGAGTCATGAAACAAGTTCCGTTATGTGGGGCCAAACGGAATTGATCGGTGTCACGTAATTTCGCACATCACATAGCGCTAGCTTATTGCTCCAGCAGCGCATTTTGATTGCGCTCCAAGCGCGGTTCTCAGAGAATGAGGCCGCTTTTTTTGTTTTCTGCCCGCCACGTTGCGGGCGCGACTGCAGGGATAGTTGGCATGTCCGAAGTGCAAGTACTGGCAAAAACCGTAGTCTGGTGGGGATTCGGCCTTGGCCTGATCTTCGGTTTCTTCGCCAACAAGACGAACTTCTGCACCATGGGTGCTGTGTCCGATGTCGTCAACATGAACGACTGGGGACGCATGCGCGCCTGGCTGCTGGCCATAGGCATCGCCATCCTCGGCACCAACATCCTTGCCTACGCCGGCGCGATCAACATCTCGAAGACCATCTACACCAGCCCGAATCTGCCTTGGCTGGCGCACATCGTCGGCGGCCTATTTTTTGGCATCGGCATGACCCTCGCCTCGGGCTGCGGCAACAAGAACCTGGTGCGCGTCGGCGGCGGCAACCTCAAGGCCGTCGTCGTGTTCATGTACATGGCCTACGCGGCCTATCTGACCCTGAAGGGCGTATTCGCGCCCATCCGTGTCAGCCTGTTGCAGGCCCAGCCGGTCGTCGTGAACCTTCCCGGCCCCCAAACCCTGCCCCACCTCCTGCATGGCAGCATGGGGATGGAACTGCCGATGGCTCAACTCGTTTTCGCCCTGCTGATTTCCGGCCTGCTGATCGCATTCGTGATGTTCAACAAGCATTTCTGGGAAAACAAGGACAACTTCCTGGGTGGTCTCGTGGTCGGCGCGATCATCGTGGCCGGCTGGTACGTCACCGGCAAGATCGGCTTCGCCGAGGACCCGGATTCCCTGCAGGAGATCGCCTTCGGCACGAATTCCAAGCTCGCCGAGTCGATGTCCTTCATCGCCCCCGCTGCCTACACTATCGAGCTCTGGGCGCTATGGACCGACACCAGCACCGTCGTCACCTGGGGCATCGCCACCACCTTCGGCGTCGGCATTGGCTCGTTCTTCTACGCTGTCGCCACCAAGGCATTCCGCTGGGAGCACTTCATTTCCGCCCAGGACATGTTCCGTCACATGATCGGCGCCGTGCTCATGGGGTTCGGCGGCGTCACCGCCCTGGGCTGCACCATCGGCCAGGGCGTCAGCGGATTCTCCACGCTGTCGCTCGGCTCCATCATCACTTTCTTCGCCATCGTCGTCGGGGCCGCCGCGACGATGAAGTTCGAATACTGGCGCATGATGCGCGAGGCCTGATGTTCCGCTGAATATTCCGTCACATTCACTTTCATCGTTTTCTGAGGGAGGAAGCATGAACACTCGCAAGACCCTGCTGGCCGCGCTGCTTGCGGCCGCCCTGCACAGCCCGGTTCACGCCGCCGACGTCCAGATGCCTGCCATGGGCGACTGGTCCAAGGGCATGGGCGACTGGATGACCGCCATGACCGACCCGAAGCTCATGAACTCCATGATGGGCATGGTCGATCCGAAGATCTGGACGCCGTGGATCACCGCCATGACCGATCCGAAGATGATGGCTTCGATGATGCAGATGGCCGATCCGAAAGTGTGGACGCCCTGGATCAACAGCATGACCGATCCCAAGCTCATCAGCGCCATGATGGCCATGGGGGACCCCAAGGTGTGGACGCCCTGGGTCACGGCCATGACTGATCCCAAGCTCATGAACTCGATGGTCGCGATGGCCGATCCGAAGGTGTGGACGCCCTTCCTGACCGCCATGACAGACCCGAAGATGATGAACTCCATGATGTCGGTGGTCGATCCGAAGGTGTGGACGCCCTGGATCAACACCATGACCGATCCGAAGTTCATGACCTCCATGATGTCGGTGGTCGATCCGAAGGTGTGGACGCCCTGGATCGCCGCCATGACCGATCCCAAGCTCATGAACTCCATGATGGGCATGATGGATCCGAAGTACTGGACGCCGTGGATGAACGCCATGACCGATCCGAAGATGATCAACTCGATGATGGCCATGGGCGATCCGAAGGTGTGGATGCCGTGGATGTCGGCCATGACCGATCCGAAGATGATCAACGCCATGATCTCCATGGGTGACCCCGCCATCTGGACGCCCTGGATGAACGCCATGACCGATCCGAAGATGATCAACTCGATGATGGCCATGGCCGATCCGAAAGTATGGACGCCGTGGATGATTGCCATGACCGATCCGAAGATGATCAACGCCATGATGCAGATGGTCTCCCCCGAGGTCATGAACCAGTGGGTCGGCGCCATGACCAATCCGCAAATGATGGACGCCATGATGAAGGCCATGAATCCGGCCCTCATGGTGCAGATGATGAACGCCATGGCCCAGGCCATGACGGCCATGCCGAAGATGGCCGAGGATATGGGCAAGGCCACCGGCCAGATGGGCAAGGCGGGAACGCAGGCGGCCAAGGCGGGCGCCAAGGCCGGCACCCAGGCGACCAAGTCCGGCGCGAAGGCGGCCGGCGATGCCGCCAAGGCCGGCGCTGGCGCCGCAAAAGCCGGAGCTGACGCCGTCAAGAAGTAAGCGGTGACACCGGCGCGGGGACGGCTCAGGCCGTCCCCGTCCCACCCTGCATTCTGGAGGACCCGTTCCCATGCTGCGGAACATCGTAAAGACACTGCCGGCCGCGCTGCTGGCCGTCTGCCTCTGCGTCAACGCTGCGGAACCGCAGGGCGTCAAGTCGGACAAGAAGCCGAGCAAGCTGCCCTCGAAGGACCTGAGGCAGCCGACGCCAATGCCTTACAACATCCAGTTGCCGCCGACCCGCCCGTCCGAAGAGCACGTTCCCAATACGGTGCACGAGACGATCAGCGCGGAGGCGCGCGCCAACTTCGTCTCCAGCATGATGGCGATCAATCCCTTCTCACTGCGCGACATGATCGCCATGATGGCGGTGAAGTACCCGGCCAAGGAGGGTCTGTCGTTCGACGACGTCGTCGAGGCGATGAAGGTCAAGGCCAACGAGATCAACTTCAAGTACACCGGCGTCAGCCCGCTGTGGAAGGACATCGTCGCGATCACGGGCAACAAGGATACGCCGCGCGTCGAGTTTTACACCTTCTGCGACGCGCTGGTGGCGCGCGAGATTCTCGACTACAGCCTGGAATTCGCCGTCTTCCTGCCCTGCCGCGTCGCGGTGCTCGAGGACGCCAACAAGAAGATCTGGCTGATGACGCTGGACTGGGACGTGCGCTGGCTCGACCCCAGCAAGAACCCGAACAAGATCTCCGACAAGCTGCGCGAGAAATCCATCATGGTGCGCGACGCCATCGACAAGATCATGCGCGCCGGCGCTGCGGGGGAGTTCTGATGCCCGGCTACCTAGGCTTGCGGGAGGCGGCCGCAACGCGATTGGCGTAGCGGTCCGCTTCCGCGGCCTTTCCTTGCGTGCGGTAGAACAGCACTAGGTTGTTCAGGCTGCCGATCACCTCCGGGTGATGCGGACCCAGCGCCTTTTCGCGGATTTCAAGGCTGCGATGGTAGAGCGCCTCCGCTTCTTCCAACCGACCGCTTTGCTCGCACAACACCGCCAGATTGTTCGCTGCCGCGGCCACGCCGGGGTGGTCCGGGCCGAGGCGCTTCTCCTCGATAGCCAGCGCCCGCCGGAAAAGCGGCTCCGCCTCACCGTAGCGCCCCTGATTCCATAACAGCAGCGCCAAATCGTTTGTGCTGCGCGCCATGGCGCCTTCTTGCTGGCCCGGCTTCTTCTGATGAATGGCGAGGACGCGGCGGTAGAGGGATTCGGCATATGCATAACCGCCGCGGCTCCAGAACAGCGCGGCCTGCTGGCGGATCCGTTCGATGAAGGCAGCGTGGCTTTCGCCCGGCAGTTGCTCGCGAATGCCGAGCTCTGCACGCGACAGCCGCTCCGCCTCGGCCAGGCGCCCCTGCCGGAGATAGATGCCGCCCAGGCGGTCCATCATTGCCGCGACGCGCGCATTTCTGATGCCCGCCTGCTCCGCCTGACGCAACGCTTCCGCGCAATGCCTTTCGATATCCGACACCCCAGGTCCCTGCTCGACGACTTCCAGGCAGCGCCGGCTGCCCAACTCCCAAGAGGAAAGCGCCTCCGCCCCTACGGTGGCAGGCAGGGCGGCGAGCAGCATCAGCCGCTTCGCCCAACGACCATCAAGCCATCGCCTGCTCATCGCAGCATCGTCTTCAACGTTGATTCGAGCGCTTCCATGCGCACCGGGCCCCAATGGTTCAACACCAGCCGGCCGTCCGGCGCGATCAAAAAGAGTCGCGGCGGCAGCAGCATGGGTCCGAATACCTCCGTGTGCCGGGGTGTGTTCATGGCGACAGGGTAGGTAATTCCGCGCGCCTTCAGATACTCGGCAACCTGCCCTTTATCGCTATCGACGGATATGGCAATGACTTCCAGCCCCTTGCCGTGATAGCTGTCATAGAGCGTCTGCAGTTCGATCAATTCACGATGACAGGGCGGACACCATGTCGCCCAGAAGGCGACCAGCACCGGCCGCTTCTTCAGATTCGACAATCGCAGCATCGTCCCATCCACCAGTCGCGTGTCAAAGCTCGGCACAGCCTCGCCCACGCCGACGCCGGCGAGCGCTTGGGGTGAGACACAAGAAGCTGCAACCAGCGACAAGCAAAGCGCGAATCGACGAATTAGAGCAGGCATCATCTACGGGGCGAGAAGGTACTGGGCATTATGCAAGAGCCGCGGTCCACAACGGATTTAATCGACTGATGGATAGAACATATTCCACCTCCTACAGTGGCGGCCACTCTCGGCAAAACAGGCGCCGTTAGTTTGACAGGGCCGCACGCCACCGCTAGAATGCGCGCCTTCCCGTGGGTCGTTAGCTCAGCTGGTAGAGCAGCGGACTTTTAATCCGTTGGTCGGCGGTTCGAATCCGCCACGGCCTACCACCGAAATCAAGGGCCTGCAGCGATGCAGGCCCTTTCTCTTGCTCCGCAATCCGGGGGTTGCTCCGCAATTCCCCCGGTTAGCGCCTCTCATTTGGTCGGCTCGACCTTCTCGCCGCGGCGGTTTCGGACATAGTGCTCGGTCATCCGCAGCGTCTGGTGGCCGAGCTGCTTCTGGGCCTCGCGGATGTCGCGCGATTCGGCTTTGTCGGTGCCGGCCTTTGCGCGCAGGTCGCGGAACTGGAAGCAGGCGACGGCAGCGGCCAGGTCGTCCTTGTCCTCCTCCTTGAACACCTTCGCGGCGGCGGCGCGTGCCTTGTCGAAGCGCGAACGCAGGGCGAACGCCGTGAGCGGCTGGCCTTCCTCGTTGCAAATTAACGTGAGCGAGCGCACCTTGTGGGCCTTCTTGCGCTCCATGATCCGCTCCACCGCAACGGCCAGCTCGCCAGTGATGGCGATGCGCAGCTTCTTGCCGGTCTTGGACTGCGCCAGCTCCAGGGCACCGTCGCGGATGTCGGTCTCGCGCAGCGTGAGGACGTCGCCCGGGCGCTGGCCGGTGAGGTAGGCCAGGTCCATGGCATCGCGCACGGGGGCGCAGGCGCTCTCATACACGGCGCGAAAAACTCCATCCTCGACATAGATGTCGCGCCCGCGCTCGCGGAAGTCCTTCACGCCCTGGCAGGGATTGGCCTTGTCGGTGTAGCCCCACTCGCGAGCCTTGTTCCAGATGTGGGAGAACAGCGCCTTCTCGCGGTTGGCGCGCACCTTCGCCGCCTTGCCGCGCCAGTCGAGATACTGGCGTATGTGGATCGGCTCGATGCGCTCGAGCGGCGCCGGCGGGTTGTCGAAGAAGGCGAAGAGGTTCTCGATCTCCTTCTGGTTGTCGCGCTGCGTGCGCGGCGATTTCTGCGGCAGCACTTCTCGCAGGTAGCGCGTCGCCACGTAGCGGAAGGTGGCGATGGCTGTGTGGCGCGGCTGTGCGTCGAGCTCCAGCTCCGACCATTTCTTCACCGCCAGCGCGTAGTCGCAGCCGAGCGGGATTTCCCGGCGCGGCCGCTCGCCGGTGTCGTAGTAGTACCAGACCTTGCCGCTGCGCATGCGGCGCGCGCGCAGCCGCGGCGGCAGGTTCAGGTTCCTGTAGGGCTTGCGTCCCATGCGGCTATCCTACGCCCGGCGCCCGGCCGCCGCCACGGCCGGCTGCCAGGCGCGCAGGGCGGGCGGCGCATCGCCCGCCCCGACCACGGCCGCGCGCGTGACGACGGGGCGCCCGCCGGCATTGACGTAGAACGGCACGCCCGATCCGCGCAGCCATTCGATCTGCCGCGATTTCAGCTTGCGCCCGGTGAGCTGGGCGATTTCCGCTTCGGTCAGGAACAGGTTCATCCGCAGCCGCCCTCGATCAGGCCATCCTCCCCGCCGGAATCATAAAGCACGCCGCGCGCGGCGCCGGCTCCGCCTGCCCGGCGAAGATGCGGAAAGTGACGCCCGGCAGGCCCGCCTCGGCGCCGTCGAAGCGGATCGGGTTGCCCTCCAGCAGCAGCTCGATGTTGCGCCGGGAGAGGCCGATCGTGACCAGGTTGCCCTCGCGCAGGATCAGCATGCGGCCTCCGCGAAAGTCAGTCCCTGCGGCACGGCGGCGGCCGGCTTCTGCGCAAAAGTCAGCCTGCGGAACACGGCGCGCACGCGCTCGACGTCGCCCTTGCAGTATTCCGCCACCTCGGCGATGCGCCCGTCGGCGACGAAGTCCCATACCTTGCTCCCGTCGATCTCCGCGCCGATCTCGCTGCCCTTCCCCGGCAGGCCCAGCGCCCGGCAGAGCTTGTCCAGGCCGATGCGGTTGCCGTGGCCGGCCCACGCGGTCATGGTGTCGATGATGCAGTCGTCCCACGGGCGGGCCTGGAAGGGAATCACCGCCGGCGGCTCGATGCCGTGCAGCACGGCGCGCTGGAACAGGAAACGCAGGTCGAAGCCGGCGATGTTGTGGCCGACGAAAACCGGCCGCGTCATTCGCGAGGCGTCGTGCGCCGCGCGGATGGCGGCAAACAGGTTGCGCAGGATGCCCGCCTCGGCGCGCGCCCAGTCCTCGGCGTAGAACGCCACCGGCGGCGCGTCATCCACCGCCAGCGCCGCGCAGGCGACCTGCCCGAGGGCGCCGTCGAGCGCCGTCCTGCGCCAGGCCTCCTCCACCAGCGCCGGCTTCTGCTCGCGCTCCCAGTCGGCGATGGTCTCGGCCTTCCTGTAGTTGCCCGGCGGTGCGATGGCCGCGGCGATCTCCTCGCGCGCGCCTGCGCCCTGCGCCGGGATGGTCTCGATGTCCAGAAAGATGTGCATGTGCTCTCCTCTCGTAAAAGTCAGTCCGTGTGACACAGCGATGGTCAGAAGGGGATGTCGTCGTCCATGTCGGCGAAGGCCGGCTTCGCCTTCGGCGGCGGCGCCGCAGGCGCCGGCGCGGGCTTGTCCTTCTCCTCGCGCGGGAACACCTTCAGCCAGCCGTCCCAGGCGCCGGCCGGCACGGCGTCAAGCCGGATCGCTATGCGGCCGTCCTCCGCCATCACCAGCACGCCGACCCGGCTCCAGGCCGTCTTCGTCTCGCCGGCCTTCTCGTACTCCCGGCCATGGCACACGTCGTAGAGCTTCTTTGTCATTGCGGTTCCTCCAGTGGTTGATCCATCTCACGCGCCACCTGAGGCGGCGCTCCTCGTTGCGCGCGGCCAGCTCCGCCGCGCGGTGTAGGTCGCTGCAAATCACGCCAGCGCGATCTGCTCCCCGCAGGCGCACACCGGCAGGCCGTAGCCCGCCCACTTCGCGGCGACGCGCATGGTGAAGCCGCAGGCCGGGCAGACGGCCTTGTGCATCCGGGTGTCCTGCTTGCGCCCGAAGGCAGAGCGGTCGAGCGCGCCGTGCGGATAGGGGCCGAGCGTTTCGGCCAGCGCGTTTAAACGCGCCGCAAGCTGCGGCCCGGCGTGGGTGGCGGTCATCCTGCCTTCCAGGCCGAGCGCCTTCGCCAGCCGGCGGAACGGGCCCCTGTGGCCGTGCGCGACGCCGACGGCGGCGTGCACCAGCTCGTGCGCCAGCACGTCGAGCACGCGCGCCGGCTCGGCCAGGCACGGCGATATGAAAATCTCCGACGCGCCCGCCGCCGAGGCCTTCGGGTCCCAGCACTCGCCGATGCGGCGCCGGCTCGCCGACAGGCCCTTGCGGCTGGGCCAGCCGCAGGAGGCGCGCACCGCCGCGGGCAGGGCCGCGCCCTCGGCGGCGAACCACGGCCGCATGGCTTCCACGGCGGCGGCCAGCCATTCCTCGCGCGTCATGCCGGCTGCTCCTGCGCCCATTGCTCCAGCTTGCCGTCGAGAATCGCGTAATCGCTCGTCGTCAGGTCGGCGAAGTGCGCGACGCGCCCGTGGGTGGCGCGGCGCAGCCAATCCTTCACCCGCTCACGCTCGAAGCCGAGCCCGTCGATTCTGGCCTCCAGCCTTCTTCGCTGCGCCTCCGAGATCGCCGCCGGCGCATCCGCCGCCGCTGCGCCTTCATCGCCAGCCGCCACGCCAGCGGAATCCTGCTTGCCTTGGTCATTGCCGAACCCTCCTTTCATGTCCTCGATGTCCTGCGTGAAAACCTCGCTCAGCCCCGCCATGCGCAGCGCCGAATCGATGTGGGCGCTCTTCTCGGCCATCTTCAGGGCCTTGTTCAGGTCGCCGTAGTCCTGCGCCAGCGTGCGCGCGCCGACGCCGTCGGCCACCACGCGCCCGCCGGCGTCGCGTATCTCGCAGCGCAGAATGACGTGCTTGATGTCCACGCCGTGCAGCGCGGCCTGCTCGTAGTCGTGCAGGGTCGGGTAATGCACGGTGACGCCGAGCATTCCGCAAATCTTCTCGGCGCCCGGCTTGAACAGGCTGGGCTTGCTCCAGTGGCGCGGGTCGGGGCACTCGTTGCCGAGGCCGCGCGCGGCGTAGGCGCACTTGTTCTTCCCCGCCGTATGGATGCGCCCGAAATCGACACCCTCCACCAGGGCGGCGCGCACCCACTCCATGAGCGCGGCGCGGTTGGCGCGGCGGCGGTCGAGGCCGGCGCGGAAGACTTCCGCCGGCAGGTCGAGCGGGCTGGCCGGCTGCAGATGCGCCGGCGCCACCACCGCCAGCGGACGGGGCGCGGCCTCCGCCGCCCCGGCGACGGCCTCGGCTTCCTCGCAATGCGTGCCGGTCATCGCTCATGCCCTCCGGTCATGTTGCAGAACAAGCGCCGCCTCCTGCTGCTCGCGCTCCAGCTGCTCCTGGCGCTGCCACCAGTCCGCCCCACCGGCACAACTTTCACGGTCGAGGCGCGCAGTGCACTCCCTCAGCTCGGCACCCACTTCGCCGAGAACCTCATTCGCCAACTGCAGAAAAGCCAGGCCATCCATGAACAGACTCCTTTTCCTGTTGTGATACGGGTTGGGCATGCCAACAAAGTAATGTCCCTCAGTCATATTTTATGCTACTCGGTCATAATGTCAAGAAAATAATGACTGGCGGTCATGCGGCAAACCGCCGCACGCGGAGAGTCGCAGCGCCGGCGCCCAGCGCCAGCCGCCGCGCCAGGGCGCCGGCTGCCAGGCACCCGCGCCGAGGGACGGAAGGGCTTCGGGCGCGAAGCCGAGCGGAAAGGCCACCACCGGCAGGCCGCGCGCCAGCGCCAGGCGCGCCGCCAGCCACGAGCCGCGCGAGAACGGCGCCGACGGGAACAGCAGCAGCCCCGAGGACGCGGCCGACACCACGGCGCGCGTGCGGCCGGCCAGGCGGGCGGCGAGCGGCACCGCCAGCCCGCCGCCGGCCCACCAGGACACCGGCGCGCCGAGCGCCGCGCACACCGACACGGCGGCCACCGCCGACCAGCGGCACGCCCCCGCCCCGCGCGGCCCGAAGGCCGCAAACACCCGCAGCCGCGACGGCGCCAGGCACCCCAGGGCCACGGCATCGGCCCCGAGGCAGCAGCCCACCGACACGGCCGACGGCGACACCGCCGCCAGCGCAAACGACACCACCGACGCCCCGCCGGGCGGCAAACAGCGCGAACCCGCAACAGCCCACATAAGCACCCCCATGAAGACCACCACCACAACAGCGGCGCCAGGCGCCGCGACATGCCCCCTGAAACCTGCCCCCGCGAAGAGGGGGAGGGGGCGCCTTTCCCTCATGGAAGCCACCTGCACCGGCGGCACGGCAGGATCAAGGCTCGGCTGTCCGGGGCGATGGCGGGCGGAATCGAGGAAGCGGGAGGACGAAGCGCGGCGCGAAAACCGGCGCGGGCGGCAAGCGGACAGCCGACCCGCAGGGCCTGGCCTTGATCCTGACGGGACGCCGGGGCACCCTGGCTGCAATGAGGGAAAGGGGGGTGGGGGTGATGCGCGTTGCCCTTCCCTTCCGCGCTGGCGGCGCAGCCGCGAGCGCGCACACTGAGCAAGCGGAGCGCGCAGCGGAGCTGGCCTGCCGGGCGCGATTCATGCCCGGCTGGCGTGCGCAGCGAAGGCGTGAGGGATTGAAGCCCGCAGGGCCGGGACAGCCTGCTGGCCCGGTGCGCAGCACGAAAGCCCGGCGGCGCAGCCGGCACGCAAAAGTCAGTTCCTGCGATACGGCGAGGGAAAGTCAGTCTCCCGAGCACGGCGCACGCCGGCGCCGCCTCAATGCCTGCCGCGCTCCTGAATCGGCGGGCAGGGCACCGTGCCGTAAGAGCAGAAGACGCAGCAATCTCCCGGCTTCGGCTTCAGCACCGTGTGGCAATGCTCGCACTCGTAGAACCACTGGCAGGCATCCGTCGGCATGCGCTCGGTCTTGCGATGGCCGCAATGCGGGCAGGTCAGCGTCGAGTCGGGAATGATCGCGTTCATCTTGCTTGTCCCGGATGCAAGGATAGCCTTTATCCGTTCGGCCAGTCACCGGGGTGCTTGCACCGCGTCCGCTCAAGCGGAGCTGAGCGGCGCGGTGCGGAGTTCGCGATGCGCCCGGGACCGCGCGGGGTTTGCTGCGGTTCACCGGCGCAGGCGCAGCCGGTCGGGCGCTGCCCGCAGGCTGGCCGGCTTTTCGGCGAGCCTGCGGCGTGGCGCCCGGCGGCGGTCTGGAGCAGCGGCGGCGAACGGAGGCACGGAGCCGCGAGCGGAGCTCGGCCCGCGGGGTCGGGCGGGCCGGGCGGAGCTGGCGGCGGGGGTCAGTCGGCGCAGGCGCAGCGCTGGCGTGCGGGTTGCAACGCAAGCCGCATGACAGCGCGGTCAGGGAGATCGACCATCACACCCTGAATCAAGGCCATATCGCCTATTAATGGACATTAGTTATAGTGTAGTTGCATTAATAATTGCGTTCTGTTAGTTTTATGCGCATGAAGGTATCCAAAGAAGAACTCATCGCCGTCCTTTCCCAGTTCAACCCCTGGTGGCGAAAAGAGGCCATCGCCGACCTGCCGAAGTGGCGTCGTGCCGCCTTCCGGGAATTGCAGACGTGGCTGACCAATCCACCGGCGCCGCGCGCCGTACTACTGTCCGGCGCGCGCCAGATCGGCAAAACCACCCTGATGCTGCAGGCCGCCGATGCACTGCTCTCCGGCGGGGCGCCACCTGCCAACATCCTCTACGCTACCTTCGACCATCCGATCCTCAAGCTCGCCGGCATCGAGGCGGTGCTCGAAGCCTGGCGCGAGCGCGAGCCCCGGGCCGAAGGGCCGGAATACCTCTTCCTCGACGAGGCGCAGTTCATCCGCGACTGGGGCACCTGGGTCAAGCACCAGGTCGATTTCGCCAAGCAGCGGCGCATCGCCTTCACCGGCTCGGCCATGCCGCTGGTGGAAAGCGGGCAGGAATCCGGCGTCGGCCGCTGGCACACAATCCGGTTGACCACGCTCTCGTTCTACGAATACCTCCAGATCAAGAACCTGTCGCTGCCGGCGCTGCCGCGACTCAAGTCGCTACGCGATCTGTTCGACTGGCCACAGGCGGATTTCTATCGCGTCACGGATGCCGCCAGTCCCTATGTCGGGCATTTCCACGAATACCTGGTGCGCGGCGGCTTCCCGCAGACGGCGCAGATGGAGAGTGTCACCCAGGCTCAGCGCCTGCTGCGCGAGGACATCATCGACAAGGTGCTCAAGCGCGACATGACGGCGCTGTTTGGCGTGCGCCGCGTGCTCGATCTCGAACACACCTTCCTCTACCTGTGCATGCACGACGGAGGGCTGCTCGACATGCCCGACCTGTGCGCCAACCTGGAGGTCAAGCGGCCGACGGCGCAGAGCTTCATCGAGCTGCTCGAAGCCACCCACCTCATCTACCGCCTGCCGCCCTTCGGCTACGGCAAGGACGTGCTGCGCGCCCGCTTCAAGATCTACCTGGCGGATGCGGCCATCGCACCGGCAGTGATGCTCAAGGGCAAGGCTGTCCTCGAAGACCCGGCCGCGCTCGGCGTGGCGACCGAGACCGCCGTCTTCAAGCACCTCTTCGCACGCTACTACTCGCAGAACGTGCGCTTCAGCTACTGGCGCGGCAAGAAGGATCGCGAAGTCGATCTCGTCGCCGAGGTGGGCGGGCAGATCATTCCCTTCGAGGTCAAGTACCGCGCCCAGCACACCGGCCTGCGCGATCTCAAAGGCCTGCTCGACCTGTGCCGGCAGAAATCCATCGACCGCGGTTACGTGGTGACCAAGTCGCTGGACGACTTCGGCGCGATATCCGATCTGCCCGACGCCGCCACCAAGATTCTGAGGATTCCGGCACCGCTGCTTTGCTACTGGATGGGCGAGTCCGAGCTGGCATAGGGAGTTGCAGGCGGGTGTTCGACTCGTTCGGCATTACCTGCGTGTCGAATCCCTATGGAGAAGGGCAGGTATGGAAAACCCAGCCCGACATCATGGCTCTCCCGTTGCGGAGGGCCTTCGCTTTCCAGGGGTGGCGATCAGATGAAAATGGACGGCCCCTGCAGCGCCCGACATCCCGAGGCTCACAGCCAGCCGATGGAAGGAAGCACCTCAGGCACGCTGCAGGACTTACCCGTCTGGGCGCAATTATCCCATCGCTGAGGCGAAAGTGTATGCCGAATGGCAGGCGCGGATGTCGAATGCAAGGGAGTAGGCTTCGGTAGGGGGATAAATCCCGCCCCGCGATGCCGCCACTCCCACGGCCGCTGCTGCATCCCCGGCACGGCCCAGATGCCCCGCCCCGCCGCCCTCGCCTCGTCCCGCGCCTGGTAGTAGGCCTGATCGGCGCAATAGCGCTCATACACGGCGGCGAAACCCTGCCGCACCATCTCCACATTGACGCGGACGCCGCGCGCGTGCAGCACGCCGACAATGCGGCCGTAGCGGTCGGTAGAGACCGCTTCCAGGTCGACAACCGAGCCGGCGGACACGTACCAGCGCAGGGCCTCGGCGCTCCAGCGGCCCCAGGGCGCCTGGGCCAGCTCGGGCGCATCGATGCAGTGCAGGCGCACCTTCACGCGGCGCGGCGTGTCCATGTGGCGCCCGCAGACGAGCGTGCAGGTGTCGCCGTCGTGGCAGTGGTCGACCGTGCACGGCTCGGCGCCGGCGGCGGTGCAGGCAGCCAGCAGACCCAGGGCGAGGCCGGGCGCTACAGGTAGTTGAAGCGATGGCTTCGCCATTCCAGTCCGTCGATGAGTCCGCGCCCGTAGAACTCGCCCCAGTTGTAGAAGAACGGCAGGAATCCGCGCGCGCCGGACTGCCATACCACGAGGGCGGCAATACCGACGCACGCCGCCGCGATGACGAACTCGGCGCCGCTGCCGGTGCGCACGCGCCCCCCGAAGAGATGCACGCGCCGGTCGCTCCACCAGCCGAGCGGCACGCCCTGGATGGTCAGCGCGTCGGCGAACCAGTGCGTGCAGGCGCCGACGCCGAACCAGGCGATCCAGCCGCGGAAGTCCCACACCAGGAAGCCGAACAGCGCCACCAGCAGCCACACGGCCAGGTAGTGCGTGTGCGTGCGGTGGCGCACGCGGCGGCGCAGGACGCCCTCCTCCAGCCACTCCAGCCAGTCCGGCGCGGTGGCGCCGAGGGCAGCGACCGGGACGGCCGCCGGATTGAAGGGTGCGGCCACCGCGGCGGCGATGGCAACGTGGGACACCCACTTCATTCGATGCCTCGCGTGAATTGGCGGATGTAGGCATCCACCCGGTCGGCCGGCGCGCCCTCGGCGCACAGGCCGACGAAGGTCATGCGCGCCTCGACCACCCTGGCGCGCGCCTCGTTGAGCCGGCCTTCCAGCTCGGCGACGTCCTTCAGGTACTGCACCTGCTCGCCGGTCTCGGCCACGCCGACGGCGACGCGCTCCTGCGCGCGCTTCTCCAGGGCGCGGAACAAGGAGAGCTTCCTCGCGACGACGGCACGCTCGGCCAGCGCCTGGGTCAGCGTCCCCACGGCGGCGGCGACGGCCTTGCGCCGCTGGAATTCGCGCTCGCGCTCGCGGTCGATCTCCAGCGCCGAGTAGAGCGGGATGCGGGCCACCACGCCGACGTAGCTGGCGCCGCTGCCAGCGGCGGCTTCAGTAGGGTTGAGCGCGTCGGTGCCGGCCTGGCGGCGGGCGGCGCGGCCTTCGAGGGCGATCTCGGCGCGGAACAACGAGCGCGCCGGATAGCACCCCATGGCCAGGTCGAACAGCGCGCGCGGATCCGGCGGCGCGCCCCGCTCCAGCTTCCCCGGCGGCGGCGCGTGCGTGCGGCTCTCGCCGTCCAGCAGCGGCAGCAGGAACGGCGGCTCGGCGACGGCCGGCGGCTCCGGAGAATCCGCCTGCGCCAGCGCCACAAAAGTCAGTCCCCACAGCACGGCGAAAAGACGGTTCATGACCTCACCCCCACGAATGGCGAGGCCAGCAGGCGCATGACGGCGCCGCCGGGGTCGAGCGAAGTCAGCAGCACGGCCCACAGGACGGCCGTAACCAGCAGAGTGAGCAGCAGATTGTTGATGTCCCTCATGTCTGTCGAGCGGCGCGGCGGCCGCGCCCCAAAAGGTTGAGCCCGGCGATGGCGGCGGCGAGCTGCCACGCGCCGGCGCCGAGCGCGGCGAGCGAGAGCAGCCAGACGACGAGCGCGGTTGCGTCGTAGGGCGCCTCGGATTTGAGGTTGATGCGCTGCGGCCGGCGGCGCTGCAGCGCCAGGCGGAACGAGATGGGCAGCCGCGCCTCGTCGCTGGCCGTGACCACCGCCCAGCGCGCGCCGGCGAGGATGCGCAGGGCGACGTCGAGCTTGCGGCCGGTGAGCAGCTGCGCGTCGTCGAAGAGCACGACGGCGCGGACCTCCCCCACCCACGCCACGAGCGCGTCCAGCCGCTCCCAGGCGCGCAGCTGCGTCCACGGCCGCGACATGGCCTTCTCGCCGTGCCCGATCACGCGCGGGTCGTCCACCCAGGCGGCGAGCGGGTTCACGCAGCGGATCAGGATCACCTCGCGCCCCCGCCACACGCCCGGCGCCTCGGCATGCAGGCGCGCGAGCCAGCGCGTCTTGCCCGAGTGGTGGGCGCCGGTGACGAGCACGTCGCGGCGCACGGAGATCTTCTCCTCGCGCAGCGTGCGGCCGTACTTGCGCGCCTTCTCGACCACCACGGGCAGCACCGAGCGGATGCCATCGCGCCGCGTCCTATGACGCTTGAGGCGGAGGAACTTCATCGAACAGGCCGCCCTGGGCCGAGGCGAGGGTCAGCAGCACGGTGCCGCGCTGCAGCTCCAGCATGCGCTGCACCTGGGCGATGGCCGCGCCGTCGAGGCCCGCCGACTCGAGGACGAGCTGCAGCTTCGACTCGTCGGTGGTGGTGATGCGCTTGATGACGGCGGTGAAGTCGGCCACCGGCACCGCGCCGCCAAAAGTCAGTCCCGGCGGCACGGCGCCGCCGGCGGCAGCCGGCCGGGCCAGCATGGAAAGGTCGTTCATGGTCATTCCTCCAGGTAGTGGGTCAATGTCGATGCCGCAGCCTCCCAGCCGCGGCACCCCTCTGCCGTTGGGGATGGCGAAGAGCAGCGCCAGCGCAGGCATCCGGTGCTCGCGCAGGCGCGCCCAGGCCATCAGCGCCGCCTGCTCGGCGTGCTCATTGCGCCCGGCCGGCGCGCGCCGCGCGGCGGATCGCGTCGAGCGCGCCCGGCGGGGGCGGGCGCCTGGCGATGTCGCGTGCAACCGCATCCTCGGTCTCCTTTCTGCGCAGCCGCTGCGCCTCCTCGCGCCGCCGCGCCTCGGCCACGGCGATGCCCGCCTCGGGGTGGAACTCGCCGCGCGCGGCGCATTCGGCCAGGCGGCGCAGGTAGGCCAGCGGGTTGGCGACGGGCCGCAGCGCCATGCGCCCGGCCAGCTCGTCGAGCAGCGCCTGGGCGCAGCCGTTGGCACTCGCCAGCGTGCGGCGGGCGGCGGTTTCCTGCGCGGAAGTGAAGCCGCGCGGGAAGACGAGCGCGGCGTGTTCGGTAGCTGTCGTGGTAGTGGTAGTTGAAGAACTACAACCACCACTCGCGCGTGCGCGCGCGAGGGGCTGGTGCTGTTGCGGCACCACCGGGCGGGAATCGGCCACCGGCGCGGCTTGCCGAGGTGGTGCCGCTTCGGCACCGGGTGCTCTTTCGGCAGCGGGGTGGTGCTTCCGCGGCACCGGGGGTGATGCTCTATCGGCACCGCCCTGGTGCTCCTGCGGCACCACGGGCTGGTGCTCAATCGGCACCACAGGCGGCAGGTTGTCCACAGGGAGAACGTGGCCGGCCTCGTCGCGGCGCAGCCAGCCATCGGCAACGAGCGCGCGGATGGCGCGCGTGCAGTGGGCGCGGTCGAGGCCGGTCGCCTTCGCCGCGCTGCCGGCGCTCCAGGCGCCCGCAGAGACGGCCAGCATCACGCGCGCCTCGCGGTGCGACAGGCATCCGGTCATGATGGCGGCCATCAGGCGGGGATTCACGCCGCCAGCCGCTCCGGCGGAGAAGCCGGCGGCGGCGGTTCATCGAGCAGCGCGGCGGGATGCACCGCCAGGGCGGCGGCGATGCTGCAGAGGCGGGGAACGCTCAGGGTGCGATGGCCGCATTCGATGCGGCTGATCTCGCTTTGCGGCAGGCCGATGCGGCTGCCCAGCTCGGCCTGGGTGATGCGAAGGTGCTTGCGGACGTCACGGATCCTCATAAAGCATGGCGGCTCTCCTTAATGACTGACAGGCATGATACATGCCCATAAGCCATGCTGCAAGGGAATAAATGTCTTTAATTCATGGCGTATGACTGGGGGTCTATAATTAGCCGAGAATTATGTGGGATTACAGATATTTGACATATGGATAAATTGGCCCCGCACCTGAAGGCGCTGCGCGAGAAGAAGGGCCTCACCCAGTCCGGCCTGGGCAAGCTGGTCGGGCTCGACCAGACGCACATCTCGCGCCTGGAGAACGGCACCAAGGGCGTCTCCAACGAGAAGCTGCTCGCCATCGCCGAGGCGCTCGGCGTCACCGTCTCCGACCTGCTCGGCGACGCGGCCAACATCGCCCGCCGCGAGTACGAGACCGGCCACCCCGCCCGCAGGATCATCGCCGACGCCAAATCTCCGCGCGGCCTGCGCGACCTCGCCGGCGACAAATCGCTGGCCGACGCGCTGCACATCACGCCGGCGGAATGGAAGGCGCTGCGCTCGATCGAGCTGCCGGCGAGCGTGACGAAGGACGGCTATGTGCAGTTGCTGATTACGATTCGGGCGATTGGGGGTTCGCTGTTTTCTTGAATTCCGAGTAGTTTGTAATCGGTGATCGCATCCCTTTACAGGTATTCATGGGTCCGACCACACCCCCACGCAGGAAAAGAATGAAAGGTGTTCGATTGCTCATTGCCCTCTCACCTTGTCATCCAGAAACCATGCGGCCGATTCAGCCATCGCCTGCTCGTAGGAGACCCTCGCTTCCATATTGCTTATCGACCACAATTTGCGAGCACTGTGGCCACAAGTTCT
>Ga0233425_10003623_pt1 | contig 27641 bp, 22 predicted proteins | sample Watercolumn_Towu_2_FD_181712 | JGI IMG/M metagenome (GOLD analysis project Ga0233425, IMG submission 181712) | Freshwater microbial communities from Lake Towuti, South Sulawesi, Indonesia - Watercolumn_Towuti2014_140_MG | ecosystem: Environmental > Aquatic > Freshwater > Lake | place...
ACGGTGATCGCACCGAACAGGCGGCCGGTGTCGCCGGCGCGGGCCGGGACCTTGACCTTGAGGCCCTCGAGCGAGGCCTTGATCGCCTGGGCGGCGTCGAGGTCGCGGACCTCGCGCACCTCGCGGGCGCGCTTGATCTGCGCGACCTGCTTCTCCCCGCCCTTGGTCCACGGGGTCGCGAGACCGCGCGGGAGCAGGAAGTTGCGGCCGTAGCCGTCCTTCACCTCGACGACATCGCCGGGGGCGCCGAGACCGCTGACGTCCTGGGTCAGGATGAGCTTCATCTGGGTTCGCCTCCTTCGAGTTAGCGGGCGGTCGAGGTGTAGGGCAGCAGCGCCATCTCGCGGGCGTTCTTGACCGCGGTCGCGACGTCGCGCTGGTGCTGGGTGCAGTTGCCGCTCACGCGACGGGCACGGATCTTGCCGCGGTCGGAGATGTACTTCCGAAGCAGCGCCGTGTCCTTGTAGTCGACGTGCGCGATCTTCTCCTTGCAGAAGACGCAGACCTTCTTCTTCGGCTTACGAAGAGCAGGCTTGGCCATCGTGGTGCTCCTTGTGTGGGAGCCCGGCGTCATGCCGGGATGGGGTCGGTCGGATGGACGCCGGAGGTGCGGGCACCGCCGGCTGCCGCGCCGGAGCGCGGGTCGAGCTGGTCCGGACTAGAACGGGGGCTCGTCGTACGACGCGCCGCCGCCCCACGAGCCGCCCTGCTGGCCGCCGCCGGCAGCGGGGCCGGAGGACGCCCAGGGGTCGTCGGCGGGTGCGCCGCCGCCCTGGTTGCCGCCCCAGGAGCCGCCGCCCTGCTGGCCGCCACCGCCGCCGCCGAAGCCCCCGCCGTCGCTGCGCGCGACCTTGTTGACCTTGGCCGTGGCGTAGCGCAGAGCCGGGCCGACGTCGTCGACCTCGAGCTCGACGACCGTGCGCTTCTCGCCCTGCGGGGTCTCGTAGCTGCGCTGCTTGAGACGGCCGGTGACGATGACGCGCGTGCCGCGGGTGAGCGACTCGGCGACGTTCTCGGCGTACTGCCTCCACACGCTGCAGCGCATGAAGACGGTGTCGCCGTCCTTCCACTCGTTGGTCTGGCGGTCGAGCACGCGCGAGCTCGAGGCGACGGTGAAGTTCGCCACGGCCGAGCCGGACGGCGTGAACCGCAGCTCGGGGTCGCCCGTGAGGTTGCCGACGATCGTGACGTTGATGTCGCCCTGTGCCATGAGTGCTGACCTCTGCGTGGAAGAAGTGGCTTGGTGGGCCGGACCTTACGGATGCGCTCCGACGATCATGTCGATCGGCCGGGGCGCGGACTGTGGACGACGCGCCGGGCGGCGTCCACGGGGGACGTCCTGCTTACTTGGCGTCCGGGCGCATGACCTTGGTGCGCAGCACGGCCTCGTTGAGGTTGAGCTGGCGGTCGAGCTCCTGGACGGCAGCCGGGGTGCAGGTGAGGTCGAGGACGGCGTAGATGCCCTCGGCCTTCTTGTTGATCTCGAAGGACAGACGGCGGCGGCCCCAGATGTCGACCTTGTCGACGGTGCCCCCGTCCTGCTTCACCACGTTGAGGAACGTGTCGAGACTCGGGGCGACGGTGCGCTCCTCGAGATCGGGGTCGAGGATCACCATGACCTCGTAATGACGCATGCGATACCCACCTCCTCTGGACTTGGCGGCCACGGTCTCTCCGTGGCAGGAGGGTTGTGCGTCGTCGTGCTGGGCGGGCCCCCGGACGGGGGATGCACCGGCACGCCACCGAGAAGGGTACCGGCCCGGGGGGCCAGGCCCGAATCCGCAGGTCAGAGCGGTGGACGGCGGTGCCGGGGAGGCCCGGGCATGGGGACGCCGGTCGCACCCGACCCCCGCTAGGGGCGCGACCGGCGTCCGTCCGGGAGCCTACCGAGACGGCAGGCAGGCGGTGATCACGAGTCCATCCGCCGGGTCAGCGGCACCCGCGAGCGCGTCGTCAGCCACGCCGCCCCCGCGGTCAGCAGCGGCACGGCGACGACGATGAGCCCGACCATCGGCCACGGCACCGACCACGTGTGCGAGGCGCCGAAGCCGCGGCCGTCGGTGAGCAGCGGCAGCAGGACGTAGGAGCCGATGAGCCCCGACGCCGCCCCGACGAGGCAGCCGAGCCCGGCCACGTAGCCGGCAGTCGCCGCCGCGATCCGGCGCCGCACCCGCGGAGCTGCGCCGACAGCCTGCAGGGTGGCGTGGTCGGCCCTGCCGTCGGCGAGCGCGAGCGCCGTCACCATGAGCCCGGCGAGCAGGGCCAGCAGCGCCGTCGCCCCTACTCCGGCAAGCAGCACGATGAGGGTCTGGTCGACCTGCGTGAGCGGCTCGCTGACGCCGGCGCCGAGCTCGGCGCGGGCCATCTCGAGGTTGACGCGCTCGACGAACGTCGGCCGGTCCGGCGAGTCGGCCTCGGACGGCTGGGCCAGCATGAGCCCGGACGTCCCCACGCCCAGCACCTTGGCCACCTCCGGCCTCGCCAAGGTCTGCTCCGAGACGAGGACTGTCGCGGGCAGCGTCCCCTGGAGCACCTCGATGGCCGGAACGTCGACCGAACGGGGCTCCGACATCGCGCCCGTCTCGGGATCGCTCCAGGACGCCGTCAGCGTCACCTTCCCGCCGACGACGCCGTGGGGCTGCAGCACCACGGCCGTGCCCTGCTCGAGCGCCGCGCGCGCCTCGTCGAGCGGCGCGGTCGGGCCGAGGATGAGCGGGAGATCGTCCGGCGATACCTCGACCACAGCAGAGTTGCTGCCCAGGTACGACTTCGGCTGCCGCCCCGCGCACGGCACCTGCGTGGGGTCGGTGAGGATCCCGGTGTCGACCGGCCCGCAGCTGACGTTTCCGGCACCAGCCTGGACCGACTGCGGCCGACCAGCCGGCGCTACGTCGCGCAGGAGCGCCGTCCGGGCTCCAGGGTCGGCAGCACGGATGACCGCGCGCGTGTCCGCGATGACCCGGTCGGCGTCGACAGGGACCAGCTGGCCGGTCTCGTCGTACTGCTCGAGGGGCAGGTAGACCACCGAGACGTCGGGAAGCGTCGCGACGTCGGTGCTCGTCGCGTAGGTGGCCGTAGCCCCGTACGCCGCCGAGACGCCGACAGCGGCGGCCGCAGCGGCGGCCACGGCGCAGGCCGCGGCGGCGGTGCGCATCCGGTGCCGACCCGAGTCGCGGACCGCGAGGCGGGCCGACAGCGGCAGCCGCCCCCCGAAGCGTCCGGTCTGCACGATGATCCACGGCATCAGCAGCACGATGCCGAGCTCGCCGAGCACGACGCCGACACCGAGGATCACGGGGTCGAGCTGCAGGACGCCGTAGACCATGACGGCGAGGCCGACCAGACCGGTGCCGAGACCGGCCACCGGCAGGCTGCGGCGCAGCGCGGGCAGCGGACGGCGTCCGCGCAGGGTGTCGACGACGTCGCCGCGGCCGGCGACCACCGCGGGCACGAGGGCCGCAGCGATGGAGGCGACGATGCCGACGGCGATCACGCCGAGCAGCTCGCGCGGGAACGGCGGCAGCGGCGGGACGCCTGGGAAGGAGAACGTCGACAGCAGCGTCTCGTTCTTCGTCGCGACCGCTGTCGCGATCCACGCGAGCGCAGCGCCGCCCACAGATGCTGCGACGCCGAGCACCACTCCCGAGGCGAGGACCGTGCGGCGCAGGACCTTCGCATCGCCGCCGGACGCGCCGACGAGCCCGAGCTCGCGCTGGCGCCGGCGCAGCTGCACGGCGAACGCCGGACCGGCGAGCAGCGCGATCTGAAGGATCACCAGCACGACCACCACGCCGCCGAGCGCTGCCTCGCGGGCCGCATCGGGGGAGGTGGGCTGGGACACCATGTCCGGCATCGCACCCGGTGCCGGCCCGTCGTCGAGGCACACGACAGAGGGGGTGCAGAAGGTCGGCGGGTCGTCGACCACCGCGCGGCTGGTGACGAACGCTCCGGCCTTGTTGACCTGGCGGACGACGTCCCAGGTGATCGGCGTCGGCGAGTCGACGAGGTAGACAGGCGGCAGCGCCGACGTAGCCCCCGGGGCCTCCACCACTGGCAGCTCGCCGGGCCAGACCACGCCGGTGGACCAGAACATCGGGTTCGGGTCGGCGGTGCCGACGACGAGCAGATCGCGCCGCAGGCTGCGCTGGTCGCCGGTGCCGCTCACCGTGATGGTGCTGCCGATGCCGGCGTGCAGCCGACGGGCCAGCGAGGCGTCGAGCAGCACCTGGCCGCGCGCCCTGGGGAAGGTCCCCTCGAGGTTGCGCCAGTAGCCGCGGAGCATCGGGTCAGCCATCTCCGACAACGCGAAGCCGCCGGTCACTCCCCACTCGCCGTTCTCGAGGATCAGCTGCGGGGTCAGCTCGGGCATGGCGACCAGGCGCGAGCCCTCCGGCAGCGCGGCCCAGATCGTCGCCTCCGTCGGTGCGGGCCCCGTCAGCGTGTTGGTGACGTCGCCGTACAACGACTGCTCCACCGGGCCCGTCTGCGGGTTGATCACCGCGTCGGCCCCGCCCTGCAGCCACAGCTCGGCGTAGGCGCGGGGCTGGTTCGCGGCGATCGACTGGTAGCCCCAGAGGATCACGCCGCTCACGATCATCACCGGCAGCCCGACGATGAGCAGCACCAGCACCGAGCGGCCCTTCGAGCGCCATGCGTCGCGTCGGGCGAGGCGCAGCGCCACCCGCCACTGCGCGAGCCACGTTCGCACCCGGCCGTGCCGCGGCACGGACGGCGGGGTGACCGGCGCGGGCGGCCGGTCGAGGAGGGCGGTCACGAGAGGGCGCCCGCGGCGTCGGCGTCGACGGAGTACGACGTCGAGTCGACGACGGTGCCGTCGCGCAGGAACACGACGCGGTCGGCCCAGGCCGCGTGGCGCGACTCGTGGGTGACGAGCACGCCGGCGGCACCCTCGTCGACGCGGCGGCGGAGCAGGCGCAGCACGGCCTCGCCGGTCTCGGAGTCGAGCGCACCGGTCGGCTCGTCGGCGAGCACGAGACGGCGGTCGCCGACCAGCGCGCGGGCGATCGCGACGCGCTGCTGCTGGCCGCCCGACATCTCGTCGGGGTAGCGGGCGGCGAGCTCCTCGACGCCCACGGCCGCAAGGGATTCCACGGCCCGGCGTCGCGACTCGCGCACCGACCCGCCGTCGAGCTCGAGGGGGAGCGCGACGTTCTCGGCGGCGGTCAGCGTGGGGATCAGGTTGAGGTCCTGGAACACGTAGCCCGCGGCGCGGCGGCGCACGGCCGCGAGGTCGGACGCCGACAGCGTGGCGAGGTCGACGCCCTCGACCAGCACCGCGCCGGTGGTGACGGAGTCGAGGCCGCCGGCGACGTTGAGCAGGGTCGACTTGCCCGAGCCGCTCGGGCCCATGACGGCGACCAGCTCGCCGGCGCAGACCGACAGGCTGACGCCGCGCAGCGCGTGGACGGCGGTGACGCCGCTGCCGTGGATGCGCGTGACGTCGCGCAGCTCGAGGACGGGTGCCGTCTGCATCTCGGTCATCGCGCGCTCCCCTGTGCCGCGCGAGGGCTGCGGCCCGTGGCCGGACGCCGTACGGCCTTCTCGCCGGCCTTGCGGGCCAGGCGCGACTCGCAGTGGTCGAGCCAGCGGGCCTCGGCCTCGGCGTCGAAGATGAGCCGGTCGAGGACGAGCAGCCAGGCGAGGTCGGCGTCCTCGTCGGCGTCGCGCTTGAGGCGCGTGAGCTGCTGCAGCGTGCGCATCGTTTCCCCCCGTTGCGTCTGGACGATCGAGGTGACGTCGACGTCCGGCGCGGTCACCGCGACCGCGAGCTTGATGGCCAGCTCGTCGCGGGGCGCGGCCTCGCGTCGTACCGGCTCGTGGAACCACTGGGCGACCTCGCGGCGGCCGGCAGCGGTGATCTCGTAGACGACCCGGCCGTCGTCGTCGGTCTCGAGCTGGGCCACGAGTCCGTCGCGCTCGGCCCGGGCGAGGGTCGTGTAGACCTGCCCGATGTTGAGGGGCCAGGTGCCGCCGGTGCGCTCCTCGAACGCCGCCTTGAGCTGGTAGCCGTACGCCGGCCCCTCGTCGAGCAGGGCCAGCAGCCCCTGTCGGATCGCCATACCGCGTATGTATACCGGGTATGCACGTCGTCGTCCAGCCCTTCCGCCTCGGCGCGGCGGACGGCGAACTCGCAGGTCAGACGCCGTGCGCGGCGGCCCCGGGGCTGGCAGGGTGCTCGGCGTGACGTCGCCGTTCGAGGAGCTGTCGGTCGAGGAGCTGCGTGCGCACGGCTCCATCAAGTGGCGCCAGCACGAGCCCGACGTGCTGCCGCTGTGGATCGCCGAGATGGACGCGATGCCCCCGCAGTCGGTGGCCGACGAGCTCGTCGCCATGGCGCGGTCGGGCGACCTCGGCTACCCGCCGCTGGGCACGGCGTACGCCGAGGGGCTGCTCGCGATCTCGGCGAAGCGATGGGGCTGGACGTTCGACCTCGCACTCACCAGCGCCTGCGCCGACGTGATCACGGGCGTCGCGCGGGCCATCGGCGTCGCGACGCGGCCGGGGGAGACCGTCGTCGTCCCGACGCCCGTGTACCCGCCGCTGCTCATGCTCCCCGCCGAGGCCGGGCGCGAGGTGGCGCAGGTGCCGGGGACGCCGTCGGGCCGCCTCGATCTCGCCGCTCTCGACGTCGCGCTGGCGTCGCCGTCGGCCACCGCCCTGCTGCTGTGCAGCCCGCACAACCCCACGGGTGTCGTGCACACCGCCGACGAGCTGCGGGCCGTCGCCTCTCTCGCCGAGGAGCACGGCGTCACCGTCATCGTCGACGAGATCCACGCGCTGCTCGTGCCCTCTGGCACTCCCTTCGTCCCGTGGCTGTCGGTCTCGGACGCCGGGCTCGTCGTGACGTCGGCGTCCAAGGCCTACAACCTCGCGGGCCTCAAGGCCGGCGTGGTGGTGGCGGGTCCGGCGTCGGCGTCGCTGCGCGCCGGCTTCCCCGAGTCGATGCCCTACGGCGCGTCGTACGTCGGGCAGCGCACGCACCTCGCGGCGTGGTTGGGCGGCGACGCGTGGCTCGACGCGATCAACGCCGCGGTCGTGTCCAACGCGGCGTACCTCGAGGAGCTGCTGGCCGCGGAGCTGCCGGACGTGGTCTACCGGCGTCCGGAGTCGACGTACCTCGCCTGGCTCGACTGCCGCGCGCTCGGCCTCGGCGACGACCCGGCCGCGGCGTTCCTCGAGCGCGGCCGCGTGGCGCTCAACTCCGGCCCTACCTTCGGCGATGCCGGCCGCGGCCACGTCCGCCTCAACCTCGCCGCGAGCCGAGCCACCCTCGCCGACGCCGTCCACCGCATGGCCACCACCCTCTGACCCCACCCACCACACCCCCCCCACCCTCACCCTCACCCGATCGTGGCCACAGCCTCCGCGGGCCCTCAGTGAGCGGTGAAGGTGCCCCCGCTTGCCATAGAGGCAAGAGATGCGCCCCAGGCTCTCCCCAGGTGCGGCGTGTCGCGGTTGTGGACGACGGCTCACAGACCCGGGCGCACCACGCCGTGCCAGTAGAGCTGTGGACAGCCTGGGGCGGAAAACTTGCTTCTAGCGCAAGCGGGGGCACCTTCACCCGAAAAGCTGCGGCGGACGGGGGGGTTCGCCCGTGAAGCCGGGGTGGGCGGATCTGCCTAGGATCGGCGGGTGCGGATCGCGACGTGGAACATCAACTCGGTGACGGTGCGGACCGATCGGCTGGTCGCGTGGTTGGAGAAGGCGGCGCCGGACGTCCTGTGCCTGCAGGAGCTCAAGGTGCCCGCCGAGCAGTTCCCGGTCGACGCCGTCCGTGAGGCCGGCTACGAGGTCGCGGCTCACGGCGATGGCCGCTGGAACGGCGTCGCCATCGTGTCCAAGGTCGGCGTCGACGACGTCGTGCGCGGCCTGCCCGGTCAGCCGGAGTTCGACGGCTCGGTGGAGCCGCGGGCGATCGGGGCCACGTGCGGCGGCGTGCGCGTGTGGTCGGTCTACGTCCCGAACGGCCGCACCGTCGACGACCCCCACTACGCCTACAAGCTCGAGTGGCTGCGCACCCTGCGCGACACCGCCGAGGGCGAGAAGGGCATCGGCCTGCCGTGGGTCGTGCTCGGCGACTTCAACGTCGCGCCGACCGACGCCGACGTCTGGGACATCAGCCTGTTCGAGAACAGCACCCACGTGACGCCGGCCGAGCGCGCCGCCCTCGACGACCTGCGCGCCGCAGGCCTGGTCGAGGTGGTCCCGCGCGCGCTGAAGTACGACACCCCCTACACGTACTGGGACTACCGCCAGCTCGCCTTCCCGAAGAACACCGGCATGCGCATCGACCTCGTCTTCGGCTCGCCGTCGTTCGCCGAGAAGGTCGAGGACTCCTACGTCGACCGCGACGCCCGCAAGCCCGGCGCCAAGGGGACGACGCCGCCGTCGGACCACGCGCCCGTCGTCGTCGACGTCGCCCTCTGACGCCTCGGCCGCTCCGCACATCAGGTCGACGTCGCCCTCTGACGCCTTGGCCGCTCCGCGCAGTAGGTCGGCCGCCGCGCTGGCGCCTCGTCCTGGCCCCGCCCGGGAGCGCGCTGCGGCGTCTCGGACCGATCGACGCGAAGCCCGACAGCGGCACGGGCCGGCAGCCGCTGCAGCGGATCGGTCGGCCCGTCGGCCGGGCTGCGCAGGACGACGGCGAGGCGGGACGGTCTAGCGGCGCGCGCGGCGGAGCAGGCCCTTGGCGCGCTCGCCGAGCCCGGTGGACGGCTCCACCTCGGCCAGCGCACGCACCAGCACGGCGAGCGCGTCGGCGGCGAGATCCGTCGGGATGACGTCGGGCGCGGCCGGTGAGCGCGGGACGGCGGACGTGCGGGTGCCCAGCGCGTCGAGCGGTCCGACGACCCGGACGCCAGCGGCGCGGATCGCCTGGGCCGCAAGGACTCCCCGCTCGGCCGCAGCGTCGAGGGCCCAGTCGGGCGTGTGCAGACGGGGCTCGTCGACGGGCGGTACGCGCTCCTCGACGATGCGGCGCACCAGGCCGTCGCGAACGACGCGCTCGTACTGCGCCCAGCTGAGGTCGGGACGGACGGCTGCGTTGAGCCGCCGCAGCACCTCCGACTCCGGCGCGGTCATCGACCGGTTCGCGTCGGACGGCGCGGAGTCGAGAAGCACGGCGTGCGGCACCTCGAGCAGGTCGGCGAACACCCGCAGAACGGCGTCGTGCCCGACCCCTTCGAGGACGACGACAGTCACGCGGTCGGCGCCGACGGCTGAGGCCCAGCGCTGCACCAGGGCGCCGTGGTCGTTGCGCTGCCAGAACGACGGTGTGAACCGGTGCGGCTTCGGATCCGCGGCGAACTGGTTCTCGAGCCACTTGTCGTACCGGCGCTGGAACCCGAACTTGAGGTACTGCTGCCACGACGACGGGAGCAGGCGGCCGAGCGGCCGCAGGGTGATCGCGACATGGATGCGGTCGTGCCCTACGGCCTCCGCCACGCGTGCCGCCACGGCGTCGTCGGCCTCGCACAGGTGCTCGCTGCTCACCACGGAGCGCCCGGTCCAGCGCCGCACCTCGTCGACGACGGAGGTGAAGCCGGACAGCGGGTGAGCGACGGCGTCGTCCTTCCAGCCCCAGGCGCGTCCGAGGACGCCGAGCGCCGCAGCGTGCTGCGCCTGAGTGCGGCCGGGGTAGAGGACGCCAAGCTCGCGCAGCCGCGGACGCGCCCCGGCGAGGGCGCCCTGCAGCGTGGTCGTGCCGGTCTTGTGGACGCCGACATGCCAGAGCGACGTGCCCGCAGGCAGCGCCGGCACGCTGGGCAGCCCGACGTCGGCCATGGCCTAGGGGGCAGCCTTCTCGTCGACGGCCTCGGCACGGGCCTGGAGGCGCTCGCGGACGATGAGTGCCGTGACGACGAGGACGCCGCCGACCGCCACCACCGCCGAGACGATGATCGGCACACCGAGCAGGCGCAGCGACGTCGCGGCGAGCACGACCATGAGCAGCCAGCGCAGCGCGACGCCGTCGTAGCGCGAGGAGAGGCGTGCGCCGATCCACACGCCCGGGATCTGACCGCAGAGCAGCGCGAGGGTCAGCCGCCAGTCGACGTCGCCGAGACCCATGTGCGCCAGCGCTCCGGTCACCAGCATCGGCACGGCCTGCATGAGGTCGGTGCCCACGAGCACCGACGGACGCAGCAACGGGTAGAGCAGCAGCAGCGAGGTGACGATCAGCGAGCCGGAGCCCACCGACGTCGTGCCCACGAGGACACCGACGAGGAAGCCGATGATGACGGTCGGGATGCGCTTCACCGGCGCGTTCGGACCCGTGAACCTGTCATCGGCGACGGGGGCGAGAGCCGCATTGCGCTTGGCCAGATAGCCGCGGGCGAGCGTCGCGCCGAGAGCGACGAGCAGGACGACGCCGAGCAGCGTCTTGATCGTGCCCTGGCCTCCGCCCTCGGCGTCGACGAGCCGCGCGAACAGCAGCGTGCCGATGAGGACGCCGGGGATCGAGCCGAGCGAGAGCCACTGCACGAGGCCCCAGTGCACGGTGCCGCGGCGGCCGTGCACCGCGGCGCCGACGGGCTTCACGATCGCGCCGGCCACGACGTCGCTCGACACGGCGGTCGACGCCGGGATGCCGAAGCCGAGCACGAGCAGCGGCGTCACGAGGACGGCGCCGCCCATGCCGGTGAGGCCGACCATGAGGCCGGCGACGAGCCCGCCGAGGGCGAGCAGGATGTCGAGCTGCTCGATCACGTCGTGCGCTCGAGGGCGAGCAGCGCATCGATCACGCGCGCGGCGGAGTCGTCGACCTCGCCGACGCCGGTGACGACGACCTCCGGCGACAGCGGCGGCTCGTACTCCTGCCCCACACCGGTCAGGTTGGGCAGCTCGCCCGCGGATGCCTTGCGGTACAAGCCCTTCGGGTCGCGCTCGGCGCAGACCTCGAGCGGGGTGTCGACGTAGACCTCGACGAAGTCGCCCGGGTCGAACAGGTCGCGCGCAGCCCGGCGGTCGGACCGGAACGGCGACACCAGCGCGACGAGGACGACGACGCCGGCCTCCACCAGGAGGCGCGCGGCCTCCGCGACGCGGCGCACGTTCTCCGCGCGGTCCTCGGCGGTGAACCCGAGGTCCTTGTTGAGCCCGGAGCGCACGTTGTCGCCGTCGAGGACGAGCGTGCGGTAGCCCAGCGTGTGCAGACGCCGCTCGACGGCGTCGGCCACGGTCGACTTGCCCGAGCCCGAGAGGCCGGTGAACCAGAGCACGCGGGCGCGGTGGCCGTTCATGCGCTCACGGGCCCCCCGGTCGACGGCGTAGCCGTGCGGCGTGACGTTGGCGGAGCGGCGCAGCGCGAAGCGCGTCATGCCGGCGGCGACGGTGTCGGCCGAGACGCGGTCGACGAGCACGAAGCCGCCGGTGTGGCGGCTGCGGTCGTACGGGTCGAGCGGGATCGCGCGGTCGACGGCGAGCTCGATGCGGCCCACCTCGTTGAGTCGCAGCACGCGGGCGGCGTCCTCGCGGCCGGTCTCGACGTCGCGGCGGTGGCGCACCGAGGTGACGGTGGCCGGCACGCGCAGGGGTCCGCAGACCAGCAGGTAGCTGCGGCCGTGCGCGAGCGGCTCGTCGCCGAGCCACACGACGTCGGCGGCGAAGCGGTCGGCCGGGGTGCAGCGGTCGTCGGACGACTCCAGCAGGTCGCCGCGCGTCACGTCGAGGTCGGGCTCGAGCTCGAGGCACACCGCCTCTCCCGCGACAGCGGTCTGCCGGTCGCCGTCGAGGTGCGCGATGCGCTTCACGACGCCGGGGGTCGAGGCGCCCGCGACGTCGAGGGTGTCGCCCACCGACACGGTGCCGCGCACGAGCGTGCCGGCGATGCCCCGGAAGTTCGTCGCTCGGATGATCGACTGCACGGGCAGGCGCACGCCGGCCGCCGCCTCCGACGCGTGGTCGGCCGACTCGAGCGCCTCGAGCACCGTCGGGCCGTCGTACCAAGGGGTGCGGCTGCTCCGGGCGACGACGTTGTCGCCTGACAGCGCGCTCACCGGCACCACCTGCACGCGCTGCATCTCCATGCGCGCGGCCGCGCCCGCGACCTGGCCGGCGAGCTGGTCGTAGACGGTGCGGTCGAAGCCGACGGCGTCGAGCTTGTTCACGGCGATGACGACGTGGCGCACACCCATGAGCGCGCAGATCGTGAGGTGGCGGAAGGTCTGCGCCTTCAGGCCGCGCTCGGCGTCGACGAGCAGGATCGCGACGTCGGCGGTGGACGCGGCCACCGCCATGTTGCGGGTGTACTGCTCGTGGCCCGGGGCGTCGGCCAGCACTGCGCGGCGGCCGGACGGCAGCAGCAGATGGCGGTAGGCGACGTCGATGGTGATGCCCTGCTCGCGCTCGGCCTCGAGGCCGTCGGTGAGCAGGGTGAAGTCGATCTCGCCGACGGGGATCACCGAGCCGGCACGGCGGACACGTCGCGCGGTCTCGAGCTGGTCCTCCGGCACGGAGCCGGTCTCGGCCAGCAGCCGGCCGATGAGCGTGGATTTGCCGTCGTCGACGCTGCCGCACGCGACGACCCGGACGAGCGGGGAGGCCTCCATCAGAAGTAGCCCTCCACCTTCTTGGCCTCCATGGAGGCACCGCCGTCGCCGTCGATCATGCGGCCGGCGCGCTCGGACATGTTGGTGGCCTCGAGATCGGCGACGATCCCGTCGACGTCGACGACGTCGCTCTCCATCGCGGCCGTGAGCGGGTAGCAGCCGAGCGACCGGAACCGCACGCGGCGCATGACGGGGGTCTCGCCCGGCTCGAGCGGCATGCGGTCGTCGTCGACGACGATGAGCTGGCCGTCGCGGACGACTGTCGGGCGCTCGTCGGCGAAGTAGAGCGGCACGACCGGCAGGCCCTCGCGGCGGATGTAGCGCCACACGTCGAGCTCGGTCCAGTTCGACAGCGGGAACGAGCGCATCGTCTGGCCGTCGGAGAGCTCGGCGTTGACCGTGTGCCAGAGCTCGGGGCGCTGGCGGCGCGGCTCCCATCGGTGGCCGGGCATGCGCAGGCTGAAGATGCGCTCCTTGGCGCGGCTGCGCTCCTCGTCGCGCCGCGAGCCGCCGATGGCGACGTCGAAGCCGTGGAGGTCGAGCCCGGCCCGCAGGGCCACGGTCTTCATCAGGCGCGTGTACTCCTGGGCGCCGTGCGTGAACGGCGTCACGCCCTCGGCGACGGCGTCGTGGTTGGTCGACACCAGCAGGTCGAGGTCGTACTCCTCGACCATGCGCCCGCGGAACTCGAGCATCTCGCGGAACTTCCACGTCGTGTCGATGTGCATGACGGGGAAGGGGATGCGGCCGGGGTAGAACGCCTTCCGGGCCAGGTGCAGGAGCACGCCGGAGTCCTTGCCGATGCTGTAGAGCATGACGGGCTTGCGGAACGCGGCTGCGGTCTCGCGCAGGACCCAGATCGCCTCGGCCTCGAGGGCGTCCAGGACGTCGGTCACAGCGGGGGCCTCCGGGGTGCAGGACGCACGGCGCCAACCCGCGCCGTGCCGCGCACCACTCTAAAGGGCGCGCGGCCCCGGGCCCTGTCTCGCGGGCCGTAGGGTTCACCACGTGCCCAGCCCTCTCGTCGTCCGCCGCATCACGCCGGAGGAGCACCTCGCGTACGTGCGCTCACGCACGGAGGCCGGGGGCGACATCTCGTTCCTGCAGGTGCCGAGCTGGGGCGGGGTCAAGGCGGAGTGGCAGCACGAGAGCCTCGGCTGGTTCGACGGCGACGACCTGGCCGGCGCGGGCCTGGTGCTCCTGCGGCAGGTGCCGCGGGTCAAGCGGTTCCTCGCCTACCTGCCCGAGGGCCCGGACCTCGACTGGACCGGCGAGCGCACCGGCCGCGACCTGGCCGAATGGCTCGACCCCCTCGCCGCGCACCTGAAGAAGGTCGGGGCGTTCGCGATCAAGATGGGCCCGATGGTCTCGGTGCGCCGCTGGGGCGCCGACACGCTCAAGGCCGCCATCGCCGAGGGCACCGCCACGCGGTTGCGCGACGTCGACCCCGACGAGGTGTCCGAGGCCGGCCTCGCCGTGGCCGACCGGCTGCGCGCGCTCGGCTGGACGCAGAAGCCCGACACCGGCGCCGGCTTCGGCGACGTGCAGCCGCGCTACGTCTTCCAGGTGCCGCTCGCCGGTCGCACGGAGGCCGACCTGCTGGCCGGGTTCAACCAGCTGTGGCGGCGCAACATCAAGAAGGCCGACAAGGCCGGCGTCGAGGTGGTGCTCGGCGGCTTCGACGACCTGCCCGCGTTCCACGAGGTGTACGTCGAGACCGCTGCGCGCGACCGGTTCACGCCGCGCGGGCTCGCCTACTTCCAGCGGATGTGGCGCGCGATGTCGGCGGAGGACCCGGACCGGATCCGGCTGTTCCTCGCCCGTCACGAGGGGCGGGTGCTCGCCGCCACCACGCTGGTGCGCGTGGGCCGGCACTCCTGGTACTCCTACGGCGCGTCGTCCAACGAGGGCCGCGACGTCCGTCCGTCCAACGCCGTCCAGTGGGCGATGGTGCGCGACTCGCTCGAGGCCGGCAGCGACGTCTACGACCTGCGCGGCATCAGCGACACGCTCGACCCCGAGGACCACCTCTTCGGGCTCATCCAGTTCAAGCTCGGCACGGGCGGCCACGCGCTCGAGTACCTCGGCGAGTGGGACCTGCGGCTGCGGCCGATCATGGCCCGTGCCGTCGAGGCCTACCTCGACCGCCGCTGAGGCAGCCCTTCCGCGACTGCCCACGGCAGCACGGCTACGGCCCGCGCACCGATGCGGCCGGATGACCCCCGGACGGCGTCACGGTGCGGCATCGATCGCCGACCGGGACGGGCCTCGCCGCTCGTCTAGGGTCGTGGCATGACCTTCACGCTCCACGTCGACGCCGACCGCTGGCGCGCGCACACCGCGGCCGTCCGAGACGCCGTCCGCGCTGCGATCGGGTCGGTGCCCGGGGGAGCGGTGTCGGCCGACGACGCGCACCACCACCTCGCGCTCGGCGATCTCGTGCCGGTCGCCAAGGGCAACGGCTACGGCATCGGGATCGCCCGGTGCGTGCGCGAGGCGTCGCGTCTCGGGCTCACGCGGGTCGCCGTCGGCACGGTGTTCGAGGCGGCCGACGTCCTGTCGTCGTACGACGGCGACGTGCTGGTGCTGACACCGTTCGAGCCGGCCGACCGAGCCGCCGCGGAGGAGTGGTCGCTGCTCGCGGGGGGCCCGCACGCGGCGCGGCTGCTGCGCACCGTCGGGTCGCGCGCGGGCTGGGAGGCCCTGGCCGCCGGCCCCGGTCCGGTGCGCGTGGTGCTCGAGGGGCTGACGTCGATGGGCCGCTTCGGCCTGCGCAGCGACGACCTCGCGGCGCTGCTGTCCGACGCGTCGGCGCCGGCTGCCCTGTCGTCGGGCGCCGTCGTCCTCGAGGGCCTGGCGCTGCACCTGCCGATCTCGCAGCCGTCGACCGACCACCGCGCCGTGCCGGGCGCGCGCTGGAAGGACGCCGTCGTCGCGCCCGCGCCGCCTGCCGGTGCGAGCGCGCGCGTGCAGGAGGCGCTCGCGTGGGGCCTCGGGTGGCAGGCGCTGCTCGGCGACCTGAGCGACCGGCTGTCGGCGTCCGGCGCGGAGGACGCGGTGACCGGCCTGACGTCGGCGGCGTCGCTGTGGGTCAGCCACCTCGAGGACGTCGAGCTCGCGTCGCTGCGCTCGGCCCTGCCCGACATCGCGATCTACCCGCGCATCGGCACGCGGCTGTGGCTCGGCGACCGCGGCGCGCTGCGGGCGCGCGGCACGGTGCTCGCCGTGCACGACGTCCGCAAGGGCGAGGCCAGCGGCTACCGGCAGCGGCGGGCGTCGCGCGACGGCGCCGTCGTCGTCGTCGGCGGCGGCACCGCGCACGGCGTCGCCATGGAGGCGCCGAGCGCCGTGACGTCGCTGCGCCAGCGCGCCGTCGTCGCCGGGACCGGCGTCCTCGACGCGGCCGGCCGCGCGCTCTCGCCGTTCCACGTCGGCGGCGCCCAGCGCTGGTTCGCCGAGCCGCCGCACATGCAGGTCTCCCTGGTCCGCGTCCCCTCCGGCGTCGTCCTGCCCCAGGTCGGCGACGAGCTCGACGTCGACGTCCGCCTCACCGGCATCCACCCCGACCGCATCCACGGCCTCGACTGACCCTGGGGCCGGGGACGGACTTCCGGGTGAAGGTGCCCCCGCTTGCGCTAGAAGCAAGGAAACCGCCCCAGGCGATCCACAACGACGGCGTGTCGCCGGTGTGGACGACGTCCGTCGGCTACGTGGCCCACTGGGAAGAAGGCCTGCCCTGTGGACAGCCTGGGGCGGAAAACTTGCTTCTAGCGCAAGCAGGGGGCCCTTCACCCGGAAACAACCGGCCGGTGAATCAGGGGCGGTCGGACGTCGTGGCGTGGAGGGAGTCGGGGTCGGCGTGCGCGTGCCCGTCGGCGTCCGCGTCGGCGTCGGTCGGGGTGTCGTAGAGGCGGCTGCCCCAGAGGTCGGGGGCTCCGTCGAGGACGCCGCCGCCGGGGTCGTCGGCGTGCTCGGGGACGCCGTCGGAGCGGATCGGGTCGTGCTCGGGGCGCAGGATGTCGCGGACGATCATCCCGGCGAACCACAGCGTCGCGACGATGTGGACGAGGATCGCGGCGGCGTACCAGCCCTCCGGCAGGGCCTTGTTGTTGTCGTTGCCGTAGCCGAGCAGGAAGTACCAGATCGCCGCGAAGTAGACGACCTCGCCGAGCTGCCAGATGAGGAAGTCGCGCCAGCGCGGCCGGGCCAGCACCGCGAGCGGGATCAGCCACAGCACGTACTGCGGCGAGTACACCTTGTTGGTCACGCAGAACGCGGCGACGACGAGGAACGCCAGCTGCGCGTAGCGCGGACGACGACGGGCGCCGAGGGCGAGCGCGGCGATGCCGATGCACAGCAGGCCGAGCAGGCCGACGGCGACGGTGTTGACGATGTCGGCCGGGACGCCGTGGCCGAGGATGACCAGGAAGTACCAGAACGAGCCCCAGTCGACGCCGCGCTCGGAGCTGAACCGGTAGAACTCGTACCAGCCGTCGAACGAGACGTACATGACCGGGACGTTGACGACGGCCCACGCGCCGAGCGCCGCGCCGGCCGTGCCGAAGAACTCGCGCAGCCGCCCTGCCCGCAGGCACAGCAGGAACAGCGGGCCGAGCAGCAGCACCGGGTAGAACTTCGCGCCGATCGCCAGGCCCAGGACGACGCCGGCCCAGAACGGGTGGCGGCGCGACCACAGCAGCATCGACACCGCGGTGAGCGCGACGGCGAGCATGTCCCAGTTGATGAGCAGGCACAGGATGGTGCCGGGCGCGAGGGCCACCATCGCGGCGTCCCACTGCCGCCGCCGCACGGTGAGCGCCGTGGCGATCACGGTGGCCAGCAGGCACACGAAGATGAGCAGCGCGTTCCAGTCGAAGAACGCCACCCCGCGGTCGCCGCCGCCGCTGCCGGTGAGCCAGGAGGCGACCTGCATGAAGTAGCCGGTGAGCACCGGGTACTCGAGCGGACGGTCGCCGAAGTTCTGGATGTACGGGAAGAACCCGTCGGCGAAGCCGCGGCCGGCGAACAGCGGCGGGATGTCGGAGTAGCAGAGCTTCACGTAGCTCGCGTCGCCGGCGAAGCCCTCGAGCCGGCACGGCAGCTTCTGCAGGTAGGCCAGGAAGAACGAGACGACCGACAGGCCGACGAGGATGCGCAGCGGCGACCACCAGGTGGCCCAGCCGCGCACGCGGCGCCCGACGGGCCCGCCGATCCGCTCGACGGCGCCGGCCACGAGCGGGTCGTGCTCGGACGGCAGGACGACGGCGTCGGCAGGGACGGTCACGACGGGTCCGGGGACGCCCCCGCCGACCACGTCGCTGCGTCCGCCGTCGTGCTCGCTCACGCCCGTCATCGTGCCCTACGCGCCGGTGCGAGGGGCGGCCGGGCGCGCCGGGGCGGGCCCCGGCGGGCGCCGGATCACGGGCCCGGGGCTGCGCCGCCCGACGCCGCCGGCGTGGCGGTCGCGGTGGCGGTGGGCGTGGGCGAGGACGTGGTGGGCGTCGGCGTCGGCGTGTCCGTCGGGGTCGGCGGTGCGGACGACGTCGTGGGCGTCGGCGTCGCGGACGACGTCGTCGGGGTCGGCGTCGCGGTGGCGGTCGGCGAGGCGGTGACCGAGACGGTCGGCTGCGCGGTGGGCAGGTCGGCCGGCTCGACGAACGGCGTCGCCTCGGTGCCCTCGAGGGCGCCGCGCATGAAGGCCGTCCAGATGCGCGCGGGGAACGAGCCGCCGGTCACCGACGACATGCCGCCCACGCCGGACAGCGTCGTCGGGTTGCCGTCGGCGCCGTCCTTCACCAGCATCACCGCGGCCGCGAGGTCGGGGGTGTAGCCGGCGAACCACGCGGACTTGTTGCCGTTGGTCGTGCCGGTCTTGCCCGCCGCCGGGCGGCCGAGGGCCTTGGCGGCGAAGCCGGTTCCGTCGGTGACGACGCGGCGCAGCGCGTAGTTCACGACGTCGGCGGTGTTGGAGTCGAAGGCCTGCACCTGCACGGCGTCGTACTTGTAGACGACTCCGCCGTTGGGGCCGCGCACCTCGGCGACGAACGTGTAGTCGACGTGGACGCCGCGCGCGGCGAAGGTCGCGTACGAGTCGGCGATCTCGATGACGTGCGGGGAGGCCACACCGAGCGCCACGGAGCGGACGGGCTGCAGCGTGTCGGTGGTGATGCCGGCGCGGCGCGCGGCGTCGACCACCGCGTCGTAGCCGACCTCCTTCGACAGCGCGACGTAGACGGAGTTGACCGACTCCTCGGTGCCCTTGAGCAGCGAGATGTCGCCCCACGACCTGTCGCCGTAGTTGTTCACGACGTAGTCGTCGATCGAGATGCCGCTGTCGCCGTTCCAGGTCGAGTCGAGCGAGATGCCCTTCTCGATACCGGCGGCGAGCGCGAACGGCTTGAACGTGGAGCCCGCCTGGCCGATGGCCTGCGTGGCGTTGTTGACCTGGTTGGCCAGGTAGTCCTTGCCGCCGTACATCGCGACCACCTCGCCGGTGCCCGGCTTCACAGCCACCATGCCGATGCGCAGGCCCTTGGTCCCGCTCGTCGGGCCCTCTGCGCGCACGGCCTCGAGCGCGGCGATCTGGGCCTTGCGCTGGAAGGTGGACACGATGCGCAGACCGCCGCGGTTGAGCTCGTCCTCGGTGGCGATGCCCTTGGCCTCGAGGTCGCGCAGCACCGACTGCAGCAGGTAGCCGTTGGGGCCGGCGAACTTGTTGGCGGGCTTGGCGTCCTGGAACTTCGGGAACTTCGTGGCGTCCTTCTGCTCCTGCGTCAGCCAGCCCTTGGCCACCATGCCGTCGAGGACGTAGTTCCAGCGGCCCTTGAGGCGCTCGACGTTGTCCTTGTCGGCCGGGTCGTAGTTGCCGGGGGAGCGGATGATCGCGGCGAGCGCGGCCGACTCCGAGACGCTGAGCTCGGCGACGTCCTTGCCGAAGTACTGCTGCGAGGCGACCTGGATGCCGTAGGCGCCGCGGCCGAAGTAGATGGTGTTGAGGTAGTCCTCGAGGATCTGGTCCTTGCTCACCGACGTCTCGAGCTTGACGGCGAGCAGCAGCTCCTGGGCCTTGCGCGAGAAGCTGCGCTCCTGGGTGAGGAAGGCGTTCTTCGCGTACTGCTGGGTGATGGTCGAGCCGCCCTGCACGTCGCCGCCGGAGACGTTGTTCCAGATCGCGCGGCCGATGCCCGACGGCGAGAAGCCGCCGTGCTCGTAGAAGTCGCGGTCCTCCGCGGCGAGGACGGCGTGCTGGGTGTCGAGAGGCACCTCCGACAGCGGCACCGACACGCGGTTCGCGTCGCCGATGCGGCCCATCTCGGTGGTGCCGTCGCTCCAGTAGACGATCGACGTCTGCGCGGTGGCGAGCTCGTTGGGCTCGGGCACCTCGGTGCGCCACACCAGGAACGCGAAGAGCGCGACGGCGCCGACGACGCCGAGGGTGATGACCCCGACGACGAGCCGCCACGAGGGCAGCCAGCGGCGCACGCCGGTGCGTCCGGCGCGGGGGTAGTCGATCTTCACGCGGTCATCCTCAGCTGGGGAAGCGGCGCCCTGGTCGGGGCGCACAAGGGTGCGACGTACGACGACGGTCCCAGGTTGCGGGCCCGGTCACTAAATCCGTGGCGGTGTGGCGGTGCTCACGCAGGCGCCCGCAAGAAGCGCGCACGCACGCCGCGGAGACCGCTCACCGGACACCAGGTACCCCGTGCGCGACGCCCCCAACCGTGGCGGTGGGCACAGGGCGGGTCAGTCCAGGAGGTCGGCGGGCCGGCGGATCGGGCGGCGGGGGACGCCGTCGCCGAGCACGTAGTCGAGGGTGATGTGGTTCCAGCGGCAGCTGGGGCACACCTCCACGACGTACACGCGGAAGAACCCGTGCTCGTAGGCCATGACGGGCAGCTCGGCCGAGGCCTTGACCCGGCCCGAGTAGGGACCGAGCTCGTCGCCGAAGACGTAGGTGACGTGGACGAGCTCCTCCGAGCGGCACAGCGGGCACGGCCGCTCGGTGGCCTCGCCGTGGTTGCGCGCGGCGCGCAGGAGGTAGTCGTCGGCGTCGGTGTGCTCCTCGCGGAGCAGGAGGTCGCCGGACCGGATCCGCTCGATCACCCCGCGGATGGCCAGGCCGTGGTCGACGAGGTGGCGGGGGCGGGCAGGGTCGGCCACCTGCTCGGGCTCGGGCAGCGGCGTGCGCGACGGCTCGGCCGGTCGGTCGCCGCGGATGCGGGTGGCCCGGTGCGAGGGCTGACGCGGCGCTGCCATCCCTCAAGCCTAGGCGCGGGCCCGACCGGCCGCGGCCGGGAGCGGGACACCCCGCACCGCCCTGGGCCCGGCGTGACCGACGTCTCGGGCAGCCCGGGCACGGCGGGTGCACGGCCGGTGACCTGCGGCGGAACCCCGGACGGCCGCCCGGTGAGCGGACGGCGACACGCGCGGGTGCTTGCCGGAGTTTGCAGGCGGGCGGCGCGAGCCGTACAGTCCCGCTCGATGTATCGGTTCGATACATCGACTCGAGCGGATCGACGAGGGAGGTGCCCGATGGCCCCGCGCAGCAGCAAGCGCAGCGGCGTCCTCGAGCTCGCCGTCCTCGGGCTGCTCGACCAGTCCCCGATGCACGGCTACGAGCTGCGCAAGCGGCTCTCGGGCGTTCTCGGGCCCTTCCACACGATCTCGTACGGCTCGCTCTACCCCTGCCTCAAGGACCTCGTCGCCCGCGGGTGGCTGGTCGAGGACGGCGAGGGCGAGGCCGGCGGCCTGTCCGGCAAGCGGGCCCGGATCGTGTACCGCCTCACGGCGGAGGGCAAGGAGCAGTTCCAGCAGCTGATCGGCGAGGCCGGCCCGGACACCTGGGAGGACGAGCGCTTCGGCGTCCGCCTGGCGTTCTTCGGCCGCACCGAGGCCTCGGTGCGCATGCGGATCCTCGAGGGGCGCCGCTCGCGCCTCGAGGAGCGCCTCGACACCCTCAAGCAGTCGCTCGCGCGCAGCCGCGAGCGGCTCGACAGCTACACCCTCGAGCTCCAGCAGCACGGGCTCGACAGCGTCGAGCGCGAGGTCCGGTGGCTCGACGAGCTCATCGCCACCGAGCGCACCAGCCAGACCAGCACCACCCCCTCCAGCACCACCCCGTCCAGCAGCAGCACCACGAAGAAGTCCGGTACCCCGTCGGGGCAGCCGGTGACCACCTCGTCCGGGGCCGGGACCTACCCGACCGCCCACGGTGAGTGAGAGAGGAATCCCGATGGGTTCGGTACGCGTAGCCATCGTCGGCGTCGGCAACTGCGCCGCGTCGCTGGTTCAGGGCGTCGAGTACTACAAGGACGCCGACCCGAACGGCACGGTCCCCGGCCTGATGCACGTCCAGTTCGGCGACTACCACGTCAACGACATCGAGTGGGTCGCGGCCTTCGACGTCGACGGCAAGAAGGTCGGCCTCGACCTCGCTGACGCCATCGGCGCCAGCCAGAACAACACGATCAAGATCTGCGACGTCCCGCCGACCGGCGTGACCGTCGAGCGCGGCCACACCTACGACGGCCTCGGCAAGTACTACCGCGAGATGGTCACCGAGTCCGAGCTCGAGCCGGTCGACGTCGTCGCCCGCCTCCGCGAGGTCCAGGCCGACGTCCTCGTCTGCTACCTGCCCGTGGGCTCCGAGGACGCCGCGCGCTTCTACGCGCAGTGCGCCATCGACGCCAAGGTCGCCTTCGTCAACGCGCTGCCCGTCTTCATCGCCGGCACCCCCGAGTGGGCGAAGAAGTTCGAGGACGCCGGTGTGCCGATCGTCGGCGACGACATCAAGTCGCAGGTCGGTGCGACCATCACGCACCGCGTGCTCGCGAAGCTGTTCGAGGACCGCGGCGTCACCGTCGACCGGACCTACCAGCTCAACGTCGGCGGCAACATGGACTTCATGAACATGCTCGAGCGCGAGCGCCTGGAGTCCAAGAAGATCTCGAAGACCCAGTCGGTCACGTCGCAGCTCAAGGACGAGATCGCCCCGCGCAACGTCCACATCGGCCCGTCCGACTACGTCGCGTGGCTCGACGACCGCAAGTGGGCGTTCGTGCGCCTCGAGGGCCGCAACTTCGGCGACATCCCGCTGTCGCTCGAGTACAAGCTCGAGGTCTGGGACTCCCCGAACTCGGCCGGCATCATCATCGACGCCATCCGCGCGGCGAAGATCGCCAAGGACCGCGGCATCGGCGGCCCGATCCTCTCGGCGTCGTCGTACTTCATGAAGTCGCCGCCGGTGCAGTACACCGACGAGCAGGCCAAGCAGGCCGTCGAGGACTTCATCGCCGGCACCGTCGAGCGCTGACGCCGGGCGCATGCCCGACCAGCTCGACCGTTCGGCTTGAGGAGGCCGGTCCCCGCGAGGGGGCCGGCCTCCTGCCGTTGCGGGCGGACGCCGCCGCCGCTCCCGCCGGGTGGCGGCGGTGCGGTGGCGGGCCGCAGGCGTGCTGTTAGCGTCCCCGGCATGGCTGGCCGCACCGGGACCGACGGCGTCGGCCTGCGCGCGATCCTCGGCGTGCGCGGGTTCCGGCTCATCGTCGGCGCGCGCCTGGCCGGCCAGCTCGGCGACGGCCTCGTGCAGGCCTCGCTCGCGACCTTCGTCCTGTTCTCCCCCGAGCGGCAGCCGACGGCCGGCGCGGTGGCGCTCGCCTTCGCGATCCTGCTGCTGCCCTACTCGCTCATCGGCCCGTTCGCCGGCGTCTTCCTCGACCGCTGGCGGCGCCGGTCGGTGCTCGTCTACGCCAACCTCGTCCGCGCGGTGCTGGTCGTGGGGCTCGGCGTCGTCGTCGCCTCGGGGCGCGACGACTGGCTGCTGGCCCTCTGGGTGCTGGTGACCCTCGGCGTCAACCGGTTCATCCTCGCCGCGCTGTCGGCCGGCCTGCCGCACGTGGTGGCCGACCGCTACCTCGTCACCGGCAACGCCGTCGCGCCCACGGCGGGCACGATCGCCTCGGTGCTCGGAGGTGTGCTCGGCGTCGGGATCCGCAGCGTCGCGGGCGGCGGCGACCAGGGGTCGGTCGTGGTGCTCGCGTGCGCGGCCGGGGCCTACGTCCTCGCCTCCGGGGTGGCCCAGCGGCTGCGCCGCGACCAGCTCGGGCCCGACGAGGGCGCCACCGTCGAGAGCGCCGGCGACGTCGTCCGCGGCCTGGTGGCCGGCGCCCGCCACCTGGCGGAGCGGCGGCCCGCCGCGCGTGCGATCGGCCTGGTCATGGTGCACCGCGTCATGTTCGGCATCGCGACGTGCCTCGCGGTGCTGCAGTGCCGCGGGCTGCTGTTCCCCGACGACACCGAGAAGGCGATCGGGGCGCTCACCCTGACGATCGGGGCGGCCGGCGCGGGCGCGTTCGTGGGTGCCGTCGCGACGCCCAAGGCCAGCAAGGCCGTCGGCATCGTCGTGTGGCAGGCCGTCATGCTCGTGCTCGGCGGCGTCGTCGCCGCGATCGGCTCGTCGCTGGGATCCCTGCCGGGCCTGCTGCTCGCGGGCTTCTTCATCGGCCTCGGCGGCCAGGCGGTCAAGGTCGCCTCGGACACGATCGTCCAGGAGGACGTCGACGACACCGCGCGCGGCCGCGTGTTCTCCCTCTACGACGTCGCGGTGAACGTCGCCATCGTCGCGGGCCTCACCGCAGCGGCCTTCACGGCGCCCCTCACCGGCCAGTCGGCCTTCGTGTCGGCGTGGCTCGCGGCGCTGGCCGTCGTCGGGGCCTGGTGGGCCCTCTCGCGCGAGCGGCGCGACCCGGCGAGCCGCTGGGCCGCCGATCCTCAGGCCCTCCCCGACTGAGCCGGGCCGACGGGGCCGACAGGTCACGGCTCGGCGTAATCCTGGGGAGGTGAGGATGCCCCGGGACGGCGACCCCTAGGCTCACGGGCGTCACGAGGAGGGGGTTCGCCGTGTCGGACCAGGACGTCAACGAGCTCAAGGCCCGCATCGCGGAGCTGGAGGCGAGCAACGAGCAGCTGGCGCACAAGCGCCGGTTCGACGGCAGGAGCTTCGGCGCCTGGGTGGTGCTCATCGTCGCGGCGCTGCTGCTGCCGCTGGCGCTCACCGCCTTCTGGGCCCAGCGAACGATCACCGACACCGAGCGCTACGTCGCCACCGTCGCGCCGCTGGCACAGGACCCCACCATCAAGGAGGCGGTCGGCACCAAGGTCAGCACGGTGCTGATCGACCAGCTGAACGCGCAGCAGCGGATCCAGGAGCTGCTCGTCGACTACCCGAAGCTCTCGGCCCTCTCGGTGCCGATCGCCTCGGGCGTCAACAGCCTCGTGCAGCGCACCGTGACCGAGGTCCTCGACAGCGACCAGTTCGCCAACGTCTGGGTCACCATCAACCGCCAGGCGCAGCAGGCGATCGTCAACGCCCTCGAGGGCAAGACCGACGGCGCCGTGACGGTCACCAACGGGCAGGTCGTCCTCGACACCGGCGAGCTCATCACCCTGGTGAAGCAGGCCCTCGTGGACCGTGGCCTGTCGTTCGCGGCCAACATCCCCGTGCCGCCGGTGGCCGACCGCCAGATCGTCCTGCTGCAGTCGCAGGAGCTCCAGCGGGCGCAGACCTTCTACCAGCTCGGGCAGCCGGTCGCGCAGTGGCTGATCTACGTGGTCCTGCTCATGTTCGTCGGCGCGATCCTGCTCTCTCGGAACCGTCCGAAGACGACCATCGCCGTCGGCGTCGCGATCATCCTCGGGATGCTCGTCATCCGCCTCGGCATGGTGTGGGGCCAGAACGAGGTATCGCTGAGCCTGCAGAACACGCCGTTCGCGCTGGCCGAGCGGGCGTTCTTCATCATCCTCACCTCGTTCCTGCTCGACGCCGTCCGCGCCGGGTTCGTGCTCGGCCTGATCCTCGTGATCATCGGCTGGTTCCTGAGCAAGGGCGCCGCCGCCACCGCAGTGCGCGGTGCGCTCTCCGGCGGCCTCGGCGGCGCCGGCGGGCGGGCGGCCCACGGCCCGCTCGCGCCGATCGGCTCGTTCTTCGCCAAGAGCGCGGGCGTGTGGCGCGTGCTCATCATCGGTATCGCCGTCGCCGTGGTGCTGACCTCCGACCAGGTCACGGGCTCGCTGCTGCTGTGGACGACGTTCTTCGCGGTGATCGCGCTGGTGGTGCTCGAGTTCTTCGTGGCCACGGGACGTGCGGTCGAGGCAGCAGAGGCCGACGGCGCCGTCGCGGCCGACGAGGAGCCCGCCGGGGTCGGCGCCGGCTGATCCATGGCGGGGACCGGATCTCCGCCGCCCGGGCCGGGGCTGCTCGCCTCGGCCCGGGAGCGTGCCGCGCCCGTCGTCGAGTGGCTCGACGAGTCCGTCGTCGGGCGCCTGTGGGCGCGGCTGCTCGAGATGGAGTTTCGTCGAGCGCTCGATCGCCCTCGCGGCCAAGGCGTTCGTCTCGCTGCTGCCCCTGCTCCTCGTCGTCGCAGCGTTCCTGCCGCCCCGCCTCCAGCGCGGCGTGCTCGACGAGCTCGCCGAGCGGCTCGGGCTCTCCGGCGACAGCCTCGCCTTCATCCAGGGCGCGTTCGCCTCGGCCGACGACATCAAGGCCTCGACCAGCCTGCTGGGCCTGCTGCTCACGGTGCTGTTCGCCATCTCGTTCACCACCGCGGTGCAGCGGGTCTACCTGAGGGCGTGGCGGCGCCCGGCCGCGGGTGCGATCCAGGACAAGCGGCGCGCGCTCACCTGGCTCGCCGGCACGTGCGCCTTCCTCGCGACCGTCGGCTCGATCGGGCGGCTGCTCGTCGGGCCGGCGTCGGTGCTGTCGTGGCTGGTCGGCGTCGCCGGGGCCGTCGGGCTGTGGTGGTGGTCGTCGCACCAGTTCCTGCGCGGCCACGTCCGCTGGCGGCCGCTGCTGCCGACCGGCCTGATCACCGGCCTCGGTGCCGCGATCTACGCCGGCGCGGCCCGCATCTGGATGCCGCGCGTGCTCGAGGGCAACGTCGAGCAGTTCAGCTTCGTCGGCGTCGGCATGTCGTTCGTGACGTGGTTCGTCGGCTTCGGCTTCCTGCTCGTCGGCGCGGCCGCCCTCGGCCCGGTGCTGTGCGAGGGCGACGGCGCGCTGGCCAGGTGGCTGCGGCGCGACGGCGTGCTGGTCGACGGCGCCCCGCCGGCGCTGCCGGGCCCGGACACCCCGCCGAGCCTGCGCGACTACCTCAGGCGCGGCGGCAACGCCGACCGCGACGACATCTGAGCCCGCCCCCTACGGCCGCGCGGCCCACCAGGCGCGCAGCGCCGACTCGGCGTCGGCGTCGCTCATCGGGCCCTGGTCGAGGCGCAGCTCGAGCAGGAAGCGGTAGGCCTCGCCGACCTCGCGGCCGGGCGGGATGCCGAGGATCGCCATGATCGCGTTGCCGTCGAGGGCCGGACGGATCGCCGCGAGCTCCTCCTCCTCCGACAGCCGGTCGATGCGCTCCTCGAGCTCGTCGTAGGTGCGGGCGAGGCGGTCGGCCTTGCGCTTGTTGCGCGTCGTGCAGTCGGCGCGGGTCAGCTTGTGCAGACGGACGAGCTGGTCGCCGGCGTCGCGGACGTAGCGCCGGACGGCGGAGTCGGTCCACTCGCCGTCGCCGTAGCCGTGGAAGCGCAGGTGCAGCGCGACGAGGTCGCACACCTGGTCGGTGGTCTCGGTGGAGAAGCGCAGGGTCTGCATGCGCTTGCGGGTGATGCGCGCGCCCACGACCTCGTGGTGGTGGAACGAGACCCGGCCGTCGTCCTCGAACCGGCGCGTTCGCGGCTTGCCGACGTCGTGCATGAGGGCGGCGAAGCGCAGCACGAAGTCCGGCGCGGTGACCGGCTCGTGCGAGGTCTCGAGGTCGATCGCCTGCTCGAGCACGGTGAGGGTGTGCTCATAGACGTCCTTGTGGCGGTGGTGCTCGTCGACCTCGAGGGCCAGCGCCGGCAGCTCCGGCAGCACGAGCTCGGCGAGGCCGGTCGACACCATGAGGGTGAGGCCGGCCCGGGGGTGGGCGCCGAGCACCAGCTTCACCAGCTCGTCGCGCACGCGCTCCGCCGACACGATCGCGAGGCGGCCGTACATCGCCTCCATCGCCGCGACGACCTCCGGGGCGACGTCGAAGCCGA
>Ga0233425_10003624_pt1 | contig 27637 bp, 18 predicted proteins | sample Watercolumn_Towu_2_FD_181712 | JGI IMG/M metagenome (GOLD analysis project Ga0233425, IMG submission 181712) | Freshwater microbial communities from Lake Towuti, South Sulawesi, Indonesia - Watercolumn_Towuti2014_140_MG | ecosystem: Environmental > Aquatic > Freshwater > Lake | place...
ATGGAGACCGAGGCGATCAACCACGATCCGGCGATCACGTTCTTCCAGACGGGGCACCAGCTCGCCGGCCGACCGAGCATCGGGGCATGGGTGAGTTACGGCCTGGGCAGCGAGAATGCCGACCTGCCGGCCTACATCGTGCTCACGAGTTTCGGCAGCGGTCGCAAGGACGACCAGCCGCTCTACGACCGGCTCTGGGGGGCCGGCTTCCTGCCGACGAAGCACCAGGGGGTGAAGTTCCGCAACTCGGGCGACCCGGTGCTCTACCTCGCCGACCCGCCGGGCATCGATCGTGAAACGCGCCGGGCCACGCTCGACCGGATCGCCGCGCTGAATGCAGCTCGCACGGGCGTGGTGGGTGATCCGGAGATCGCGGCCCGCACCGCGCAGTACGAGATGGCCTTCCGCATGCAGGCCAGCGTTCCCGATCTCGTGCGGCTCTCCGACGAACCGAAGCACGTGCTCGAGGCGTATGGCCCCGACGTCCATCGGCCGGGCAGCTACGCCTTCAACTGCCTGCTAGCGCGGCGTCTCGCCGAGAAGGACGTACGGTTCGTGCAGCTCTTCCACATGGGCTGGGACCACCACTTCGGCCTGCCTCCGGCGCTCAAGGGGCAGTGCAAGGACACCGACCAGCCGACCGCGGCGCTCCTCGACGACCTCGCGAGCCGCGGCATGCTCGAGGACACGCTCGTGGTGTGGGGGGGCGAGTTCGGCCGCACGATCTACTCGCAGGGCGCGCTCACGGAGACGAACTACGGCCGCGACCATCATCCGCGCTGCTTCACGCTCCTGATGGCCGGCGCCGGCGTGAAGCCGGGCGTGACGTGGGGAGCCACCGACGACTACTGCTACAACATCGTGACGCCCGAGCAGAAGGTGCACGTCCACGATCTCAACGCCACGATCCTGCACCTCATGGGGATCGACCACCTGCGGCTCACGTTCCCCTACCAGGGCCGCGACTTCCGGCTGACGGACGTGCACGGCCACGTGGTGAAGGGAATCCTGAGCTGACGCCAGGGCCGGAGGCCCGCCGCTTCCAACCATCCCTCGTCGCATCAGAATGCGGGAGGCGAGGGGGTCGGCGAACGCTCGAGGAGCATTGGGCCGTCGCGGCCCGCAGCGACGAGACTTTTGCCGCCCCCGAGCCGGCGCACGCCCAGCGGCTCCGATCAACGCACGTGAGCGGCGGCCATGCTCCTTACTTCCGCTGCCAGCCGTCCTCGGCTTCGAGCACGGTGCGCGGCCCGTTGCCGTCGAGCCAGGTGCGGGCGGCATCGTCACCGCGGAGGTAGGCGTCCCAAAAGGCGGTCGAGAGTGCCAGGATCGCGCGATGGTGGTTCGGATTCCGCGGCTCCCGGTCACCGGGAAGGGCGCGGTCGGTGAACGCCGAGTGCTCGGCGTTGTCGAGCACGAGTTCGTACTTCCCGCCGGGGGGCAATGCGGGATAGACCGCCAGCCGCGATTCGATCGTCTGCCCGCCGATCACCGACGTGTCCTTCGTGCCGGTCATGAGCATCCAGGGGAGATCGACCGACCCGAAGAAACGGTCCGCGGCCATCCCGCGCGGGCTGCCCGGGCTCATGATCACGGCGGCCGAGATCCGCGGGTCGCTCAGGCGCTTGCCGGCCAGCGGTGCCGACTGCCCCGACACGCTCTGCGTCGTCTGGGCGCCGAACGAGTGGCCCGACATCCCGACCCGCGCCATGTCGAGCGTGGTGCCGAGCGGGCTCCGGGCCGCCTTGTTCCAGGTCTCGAGCTGGTCGAGCACGGCGGGCACGTCCTCGACGCGCAGGAGGAGATTCTCGAGCGATGCGGCCTCGCGAATCGCGTCCATGCGGCGGCCGACCGGCTGGCCGCGCCACACCGCGGAATCGCTGCCGGGATGCTGGAGAAACACGGCGACGTAGCCGCGGGCCGCCCAGTGGTTGCCCAGGAACTTCGAACCCTCCCGCGATCCACCGAGGCCGTGGCTGAAGAGCACGACGGGATGCCGGGCGTCGGAGCCGGCGGGCGGACGGTAGACGCGGATCGGGATCGTACGGTCGCGCGAATCGTCGATCACGTCGAGATCCTCGACCTGCACCCGTTCAATCTCAGGCGCCGCGAGCGGATCGTACGTCAGGGCCAAGCCCGTGGGCATCGTGGTCGCTGTCCAAGCCACGACCGCCAAGGCGATGAAGGATCGAGAGGTGTTCATTGGAGGACTCCGTGGTGGCGGCATCGAGAGCCGCAGGTGCCCTCGTTCAACGGGCGTATGGGGTCAGGGTTCCGCGACGGGCCCCCCGTCGATGCGGGGATAGGCGGGACTGTCCTTGAAGCGGGCGAGGGCGGCGGCGAGACCGCGGGTGTAGGCCTCGTCGTCGTGGTGAAACTGTGCGAGCTCGTCGAGCAACGACACCCGGAAGCCGGTGCGTTCTGCGGTGGGCTAGCCGCGGCGGCGGGAGGCCTTCCGCTTTCCGCCCGTCGGCCTGGCGGCCGATCGTGAAGCCGCCTCACCGTCACGCGCGCGGCTCTTGGGCGCGGTCGGGTCGTCGGCCGGCGTGTCATCCTCGACGGTGGCGATGGACGACTTCCGGCCCTTCGCCTTTCGCGGCGACCTGCCGGCGTCGGCCTCCGTCGATCCGTCTGTCACTCCGGGTAACACCTGCGGCACGATGATGCAGTTCTCGCCGAGCTCGAGATCCTCCTCGTCCTGGATCGGACGGCCGCGGTCGTCGAGCTTCACGTCGGCCTCCGCCGTCTTCTTCTTGGCGACGGCGAGGAGGTGCTCGTAGACCTTCGCCCGGTCGGCGCCATTGATCTGCGCCACGGCCGTGGCCACCTCGCCGAGGTACCGCAGGAAGATGCTGCGCCGCTGGCCCTCCTGCGCCACGCGGAGCCGGCGCCGCATGTACATGCCGAGTTTCCTGCCCACCGCCTGAAGCGCGAGCCGGATCTCCTTCTGGATCTCCGGGTACGACGCGATCGCCTCCTTCGATTCACTCGTGAAGGGCACCCACACGCTCGCCACGTGCACCATCGCCGTCACCGGGCCGTTGGGCAGGCCACCACGCGACTGGGAGAGCCCGTAGGCCCGCCAGTTGGTGGAGGTGATCGTCTGCGTGACGGCGCAGGCCGCGGGTTGGAACTGCAGCGGCACCCGATTGGCGTACCGCAGCACGGTCATGCTCTGACCCTCGTCCGCGCTCACGTGCTGCATGGCGCCGTGCAGTGCGTCGAGCTGCTGCTTCTTGAGTTTCGACGGGCTCTGCCGGGGCGCGAGCTGGGCCTCGGCGAGGATCTTGTCGGCCGCCTCCCCTCCCATGCCGGTGAACGTGGTGGTGAGGAACTGCCTCAGGCTGCGGGCGTCGCTCTCCGCGGCGAGTTCGCCCAGTCCCTCACGGCTGATCTTCTGCGCGGCGACGCCGCCGCCGTAGGCGAGGGCGGCCTCGATCACGAACGGATTGCCGCGGTACACCGACGGGGGCCGCGTGGCGGCGGTGAAGAACTCGCCCGGCACGACCTGCCGCAGGCCCGCGAGGAGCCGCTGCTCACCGATCGGCACGATGCAGTCGGTGGCCGGCGGTGGGATCTTCGTCTCCTGGATCACCTTGAAGAGCGCGTCGGCCTCGCCGCGGCCGAGCTTGCCGGCGGTCACACGGGTGGAGAGCTTCGCCGTGTCGCAGATCTTTTTCGCCGTGCCGTGCGAGACCCGCGAGAACGACTGCGTGAGGAACTGGGCGAGCGTGAGCTTCGGGTGCTCCTGCAGCATCGTCACCAGTCGGCCGAGCTCGACGCCGTAGGGATGCGGCTTGATCTCCTTCGGCTCCGGCGGCAGGTCCTCGCTCGATCGTTCGAGGACGCGTTCGGGACCGTCGGGCCCCTGGAAGTGGAGGCGGGCATGCGGGTTGGCGATCGCGGTCTGCTCGAGATACTCCTCCACGCTCCCGCGGCCGCGCTGGAACTTGGCCTCCATCTCGATCGTGACGCGGGTGCCGTGCTCGATCGATTCGCCCCTGTCGTTCTCCGCGACCCATTCGATCGCGTGCTTCTTCATCAGCTCGAGGCCGGCCTTGCCGGCGGGAACGTCGACACCCTCCCCCTTGCCGTTGAGGATCTCCGGCTGGTTGGTCTTCGTGTCGATCCGCAGCTCGGAATAGTGCGCCGGATGCTTGGCGTCGATCTTGGAGATGATCTTCACCGGTTTCCCGGTCGTGAGCACGCCATACATGCCGGCGGCGGAGATGCCGATGCCCTGTTGGCCGCGGCTCATGCGCAGGCGGTGGAACTTCGATCCGTAGAGGAGCTTGCCGAAGATCAGCGGAATCTGCTTGCTGACGATGCCCGGGCCGTTGTCCTGCACGCTCATCCGGAATCGCGTGCCGCTCTCGCCGACCTGTTCGATGCGCACCCAGATCTCGGGGAGGATGCCCGCCTCCTCGCAGGCGTCGAGCGAGTTGTCGACCGCCTCCTTGACGCTCGTGAGCAGCGCCTTGCGCGGCGAATCGAAGCCGAGCAGGTGTCGGTTCTTGGCGAAGAACTCGCTGACGGAGATGTCGCGCTGGCCGGCGGCGAGCGCCTGGGCGGTGGCCCGGCGCTTCGTAGGCGTCTTGGCCGATGGGGCCGCTGCGCCGTTGGCCGGAACGGGGGCCGGAGTGGCTTCGGCGTCCGCTCCGGAGGATGGCTTCGAGGGTGAACGCGGGCGTTTCGCGGTTTTGACCATGGCTTCGACGGCACTCCGGGTCGGCCAAAGACTGTGATCCCAGGCGCGATCCTTGGCAAGAGGGGCTGACTTTGCCGGTCATGGCGGGGTCGATGAGCGCTCCGCGGCCCCGCGGCGCGAAGTTATGTGCATCGGGCAGTGCCGGCACGCCCGGCGGGCGCGGAGTGATGCGCAGATCGGGTACCGGCCGAAGTTGACTGCGTCGGAAGGGACTCCGGCACGGTCAGGATTCGACACGAGGTGATCCGATGCGCGTCACGCGCCCGACCCGGCTCCGGCTGCTGGCTGCCGTGCTCCTCGCCCAGGCGGCCGCGGGTATGACAGCCCGCGCGATCCCGATCGACGGCGGCGTCGAAGGCCCGACGCCCGACGTCTTCTACAACTTCTACACGCCTCCGGTGCCTGCCGGCGGCTATCCCGGCATGGGCGCGCAGCTCTATGTGTCGCCGCGGCCGGTGCCGCCGCGCGTGGGGCACACGTGGATCACGTATCCGCCGTTCATGCCGCATGAGTTTCTTTACAAGCACCGCCGTCGCTACATCCGCCCCGCCGGCGTGACGGGCATGCGGACCGACGTGCGGGCCTACTGGTACTGATCCCGAGGAGATCCCGCATCATGCGTGGAGCGGAAGTGTCGAAGGCGGTGCGGTCAGGGCTGATCGTCGTGGCGGTCGCGGTGGCCGCGATCCGCGGCACGGTCGCGGGCGACCACTTCGGCCATGGCCGCGGGCCCGCGGCCAGTTGTACCGGCGCCGGATGTGCCCCGGCCCATCCCCACGGACACTGCCTCCACGGGCGGTGTGGTCACGGTCACTGTGGTCATGGGCACTGCGGCCACGGCTGCGGCCACTGCTGCGGGCAGGGCTGTTGCCTGTGCGGCCCGGGTGCCTGCAAGTACGACGCCTGGGAGAAGCGCTACTTCCTCCGCAGCCAGGGAAAGAGCTGGCACAGCGCCTGGTACGACCCAGCCGAGGGCCGTCCCATCGCGCTGGTGGTTCCCCCCACGGCCGAGTTCCAGACGCAGTACTCCTGGGGTGTGCCCAGCTCGCGCGTGATGCCGATCTACCACCAGTTTCGCCGGCCGTATCCGGGCCCCGGCGCGCTGCCCGGTGGCTCGGGTGTCGGCTTCCTGCCGACGCCCAACCAGCCGAGCGACACGGTGCAGTTCGGCGTGAACGCGGTCCGCGGCCCGTGGGGCGCGTACTGACGAGACGCGGATCGGGCGGCTCACGCTCCGACGGTCACTCGCCCTCGCCGAGTTGGGCGCGGGCCAGCGCCGCCCACGGGCTTTCCGGCGCCAGCGCGAGGAAGCGGCGCAGGTGATGCGCGGCGTCGGGCGTCTGACCCACGTCGCGGAGCACGCCGGCCATATGCCAGTGTGCGTCGGCGTAGGCCGGCTCCTGTCGTATGACGCCCTCGAGCGCGGCGAGCGCCAGTTCGTGCTCGCCGAGTTCCGCGAGAACGCAGCCGAGACTCGCGCGAGCCTGGAGGTGATCGGCGTCGAGCTCGAGGACGGCGTAGTAGCGCTCGCGGGCCGCGGTCAGGTCACCCGCCCGATAGAGCAGTTCCGCAAGCATGAACATGACGCGTGGCGATGGGCCGTCGGCCTGAAGCACCGCCCGCAGCGCCTCCGCGGCCTCGACGAACTCCCCCGCCGCCTCGAGGTCGTCGGCGAGATCAAGAATCTCCGCCGAGTCGCTGCCCGCGGCGGGCGAGGCGTTGGTGTCGGGTATGGCGAGGGGCGACGGCGTGAGCCCGACGATCGTCGGGCCGTCGTCTGGCGCCTCCTCGAGCCCCGCGGCGTAGAAGCCGAGTTGCAGCTGGCGGCCCGCGGCCAGGAGTCGCCCGCCTTCGTCGAGGGAGAGTCGCCGACCGTCGATGCGCACGCGGCCCGCCGCCTCCGCGGCCGCCTTGCCGCCCGCAGGCGCAAGCGCGCCGAGCTTCGTGTCGATCTCACGCAGGGAAAAGCCGCTCGCCAGCAGCCGGGCGAGGTGCCGGCCGGCGACCAACTGCGGGAAGTCGAACCACTCGAGCGATCCCATCACGTGAACAGGCTCGAGAAGGCTGCCGCGCACCCAGTGCCGCACCGCCGCGGGCGGCACGCCGAGCACGTTCGCCATCATCGCGGCCGAGTACAGGCGGCGCACGCCCGGGTGATCGGCGGGTTCGTGTTCGAGCAGGAGTGGGCGGGGTTCGGAACGTCGTCGGAGGGCCGCGTCGAACCGCGGACGGCGTCGGTTCCCCGGCGTCTGATCGTCCGTGTGCCCGGAGGGCATGAGTGGAGCGTCCTGCGAGGTTCGCGGGAATGTACTCCGCGCCTCCGCGGCTGCCAATCACTCGCTCCCGAACCGCAGTGTCATGCGTGTCGAAGGCGCCGCGTACGATGACGCACGACAGCGGGAAGCGACTTCCCAGCCGTGGCCGTGATCAGGTCGTGTGGTCGGCCGGGATCGGACGAAGAATGCCCCGGCCTGAGGTCTCGGAGGCAGGCACGTCGCGCGGATCGTGCGCCGGGGCGGCAGGCTCGACGACGGGTCCGGGCGGTGCGATCGTGGGCACCTTCTCAGGCGTGGTGGCGGCCGACGGTACCGACGTGGCCGGCGCGGGAATCGGCTCGATCTTGCGCAACTCACCACGAGCGGATTCGGCAGCGGGCTTCTCGGCGCGCCGCACCTCGGCCTTCGTGCCGATGCTCGGATCGGTGTGTTCGAGGTTCGACGCCTTCCAGCCGTCGGCGGCCGGAGTCGGGGTGGCGGCCTCGGCCGGGCGGTCGCTGAACGTCTTCACCGGGCCTGCGTCGGTGGCCGCGGCCGCGGGCGCCTCGGGCCGGGCCGCCGCTGCGGGAGCGGGCGAAGCGGTCGGGGCTGGTACCGCCTCGTACGTCGCGGCGGTCGCCGGAGCGGCAAGGGCGGGAGCGGCCACGGCAGGCGTCGCGGCTGCCGCGGGGATCGGGTTGCCACACGGATCGAGCGGCACCTTCGTGACCACCGTGCGCGGCGACCGAACGGTGTAGGTGTAGGGTGTCTTCTTCTCGACCACCCGGGGAACCTGCATGGTGCGCTCCTCGGTGACGACCTTCATCACCTGTACCTGCACCGGTTCGACCTTCTCTTCCGTCACCATCTTGCAGACCTGGAACGCGACCTGACGGACCTGCTCCTCCGGCACCATCTTCATGACTTGGACCGGCACCTTGTTCTCCACCCGCTCGACCACCTTGCGGACGGTCTGCACCGGCACCTGCCGCACGGCGGTCTCGGCCACCATCTTCATGGTCTGCACGGGCACCTGCTGCACCACCTGCTCGTCGACGTAGCGGACGGTCTGCACCGGCACCTTCTGGGTGACGACGCGATTGACGTACGTGGTCTCCGGCACCTGCACCGGCGTGTAGGTCGGCTGGTAGACGCGATTGACCTGGTTCACGACCGCGCCGGGGGTCATCACCCACGAGTAGCCGCCGCGCTGCCAGACGGCGAGGCCGGTCGCAGGGTCGATCACCCATCCGCCCGGGGCGAACGCGAGGGCCGTCGAGCCGGGGGTTACCACGGGCGTAACGGTGTCGACCGCCTGACTGCCCACCGAGTAGGCCGTCCGCATCTGTGTGACCGGCTCCGTCACCGTGTACGCCTGCTCGCGCTCGCTCGTCTCGTACACCGGCTTGCGAACCGTCTGCACCTGCTGCTGCACGACGGTTTCGTACACCGGCTTCATCACCGTGTACTGCTCCTCGCGCGTGGCCGTCTCGACCACGTCGCGGGTGACGTCGTAACTGCGGTCCTCCACCACGGTCTCGTAGACCGGCTTCATGACCGTGAACCGCTCCTCGCGGGTCTGCGTCTCCCACACCGGCTTCTGCACGGTGTAGCGACGCTCCTGCGTCTGCGTCTCCCACACCGGCTTCTGCACCGTGTAGGTCTTCGTGTCGTAGACCGTCTCGTACGACACCCGATAGGCGGTCACCTGCTGCTCGTCGAAGACGGTGCGGTAATCGAGGCGATAGGTCTGCGTCGCGACGGGGGCGGCGGCCGGCGCCGCGCCGCAGCCGCACTGGGCGGTCGCGACGCGCAGGGCCGGAGCCTGCGGTGCGAGCACGAGGCCGGCGCACGCCACGGCCTGAAGGCGGCGGAGAAAGGTCGAACGAGCGCCGAACGGGGTCATGATGACTCTCCTGAAAGACCCTTCGAGACTAATCCGAAGGACGCGGTCCACAAGCGGTTCGTTGAGGAAAAATTCCGGTTTTTGCCCGGGAATCTGGCCGCCCGTCCCGCACGAACGGTGCAACCGATCCATCTTACGAACGCGGGGAAGCGGCGCCATGCGAGGGGCGGAAACTGGGTGGCTGGCGTCGCCTGGTGGAACGCCGCCGCGCAGATCTCCCGCACGATGCGGCGGTCATCGGCCCGGGAACCCCGGGCGTTTCCCCTCGTCGTCCGCGTGAACCGAGGTCATCGATGGCCCGATCCGCGGACAGCTTGGCGGATGACGTCTAGGCCATCTTGTCGAGCAGTCGCCGACTCTGCGCGTCGAGCGTCGCGGCGCGCGGAATCCGGTAGCGCATGCCGAACGTGTCGGTGATGAACACGCCGCCGTCGGGCTGGCGCGAGATGTCGTCGGCATGCGCGACACGGAAGCGATGGCCGCCGCGATCGGTGACGACGGTCCACTCCGCGGGCTCCGCGTCGGACACCGACTCGATCCGCTGGATCACGGGAAGGAACTCGCGCTGGGCGAGTTCGCGATCGAGCAGCGTCTGCAGTGGCCCGGGCATGGCCGCGAGCGACTCGATCCACGCAAGCTCGCCGCCGTCCGCGCCGACGATCGCCACGGGCCCCGCCGGCGCCGTGACGGGGAAGGCCCGGACGACATCGACGTCGTGATGCCGGCGGCCGTGGGTGTCGACGAGGTCGAGTCGCCCGTGATCGTGGCGTTCGAGCCGCCAGCCTTCCGGAGCGTCCACGCTCGACGGTCCGGTGGGGGCGGGAGATGCGTTCATCGGGAACACCGTGTCGGGGAGGAGACGAAGCGACTCACGTCGATGCGGCGGCTTCTTCGGCCGCCTTCATCTGGGCGTGGTAGAGCCGTGCGTACATGCCGTCGGCCGCCAGCAGCTCGTCGTGCGTGCCGGTCTCCACGATCCGGCCCGCATCGAGGACCACGAGCCGGTTGGCCCGCCTGAGCGTGGAGAGCCGGTGCGCGATCGCGATCGTGGTCCGGCCGGTGACGAGGCGGTCGATCGCCGCCTGGATGACGGCCTCGGTCTCGGCATCCACGCTCGACGTGGCCTCGTCGAGGACCAGGATCCGCGGATCGACGAGCAGCGCCCTGGCGATCGAGAGCCGCTGCCGCTCGCCACCCGAAAGCCCGCTCCCACGCTCGCCGATTCGGGTGTCGTAGGCCAGCGGCTGCGCGAGGATGAAGTCGTGGGCGCCGGCCGCGCGGGCCGCCGCCACGATCGCGTCGCGCGGCGCGCCGGGCCGGCCGTAGGCGATGTTGTCGGCGATCGTTCCAAAGAACAGGAACGGCTCCTGGAGCACGCATCCGAGGTTGCGGTGGTAGTCGGTCACGTCCACGTCGCGAAGGTCGACGCCGTCCACGCGAATCGATCCGCTCGACGGGTCATAGAACCGGCACACGAGGTTCGCGAGCGTGGACTTGCCGGAGCCGCTCGTGCCCACGAGACCGATCATCTCGCCGGGCTCGATCACGAGGTCGATGCCGTGCAGCACCTCGCGGGCTCCGTAGCGGAAGTGGACCCCCGTGATCTCGATGCGGCCCTCGACGCGACCGAGCTTCACGGGGCGTGGCGACTCGGCGACGGTCGGCTTGCAGTCGAGGATCTCGAAGATCCGCTGTGCGCTGGCCGCGGCCCGCTGCGTCGCGGGCACCATCCGGATCATCGACTCGACGCGTCCGTAGAACCGCGAGATGTAGGCGAGGAACGCCGTCAGGCCGCCGACCGTGACGCCGCCGGCGAACACCAGCCACGCGCCGCACGCCCAGACCACGAGCAGCCCGAGTTCGCTGATCAGGCTCACCATCGGGCCGGTGAACGACCAGATCACGTTGACGCGATCGTTGGCGTCGAGGACGCGGTCGTTGGCGGCCACGAATCGACCCACCTCGCGCGACTCCTGGGCGAACGCCTTCACCACGCGGATGCCCGGGATCGTGTCGGCCAGCACGCTCGTCATGTCGCCCCAGGCGACGCTCGCCCGGGCGAAGCCGCGTCGGAGGCGCTCGCGGACCGCGTAGATCAGCCAGACGACGAACGGAAAGGGCACGAGCGTGAGGAGCGCGAGCGTGGGATTGAGCCACACGAGCACCGCGGCCGTGAGCGCCAGGAGCATCACGTTCGACGCGAACTCGATGAGGTTCACCGAGAGGAAGATGTTGATCTTGTCGGTGTCGCTGCCGACCCGCGCCATGAGGTCGCCCGTGCGCTTGGCCTGGAAGAAGTCGAGCGAGAGCGACTGCATGTGGGCGTACGTTCTCGTTCGAAGGCCCGCGGCCACGCGTTCGCTCACCCAGGCGAGCGTCCAGGTCTGGGCCCAGGAGAGCAGCCAGGCGGCGATCGCCGCGGCGAGCAGGCCAGCCAGATACCACCACACGAGCGAGAAGGGAATGTCCTTGCCGTTCTGCCGCGGAATGAGGACGTCGTCGACGAGCGGCATCGTGAGGTAGGGGGGCACGAGCGCCGCCGCGGTGCTGGCCAGCGAGAGCAGCGCGCCGAGGATCGCCATGCCGGCGTGCGGCTTCGCGAACGAGACGAGCCGCACGAGCGCCCGCCACGACGCGGTGCCGCCACCGGAGTCGGCCTCCAGTCCGCGAGGCGCCGCGGCCGCCGGCTTGTCGGTTTCGTCCTCGTCATCGCTCGTGTCCGCCACGGGCCGCTGCGGCCTGCCGGCCTCGGGATCGACGAGTCCCTCGGGGCCCGGCACCCGCGCGTCGAACGCGTCTTCCATCGCGTGAATCGCTGCGGCCTTCGCTGGCGTGAAAAGCCAGCGCGCCACGATGCGGCCGCCATGAAACAACTCCACGCGTCCGACCGCGGAACGGAGTTGCACATCGAGCCCGGTCTCGCCGTCGATCGGCCAGGAGCGGGGACCGGCGATCAATGCCGGCGAGCCCTCGGACGACGCCGGCGGATCGGCGATGAACCGTTTGTTGGTGAGCACGATCCAGCCGTCGCTGAATCGGAGCTGCGCATCGAGGTCGAACCGGCCGACGGCGAGCACGGTTTCGCCGGCATTCAACGACACCGTGTCGCCCCACGGCAGGCCACCGGTCGCCGTGGGGAGGGTCGCGTCGGCTCCAGAGGGAGTTGGTGCGTTCATGCGGGGGCGGTCTGGGAGGCCGTGGGAAGCGATACGCCCCCCGAAACCTTGGAATCTAGCGGCCTTTGGCTGTCTGAACGGGGGCAGAACACCGCTGCGACAGAAACTTGCGTGGCTTTCCGAAGATGCCTAGATTACCGTCGGTCCGCGGCAGGGGTGGCCCAGGAGTGCAGGGCGATTCGCTGCCGTGGCATCCGGTGACGCCGCGCGGCCTCAGGCTCCCGGCGTTGAACCGCCGCGACTGTAGATTTTTCCTACCTGCCTGCGCGATCGACCCCATTTTGTCACCCGCATCGGTCATCTCTGCCGTCAGCCCTTCCGTGGGGTTCAGCGGCGACGCCGCTTTTTCGGCCGTGGATGCGGCTCTGGCCGAGCGACCCTGCGTTCGGCATGCGACGTGCCTCGTTCCATCGAGGCATCGAGAGCGTTCGCAGACGCGTGCCGGAAGCGTAAACTCTGACGGTCGTTCTGCGAAGACGGTCGCGGGTGACCGCGGCGGATCTTGGTGGCGATGTGCTGCCGATCGGACTGGTTCCGTTCGGCAGCACGGTTGGAATCATGGTGCCGCGGGGTACGGGTACCGCAAGCGAACGCGCGTCCGTGTGGCGTGCGGCGGTGCCATCCGGCCTCGCGGTGTAGGAATCCTTTTGTCCCATGGCCACTTCGGCCGGTTGGTTGTCGGTAGGTTTTCCTCTCCCGTCGTCCTCGAGCCCACCCGCGAAGGATCGCTTCGCCGGGGGCATCCCTCCCGCGGCGCCCGATTGCCAGCCGCCGCCCTGACGACATCTCCCGTCGGGTTCGTACGGATGTCCGCCTCGGCGGACAGGGCTGCCCGGGCGACGCGCCCGAGCAGCGCCGTTGTGACCCGTGCGGCTCCTGTTCCAGCACCATCCGTCGGAATGTCCGGCGGCTGGCGGGAGCGCACACGACCAGACCCGCGCACGCGTCTGCGCCGGGTCTAACGAGAACCACGTACCTCCCATGGAGATTCTTTCGCTCAAGGTCCTGCGCGGCCCGAACCAGTGGGCCTCGTTTCCCTGCCTCGAAGCCTGGGTCGATCTCGGCCGGCTCGAGGACTTCCCCTCGCACACGCTTCCCGGCTTCAACGACCGGATCATGGCGTGGCTGCCCACGATGATCGAGCACCGCTGCTCGATCGGCGAGCGCGGCGGCTTCTTCGAGCGGCTGCGGACGGGCACGTGGATGGGCCACGTTCTCGAACACGTCACGCTCGAACTCCAGACACTCGCCGGCACGCCGGTCGGCTACGGTCGCGCCCGTGAGGCCAAGACCCGTGGCGTCTACAAGGTGGTGATCGAGTACAAGGAAGAGAAGTTCGCGATCGAGTGCTTCCATACGGCCCACCGCCTCGTCATGGCGGCGATCGACGACACGCCCTTCGACGTGGCTGCGGAGGTCAAGCGGCTGCGGAAGGTGCTTCTCGACGTGCAGCTCGGACCGAGCACGCGGTCGATCGTCGAGGCGGCTGCCGCCCGCGGCATCCCGTCGCAACGGCTCACCGCCGGATCGCTCGTGCGGCTCGGGCAGGGGGCGCGGCAGCGCCGCATCCTCGCCGCCGAGACCGACCGCACCGGCGCCGTCGCCGAGACGATCGCGCAGGACAAGGAACTCACCCGCACGCTCCTCGCCGAGTCGGGCATTCCCGTGCCCGAAGGTCGGCCGGTCAGCGACGCAGCCGACGCCTGGGCGGTGGCGGAGGAGATCGGCGGTCCCGTGGTCGTGAAGCCCCGCTACGGCAATCAGGGCCGCGGCGTGTCGGTGAATCTCGTGACCCGCGAGGAGGTGGAGCGTGCCTGGGTCGTCGCCAGCGAGCAGGACTCGTCGGTGGTGGTCGAGCGCTTCGTGAGCGGTGGTGACTACCGCGTGCTCGTCGTCGGCAGCCGGATGGTGGCGGCCGCGCGCCGGCATCCGCCCATCGTGGTCGGCGATGGCACCGCGACCGTGCGCCGGCTCGTCGAGAAGGTCAACGAGGATCCGAGGCGCTCCGGCGACCACGCCACGTCGCTGAGCCCGATGGTGCTCGACGAGGTGGGGCAGGCGGTGCTCCGCGAGCAGGGGCTCACCGAGGAGAGCGTGCCGGAGGCCGGCCGCGCCGTGCTGCTGCGGCGCAACGCAAACCTGAGCACCGGCGGATCGGCCGAGGACGTCACCGACATCGTGCATCCGGAGGTCGCGGCCCGCGCGATCGAGGCGGCCCGGATCATCGGCCTCGACGTGGCCGGGATCGACATGGTGATGGACGACATCACGAAGTCGCTCGAGTCGCAGCGCGGCGTGGTGATCGAGGTGAACGCGGCCCCGGGGCTGCGGATGCACCTCGAGCCCACCGTCGGCACACCGCGGAACGTGGGCGCGGCGATCGTCGATTCCCTCTTCGCACCTGGGGACGACGGCCGCATTCCCACCGCGGCCGTCACCGGCACCAACGGCAAGACGACGGTCGTGCGACTGCTCTCGCACCTCGCGACCACCGGTGGCGCCACGGTCGGCACGACCTGCACCGAGGGCGTGTGGATCGGTGGCCGGCAGATCGACGCCGGCGATTGCAGCGGGCCGAAGAGTGCCCGCCGCATCCTGGCCAACCCCGCGGTCACGACGGCCGTGCTCGAGACGGCCCGCGGCGGCATCATTCGCGAGGGCTGTGGGTTCGACTGCTGCGACGTGGCGGTCGTCACCAACATCGCCTCCGGCGACCATCTCGGCATCGCCGAGATCGACACGCCCGAGCAGATCGCCTGGGTGAAGGGGGCGATCGTCGCCGCCGTACGGCCCTGCGGAGCCGCCGTCCTGAACGCGGCCGACCCGCTGGTCGTGTCGATGAAGAAGTGGTGCAAGGGGCAGGTGGTGTACTTCGCGCTCGACCCCGCGCACCCCGTGCTCGTCGAGCACCTCGCCCAGGGTGGCCTCGCCGCCACGGTGCGCGACGGCTGGATCGTGCTCTGCGACGGGCCGCGCGAGACGCGGCTGGCGCACCTCGATCGCGTGCCGATCGTGCACCGCGGACTCGTCGACTTCCAGGTGGAGAACGTGCTGGCCAGTGCGGCAGCCGCATGGCGGCTGGGTGTGCCCCTGGAGCTCGTGCGGCTCGGCCTCGAGACGTTCTCGAGCGGAGCCTCCGGCTCGCCCGGTCGCTTCAATCTTCTCGATCTCGAGGGGGCGTCGATCGTGGTCGATTATGGTCACAACGTGCCCTCGCTCGAGCGGATCTGCGGTTCGATCGCCCGCTTCCCGCACCCGCGACGCACCGCGGTGTATTCGGCCGCCGGCGATCGCCGCGACGAAGACCTCGTCGCCCAGGGACGGCTCCTGGCCGCCACGTTCGACCGTGTCGTGATCTACGAAGACGCCTACATCCGCGGCCGCCAGCCGGGTGAGATCACCCGGCTGATCTCCCAGGGCATCGCCGAGGGGATGCAGGAGGGCCGGCCGGTGAAGGTGGAGGCCGGTGGCGACTGGGCGACGAGCGCTTCCTTGGTGCTCGACGCGGTCGGCGCAGGCGACCTCGTCCTGCTCCAGGCCGACACGATCGAGCAGACGATCCCCTGGCTCACCGAGCGATACGGTGGCCGGCTCAAGGAGGCGGCGTTTGACGAGATGGCGTCGAGCGGCCCCGCCGCCACCGCGAAGCCCGGTGAGCCGGTGGAGGTGCGGGGGGTGCGGCACGGTCGGGGCGTGATCGCCACGCGCGACATCGCCACCGGTGAGACGATCATCAAGACGTGGGGTCAGCAGGTTCCGCAGCGCTCCCGGCACACGATTCAGGTTGATCGTCACACGCATATCGTTCCGGACGGTGTGGCGGTGCTCATGAATCACTCCTGCGATCCCACGTGCGGCGTCGTGATCCGCTCCGGTGTCAAGGAGATCGAGTTCCGCGCCCTGCGGCCGATCGCCGCCGGCGAGGAGATCACGATCGACTACGACACCTTCGAGGAGGAGGTCTCGCACCTCGGCGGACCCTGCCGCTGCGGCGCGGCGAAGTGTCGCGGGCGGGTGGCCGGCTACCGGCATCTCCCCAGCGATGTGAAGGCACGCTACGGCGCGTTCATCGCCGAGTACCTGCGCATCCTCGAGTCGGAGGCATCGCTGCCGGCGGGCGTCTGACGCCCGGTCGTGTCACTTGAGGCCGGGCCGGCGGTCGAGCGCGCCCTTGACGCCGAGCTGCTCGGGGTGGCGGGCGATCTTGTCGGTGAACACCCGCACGTCGTCGACGATCGGCCGCAGCTCGCGCGTGAGCCGGTTGACGTTGCCGGCCGCCTGGGCGAGGTCGTTGTAGACCTGCGGGTCGCGGACGAGTTTGCCGAGCGTGCCCTGCGACTCGTTGAGTGCCCGGGTGAACATCGAGGCCTGCTGGAGCGTCTCGTCGAGTCGGCCGATCGTCTGGTTGATCTGTGCCACCATGCCCTCCCCGCGTTCGCCGAGGGGCCTGGTCAGGCCTTCGAGGTTGCGCAGGTTGCGGTCGGCGGTATCGACCGTTTCACCGATGCCTTTCACGGTGGTGCGGAGATCGGCGATCACGTCCGGCAGGCTGTTCACGGTCTGTTTCAGGTTGGCCCGCGCCTGCGGGTCTCCCATCACGTCGTTGATGTTCGCCATCGCGAGGTTGAAGGCGTCGAGCGCCGCGTCGGTCTTGCGAACCATCTTCTCGAATCGGTCATCTTCGCCGAGAAGCAGGCGGTCGAGGTTCGTGGACAACTTCTTCACCGACTCGCTGGCCTCGGCGAGCGACTCGAGCGCCCCGCCCAGCTTGGGTTCGAGCGTGGCGAACACCTCGAACGGGTCGCGCGACACCGCGCCGACGAGCATCTCGTCCTTGGCGACGCGCTGCCGGGGAGGACGGATCGTGCCCGGCACGAGCTGGATCTCCGCGTCACCGAGGAGCGTGGTCGCGATCCGAGGCTGCTCGTCCTTGTAGATCGGCACGTAGGAGTCGATGTCGGCGACGACGGTCACGCCGCCGCGCTCGTCGAGCTGCACGCTCGACACCCGTCCCACGAGGATGCCGTTCTTGCGCACGGGCGTGCCGTCGGCGACCCCTCGCGCGTCGGAGAAACTGAGCTTGAGGGGATAGGTCGCCTGCACGAGCGACGGCAGGTCGCCGAACAGCACGACGAGGATGCCGGTGATGATGGCCGTCGCCAGCACCACGACCCCCACGCGGAACTGCATCACGCGCTCGTTCATGGCCGGTCGTCTCCCGCGTCACGGGCCTGCTCTTCACGGAGCTCCATGAGGCGCGCGCCGGCGCGGCCCTCGACGAACTGACGGATGCGGGGGTCCCGTGATGCGTCGAGTTCCGCGACCGTGCCGTCGAAGACGATCTGCGGCTCGTCCGGCCCCAGCCGCGACAGTGGGTAGAGCATGACGACCCGGTCGGCGACCTTGCGGGCGGTGTGCATGTCGTGCGTCACGACCACGCTCGTGACGTTGGGCCGCTCGCGCACGCGCAGGATGAGTTCGTTGATGACGTCGCTCATGATGGGATCGAGGCCCGTCGTGGGTTCGTCGTAGAGCACGAGCTGTGGGTCGAGGGCGAGGGCCCGTGCCAGGCCGGCCCGCTTCCGCATGCCGCCGGAGAGCTGCACCGGCTTCTTCGCGAGCACGCTGCGCGGCAGTCCCACCTCGTCGACGAGCGAGGCGACGATCGAGCGGATCTCGGCCTCGGGAATCCGGGTGTGCTCGCGGAGGGGGAATGCCACGTTGTCGAAGATGGAGAAGCTGTCGAACAGGGCGGCGCCCTGAAACACGAAGCCGTAGCGGGTGCGGAGGTGGGCGAGGGCCCGGTCGCCGAGGCCCGCGAGTGAGCGTCCCTCGAACCGCACGTCGCCCGACGTGGGGCGGATGAGGCCGATCATCGACTTGAGCAGCACCGTCTTGCCGCAGCCGCTCTCTCCGAGCACCACGAGCGTGCGACCCGAGGCGAGGTCCAGCGAAAGCTCGCGGATCACGTCCTGTCTGCCGAAGCGCACGCCCAGCGCGTCGACCTGCAGGAGCGGGCCGGCGGGCTCGTCGTGGCGGCGCGGCGGTGCGGGGGCGGCGGCGGGCATGGCGTCAGAGCAGCTTGCGGGGGCCTTCGGGACGGAAGAAGTCGTGCACGTTGTTGAGCCAGATTCCCAGGAAAAGGTCGAGGAACAGGATCATCACGAACGAGTGCACGAACGCGTTCGTGGCCGCGCGTCCCACGCCCTCCGCGCCCGGTTCGCAGTTGAATCCGTGATGGCAGCTCACCAGCGCGATCGCCGCCCCGAAGAACAGGCTCTTGAAGATGCCGAGCAGGAAGTCGAAGACATCGACGTATTCGCGGGAGTTGGCCCAGTAGTGGTGGTAGTCGATGCCCAGAAGCACGTGCGAGTAGAAGTAGCCGCCGAGCACACCCATGAAATCAGCCATCACCGTGAGCGAGGGGATGAGCACGAGGCAGCCGAGAAATCGCGGGACGACGAGGTAGTAGATGGGGTTGGCCCCCATGCTCTCCAGGGCGTCGATCTGTTCGGTGACCCGCATCGTGCCCAGTTCCGCCGCCATCGCGCTGCCGACACGGCCGGCGAGCATCGTGGCGGCGAGCACGGGGCCCAGTTCACGGACCAGCGACAGGTTGATGACCGACCCCAGACGCGTCTGGAGTCCGAGGGCCTTGAACTGTGCATAGCTCTGCACGGCGAGGACCATGCCGATGAACAGGCCGGTGAGGGCCACGACGGGCAGCGACATGACGCCGATCTGGTAGAAGTTCGGCACGATCACGTCACGGCGCTGGCGGCGCGCGAAGATCCAGCCCAACGTCCGCAACGAGAAGATCGCCACGTCCCCGACGCCGGCCACCCAGTTGATGGCGAAGGCGCCGAGATTCGCCACGAGATCGGCGGACCAGCCGGTGATGCCGGGTGGGGCGGCGGCGGTGGTTGCGGTCGAGGCCATGGCGGTGCAGCGGTGCGCGGGAAACCCTGCCGGTTCTATCGGCGGTGCGGCCTGGGCAGCATGAACCGCGCGTACAGGATCATGCGCCCGTGGCGGCCTGCGTAACCTGGGTCACGATCGAGAAGTCGGGGAGGCGCGGCAGACTCGGGTTATCCGCGGAAAATGGCGAAAAAATCGGTATATATCGTTGTCCCTCGTGGAAGGGCCGCCTACTATCGAGCAGGCATTGAGTTCTCAATGCACTTCTTCATTCCGCGCTCAAGGGCCGCTCCTGAACCCGTGTCATTGATCGTGCGGGGGTGGTTCTGAGGCCGCGAGGCTTTTGGAATCCCGCTGACACACGAGCCTGAGGAAGTGACGCCCCGTCGGGGTTGGTTTCGAGCCCCTTCCTCCGAGTCGCCGGCTGCGTCGGTCGCAGTCGTGCACAGAGGGCAGGCCTCCGGCAGGCGTGTCAGCCACCCGGCATCGTGGCACGGGCTCAGATCGGTTGCTCGCAGGTGTCGTCGTTGCTTCGCCCCGCTCTGCTCCGCACCTCGCCGGTTCCCGCTGCGTCATGCCCACCAGCCGCCTCGCTTGATGGACGCCGCGTTCTGATGATCCCAGCCGTTCGTGATGATCGCCCTGCACGCCACGCCCGCTCGTGTCGGCTCCTCCGCGCCTTTGCGGTGGCGATCCTCGCCGTCGCGGTGGGGGGAACCACGCAGATGGCCCGCGGGCAGTCGCGACAGACCTGGGACGGTTCGGGTGACGGCACGTCGTGGAGTACGAACAACGGTAATCCGAGGAAGAACTTCTCGGGGGCGGACTGGACGCAGGGCAATGACGCGGTTTTCGGCAGCGCGTTTCCCTCGACCTCGATCACGCTCGCCCAGTCCACGACCGCCAACAGCCTTACGTTCTCCACGGGCACGACGTTCTCGATCGGCGGAGCCCAATCGCTCACCCTCACCGCCACGACCGGAACCTTGGGGATCGTTCGGACGGCGATCAGTTCCGGTACCCAGACGCTGTCCATGCGATCGCTGGTGTTGGGATCGAGTCAGACGTGGCAAATCGACGGGGGCGGCGCCCTCGTCGTGAGCAGCACGATCAGCGGCTCTGGTTTCGGCCTGACGAAAACGGGCACGGGAAGGCTTGTGCTCTCGGGGACGAACACCTACTCGGGGGCGACCAGGATCGCGAGCGGCGTGGTCAGTCTCCTGCGATCATCGGCTCTCGGTACTTCGAGCAACGTCACCGTGGACACGGGAGCAACTCTCCAACTTCAGGGTGGGATCACGATATCCCGCCCGCTTACGATCAACGGCAGCGGTATCGCGTCCGGCGGTGTCCTGCGGAGCATCAGCGGCACCAATGCCTGGACGGGGCCGATCACGCTGGGCAGCGCGGTGGGCATCGCCGTCGATGCTGGGACCCTGTCGATCGAAACGGGGGGCATCCAGACCTCATCCCTCCCCATCACGAAGACGGGGGCTGGTACGCTCCGCTTCGCCGGCGTCGCATCGCAGAACTACACGGGTTCGATCACGATCTCGGCTGGCACGGTAGCGCTTGGCCAGTCCTGTTCGCTCGGGTCGGCGGCGTCGTTCGTGGTGAACGGGACCGACGCCACGCTTGACGTCGGAACCTTCGGTGCCCAGGTTACCGGGAGTTTCGTGCTCGCCGATGGAAGCATCGTGGGCGCCGGTACCGTTACAAAGAACAGCTCTGACTACGATCTCCGTAACGGCAGCGTGTCGGCGATCCTTGGTGGGAACGCGTCGCTCCTGAAGACGACGTCGGGCACGGTCACGCTCAGTCGCTCGAACGTCTACACCGGCACCACCTCCGTGACCGCGGGCGTGTTGGCGTATGGCGCGTCGAACGTGCTGCCCGACACGACGGCGGTGACGGTCTCGAATGCAACGCTGAACGTCAGCGCATTCTTCGATGCGGTCGCGTCGCTCACGACGGGAAACACCGGTACCGCAACGCTCGCGTTTACGGTGACGTCGGGTAGTGCCGGCGGCCTGACGATGGGCAACGTTGTGTTTGGCAGCGGCTCGAACGTGCTGGCGTTCACGAAAGTGAGTTCGGGAACGGCGGGGCGTTACAACGTCCTGACCTACTCGGGGGGTGTGAGCGGAACCTACGCATCCACGGGCGTCGCCGGAACGAGCTACACTCTGCAGGGTGGCGGGCCGGGCGACGTCGCCATCTACCTCCAGCGCAAGTCGGAGATCGGCGCGATTACGCCGACGTTCGCCGGCACCAATGCGATCATTCGTGGCGGGACGGCCGCGTTCACGTTCACCGTGAGGAACGCCACGCCGACAGGCGGAGCCAATCTCACCATCACGTCCGCGACGGCCGGGACGAACGTCGTCGGCACCGTCAACACCGGCACGATCAACCTCGCTCCCCAGGCGACGAGTGGGGCATTGAGCGGGTTCTCATTCACGTCGAACGTCACCGGCACCCAGACGGGATTGTTCACGCTCACGAGTCCGAGTGCGGTCCTCTCGACGGGCACGGGCATCGTCACGGTCAGCGTGTTCGACAATGCCTCGCCGACGCTCACCAGCGGCACGATCGCGATCCAACCGCAGCATGTGGGCTACGCGGCCGTCGCCACGGGATCGATCGCCGCCGGCAACGCGGCCGGTTTCCGCGTCGCGATGAACGGAACCGGTACGACGAGCGGCCCATTCGCGATCTCCGGTCTGACGAACGTGGCTGCAGGTGGCAGCGGATTCATCACCGGGACGTTTGCGACGGGTCAGGCACCAGGCACGTACACGCAGTCGGTCAGTTACCGATTCTCCGACGGCTCGACGTTGCCCGGGGCATCCACGAACGTGGGCACGGCGAATCTGACGTTCACGGGCCAGGTCTACAGCGGTTCCTCGACCTGGACGCGCACCACGGCGGGACGCACTCCTGGGGGACGCTCACGGGCACGGGAGCGGGAGCGTTCGGGCTGAACTGGGGCACGAACCAGGGTTCGCCCGGTCTGGACGCGGCCTTCACACGGACCGACACGGCGACGTTCGGTCCCGCCCTCGCGAGCGGCACGGCCGTCGTGCTCCTCAACGGCGCCAATCCGAGCCTCAGGTCGATCACGTTCAACAACGCCGCCGGCTCCTACGATCTCGACGTCGGCACCGGAGGCACCGGTCGGATCATCCTGGCGGGCAGCGGTACCAGCGCCGGTGTGCTCGACGTGCAGGCTGGGTTCCACGAGATCCACACGGAGTTGCAGCTTGGTTCGAACCTGCAGGTGTCGGTGGCGACGGGGGCGAGCCTGCTGCTCCATTCGGCGCTCTCGGGGAGCACCTTCGGCATCACCAAGTCGGGGCTCGGCCTGCTCACGATGCGGGGCAAAGACACCTACTCGGGAGGAACGCTGATCACCGGCGGCACGCTGGCGATCGGCAGTGCCAACGCCCTCGGTTCGGGCATGGTCACGCTGACCAACGGCGCGACCTTGAACCTCCAGGGCTTCGCGATCGCCAATCAGATCGACTCGACGGGCGGGTTCGTGATCAACCCGGCGTCCACCAACGTGACGATCTCGGGTCCGACGGTCGTCACGGGTTCCCTGATCACGGGCGTGTATACGGTGACGCCCACCGGCAGCGGCACGTTCGTGGGTCCGTTCGGCGATGCGACGGGACCGGTGGCCGGCCACGTGACGGTCCGGTCGGGAGGTCTGGTCACGATGTCCGGAACGATCACGACCGCCGGCAACGTGCTCGTCCAATCGGGGGCGCGGGGGGTGTTTCTCGCCCCGGTCAACGGCGTCGTCACCACGGCCGGCAAATCGACGTTCGACGCCGATCTCCAGTCGCAGGCCGATGTGACGGTGAACGGCGGCGTCGCCACGTTCAACGGCACCAGCTCTGGCGACGTGAACGTGGACGTTTCGGGAACCAACACCGGTGGTGCGACCGCGACGTTCAACGGCACGATCGACCGCACGGCCCACGTCTACGCGTCGGGCACGATGAACCTCTATGGCTCCGTGACGGCCAACGCCGACGTGAAGGTCGAGGCGGGTGGCGTCGCACGGATGTACGGCACGGGCACGTTCGGTCAGGGTGCCATGCTCGTGAACGGGTCGTTCATCGTGGACCGGACGGCCGACCTGACCATGGCGACGATCCTCAGCGGAACCGGCGGCCTCGTGAAGCGGGGGAGCGGCCAGCTCACCATGACGGGGACGAGCACGTTCTCGGGGTCTGCGGATGTGGATTCCGGAGCACTCGCGATCAACGGACGACTGGACGCCGGGACGGTGAGCGTCGGTGCGGGGGCGACGCTGGCGGGCTGCGGCTTCGCCGGAGCGACGCTCACGGGCGGCGGGCTGTTCGCCCTCGGCGATGCCGGCGGCCCCGGCATCCTGACCGCGAGGAACCTCGCCCCCACGGCGACCACGTCGTTCGCGTTCCAGTTCACCGCACCGGGGGCTCCGGCCTGGAACAACGCGGCATCGAGCGCGAACAGCGTGCTTCGGATGACGGATGCAGCCAGCCCGTTCGCGAACTCCCTGACAGCGACGAGCATCGTGGACATCTACTTCGACGTGCCGACCCTGACGGCGTGGTCAACGTTTCAGGGGGGCTTCTACACCGACACGTCGGCCGACTTCACGTCGAGCATCGCGGCGGCGACGTACAACTATTACGTGAAGGGTGACGGCATGGGGACGGCGGCGTTCTACCGCGGCCAGGGCTACTACTCACTGCCGACGTGGGCATTGACGAACCTGCCGACGTATACGAACGTGATGGTCAGTACGAAGTATGCTCAGGCGAACTTCGCGGGCGGCACGGTGGACGGGTTCACGTCGCAGTCCGTGGTGGTGCCGGAGCCGACGACGACGGCCGCCGCTGCGGTTGGCCTCGGGATCGCGACGTGGTGGCTCAGGCGGTGGGGTCGGCCGCGCGGGTGAGTCGGCCGACTGCGGCCGGGCACTCGAAGGGCATGGGGTGATGATGCTGAAGCGGGTGCCGATCGTGGTCGTCGTTGGTGTCGTCGCAGCGCTCGCAGCGGCGAAGACCTCCCGTGCGGACGTCCGCCCGAATCCGCTGTTCGCCGACCACATGGTCCTGCAGCGCGGCGACGTGACCCCCGTATGGGGCACCGCCGCACCGGGCGAGCGGGTGACGGTGACGTTCGCCGGTCAGACCCGTGAGACGACCGCCGGCGCCGACGGCGCCTGGCGGATCGAACTGCGCGACCTTGTGGCTGGCGGCCCGCACACGCTTTCGATGGCGGGCACGAATGTCGTCACCCTGTCGGACGTGTTCGTCGGTGACGTCTGGCTGTGTGCCGGCCAGTCCAACATGGAGTGGGCGCTCGCGCGGTGCACGGGGGGCGAAGAGGCGGTCGATCGGTCGCCGGAGCAGCGGTTCGTGCGGCTGTGCACGATCCCGCACGCCTGCGCCGATGAGCCGCAAAGCGAGGTCGCAGCGCGGTGGTCCCTGCCCGATCCGAAGGTCACGCGGTTCTTTTCCGGTGTGGCCTGGTGGTTCGCCACCAAACTCCAGCGAGAGATCGACGTGCCCGTGGGCGTGATCAACTGCTCCTACGGCGGCACGACGATCCAGGCCTGGATGCCGGGCGACGTGCTGGCGAGAGGGCCGTGGCCGAAGGACGCCTCGACCGATGTGTCGCTGTCGCGGGCCGACTACGACAAACGAAGGGCGGCGCTTCAGCCGGTGATGGACCGTTACCTCGCCGAGAAGGCGGAGGCGGTGCGGAACGGCCGCTCGCCCCCGCCGCATCCCGCGGGCTGGCCCGGCGACTTTCGCGGTCCGACTCGCCTTTGGAACGGCATGATTGCGCCGCTCGCGCCTCTGCGCATCCGGGGCGTGGCGTGGTACCAAGGGGAGTCAAACGCCTACGTGCGGGTCGCGGACACCTACGGCGATTTGCTGCCCGCGATGATCGCGTCGTGGCGGGACGGGTTCGGCTCTCCGGAACTGCCGTTCCTCGTGTTTCAGATCTCGCGCTGCCGCGCCCGCAAGGCCGATCCAAACGCGCCCAGCGGCATGGCGCAGCTTCGCGAGGCACAGGATCGCACGGTGCGATCGACGCCCCGCACCGCCCTCGTCGTGACGCTCGACCTCGGCGTGGAGGACGTTCACTATCCCGACAAGGAACCAGCCGGCGAGCGGGCCGCGAAGGCGGCACTCGCGCTCGCCTACGGACGAGACGTCGCCGCGTCAGGGCCGCGGTATCAGGGCCTCGAATGCGGCGCCGGCCGGGCCGTGGTGCGATTCGATCGGGCCATCGGCGGACTCGAGTCCCGAGGCGGTCCGCTGCAGGGTTTCGCCATCGCGGGAAGCGATCGGCGGTTTTTCGTCGCCGACGCATCCATAGCGGGCGACACGGTGGTGGTCACGAGTCCGAACGTGCCCGAGCCGGTGGCGGTGCGGTATGGCTGGGCCGACATGCCCGACGTCAATCTCTTCGACGGCACCGGCCTTCCCGCGGCGCCCTTCCGCTCCGACGACTGGCCGCTCGCGGCCGGCGGCGCAGCGGCCGGGACGGGGCCTTCCGCACCCTGACGTGGCCGGCTACTTGGCGTCGCGTCGGAGATCGAAACGGAACGTGTTGCCACCGCGCTCCACGGTCGCCTTGAGTGGCGAGTTCGTCGAATCGGCGTAGACCGGCGGCGTGACGCGGCGGATGTCGCCGTCTGCCGGGAAAAGATTCGATCCGGCTTCCTCCGCCTCGGGCGTTCCCAGGCGGACGAGTTTGTTCACGGTCACGGTGTACGTCCCTGGCGTGGTGCCTCGGCCGAACTGGCCCCCCTGCGTGGCCGAGAGCCGGAACGTGCCGTCGCTCCCCGTCATGCCGGCCGCGGGAAGGCCCCCCTCCGTGGGCGTGAAACTGATGATTGCTCCGCCGAGCGGCGCATCGTCGAGCGTCACGAGGCCCTCCACGAACTGGATGTCGGGACCGTTGCACCCGACGGTCACCGCGATCACGCCGGCAAGCCACATCCGGCAGCGTCCGCCCTGCCGCGGCGGCGACCGGTCGCCCACGCCGAGATCGCTGCGGCGACTAGTCACTGGGGAGGGTCTCACCGCCGTTGATCGTGCCGAGCGCCCCCCAGACGCCACGGATACTGCGCCCCGAGTAGGCCGGATTGGTGATCGCACTGACGCTGCCGCCCGTGGACGTCGTGGTTCTGGACGGATCACCGGCGTCGATCGTCTCGTCCACGAATCGCACGCTCCCGTCACACATCGCCGCCAGGACGCCGCCTTGGTGGTAACTGCTCGCCGGCATGATCACCATGCTTCCCGACTTGTTACTTTGGCCATCCCAGCATCTCGGGCTGTTGGGAGCTGCAATGGTCAGGAAGCCGGTGTATCGCTGATCGGCGTCGCCCCACCGGCAGCCGGAGTTCGTCGATGTGCCGGTGGTGTATCGGCCGTCACTTCCGATGAGTGCGAGGCACGACACAGGTGCTGTTGCCGGTGCACCGTCGGTCAATGGCGTGCCGAGCAGCCCGAATCCCGGCTTCAGACCGCGCCCGTCGCGGCCGTTGATGGTCGCCTCGGAGAGAAGGACGGTCTTCGACGAGCCATCGACGATGTGCTTCATCTGCGTGATGTTCGGACCCGTATTGGCGGTCGTCGGCGTCCCGCCTACGCCGCCGTTCGTATAGAAGATGCTGGCCGGTAGCGCCCGCGTACCGGGCCGGAAAGGCCCGCGGCGGAAGGGACGGTCATTTCGGGTGATGAGGTCGCCGGTGTTGACGCGATAGCTCGTCATGCCGAGGTTGTTGTCAACGGGCGAGCGAATCTCCTCGGACGGACAGAGGAGCCCCGCGGGCTGAGCTCGCATCGTGAATCGGCCCTGGTACGCACTCGAGTCCCATGGCGACCGGTTGGCCGTGGTCGCGAACGTCAGCACCTCGTCGTAGAGAGCCTCTTCCTCGAAGTAGGGCAACGTTCGGGCGAAGACGCTCCACCACGGCCAGCTGTTGGCGTTTTGCCGGAGGAGATCGTAGTCATGCGAAAGGGCGGGGAGTTTCGAGCGTGCATTCTCGAACTGGAGTACGGCTGCCGCGAGCTGACGCAGATTGTTGGCACACTGAGATCGTCGCCCGGCCTCGCGGGCCTGCTGGACCGCGGGGAGAAGGAGCCCGACGAGCGCGGCGATGATCGCGATGACAACGAGCAGTTCGACGAGCGTGAAGCCGTCACGACGACGAGGCGAAAAGCGCATGGCCACCCCCGGAGCAAGTCGATTCCCCGCGGCCACCGAAGCGGCGACCGCACCCCCCTACCACCTGATAATATCTAAAGATAGGTCGGCGACGTGCCGGGGGCAAGATCAACCCTTTTCGGCCCGATGGGGCCCATTTTGTCGGGTATGGAGGCTAGTCGACGCTGCCCACCTGCCTGGCCACGAAGTACTCGCTCGGGTTGTGGTCGTCGGTGAACACGACGCCCCCGAGCGGTTCGTAGGTGGCCGGATCGATCCGGGTGGAGAGCAGAAAAGCGGTCACGTCGTCGGGCGGTGTGTCGGTGCGCCGTGAGAAGGGTCGGTTCGCCGCCATGATGATCACGTTGTTGGCCCCGTCGAGCGGCAGGTTGGCGACGCTGTAGGCCTCGGTGTGGGGGAACTCGGTGCGTATGGTCCGAAGGAGCGA
>Ga0233425_10003625_pt1 | contig 27636 bp, 16 predicted proteins | sample Watercolumn_Towu_2_FD_181712 | JGI IMG/M metagenome (GOLD analysis project Ga0233425, IMG submission 181712) | Freshwater microbial communities from Lake Towuti, South Sulawesi, Indonesia - Watercolumn_Towuti2014_140_MG | ecosystem: Environmental > Aquatic > Freshwater > Lake | place...
CTCTGCCAGCGGCTGAGCGGCCACGTCATCTGCGTCCTGCGGATCGGCCCGAACATGGGGTGTATCGATCCCCGCACCGGGATCCCCGCGGTTCCCGGACTCTACCGGCTGGCTGCGGACGGGAGCAAGGCGACCACCGGGCGTCCCTGGACCTGGCGGCGGGTGCGACCCGGCGAGTTCGGTCCCTGGACCTGCTACGGCATGGCCGACATCCCGGAGTCCGCCGGGATCGAGAGCGCCCCCAGACCTGGCGCACCGGACCACCCAGCCGTTGGCACCGCAGATGACCGCACACAAGGCGATGACCAGCCGCAGGCCAGCTTCGACTTGTGACTTCCGGTCTCTGCATGCTATCGTGGCCTGGGCAGGAGGGTGCAGCGGTATGGTTCTGAACATCGTGCGGAATCGAGTAACCGCCCTGCTCGTCGCAGCCGGTCTGGCCCTGGGCGGATGCTCTGGGGGGCGGGAATCGAGCCAGCCCCCTCCGGACGGCAGCGATGCACCGAATGCCTCGGAGACCCGGGGGGGGGATGCGGACGCATCGGAGCCTCCCGGCGTGCCCATCGACCTCGCCCGTTTTGCGCGGCTGTCGGCAACAGACCCGGTTCCTCAGCCTCCTTTCCCGTGGCCACGAGAGGCAGAGGATGCCGTCGCCACGGTTCGCGACGACTGGGCTGCCAGCTCGTACAAGGCACGCGCAGGCAACACCCGCATCGAGATCGACCTGCTGCCATGGCTTGGGGGACCCGTCCCCCTGACGGAGTTGGGGCTTTCTTTCGATTCTCTGGGGCCGGACGCAGCCTCGGTGACTCTGCTCCCATTCTGTCCCCCTCACCCCTGGGTACCGGGGGAGGATCCGGTAGGTTCTTCGGCTCTGCCAGCGTCCTCGCAACCCCTGGCATGGCCGGACCCGACCCTCCCTCTGCCCCTCCCTGAAGCTGCGGCGGGTTGTGTCGTCGTCGACTTCGAATCCCAGCAGCCGTTTGTGATCACACAGCTCAGACTGGCTTCGAGCGCCCCCGGGGTCGAGGCCCCCTCGGCCCCGACCGCTCCAGCGCCAAAGCCTGCGCAGCACCTGCGAAGCGGTGTGGTCGAGGGGTTCTACGGGGTCCCCTGGTCCTGGCGGGAGCGAACGAACATGGTTGCCCACCTCTCGCTCCTGGGCCTCGGCGTGTACATCCATGCCCCCAAGAACGATCCGCGTCACCGGCAGGAGTGGCGCACGCCTTACGAAGCCGATGAAATGCAGCACTTCGCCGAATTGGCAGTTCTGGGCCGCGCTCGGGGGGTGAAGGTATTTGCCGGCATGAGCCCGTTCGTCGACTGGGGCCCGGACTTCGAGGCCGACTACGACGTTCTGCTGACCAAGCTCCGGGCCTTCCAGGAAGCCGGAATCCGTGGGTTCGTGCTACTGGCCGACGACATCGAGTTCGACATCGAACAGGAGGTCGACGGGGCCATGGGCGAAGCGCATGTCGACATTGCCAACCGGCTGCTGAAAGACCTCGAAGCGACTGCCCAGGCTTCCTCGAACGAGCGTCCAGACAGGAGCGGCGACCCGGCCGGCACCGACGAGGTCGAAGTCTGGTTCGTTCCCACGGTCTACAGCGACGAGAGGGCCGACGATTGGGCCGGCGGACTGGAGTACCTGGCATCGCTGGCCGCACTGGACCCATCGATCCGAATCATGTGGACCGGACCGGGCACGTCGAACGCGACCCTGACCGCATCCGACTTCGACCGAGTCGCCGAACTCACTGGCCGCAAGCCTGTGCTCTGGGAGAACTACTGGGCCAACGACGGCGGCGACGGATTCGTCGGGAGACTGCCGCTGGCCCCGTTTGCCGGCCGCGACCCGTCGGTCACGGCAGCGGTGGACGGGATCGTGGCGAATCCGCTGATCCAGGGGGCCCTGTCCCGCCTGCCGGTGTCGTCCCTGGCCCGCTACCTCGACGACCCGGGCGACTACGGTCCATCGGGTCAGCAGTCTCTTTCAGCGGACTCCGAACTCCCCTTCCTGGTCAGCACCTCGCTCGCAGCGTTCGATTCCGCTGCATACCTGGAGCGGATGCAGTGCTTCTTCGAGGCGGATACTCTGGGCGAACCCGGATGGCAGGAGATGGTCCAGGCCATCTCGGCACTCGAGGCGGCTCTCGACAAGCCGGATTCCCTGCCCATCGAAGAGGCGGCCATCCTGCTCGATCTATTCGGGCGAGGCCTGACGCAGGCAGACCTGATGAGACGTGCCGGTATCGATCCGGACATGGATGACGAGCTGGTCTACCCGCTCCGGAAGGTGAGCCTCGATTCCAGGGTGGGGCTGTATGCGCTGTTGTCGTTGGCAGACCGGTTGTCAGGGGGCGACCCGGCCTCCCATTCGGGTCTGGCCAAGGCGGCTCGCTCCGACTCCCTCGTCTGCCGGTTCGTGTTCAGCGACGACAGAGTGGGTGACCTGCTAGCGGCGGTCCTTGCGCAGCCGACGGTGGACCGAGGTCTGGAGCCCGTGCTGCCGGCCGAGCCATTCCCAGCCTGTGCCGACGGTGTCACGCTGACCTGGACCCCCTTCGAATCGTGCAACGCCCCGAACGTGTTTGGACTTCCGGGAGCCACCGTGGACGGCCCGGTCGTCTCGTGGATGCCACCCCTGCCCGGGTCGTACTCGGTTGTTGCGGTCTGTGCTCAGGGCTCAGGATGGGGTGCGGTAATCACTTCGGCAGACTGTCCGGACCCGATGGACTGAACGTCTGAGGAAACCGACGGGGAAAGAGAAGCCGAAGCCGGTCACGAACCTCGTGCGGTTCTTCGCCCTACTGGGGGGCATCGCTGTGCCTCCTCACAACCCGTCCGTGGCGCAGTTGCGGTGCGAGATGGTGGGCCGGCCGGGTGGAGATCCAGAAGTTCATCGAGGCTGCCTCGATCGGAGCGACATCCCATCGGTCTCCGGATGCCGGCGGCAGGCCCGAGAACTGGATCGCTCCCGGCTCGATTACTCCCGGGCGCCCCTCGCGAAGAACGCTAATCGAACTCCAACTTCAGCAGGTAGATGGACGTGCCTGCCGGGTTCACCTGCCCCTCGAGCCAGGAAATGTCGGGCTTGTCCAGCGGGGAGGTGTAGTTGGCCAGCACGAACGTATTCGGGCCGGACCTGCGCACCGACGGGAACGCCGTATCGCCGACGCCGGGTATCTCGACCAGGAAGACCACCTTCCTGGCCTCCCGGTCGATGCGATACAAGGCGCTGCGCTTCGGGCGGAGCGAATAGTCCAGGAGATACTGCGACTTCTGTTCCTCAAAAGAAAGATCGGACAGCCCCTCGTCATACGGGCCGCCGACGTCTCGGCGCGCAGCCACGTAGATTTCGTCTCCGAAGCGGAACATGTCCGGGGAGTCGTAGCGCTCGGGGTCGCTGTCCGCCGAGCAATCCCAGATCCCGAGGGCTCCGGCCGCTGCGAAGCACACATGAGATCCGAAGCCGGTCTCGTCCCCGTCTTCGTTGCGCGTGACGGCCCACAAAGAGGCGCCCGTCGTGGAACACGATGTCCTCGTTGTTGTTGGCCGCGTCGCAGTCGGCCTCGGCCGGCAGAAGGGGGCCCGGAACCAACCATTCGGGATCACCGATCACAAGCGCTGCGCCTGTCGACCGGGCCTGCCGACAACGTGCAGCCCGGGGCTCGTGGAGTCCGGTGACCTCATTTCCGGCCTCCGGCCAACTCGCTGGTGAACAGCGGGCACGTGTCCTCCAGCAGATGGAGGCGAATCGTGGCAGGCAGCTTGTCTTTCGAGACCTTTACGAACACGCGGGAGAGCTGTCCCTGTTCGTCGCTCTCGACCACGGTGTCCAGACCGTAGTCGAGCGGGAGCGGGACCCCCGTCCCGGCATCGATTGCCAGGAGCGCGTATCTGTGGTCTTCGGGGTCGAGCCCGCCGCCCTTGACAATGGCTTCGATGCCGCCTGTTGCGAGTGCAAACTCGATCTTCGCCGTCGTGGTCGGGCACTGCACCACCCCCTCTCCCGAGGGCACCAGGAGAATCGCCCCCGCGACGAGCAGCATGTCGGTCTGCGGATTGCACAGCCCGAGCTGTTGCAGAAAGGGACCGTACATCTTGATGTCTGCGCACCGGGAAGAGACCACGACCTCTGCCGGTGCCAGCGCTTCCCCCGTCGTGTCGAGCGCAGCGGAGATACGGAACTGGTCGAACGACAGCGGCACGTTCATGGCTTCCAGCGCGAAGGACTCCTCGTTGGACAAGGTAATGAGTCCGTCCCGGACCTCGACCTGCAGCGGCAGCAGGGTCCTGGTCGCCGGGTCGGGATTCGCACCCGGGCCGTCCGGAACGGCTCCCATCATCCAGGCGACAGCATGCTGACCGTCACCTTCGACGAGGCCGGCCACGAAGTGGAGCGAGTCGAAGCCGATCTGGTTGTAGCTCGGGAGCATCGTGGGAAGGGGGGCAGCCAGCCGGTACAGGTGGAGCAGAGCGGCCGCGCCGCCCGGTCCGTCGGGAATCGGGTAGGGAAGTGCGTCGGCCAGCCCCTTCTCGACGGCAAATTCGAAGGCTTCATCGAGCGTGCCCCCCTGCTTTCCTCCGGTCATCTTGAGCCCAACGCGCTCCGGATCCACGAGCCAGTCTCCTGCAAACTGGAGCATCATGTGTCCTCCGGCATCGGCCTCGAAGCCGGACTCAGGGACGATAGTCAGAAACCGGCGGTCGCCGGAGACGGTGACGTCCACCGGCACCTCCGGCGTGACTGTCACGCTGAGTGTGTCGGAGTCGATCAGGGCGAGAATCGTATCGCCCTTCTCCCTCACGACAAGGGAGAAGCGAAGCGGATTGTTGGCGTAGATGGACTTCGGGGGGATGATCATCGGCATCCCCATCGCACTCGTGTACAGGAGGTGGGGCCCGTCTTCCGGCATGTCCTCCCCCCCCGTGAAGCAGGCTGGGTTCCGAGCGCTGTCGCCTTTCAGGCACCAGTCGTATGGGACAGAGAAGACCTCTCCGCTCTCCCCTGCGATGTAGACCGCCTCGGTCCCCAGCGCCGGTGACCCGTTCAGGTCGTTCCGGTCGCCGTCGATCAGGCGTGCCGACCACCTCAGCGACCCGTCCGGCTCGAGCACGAAGAGGCGGCCTTCGCCTGAACCGAAATAGATGCGGTCGTATCCGTCCACGGCCGGAGAGGAACGGAGCGGCTCCAGCGTGTCGAACGCCCATTTCTGCTTCCCGGTGAGCGGGTCGAGCGCATACACCGTTCCATCCGCGCCGGGCTGGATCACGGTACCGTCGGAGAGGAGCGCCGGGCTGGCATAGATGTGGTCTCTGGCCGGCGACTCGAATCGCACATTCCCACTCGCCGAGTCCAGCCCGTGCAGGAAGCCGTCGAAGCCGCCCAGAGCCAGCAGCCCGTCTTCTCCGAGCACGGGGCTGGCCGCAAGCGTCCCGATGAAGGTTGTGCTCCAGAGCTTCTTGCCGTCCTTGCCCACGGCAAACACGTTGTCTCCCAGGATGGAGAGGAGGTTGTTGTTGCCGAAGTAGAGGTTGCCGCCGCCCGAATCCACTGCGGGAAGCGACCAGGTCTGGTCCGGCGTGGCGAACCGCCAGACCATGGTGCCGGTTTCCCGGTCCACCGCGTACACGAACCAGTTGTCGTTGGGAACGTAGAGCGTTCCGTCGGGACCAATGGCCACGTTCCCTTCGAACCAGTTGATGAACGCTCCGTTCTCGGCCGGGTCGTCCGCATGGAAGTCCCAGATCTCAACTCCTGAGGCGGCATCCCGGGCTCTCAGAATGCCGTCTCCCGAACCGAAGTACACCCGCCCCAGGTCGTCCAGCAGCGCAGCGGAATCGATGATCTCGCCCGTCTCCTCCTTCCACCGCACCGTTCCGTCCGGAGTGAGCGCGTAGAAGGTGCGGTCCGCGGACCCGATGTACACCGTCCCGTCCCCTGCAACCACGGGCGAAGAGAAGATGCCTTTGCCCGTGGCGAAGGACCAGAACTGCCCCCCGGTGGCGGATGGCTTGATGGGGGATCGTCCGGACTGGTCTGCGGTCCGCCTGAACTTGGGCCAGGGGCTGTCCGGAGCCAGGGGGACTCCGTACACGAAATCCGTTCCGGTGTCCTGTCCGACAGCGTCTCCCGTCAGGTCGGCGGGAGAGTCGGCCGTCAGATCCGGCACTGCGTCGAGCGGGCCTCCCGGATCCGTCGTTGCGTCCTGCGTCCCACCGCCGCCCGACGAGCAGGCGGCGAGAAGGAAGGAGAGGGCTGGAAGGAGGAGGCAGCTTGCACGAACGCCCGTCGCATCTTTCACCGCGGTCCCTCCGTGCGTGATCTTCTCTGCCTGGACAACTGAGGAGGTCACGCCCATGGCTCAACAACAGAGTAGCTCGGTCATCCAGGCTCCTGCAAGCTCTTCTCGCGGGCAGCCGTCGAGGCCGAAGCCAGGCGACTCGGCGTGTTGAAGCGCCTGTCCTATGCCAGAACCGGACATGGCCGAGCAGGCCTTCAAGAATCCATACCTGTTTGGCTTCCCTGGTCATGATCCGCATTAGCGCGTCCGGCTGCGTCATGGCCACGGTGAGGCCCGGAATCGTGGTCACGGAGAGGGGTGAATCGGTACCCGCAGGACCATCCGCTGGAGGGGTACCGCCGACTGGCCTTCATGATGCTGGACCAGGGCATCGTGCCGGAGACTGGCTCGCAAGAAGTTCTTGAAACAGGAGACCGAGGATGCTTCAATCGACGTGAGCGACGAAACCGAGGCAGGCTCTGCTGGGGAGCAACCTGCTGAGGGATAGTTCCGCGGGGCTCATCGAGACGATGGCGGGGCAGCGCATCGACGCCAACACCGGTGTCGCTGCCCGACCCCGAGCATGCCCATCGGACGATGGACCCCGGATGCCTCGAAAACCCCCGCCCAGAGGGCGGAATGCAGGCTGTTTGGAGTTCAGCGGGAACTATGTAAGAGATCGAGCGGACTGTCCATTTCCCGCTGGGCCATTACAGATCGACGTTCTCCTGGGAGGCTGCATGTCAAGACTGCGAGGAGTGTCAGCCTGGATACTGATGGCTCCATTGGCTGTCGGGCTCGTTCCTGCCTGCTCACCGGCGGGTTCCGACGAGCAGGCGCCACCCCTGCTGGAGGTCTCCCCGGGAACGTTGGCCTTCTCCGAGGAGAGCTCCCGCTTCATGGAAGTGAAGAACGCGGGCGGAGGGACGCTGGCCTTCGAGATCGGTTTGAGCGCCGAGGTGGATGGTATCACCTGGCTCAGTGTGGAACCGACGAGCGGGGCCGTGGCCGGCGGGGCCGGCAAGTCGGTGCTGGTGCAGCTCGTCAACGTGGCGGCCCTGAAGCCCGGCAGCTACCTGGGAGAAATCACGGTCGAGGCCGAGGGACAGGGGGCAGCCAACGTGCTGGTGACGCTGGTCATCGGACAGCCCGTTCTGGGAGTGATTCCGGATTCCGAGATCGACTTCGGCGGTAGTGCGGACACCGCCACCCTGGCGGTGAGGAACGATGGCAAGGGGGAGTTGCTCTACTCGATATCATATCCGGGGAAATGGCTCGTGCCCGACAGCACGATTGCGGTCGCGCTGGGTCCCGGTGAGGCCGCGACCGTGCTCTTGACCGTGGACCGCGCGCTCGTTCCCTGGTACGGCCCGGGCCAGGATGACCTCGTCATCTCGTCGAACGGCCTTACGGATGCCGAGCACCAGGGCACCCGCAAGCTGGCCGTCAAGGTCGACGTTGATGCCTTCTGCAACCAGGATGCCGATTGCACCAAGCCCGGCTACTACTGCGACAAGAGCGGTGGCCCGGGCACCTGCACGCCACGGTTGACCAACGGCGGCGTGTGCGTGCTGCCCAACCAGTGCCATTCGGGCTTCTGCGCGGACGGTTTCTGCTGCGACCAGGCTTGTACCGACCAGTGCCAGAGCTGCGGCCACCCTGGGCAGCAGGGGACCTGCGGGCAAGACCCCAAGGATGCTCCCTGCGACGACGGGAACCCCTGCACGGCGACGGATGGCTGCCAGGCGGGGGCATGCGTCGGGAGCGGAACGCTGGACTGCTCCCCCTACAACACCGCTTGCGGCGTGGCCGTCTGCCTGCCGGAGAAGGGCGGGTGCAGCAGCGAGCTGCCGCCGGGCAAGTGCCTGATCGAGAAGCAGTGTTTCGACCAGGGGGCAACGTCCCCTGGCCAGGTCTGTCTCATCTGCGATCCTTCTGCCGACCCGGAGGGATGGTCGGTAGCGCCTGGAACCTGCCATATCGGCGGCGCATGCTACGCGGAGGGAGAAGCCGTCATCGGCGAATGCCTGGAGTGCGATCCGGATGACCCTGGAGTCCCTGCCCTCAAGCCGGACGGCGCGAGCTGTGAGGATGACGGGAACGCCTGCACCGACGACGTGTGCGAACAGGGGAGTTGCATCCACCTCCCCCTCGAGGGCCAGGACTGCGACGATGCCGAGATGTGCACCGCGGATGACCGGTGCAGCGAAAAGGGCGAATGCAAGGGAGACATCTATTCCTGCGACGACCCTCTCGAGTGCACTGAAGACGCTTGCGACGGGCTGGGCGGATGCACGCACGCGGCCGTGCCCAACGGCATGCCCTGCGGGGACGACGGTCTGGCGTGCACGCTCGATGCCTGCCAGGGCGGAGCCTGCTTCCATCTCCCGGACGCGCTGCACTGCCTGGTCGATGGCCAGTGCGTGGCGGCCAACAGCGCGGCGCCGGATGAGGCCTGCCTGTTGTGCCTCCCGGCCGTCTCGCCCGTGTCGTACTCCCCGGCATCCAATCTGCCTTGCGCGGATGACGGTGTTGCCTGCACGAAGGATCTCTGCCAGGCCGGCGAATGCACCCATGAAGTCGAGTCGACGTCGTGTCTTATCGCTGGTCAATGCGTGCCGAAGCTCTCGCCCCACCCGGATACCACCTGTCTGGCCTGCCAGCCACAAGTGGATCTGTTGGCGTGGACGCCGGCCAACGAGGGGATGGCGTGTGACGACAAGCTGTTCTGCATGGTGAATGAGACCTGCTCCGGCGGCCTCTGCCTGGGCCAGAAGCTGGACTGCGGCGACCAGTGTCACAAGGGCCTCTGCTCCGACATCACCGACGAATGCGTTCCGGTGCCGCTGGCGGATGGCAAGGGGTGCGACGACCTCGACCCGTGCACGGTGGGAGATGCGTGCGTGGGCGGGCAGTGTGCGGGAAGCGCAAAGGACTGCTCGGCGGAGGTCGAGCTGATGCCCTGCACCCATGCGGTCTGTCATCCAGACAGTTTCCCGGTTCCCGGGGAATGCACGGCCGAGCTGAACATGCCGGGCTCGTCCTGCGATGACGGCAAGGCCTGCCTGGAGGAGACGACTTGCACCGCACTCGGTGCTTGTACGGGCGGCCAGGTTCTCACGGCTGAGCTGTGTGCCGGCCTGCTCGGGGTGACCGGCCAGTGTGCGTCCGCGGTCTGCCAGGAGCCGGCCGGCTGCACCGAGACGATGAAGCCAGACGGCACGGACTGCAAGCTTCCCAACGCAGTCGCGAAATGCAAGCAGGGGAGTTGCGTGCTGGTCTCCTGTCTTGACGCCAGCTACGGGGACTGCGACGGCGCCCCGGAGACCGGTTGTGAATCCAAGCTCTGGCTGGACATCGAGAACTGCGGCAAGTGCGGGATCCACTGCTCGTATGCCAACGCCTGGGCCGATTGCGAATCCGGGAGCTGCTCCCTGCTCCAGTGCATGGATGGCTACAGCGATTGCGACGGGAAGAGCGCCACCGGGTGCGAGTCGAACACCGCCGCCGATGCCATGAACTGCGGCCTCTGCGGGAAGACGTGCGGCAGCGGCAACGCCGCCAAGGTGGGGGTGTGCGTCGCCGACGAGTGCCAGCTCCAGGCCTGTCCGGTCGGCTGGTGGAACCTCGATGGCTCGCCCGGCAACGGGTGCGAGTGCCAGTATGGCGGAAAGGAGTTGTGCAACGGCTACGACGACAATTGCGACGGCGTAACGGATGAGGGGTTCAATCTGTTCAGCGACCCCGACAACTGCGGCGCCTGCGGCACGGTGTGTGCGGCCGTGGATGCGCTGGCCGTCGAGTGCCTGAACGCCCGTTGCATGGTGACGGCCTGCCCCGAAGGCTTCGTGGACAAGAACGGCCAGGTGGAAGACGGCTGCGAGTACGAGCTGTTCCACGTCGGAGAGATCTGGGTCGATGCAGGCAACGCCGGCGACCTGCTGGAGGACGGCAGCGAGCAACATCCCTTCGACACCTTGCAGGAAGGGTTGCTCGCCGCGTTCCCGAGCTACGTGGTGCACGTTGCCGAAGGCTCGTACGTCGGGCCCTTCACCATCGACAAGCCCGGGATCATCCTCTCTGGTGTCGGCGTCGAGCAGACGGCCCTTGCCGGTACCCCAGCCGAGGCGACACTCGTGATCACGGCCAACGACGTGACGGTGACGTCACTGGCGGTCGTCAATGGCCGGTACGGAGTCCACTTCCTCGGCACTGCAGAGAGCCACCTGTCATCGGGGGCAATCGCGGATGTGAAGGCCCTGGGCGCGGCAACCCCGGGAGGCTCGGGCCTGGAGTCGGCCGGGGTGCGAATCGAGTATGCCGACTCAGTGACTGTCTCGATGGTTGAGATCTCTGGCTTCATCGGAGGGAAGGGGGCACCCGCAGGGATGGGCGGGCACGCCTGCGGGGTATCAGTATTCTGGTCGGACCTGACGGTCGTCGCGGCCAGCACCATCAGCACGATCACGAGCGGCCAGGGGGGCGGCTCCACCTACAGCAACGGGCGATCGGGCGTTGCCTCCGGAATCAGGCTTGACCACTCGGTCGGGGCGCTCATCGTGGGCAACATGGTCACCGGCATCCTGGGTGCTGCGGGGGCGCCCGGCGGCGGGGAGCACGTGAACGGAGCCACCGGCGGACTGGCCGCAGGCATCTACCTGACGGCCGCGGCCGGCAACGAGATCTCGGCCAACCAGATGTCGGAGTTGAAGGGGGGGCCGGGCGGCTCCGGATACGGCGACCTCGGCGCCTCGCCGGCCCAGGAAGCCTTTGGGGTCTATCTGACTCCCGACGGCGTCAACAATGTCGTGGACTTACGCAACCGCGTTGAGGACGATGTCATCGCGTATCTTCACGGGGCTTCGGCCGTGGTTCTGGCCGGGCTCGAATTGACCAGCGCTGCGAACCCTACGAACCTGGGCAAGATCGTGGTGCTCGAGTCAAGCGACGTCCGTGTCACCGGCTGCGTGGTCTCCCACATAGCAGGCGAGTCCGGTCAGACCGGGGGCAGCGGCGCTGCGGCCACAGGCACTCCCGGGGCCGAAATCGCGGGCATTCGTCTCGATCATTGCTCCGGCTGCGTGGTGGATGGCAACGTGGTGAGCGAAGTAGTCGGAGGACGCGGCGGCCACGGCGGACGCAACGCCACGGGCTGGGCACCTGGGGGACCGGCGGGGGCGGGGCCGTGCATCCTCGTGACCGGGTCGGCCGGCGTCGAGGTCGTGGGAAACGTGGTGAGCGCCTGCAGCGGGGGCCCGGGGGGGCTGAACGGTTGGACTGCCGGCCCGGACGGGATCGGCGGAAGCGGATACGGCTATCGGCTCGTGGACAACTCGCAAGTCACGTTCCGCAGCAACGTGGCAAGCGGGGTCAAGGGCGGCTGGGGGCGCACCCCGTGGCCCAACTGGGGGACGTGTGTCCTGATCGACGAGTCCGCGGGCCTGGCGCTGGAGCACCTCACCTGCCACGATGCCGGGGCCGCGGACGGTGCGCCTGGTGCAGGAGTCCAACTCGGTGCCGCGCAGATCTTCTCCGTGAAGGTGACCAACTCGATTATCAATGCCGTTGCAGGCTACGGACTGGTCGGACTGGCCTCCAACCCCGGTTTGCTGTACGCGACCTACTCGGACCTGTTCGCATGCACTTCCGGACCAGCGCTCAACGCGTCGGTGTTGACCGGATGCTTCAGCGTTGACCCGCTGTTCGACAACATGGCGGAGCAGGTGTTCACTCTCCAGCCGCTGTCCCCCTGCATCGACGTCGGGGATCCCACGGCCGATTGCAACCTGGAAGCCGCACCGAACGGCTGCCGCGTCGATCTGGGCGCCTTCGGCAACACAGACAAGAGCACGGCGGCCCCGGGGGCCCCCCACTGCAACGTCTGCCCAGAGCCGTAGCGAACGGTTTCAGCGCACAGCCTGGCCGTGGCGCTGGACCAGTCGGGCAAAGAGCTGCACCTGGCCGCGTGTGTTGCCGGAACACCGAAAGGGCTGAGACAGCAGGAACCTACTCTATGTCCAGAGGAAGCTTGCCCAGGACCCCGGGCAGTTTGTCGGGCGTGCACTCTCCGTTGATGCAGTACTCGCCATCCGGGCAGTCCTGGTCACTGTTGCACACGATCACCGTGACAAGCGGAGGGGTGCACTCTCCGTTGACGCAGTACTCGCCATCCGGGCAGTCCTGGTCACTGTTGCACACGATCACCGTGACAAGCGGAGGGGCGCACTCTCCGTTGACGCAGTACTCGCCATCCGGACAGTCAGCGTGCGTTTGGCAGACCACCACGACCAGCTCGGGTTGTCCAGCGGGAACGCATTCGCCGCTGATGCAAGCCTGGCCTTGCGGGCAATCAGCGTCTCTGCGGCACTCCGCGTCACCTCCACCCGGCGCATCGTCCACGTCGCCGCACCCCGGCAGACTCTTCACGGCATCGTGCCCGGCCGGAGCCGCGGTTCGCGTTTGACCATCCCGGTCCTCGCTGTTATCTTTATTAACTCTTTGAACTGCTATGGCAGGGAGTAGCCGTGAATCCTTCGTATCATCGACCGACAACCATTGCGCAGGCCCTCCAGCTCAAGGCGGAGCTGGGACCCGGGGCCGTGTTCCTGGCCGGGGGCACCGAGGTCAACAACCGCCTCGCCGGGCGCCCCACGGCGCTCATCGACATCGCAGGCCTCCGCCTCGATGCCGTAGATCGCACCGACAGCGGGGTACGCCTCGGGGCCGGCGTGACCTTCCAGCGGCTCGTGGACCATCCCGATGTTCCCGGGTACATCAAGACCGCAGCGCTCCAGATGGTCAACCGCAACATCCGCAACCGCGCCACCGTCGGGGGGCACCTCGGCAACAACCGATCCTGCGCGGATCTCATCCCCGTGCTGGTTGCCGCACAGGCCCTGGTACAGCTTGCGGACCGTGAGCTGCCCGTCGAGCAGCTCGTCCAGAGCGCTCCCGGGCTCATCCTGTCGGTGTTCGTCCCGAGGACGGAGCGGAGGTTCGGCCTCATGAACATGACCCGCACGGCCTCCGACATCTCGCTCATTGCCGTGGCGGTATCGCTGCGCATGGAAGGAGATCGCATCCGGGAACCGATCGTGGCGGTGGGCGGTGTGGCGGCCCACGTCGTGCGGCTGGCGGCCGTGGAAAAGGCCCTGGACGGGCGTCCGCTGCCCTCGGCCCAGCACATCGAGCCGCTCATCGCTGGCTCGGTCAGCCCCATCGACGACCTGCGTGGGAGCGCCGCGTACAAGCGTCACCTCGCTGCCGTGCTCGGAGAGCGGGCCCTGAAGGTTGCCGTGCTCGGAGAGCGGGCCCTGAAGACTGCCGTGGATCAGGCCGGCCCGACCGTGGGAGGCCGCTGATGTCCATCTCCATCACGCTCAATGGCACTCCCCGCAAGTTGAACGCCGAGCCGGGCGAGAACCTCATGGAGGTGCTGCGCCGGGAACGGATCCTCTCGGTGCGCGACGGCTGCGACGGAGAAGGCACGTGCGGGGCCTGTGCGGTCCTCGTCAACGGCCAGCTCGTCAACACCTGCCTGCTGGTGGTCGGCCAGGTCGAAGGTGCGGATCTGCGCACGGTCGAAGGGCTGGCCCGCCCGCTCGAGCTCTCCAGCCTGCAGACTGCGTTCGTCGATTCCGGCATCGTGCAGTGCGGCTACTGTACCGGTGCCATGCTCATGGCCGTTGCCGAGCTCCTGGAGCGGGTCGGGGAGCCCTCCCGGGAGGAGATCCGGGACGCGCTTTCGGGCACCTTCTGCCGCTGCACCGGCTACGAGCAGGTGTACGGTGCGGTGGAGCTGGCCGTGGCCCGCAGAAACGACCCTGCCACCCCCTTCGAGATGCCGGCTTTCCGTGACGGCCTGCGCTACGTCGGAAAGGCCTGTCGCAAGGTGGACGGCTACCTGCTGGCCCGCAGCGAGGCCGCCTTTGTCGAGGACCGGGTCCGGCCGGGCCACTGCCACCTGAAGGTCCTGCCGAGTCCTCATGCCCATGCCTACATCCGCCGCATCGACACGTCCCGGGCCGAGGCATTGCCCGGAGTCATCGCTGTGATCACCTACAAGAACTGCCCGGACGTCTGGTACAACCCCGCGGGGCAGGGCTATCCCGAGCCTTCGCCCTACGACCGCCGGATGTTCGACCAGAAGCTGCGTCACGTGGGAGACCGGGTTGCAGGGGTCGTGGCCGAGACCCTGGAGATTGCCCGGGAAGCCCTCGAGCTCATCGACGTCGAGTACGACGTGCTCCCTCCCGTTCTCACCATCGATGAAGCAAAGCGTCCCGGTGCCCCGGTGGTGCACAATGCGCTCATCGAGTACGTCGTGGGTGCGCCCGCCAACCTGGCGGCCTACAACGAAGGGGTCGACCCTAGGGAAGGGCGCATCATCTACCAGTTCCCCATCCACGCGGATCCGCACCGCAACCTGGCGGCATCGGTGAGCGGCGGGATCGGGGACATTGCGAAGGGATTTGCCGAGGCCGAGGTCGTTCACGAGGGGGTCTACGAGTCCGCGCAGGTGCAGTGCACGCCGGTGGAGCCGCACGTGGTCTACAGCCGGATGGAGGGGGAGCGACTGGTGCTTCATGCTTCCACGCAGGTCCCCTGGCACGTGCGGCGGATCATCGCCCGCATCCTCGGGGTCAAGGAGAACCGCCTGCGCGTCATCAAGGAGCGTGTCGGCGGCGGTTTCGGCTCGAAGCAGGACATGGTGCTCGAGGAAGTGGCCGCGTATGCCACCTGGATCACGGGCCGGGACGTCCTGTACCGCTACACCCGGGAAGAGGAGTTCATCAACTCCCGCACCCGGCACGTCATGCGGGTCCGCGTCAAGCTGGGGGCGAAGAACGACGGTCGTCTCACCGCGGTGCTCATGGACCTCGAAGCCAACACGGGGCCGTACGGCTCGCACTGCCTCACCGTGCCCATGAATGCCTGCTCCAAGTCGCTTCCGCTGTTCCTTTGCGACAACGTGCATTTCGACGTGCGCAGCTACTACTCGAACATCCCGCCCACCGGGGCCTACCAGGGGTACGGGGCACCGAAAGGGGCCTTTGCCCTCCAGCTCGCAGCGGCCGAAATGGCCGACAAGCTGGGCATGGACCCGCTGGACTTCATCGAGAAGAACCGGGTGAGGGAAGGGTCGATGCTCGAGATCCTGCGCTGCCTGGGCGAAGGACGGGAGGGCATCCCCCAGCGGGTGCTCACGTGCGGGCTGGGACCCGCGCTCGAACAGGGGCGCAAGCTCATCAACTGGGGCATCAAGGAGAAGCCCGACGACCCGGACGTGAAGATCGGCCAGGGGGTCGTCATCGTGCAGCAGGGGTCCGGGTTGCCGGGGCTCGATTCGGCCAACGCGGCCATCAGCATGTTCGGCGACGGCACCTTCATGCTGCTGTCGGGGGGCACCGATCTGGGTACCGGGCTCGATACCGTCACCGTGAAGCTGGCCGCAGAGACGCTGATGGTGCCGATGGAGAACATCGCGGTCCGCTCAGCAGATACCGACACGACCCCCTTCGACGTAGGGGCCTATGCATCGTCCGGCACGTACTTTTCGGGCGGAGCCGCGCTCAACGCCGCGCTCAAGATGAAGAAGATGCTCATCGAGGAAGCGGCCAAGATGCTCCAGGAGCCGGAAAACCACCTCGAAATCGCGTTCCCGGGCGTGGTCCGCGGGGTGTCGGGCGAAGTCACGTACGAGCAGATCGCCCGGTTCACCCAGTGCGGCACCGGGAGCGGCCAGTTCATCGCCACGGCCCACTTCATCACGGACAAAGGGTCCTTCCCGTACGGCGCTCACTTCTGCGAAGTCGCGGTCGATACCAGGACCGGGAAGGTCAAGGTGCGCAAGTACTTTGCCCTCCAGGATGCCGGCACGCCCATCAATCCCGAGCTCGCTCTGGGGCAGATCTACGGGGGCGTGCTCAAGACCATCGGGCATTCTCTGTACGAGGCGATGATCCTCGACGAGAAGGGGCGCTGCCTCAACCCGAACTTCGTCGACTACAAGGTACCCCAGATGGGCGACCTGCCCGACCAGTTCAAGGCGGTCCTGGTGGATACCAACGACCCGTTCGGCCCGATGGGGGCCAAGTCCATCTCCGAGATCTCCAGCAACGGAGCGGCCCCCTGCATTGCTGCGGCAATTCATGACGCGGTCGGTGTGTGGATCCGCTCGTGGCCGTTCTCGCCCGAGAAGATCCTCCGGGCGATGGGCCGGCTTTAGCCGGGGGCGCTGCATGATCGTGGGAATCCTGCTGGCTGCTGGCGCGTCGCTCCGCATGGGCCGGGACAAGCTGGGGTTGCCCTGGCGAGGGTCGACGGTGCTCGAGAGCACGCTCGGCCGCTGGGTTGCCGTGCCCCTGCTCGACGAGATCCTGGTCGTGCGCCGCCCCGGGGGCACTCCGATTTCCATTTCCCGTGTCCGGACGCTGGAAAACGCCGAGGCCGATGAGGGGATGGGCAGCTCGCTCCGACTGGCAGCGCAGGCCCTGCCCCCGGATACGGAGGCCGCAGTCGTCGGCCTGGCCGACATGCCGGAGGTGGCCTCGGATACCATTGCCGCGTTGGTCAAGGCATGGCGTCCGCTCGGCCCGGCCGGAATCGTGGCCCCGGCGTTCGAGGGGCGACGAGGGCATCCGGTGGTCTTCGGGGCCGCACACTTCCCTGCGTTGCAAAGGCTCGGCGGCGACAGCGGTGCCCGGGACATCCTGCGGGAGCGGGCGAGTGACCTGCGGCTCCTGGACGTCGAGGATCCCGGTGTGCTGCTCGACATCGACCGTCCTTCGGACCTGGAGGGGCCGTCATGAAGGTGCTGATCCTCGGGGCAGGGGAGCTGGCCACTGCCATTGCGCACCGCCTCTTCCGCAGCGGCTTTGACGTGGTGATGACCGAGGTGGCGGAGCCGCTTGCGGTGCGGCGCCTGGTGTCGTTCTGCGGCGTGGTGTGGGACCGGGAGGTCACGGTGGAGGGGGTTCCTGCACGCCGGTGGGAGCTGGGGGACACGCTGCCTGCCCGCCTGGATCACGTGGCGGTATTCATCGACCCCGAGGGAACGCTGGTCGCCAGGTGGCAACCGGACGTGCTCGTCGATGCGCGGCTGCTCAAGCGGGGCGGTGCCACTTCGGTGTGGCAGGCCCCTCTGGTCATCGGCCTGGGACCCGGGGCCGTGTGCGGGCAGGAAGCGCACGTGGTCGTAGAGACCCACCGGGGACATGACCTGGGGCGTCTCATCGAGACAGGAGGGGCGGTACCGGACACGGGCATTCCCGGCCCCATCGCGGGCATCGGTGCGGAGCGGGTTCTGCGGGCTCCGGCAGCAGGACGGGTCCGGGGCGTGTTGCGGATCGGCGATGCGGTACGCGCTGGCGACGTGGTGGCGTGGGTGGGCGAGCACCCGGTCCGTTCAGGCATCTCCGGCGTCCTGCGGGGGATTGTGCGGGATGGCGTGGCCGTGACAGCGAATCTCAAGCTGGCGGACGTGGACCCGAGGGGCGACGCCGCCGCATGCTTCACCATCTCGGACAAGGGGCGCACCATCAGCGGGGCCGTGCTGGAGGCCATCCTGAACCGCTTCCCCCAGGGGCGCCCGTGAACACGCTACTCCAGTATCGGGACATCTGGCTCATCGGTGGCGGGGGGAAGACCACGCTCATGTACCGGCTCGCGGCCCTCTGGGCAGGACGGGGGGAAAAAGTCCTCTGCACCACCACCACACGAATCCTCCCGCCCACGAGGGAGGAGTGCCCGGACCTGCGGGTGGACAGCCTTGCGGGTCTGCTGGTGGATCTCCGGAATCGCCCGGCTTTGCTCGTGACGGCCGTCCGCGGAATGAAGGACGGGAAGTGTCTGGGATTCACCGCAGAAGAGGCGCTGACACTTCGGTTGGAGGCGGATCGTCTCGTGGTGGAGGCCGACGGTTCCGCCGGTCGCCCGGTCAAGGCCCATGCTCCGCACGAGCCGGTGGTGGCACCAGAGGCCTCGTGCGTGGTTGCCACGGTCGGGAGCTGGTGCGTCGGGACCCCTCTCGATGCGGATCACGTCCATCGCCCCGAGCGCTTCTCGCTGCTGGCCGGCCGGCCGATGGGGGCACCGGTCCGGGCGGATGACGTGGCCACCGTGATTCTCCACGAGCAGGGCTGGCTCCGAACCGTACCGCCGGGGGCTGCGTTGCACGTCGTCGTCACCGGCGGGGACAACGGGATCCTCCGGGCCCTCGAACGCCACCCCCGAGCCGGCCGCCTGGCCGGAATTCACCTGAGCCCGGGGACTGCGGCAGACCGGGTGGCGTGACGCTGCGCACTTGCGGCGGGCTCGTTTTCCACTTGTGCGGGCCCCCGGGCTCGGCTACGGTCCCGCCTGGATGTGGAGGTTGCAAGGAGCCGACATGGATTGCATCATCAAGGGGCTGTCACGGGGCAAGAAGATCCGGTTCATCTTCGCAGACGTCACTGCAGCGGCCAACGAGCTGGCGGGGCGGCATGGGGTCTCGGGGACGGCCGCCCGGGTGCTCGGGGAGGCCCTGGCTGCCGCAGCACTGTTGTCCGCCGACGGGAACAGGTCGGACGAGTCGGTGCAGGTCCAGCTCCGGTGCGACGGACCGCTCCAGGGGTTCCACGTGGAGGCCACGGGGACAGGGGATCTTCGCGGATTCACCCAGGTCAAGAGCCTTCCTGGCCCTGACCGGTCGGGTGAAGCGGCCGTTGCCGACGTGATGGGGCGGCGGGGAATCCTCAACGTCACCGTGTCCACGCCGGGGGCCGTGCTCTATTCCGGGCAGGTGGATGCCAGTCCGCCCGAGGTGCGGAGCGCCCTGGCCCGCTACTACAACCGATCCCTCCAGGTGCCGACCGGAGTGGAGCTTTCGGTACGGTCGGGCGGGGACCGGCTCATCCGGGCCGTTGCCATCGCGGCGCAGAAGATGCCCGACGGGGACACGGGGGCCTTCGTGGGGGTGCTCGAGGCGTTCCAGGGTGGCCAGGTCCTCCAGATGCTCGAGACCCGCCAGGGCGAGGAGCCGCTCTGGAAGGTGTTCGGGCTCCCAGACGTGGAAAGCGTGGAATCCCGGGAGCTTCGGTTCGGCTGCCGCTGCAGCAGCGAGAAGGTCATCGCGTCCATCGCAAGCATGACCACGGAAGAGATCCGCGAGATGGCCGATGCCGGCCATCCGCAGGAAGTCACCTGCCACATGTGCGGCCAGCTCTACGAGATCGAGGAGGAGATCCTCCTGGAAATCCTGGTCAACAAGGTTGGAAAGAGCTGAATCCGAAGCCCGGCAGCGAGACACGGGACGGCCCCGCTCAGATACCCGGCCCCCCCTCGTAATGGTCCCGGACCGACGCGTACTCGGGCGTACCGCACGATACCCAGATCCCTTCCTGCTCCCGGCGGAACGCAAACGGGACGAAGTGCTCCCAGGCCCAGTGGAGGAACGCATTGAACGGTCGCATGCCTGCGAAACGCAGCGCGATGCGTTCGCCTGCCTGGATGCGGGCAAGGAACCTGTCATCCACGTGGCCCGCGATGACGGTCTGGGGTGGACGACACAACTTGCCCTGCCGGGGCCAAGCTGGCACAATGCCTCGAGATTGAGGTGTGCCCATGCGCGCAAATGCCCTTCTGACTTCCCTGCTTCTGCTGTTGTGCTCCTTCGGGCTGACTTCTCTGCTCCTGTCGTCGTGCTCGTCCGGCCAATCCGACGGGGACTCCAATTCGCCGGGCGACATGGTATCGGACGTCCGGGGCGGGGACGGGGGCGTCCCGGGCGACCACTCGGGGGAATCGAGTACAGCGGATCTGAGCGGGGATGCACTTCCGGACGGGATCTCGGATGTGACTTCGGACGCGGCATCGGACGCGGCATCGGACGTCGTGGAGACGCCGAGGTTGCTCAGATTCCGGGCGATTGGAGGCATGTCGATGGGGGCGGGGGCGCTCAACTTCCACTCCCACCATCCGGGGAAGGTCGACGTGGTGGCGGCACTCGGCGGCTACGTAAACTACCCGTACGTCATCGACATGCTTCACCGGCAGGTGTTTGGCGGGTTCTGTCCTCGGGACCTCCTGCTCGAGAACATCGACGACCTGAACGACCCTGCTGCTGCGGCATTGAATTGCGGGCTGGCCGAGCCGCAGTTCCCGTGGGAGTTTGCGCAGAGCTTCAACCACATCCACCCGGACTACTCGGCAGGGACCTGGGACCGGGATGCGTACTTTGGTGCCATCGAGGCGCTCACCACCGCGTTCGGGAATCTGTTCACCTACAATCCGGACCATCCTCTTCTGCCCCCCGGGGTGTCGGCGGATCGCCTGGCAGATCCGTCCTCGCCCGAGCTCTGCGATTCCCCGGCCATCGTGGGCAAGCCATACAACTACAATGCGGAGTACAACCCGGACGGCACGTATGACCTGGTGAGTTTCTGCGATGGGGAGGAGCCGATTCCGGGCGGGGAGCAGAACCCCGACTACTGGTCGCTGTTGGGGGCCTACGATCCCACCCAGCCGCACACGAGACCGGTGCACATGATCCTGGCCGTGGACTACAACGGCAACGGGATGAGAGACTACCATGAGCCGCTCGTGATCAATGCCAGGGAACGGTTCCAGGACGTTGGTTCCGACGGCTGTCCGGATGCCGACGAGGACGGGGCGGGGGGCTGTCTGGGCGGAGGTACCGGGGGCGACCCCAACGGTGATCGCTTCGACACGTTCGACAATCCGCTGGGGACGGAAGGGGACAACTTCCGGCAGGCGGGGGAGCCATTCGATGATTTCGGACTGGACGGCGTGGATGGGACGGGCGACTACGGGGAGGGGGACGGGGAGTACTCAGTCAGCCCTCACCTGGCCAAGTTGTTCTACAAGACGGGGATGAACTGGATCGCGACCGCCTCGAAGGAGGAGTTCCATGCCACGGACATCTTCCTGGATGCCGGAATCCGGGACGGTCTCCAGTCGCTCACCGGGACGTACCGCATCGCGACTCTGCTGCGCTCCCGTGAGCCGGGAACGAAGATCTTCGAGGAGTTTGCCGGGACTGCGGACAGCGTCTACCCGTCCGCCAAGCCGATCATGCTCAACCAGGTGTACGGCGAGGTCGACTGGACTGCCAAGGGCACGGGAAAGCACTTCCTGGTGATGTACGGTTCGCCGGATGCAACCCCGGAGCAGCTCGAGGCCGGCGACGGCAAGCACGTGGGGAGCCCCGAGCAGCTCTTCAACCGGGTTGCCATGTTCGTGTACGCGGCCCTCGGGCGGTGGCCGGACCTGGATTCCTCGGAGTGCAACGGCTCGCCGGGCCAGATCTTCCCCGGCTCGTTCTACTCCCAGGCGCTCGGTTCCCGCTTCGGGTACTCGGTCTCGCTTCCCCCCTGCTACGACGAGCAGCCGGAGCTGGACTACCCGGTCATCTTCTTCCTTCCCGGCCAGGGGATGTGGGCGGCGGACATGACCGTGACCAACCTCATCTTCAACGCGTCGATGTACTCGGGAGACCTGCCCAAGTTCATCGAGGTGGCACCGGAAGGGCAGTGCTGCCGGCTGCACGTGGACACCGGGGCCCGGTACTGCGCGTGCACCAAGGACGAATCGGACGGCAACGTCTGGAGCTGCGTCGATCCCCAGTGCAAGGATGCCCACGAGAGCTGCGCGGTCGTGAAGATCCCAAAGAAGGACATGGTCCAGGAGTGCCCCGGAGGATGCGTGTTCGCCAACCAGGTTTCGGACCGCTTCGGCAACGTGGAAGCTGCGACTCACATGAAGTACGAGGACATGCTGCTCGACCTCATGGACCACGTCGATGCCACGTACCGGGCGCGCAAGCCGCAGAGCCTTCCCCCCGCGGGTTCGTCCGCAGCCCTGTAGTCCTTGCCCATACGTCCGTCCGAAGCTCGTTGCCCGGCCCTGTTGGCGATGGTATATTCCATGGTCCCCGCAAGGGGAACATCGCGTGGAGGCATGCATGACATCACGTTATGTGGGCAAAGGAATCAGGCGGGTCGACGGTGCGGACAAGGTGACCGGTCAAGCCGTGTTCGTGGCCGACATCACCGTGCCGCGGATGCTGCATGCCAAGGTGGTCCGGGCCGGCGTCGCCCATGCCCGGATCCTGTCCATCGACACGGCCGAGGCCGAGAGCATGCCCGGAGTGCACAAGGTCGTGACCGGGCAGGGGTGCAACATCCTGTTCGGAACCTGCCTCTGGGACCAGCCGCCGATTGCCGTCGACCGGGTGCGGCACGCAGGCGAGCCGGTCGCTGTCGTGGTAGCCAGGACCGAGCACCAGGCCGAGGAAGCGGCCAGGAAGGTCAAGGTCTCCTACGACCCGCTGCCGATCCTGCTCGATCCGGTTGAGGCAGCGAAGCCGGGGGCACCGCTCATCCACGAGAAGAACGGGCAGTACCGCCGCATCGGCTACATCGTGCGCTCCGAGGAGGGGAGCAACATCTTCCACCGGTACAAGCTGCGCAAGGGAGATGTGGCAGCCGGCTTTGCCGAAGCGGACGTGGTGCACGAGGAGCACTTCGAGTTTCCGTTGAGCGCACACTGCGCCCTGGAGCCTCACGGGGCCATCTGCCGGTTCACCCAGGCGGGTGACATCGAGATGTGGGCCAGCAACCAGGCCCCCTTCGTGCTCAGGGACGTGCTGGCCGACATGTTCAAGGTGCCGGTCACGCGCATCCGGGTGCGGGTTCCGTACCTCGGGGGTGGATTCGGCGGCAAGTCGGATGTCTGCATGGAACCGATGGTCGCCTACGTGGCCAGCCAGGTCCCCGGCTGGGCCGTCAAGCTGGTGCTCTCCCGAAAGGAGGTCTTCACAAGCAGCCTCATCGGCCGCGGTATGAAGGGGAGGATGAAGGTCGGTGCCCGGAAGGACGGCACCTTCGTGGCCATGGAAGCCGAGATCTACTTTGCCGACGGTGCCTACGGCGACACGTCCTGGCCCGTTGTGACCGTGGCCGGCCACAACTGCACCGGTCCCTTCGAGTTCCCGAACTGCAAGGTCGACTCGTGCGGGGTCTACACGAACTCTCCCCCGGTGGGAGCGTTCCGTGGCTACGGGCACCCCGAAGGCCAGTTCATGATGGGACGCATGGTCGACATGCTGGCCCGGAAGCTGGGGATGCCGCTTCCGGACCTGATGCGGAAGAACTTCCTGTGTGAAGGGAAGATGAACGGCCTGGGCCAGGTGATCAAGAAGTCCAACGGCGACATCTTCGCCTGCCTCGACAAGGTGGAAAAGGCGATCAACGCAAGCCCGTTGCCGGCGGAGGACGAGACCTACCTGTACGGCCGCGGGCTGACGGCCATGATGAAGTCGCCCAAGATGTCGGCGAATGCCGCCTCCACCGCGTTCCTCCAGGTTTCGAATGACGGCAGCGTGTTCATCAACCTGGCCGGCATCGAGATGGGACAGGGCTGCCAGACGGTGTTTTCGCAGATGGCCGCCGAGGTCCTGAAGATCCCGATCGAGCGGGTCCGCATGTACCGGGAGGTGGATACCCAGTTCTCTCCCTGGGAGTGGCAGACCGTGGCATCGATGCAGACCTATCGAGGCGGCAGGGCCGTCGTCCTGGCCTGCGAGAGGGCCATCGAGATGCTCCGCCACAACGCATCTCTCGTGCTGGGTTGCCCCATCGAGGAGGTCGAGTACGACGGCGACGCGTGCTTCCGGACGGGGCAGGCCTCCAACCGCCTCACCGTCGGCAGCCTGGCGCGGGGCTACATGTTCGGCAACGGCCTGACCGTCGGGACACCGGTCCAGACGACCGGGGTCTACCGTGTGCAGGGCGTCACCGAGCCCGATCCCGACACGGGGATGGGCAATGCCGCCGGCTCCTGGACGTTCGGCGTCCAGGCCGCGGACGTGCGCATCGAGAAGGCCACCGGGAAGGTCGATGTGCTCCACTTCGCCAGCTGTTTCGACCCCGGCCGCGTGATGAACCCCGTCACCATCCGGGGACAGATCGCTGGCGGGGTCGTCCAGGGCCTGGGGGCTGCGCTCATGGAGAAGCTGGAGTTCGGCCCGGACGGGGTCATCAAGAACACCAACTTCGCCCAATACCGGATTCCCACCATCGACGACATGCCGGACAAGTTCACCATCGAGTTCGTGGAGACGCCCAATCCCGAAGGGCCCTTCTGCGCCAAGCCGATCGCCGAGCATCCCATCGTGGCCGTGGCCCCGACGATCCTCAACGCCCTCCGGGACGCAACCGGGGTCGAGTTCACACGCCTGCCGGTGCGGCCCGCAGACATCCTGGAAGCACTCCGGAAGACGGAGGGGGTGTGACATGACAACCATCACGTTCAAGGTCAATGGAATCGCACAGACGGTCGATCTGGAGCACGACCGGGTCCGCCTGTCCGAAGTGCTCCGCACTCAGCTCGGCCTGACCGGGACCAAGATCGGGTGCGGCGTCGGAAAGTGCGGAAGCTGCACGGTGCTGGTCGACGGGGAGCCGGTGACGAGCTGCACGCTGCTTGCACGCAAGGCCGACGGGACCGAAGTGCGCACCATCGAGGGCATGGCCGACGGGACCACCCTCCACCCCATCCAGGAGGCATTTCTTGATGCCGGTGCGGTGCAGTGCGGCTTCTGCACTCCGGGGCTCGTCATGCGCACCTATGCCCTCCTCAAGGGCCACCCCAACGCGGACGATGGCCAGATCGTGGAGATGCTGCGCCATCACCTGTGCCGTTGCACCGGGTACGAGGCGATTCTCGAGGCGGTAAGGCTCTCCCGGGGCCGGATGCAGAGCGCCTGATTCGAGTGGCAAATGTCGCAGCCCGGTAACCCTGCAGCAAGACGGTCGCCCATCCCCCGGATGGCCGTGGATTTCTTCATCACCCTGCTCCTGTGGGGGTGGTTCATCTTCGGCTACTTCTTCCTGTTCTTCCCCTTGCATGTCGGCGGGTGGATCTTCGCCGGGGACCGGGAAACCTGGTCGCAGCGGGTGAACCATGGGTTCTACAGGAGCTTCTTCGGTCTGCTGCGGATGCTCAGCCCGAGGACCCGGATCGTCATCGACCCCGAAGTCCGCAACCTGAGCGGCTGCGTAGTCGTGGGCAACCACCTGTCCTACCTCGATCCCCTGCTCCTCGTCGCTGCATTCCCCCGTCAGAAGACCGTCGTCAAGGGGACCTTCTTTGCCGCACCGTTCCTCGGGTGGGCAATGCTGGCTGCAGGGTACCTGTCGTCGGGAAACGAAGGGCCCATGGTCGGGCGCCTGGCACGCCTCGTCGACCGGCTGCCCGAGTTCCTGGCCGCCGGCGGAAACCTGTTCGTCTTTCCGGAGGGAACCCGCCGGAATCCCGGTGGCGTCGGCCCGTTGAAGCGGGGGGCGTTTGCTCTGGCGAGGCGCTCGAAGGCCCCCATCGCCGTGGTGGCCCTGTCCGGCACCGAGGAGCTGTTTCCGCCCGGGTGCGTGCTGTTACGGACCTGGCGCAGGATTGAAGTCCGGGTCCGGTTGGTGGAGGTGCTCCGGCCGGACTACGCATCCCCGGAGTTCTCACTCCCCGACCTGATGTCGCTCGTGCGTCAGCGCATGCAGGCTGCCCGCGACTCGGACTTTCCTTGGGTATCTAGTCAATAGCGGCTATACTGCGCTGGGATGACGACGGAGGCGCCTCATGAACCGGCATGCCGTTCCAGCCATGTTTGCATTGTCAGCAGCGATGGCATGCCTGGCCTGTTCCGGTGCTTCGGGCGGAGATGCCGTCGGGCAGGCGGACCTCGCTGTCGACGGTGCGGCCGACCTGGGCGGAACCGACCTGGGGCTCGATGCCCGGGGAGAGGTTCCCAACGCCCCCGATGGCGGCGATGCTGGGGTTCCTGATGTGACTGAGGAGCTTCCCGCACCTCCGGTCGATGTGCTGCCCGAAGTCGATGTCGGCCCGTGCGGCCCCGCCTGTCCCGAGGGGTTCTGCGATGGTGTGACCGGCAGTTGCTTCTACTGCGACGAGGCGACTCCGTGCGTCGGTGCCGGCCTGTGGTGCAAGGATTCGGCCTGTGTGAAGACGCTGTGCATTCCGGGGGCCAAGGACTGCCCCTCCGTGGATGTCTCCGCCGTGTGTGCCGACGATGGCGAATCGTGGCTCGAAACACCTTGCGAAGAAGGGGACAAGTGCGCACAGGGAGAGTGCAAGGAAGTGGTCTGTACCCCGGGGGACCAGCACTGCGAAGAAGGGCTGGTGGCCAAGTGCGACCCGCTCGGCGTGGGCTGGATGAAGTTCGCCTGCCCTCCGGGCCAGGGGTGCTTCGTCAACCAGTGCGAGCCCGTCCGGCACAACCTGCTCGTGATCTTTGACACGTCGGGTTCGATGTCGTCCATGACCGGCTTCGATACCGTGCCGTGCATCTGTGCGTCCTGCCAGACCAAGCCGTTTCCCCAGTGCGAGGACCCGCTCTGCCCCCGGTCGAAGCTCGGCCTGAGCAAGTTTGTCTTCAACAAGTTCTTCGAGTCGGACAAGATCGAGACCGTCAACATCGTGCTCACGCATTTCCCCATGCGGGTCAAGGCCACGAACAGCCCGTCCTGCGGCAGCATGTTCAACCCTATGGCCGTCGGCTGGTACGGGCTGACGCTGGGGGAATCGGACTGGATTACCGGGGATGACGGCTCGCACGTCACCGAGGAGGGGGGCTGGTTCGACAAGTACCTTTTCGAGGTCCTGTCGGTCCCATTCCCCAAGTCGTGGGGGGAGGATAACTTCGACGAGCTGAAGCTGTGGGTGAACTTCGACGAGAAGATGGCGGCCACCGAGACTCCGTGCCAGTCCAAGGACGACTGCCCGGGCGGGTTGTGCCAGAACCAGGGAACCGTGAAGGTCTGCTGGTACCACTCGGACCCGGAGCTTCGTGCGCTGAGCAACACCCCCCTCGGAAAGTCCATGTTCTACGCCGGTGAGATCTATCGCAAGCAGATGTTCCCCAACGGAAAGCCGTGCACGACGGACGCAGACTGCGCCAATCGGAACTACCACTGCAGCAGCAAGGGGGTGTGCCGGGATCCCTACGCCCATTGCCGGGCCAACCAGATCCTCCTGTTCACCGACGGAGTGGAAGAGCCGCCGACTTCCATCGGGGACTTCTTCAACCCGAGGATCCAGGCCAAGCGCTTCCGGTACGGCCTGGGCTGCTCCGGTCCGGAGGACTGCGCCGAAGGTGCTCAGTGCCAGGGGAACGTGTGCCAGGGCTATCCCCTCCCCAACGGTGGCGGAGGCGGATACCCCATGCTGTCCGAAACGCCCGCCCGGCTTCTCGACTACGAGGGCAATCCCATCCTCGTCACGACACACGTGATCGACCTGTCCTCAGGGGAGGGGGCGGACAACAACATGGCGATTG
>Ga0233425_10003626_pt1 | contig 27635 bp, 32 predicted proteins | sample Watercolumn_Towu_2_FD_181712 | JGI IMG/M metagenome (GOLD analysis project Ga0233425, IMG submission 181712) | Freshwater microbial communities from Lake Towuti, South Sulawesi, Indonesia - Watercolumn_Towuti2014_140_MG | ecosystem: Environmental > Aquatic > Freshwater > Lake | place...
GGCCGGCGGCCGAGGTCGCGGACCCCCGGGCGCCCGCGATCGCGCGCCTGGTCGCCGACATGATCGAAACCATGCGCGACGCCCCGGGCACCGGCCTCGCCGCGCCCCAGGTGCACGTGCCCCTGCGCGTGGTGATTTTCGAGATCGCCGAGGCGCGCGCGGAGCGCGAGCGCGCCGAGGCAGTGCCGCTCACGGTCCTCGTCAACCCCGTGGTCGAGCCCTTGGGCGACGACGGCACGCTCGACTGGGAGGGATGCCTGTCGCTGCCCGGCCTCGCGGGCCGCGTGCCGCGCTACCACCGCGTGCGCTACCGGGCGCTCACGCCCGAGGGCGCGGCGATCGACCGCATCGTGGAGGGCTTCCACGCCCGCGTGGTGCAGCACGAATGCGACCACCTCGACGGCATCCTCTATCCCCAGCGCATGACCGACCTCTCGCAGCTCGTCTTCGCCGAGGAGATGCGGCACTGGCGGCCGCCGGCGGAAGACGTGCGGGCGGCCGAACCGGAGGTGGCGGCGTCATGAGCAGGAAAGCGGCCAAGGAACCCCGCGGCGACATCCGCGACGCGATCGTCGAGAAGGCGCTGCCGCACGTCGCGTTCGACGGCTGGACGCTCAAGGCGCTGATCGCCGGCGCGCGCGACGCCGGGCTCGATCCCGCGCGCGCGCAGCTCGCGTTTCCCGGCGGCGAGATCGAGGCGGTCCGGCACTTCAGCGACTGGATGGACCGGCGCATGCTGGCGGCGCTCGAGCAGCGCGACCTCAAGTCCATGAAGGTGCGCGAGCGGGTCGCCGCCGCGGTGATGGCGCGGCTTGACCTCGCGCTGCCCTACCGCGAGGCGATGCGCCGGTCGCTCGGCGTCCTCGCGCTGCCGCTCAACGCGCCCGCGGCGCTCGCCTGCCTCTACCGCACGGTCGACGCGATGTGGCACGCCGCGGGCGACCAGTCCACGGACTACAACTTCTACACCAAGCGCGGCCTGCTCGCGGGCGTGCTGTCGGCCACCACGCTCTACTGGATGAACGACTCCTCGGACGGCCAGGCTGACACGCGCGCGTTCCTCGACCGCCGCATCGCCGAGGTGATGGAGGTGCCGCAGATCGCCGGCCGCGTGCGCAAGTTCCTCGAATCGCTGCCCTCGCCTTTCGCGCTGTTCCGGCCGCGCGGCTAGTCGAACCAGTCCACGTCCGCGGCGGAGCGGATTTCGCGCAAAGCCTCGACCGGGCGCGGCCGGTCGCGCGGGATGCCCAGCAGGTTGGCGGACACGACGCCGTCGAACGCGTTCTCGGCGTTGGCGAAGAAATTCCCCGGATTGAACAGCGGCGGCAGGTGCAGGTAGAGCGCATAGCCCATCCCGCGCAGCAGGTCGATCAGCGCCGGCGTCTTGTCCTTGCGGTCGGCCTCGACGTAAAGCACCGGGCGGTGGCGCGCGATCGCCTCGGCGCCGCCGCGCACGACCTCGGCCTCCCACCCCTCGACGTCGATCTTCAGCAGGTCGAGCCGGGGCAGCGCCAGGCCGTCCACGCTCAACACCCGCACGTACTCGCCGCGCTCGGCCCCGGCGGAAATGCCGCCGAAATTGCCATCCTGGCCGTAATCCGGCAGCGGGATCGCCGTGCGCCCGGTCGAAGCGCCCAACGCTGCGTGGATCGCGTGCACGTTGCGGACCTCGTTCAGCGCCAGGTTGGCGCACAGGAGCTGGAACACGACGCGCTGCGGCTCGGCCGCGATCACCGCGCCGCCGGGCCCAACGGCCCGCGCCAGCGACAGGGTGTGCGCGCCGATGTTGGCGCCGGCGTCCACCGCCACGCCGCCGGCCGGGGCGTAGCGCAGCAGCAGCGCGGATTCGATCTCGCTGAACTCGCCGTAGAGGTCGAGCGACCGGCCGACATACTGGTCGCGCTTCAGGTACAGCATCAGGCCGTGGCGGCAGCGCTTCAGCGCCACCGTCTCGCCGTCGAGCAGCGCCGCCGGACTCACGCGCCGCCCTTGGGCTTGAGCCGCGTGACGTGCCCCATCTTGCGCCCCGGCCGCGCCTCGGCCTTGCCGTAGAGGTGCAGCTTCGCCCCAGGGTCCTTCAGGATTTCCGGCCACGCCCACGCCTCGTCGCCGATCAGGTTCTTCATCGCGGCGTCGGAATGCCGCTCGACCGACCCCAGCGGCAGGCCGCAGACCGCGCGCACGCACTGCTCGAACTGGCTGGTGAGGCACGCGTCGATGGTCCAATGGCCGGAGTTGTGCGGGCGCGGCGCGATCTCGTTGACCAGAAGCCCGCCGCCGCGCGTGACGAACATCTCGACCGCGAGCAGGCCCACGAGGTCGAGCCGCGCGGCCAAATCGGCCGCGATCCGCTCGGCCTCGGCCGCGAGCCCGGCATCGATCGGCGCGGGCGCGACGGTTTCGTCGAGAATGTGATGCTTGTGCCGGTTCTCGACCGCGGGATAGCAGAGCGTCCGCCCGTCGAGCCCGCGCGCTGCGATCACCGAGATCTCCATGCGGAAATCGACCCAGGCCTCGGCGACCCCTTCGGCGGCGCCCATCGCCTTGAACGCGGCTTCGGGGTCGGCGCCTTTCTCCATCTTCACCTGGCCCTTGCCGTCGTAGCCCATGCGCGCGGTTTTCAGGACCAAGGGCGTGCCCAGTTCCGCCGCCGCTTTGGCCAAATCCGCGGGCGCGCGCACGGGCAGGAACTTCGCGGTCGCGGCGCCGGCCTTGTTGCAAAAGGTTTTTTCCTTGAGTCGGTCCTGCGCGATCGCGACCACGTCGGGCCCGGGCCGCACCGGCACGCGCTTGGCGAGATAGGCGAGCGATTCCGCCGGCACGTTCTCGAACTCCGCCGTCACCACGCCCACGGAATCGGCGAACCTGTCGAGCGCCTCCGTGTGGTCGTAGGGCGCCACGGTCGCGGCGGCCGAGACTTGCGCGCACGGGCTGTCGGCCTCGGGCGTGAACACGTGGCAGCGGTAGCCGAGCCGCGCGGCGGCGAGCGCCGTCATGCGGCCGAGCTGCCCGCCGCCGAATATCCCGATGGTGCCGCCGGGCGGCAGGACGCCGTGGGCGCTCACCGCTTGCGCGATTTCCGGCGCGGTTTCCGGACCGCGGGCGCGTCGGCGGGCCGCAAGTCCACCGCGGCGGTGCGCGCCGCCCGCCACTGGTCGAGCGCCCGGCGCGCTGCGGCGTCGCCGAGCGCGACCACGGCCGCCGCCAGCAGCGCGGCGTTGATCGCGCCGGCCTTGCCGACCGCTAGGGTGCCGACCGGGATTCCCGCCGGCATCTGGGCGATCGACAGCAGGCTGTCGAGCCCCTTCAACGCTTTCGACTCCACCGGCACGCCGAACACCGGCAAGGGCGTCAGCGCCGCGGTCATGCCGGGGAGGTGCGCAGCGCCGCCCGCGCCCGCGACGATCGCCTTGAGGCCGCGCGCGCGCGCCTGGGTCGCGTAGTCGAACATGCGCCTGGGGGTGCGGTGGGCCGAGACGATGCGTGCCTCGAACGGCACGCCCAGCTCCTTCAGCGTGTCGGCGGCGTGGCGCATGGTCTCCCAGTCGGACTGGCTGCCCATGATGACGCCGACCAGCGGCTTCGCTTTCGCCATCGTTCCCTCGAGTCTCCCCGGCGCGAAAGCGCGCATTATAGGTGCGGGGCCCCCCGAGGCAACCGCGGGCCGGCCGCGCGTGACTTGCCCGGGCTAAGCTGCTACAAGCCGCGCCCCATGATCAAGCAGTCCGCCCTGATCGTCGTGATGGAGCGCGCCGCGCGCCGCGCCGCGCGCGGGCTGCTGCGCGACTTCGGCGAGGTCGAGCAGCTCCAGGTCTCGCGCAAGGGGCCCGCCGATTTCGTCTCGCAGGCCGATCTCAAGGCCGAGAAGGTGCTGCGCGAGGAACTGGAGAAGGCGCGGCCCGAGTTCGGCTTCCTGATGGAGGAGAGCGGCGCCAGCAAGAAGGGCGACGGGCGGCACCGCTGGATCGTCGATCCGCTCGACGGCACCTCCAACTTCCTGCACGGCGTCCCGCACTTCGCCGTGTCGATCGCGGCCGAGCGCGACGGCGATCTGGTCGCGGGCGTGGTGTACGAGCCGCTGCGCGACGAGACTTTTTGGGCCGAGAAGGGCATCGGCGCGTACCTGAACCAGCGCCGCCTGCGCGTCTCGGCACGCCGGCAGCTGCGCGAGGCGCTGATCGCCACCGGGGTTCCGTTCCTCGGCCACGGCGACGAGGCGCGGCACCAACGCTACCTCCGGGAATTCGGCCGGGTGATGGGGCAGGTCGCGGGCATCCGGCGCTGGGGCACCGCCTCGCTCGACCTCGCCTTCGTCGCGGCGGGGCGGTTCGATGGGTTCTGGGAGCACGGCCTCGGCCCCTGGGACATGGCGGCGGGAATCGTGCTGGTGCGCGAGGCCGGCGGCTTCGTCAGCGACCTCGAGGGCGGCTCCAACATGTTGAAAACCGGCGGCATTCTGGCCGCGAACGACCATCTGCACGGAGCCCTCGGGCAACTGCTGCGGCAGGAATAACGGTTCGAGTTCAGCGTTGTCTTAAGGAAGTTCCCTAACTCCCTTTAGAACAAAGACTATTGAGCGGCAGAGTCGATTTGGGTATGGTGCCGGCCCAGGATGACTGCCCCCCAGGCCCGTCCGCCGATCCCCACGATCCGACGCGCCGCGGCGCTGTTCGCGCTGGTCGCGGCAGGGGCCTTGCCGGTTTCGGCCGCCTCCCAGGTGCCCGGGGCCAATCCCGCGGGCGAGGTGCTGATCGACCCCACGGTGCTGGACCAGCTCGGCCGCGATCCCTATGGCCGCGCCGGCCAGCCGCCTTCGCCCGCGCAGCAGCAGCGCAAGCCGCAATTGAAGCCGCCGGCGAAATCGGCCGCGCCCAGGGCCGTGCCCGCATCGCCGGGAGGCCAGTCGCAGTTGTTGCAGGAATGGTCTCCGCCGCCCTACGCCACGCTGCCGCCGGGCGGCCTGCTGCCGCCGCCGGGGCCGGGCGAGCTCGAGCGCCGGCAAGCCGAGATCAACGCCGCGCTCGGCCGCGTGCCGCCCGTACAACCCCCGGGCCGATCGGCAGCCGCCCCCGCTGCTTCCGCGAAGCAACCCGCGAAGCCGGCGCAGCCAGCGGCGGCGAAAAAGCCCGCGCCCGCGGCCAAAACGCCGAGCCCCGCGCCCGCGACGCCGGCGACCGCCGCGCCCGTCCATCAATTGCCGCAGTTCCAGCAGCCCCAGGCGCAAAGCGCGGCCACGTCGGGCACGGCCCCGGCGGTTCCGCCCTTGCCGGGATCGACCGCCGCCGCACCGCCCGAGCCGCCCCCGATGGCCCCGCCCACGCCGCCGCCCCAGGGATTCGCCGCGCCGGACAGGCCCGCGGTCGCGCCGATCGCAGCCCCCAGGGCCGCGCCGCCGCCCGCCTCGGTCCCGCTGGCCGCCGTGCCGGCCACGATCTCTCCGCAAGGCAAGCAGCCCGCGGGCCAGGCGCCCGCCGCACCGCCCGCGGCCACGCGCGCCGCCGCGCCGGCGTCGGCCCCCGCGGCGCAAGCCCCGCCGCGCGCGCCGCAAGCCGAGCCCGCCTTCGTGCCCGCCGGCAAGACCGCGGCGCGCGTGGGGTTCCTCTCCGGCTCCTCGGACCTGCCGGAGAATTCCAAGCCGCAGCTCAAGGCCGTCGCCGACCAGATGAACCGCGACGGCGAGATGCGCATCCAGCTTCTCGCCTATGCCGGCCCGCGCGAGGACACGGCGAGCCAGACGCGCCGGCTGTCGCTGTTCCGCGCGCTCGCGGTGCGCTCCTACCTGATCGAGCAGGGCATCCGCTCCACGCGCATGGACGTGCGCGCGATGGGCAACAAGTACGACGAGGAGCCCGCCGACCGGGTCGACGTGGTGATCGCGGACCGCTAGACTCCGCGTCCGCCCGCGCTATGGGTACATGACACGCCGAGCATCGCTGGCCCGCGGCCCCTTGCCGCGCCGGTCCGAGGGGAGCCGCCACTAGGATGACCCGTCCGCAGCGCTACCTGACGCGCATGGCCCTGTTCCTGGCGGTGGTCGCGGCCGGCGCCGGCGCGCTCTATCCCTCGCTCGCCCACGCCTTCGGCGCCAACCCGTGGCTCAACGGCGTGATCCTGGGCGTACTCCTGGTCGGCATCCTCTACAATTTCCGCAGCGTTGTGATCCTCTATCCCGAGGTGCGCTGGATCGAGGCGTTCCGGCGCACCCGCGCCGGGGGCGACGCCGCGCCCGACGACCATCCGCCGCGCCTGCTGACGCCGATGGCGAAGATGCTGGCGGAGAAGAAGGGGCGCCTCGTGCTCTCGCCCATGTCCACGCGCACGATCCTCGACGGCGTGGGCACGCGGCTCGAGGAAAGCCGCGACATCTCGCGCTACATGATCGGGCTGATGATCTTCCTCGGGCTGCTCGGCACGTTCTGGGGCCTGTTGCAGACCGTGCAGTCCATCGGCAAGGTGATCGCAAGCCTGAGTGCCGTGGGCGAGACCGATTTCGCCGCGGTGTTCGCGGACCTCAAGGCCGGGCTGGAAGCGCCGATCGGCGGCATGGGCACGGCGTTCAGCTCGTCGCTGTTCGGCCTCGCGGGCTCGCTGGTCCTGGGCTTCCTCGAGTTGCAGGCGGGCCAGGCGCAGAACCGCTTCTACAACGACCTCGAGGAGTGGCTGTCGGGCCTGACGCGGCTGTCGAGCGGCGGGCCGGGCGGCGACGACCAGTCGGTGCCCGCCTACATCCAGGCGCTGCTGGAGCAGACCGCCGACAGCCTGGACCAGATGCAGCGCATCCTGGCGGCGGCCGAGGACAACCGCGGGCAGCTCGCCCAGCAGCTCTTGGGCCTCAACGAGCGGCTGGTCGCGTTCACCGAGCAGATGCGCGCCGAGCGCCAGTTGATGCTACGCCTGGCGGAAAGCCAGCTCGAGCTCAAGCCCGTGATGACCAAGCTGGTCGACTCGGTGGGTCAGGGCCGCATCGGCCTCGACGAGGCGAGCCGCGCGCACCTGCGCAACCTCGAGCTCTACGCCCAGCGCCTGGTGGAGGACGCCGGCGCGGGCCGCGCGCAGGTGGTCCAGGAGATCCGCAACGAGATCCGCCTGCTCGCGCGCACCATCGCCGCCCTCGCGGAGCAGGAGCCGCGCTAGCGGATGGCCGGTCTTGCGCTGAGGCGCCACCGCGCGGCGATCAACGTCTGGCCGGGCTGGGTCGACGCGCTCGCCACCCTGGTCATGGTGGTGATGTTCCTGCTCATGGTGTTCATGGTCGCGCAGTTCTACCTGCGCGAGGCGCTGACCGGCCGCGACACGGCGCTGAAGCGCCTTTCGGGCCAGATCGGCGAGATCGCGGACCTCCTCAGCATGGAGCGCCAGTCGAACGCCGATCTGCGCGCCGCCCTGGCGCGGCTTTCGGGCGAGCTCCAGGCGTCGGTCGCGGAGCGCGACGACCTGTCGAACCGCCTCGGGCAGATGACCGTGCGGGTCGAGGCGGCGGAGACCGCGGCCTGGCGCGCCGACCAGAAGCTGATCGAGGCCAACAAGACCATCGCGGCCGACAGGGAGACGATCGAGCTCCGCCTCAAGGAGATCGCGGCGCTCCAGGCCGCGCGCGAAGACCTCGCGCGCAGGCTCGCGGAGGAGTCGCTGAAGCTGAAGACCGCCGAGCAGCAGGGCCAGCAACTGCGCCAATCGCTCGCGCAGACCGTGCGCACGGTCGAGGCCGGGCGCGAGCGCATCGAGGGGCTGATCAAGGACATCGCGGGCCTGATGGCGCTCAAGGCGCGGCTCGAGGAGGACCTCAAGGACCGCGACGCGACGATCACCGCCGAGCGGCTGGACGCCGCCAAGTCGCGCGACGACCTGGCGCTCGTGAACCGGCAGATCGCGGCGCTGCGCGAGCAGATCGCGCGGCTGAACCAGGCGCTCGAAGCCTCCGAGGCCAAGGACAAGGAATCGCAGGCGCAGATCGCCGACCTCGGCAGGCGGCTCAACGTCGCGCTCGCAAGCAAGGTGCAGGAGCTGGCGCGCTACCGCTCCGAGTTCTTCGGCAGGCTGCGCGAGACGCTGGGCGAACGTCCCGATATCCGCATCGTCGGCGACCGCTTCGTGTTCCAGTCCGAGGTGCTGTTCGCCTCGGGCTCGGCGCAGGTCGGCGATCCGGGCAAGGCGCAGCTCGGGCGGCTCGCCGCCACGCTGAAGGAACTCGCGGCCAGGATCCCGCCCGAGATCAACTGGGTGCTGCGCGTGGACGGCCACACCGACCGCGTGCCGATCGCCACGGCGCAGTTCCCCTCGAACTGGGAGCTCAGCACCGCGCGGGCGCTTTCGGTCGTGCGGTTCCTGCAGGGCGAGGGCATCTCGCCCGAGCGCCTGGCCGCCACGGGCTTCGGCGAGTACCAGCCGCTCGACCCGCGCGACGACGAGATCGGCCGGCGCCGCAACCGCCGCATCGAGCTCAAGTTCGACCAGCGGTGACCGACCATCTCCCTCCGGGGGATAGGGTCAAAGCCCAGCCGCGGCGGCGCCGGGCGTTTCGAATTGCAGCTTGGCAAAGCGCGCGTAGAGCCCGCCTTCGCGCATCAGCTCCCCGTGGCTGCCCATGGCGGCGACGCGGCCCTGGTCCAGCACCACGATGCGCCGGGCCTTCAAGACCGTGGCGAGGCGGTGCGCGATGATGAGCGTGGTGCGCCCGCGCATCAGCCGCTCGAGCGCCTGCTGCACCAGACGTTCGCTTTCGGCGTCGAGCGCCGACGTGGCCTCGTCGAGCAGCAGCAACGGCGCGTCGCGCAGGATGGCGCGGGCGATCGCCACGCGCTGGCGCTGCCCGCCCGACAGCCGCACGCCCTTTTCGCCCAGGGCCGCGTTCAGGCCCTGCGGCAGGCGGGCGGCGAACTCCATCACCTGCGCCGCCTCGGCGGCCTCGCGCACCGCTTCGTCGCTGGCTTCCGGCCGGCCGTAGCGGATGTTCTCCAGGATGTCGGCGGAAAAGATCGCCGGTTCCTGCGGCACCAGCGCGATGCGCCGGCGCAGCGCCGCGGGATCGGCCTGGCGCAGCTCCACGCCGTCGAGCCGGATCGAGCCGGCGTCGGGATCGTAGAAGCGCAGCGCCAGCTGGAACACCGTGGTCTTGCCCGCGCCGGAGGGGCCGACGAGCGCCACGGTTTCGCCCGGCGCGACGGCCAGCGAGAAGCGGTCGAGGGCCGCGCGCTCGGGCCGCGCCGGATAGCGGAACGTCACGGCCTCGAACTCGATGCGCCCTTGCGGCGGCTCGGGCAACGGCTGGGGATGGGCGGGGGCGGCGATCGCAGGCGGCGTGTCCATCAGGACGAACAGCCGCTCGGCCGCGCCGGCGGCGCGCTGCAGGTCGCCCACCACCTCGCTGAGCGCGCCCACGGAACCCGCGACCACCACGGCGTAGAACACGAACTCGGCGAGCTCCCCGGCGCTGATGCGCTTGGCCAGGACGTCGTGCCCGCCGATCCACAGGACCACCGAGATCGCGCCGAACACCATCAGCATCACGAGCGCGGTCAGCCACGAGCGCGCCTTCACGCGCGTCATCGACGTAAGGAAGGCGTCCTCGACGCGGTCGGCGAATCGCTTGCGGTCGATCGCCTCGTGGGTCGAGGCCTGCACCGTGCGGATCGCCGACAGCGATTCCTCGACATAGGCGCCCACGTCCGCCACGCGGTCCTGGCTCGCGCGGCTCAAGCGCCGCACGCGCCGGCCGAACAGCAGCAGCGGCACCAGCACCAGCGGCACGACCAGCAGCACTAGGCCCGTGAGCTTGGGCGAGGTCAGCGCCAGCATGGCGACGCCGCCCGCGATCAGCAGCAGGTTGCGCAGCGCGATCGGCACCGAGGTGCCGACGACCACCTGCACCAGGGTGGTGTCGGTGGAAAGCCGCGACAGGATCTCGCCGACGTTGGTCGATTCGTAGAATTGCGGGCTCAGGGCCAGCGCGTGGTCGTAGACCGCGCGGCGCAGGTCGGCGACGACGCGTTCGCCCAGCCACGACACCAGGTAGAAGCGGGCGTAGCTCGCGGCGGCCATCACCGCCACGACCCCGAACAGCACCAGCACGGCGCGGTCCAAGAGGCCCGCGTCGCCGCCGCCGAAGCCGGTGTCGATCAGCCGGCGCAGGCCCGCGCCCAGCGCCAGCACCGTGGCGGCGGCGACCGTCAGCGCCGCGGCCGCCCCGGTCATGACCCAGCCGTGCGGCGCGAGGTAGCGCCACAGCCGCCGCAGGGGCTTGAGGTCGCGGCGCTTCGCCTCGCCCGGCACCGGCGCGGCCTCGGCGTATGACCTCTCGCGCATCATCCCAGGGGTCAGTCGAACGCGATCTCGGCGCCGGTCGCGTCGCTCAGCTCGCGCGCCAGCACCTCGGGCAGGGTTTCCGGGCCGCGGGTCGACCGCCACGCGCGCTTGGCCTCGTCGTAGGCGAAATGCCAGGCGCCCGATTTCGGGCTCGACAGCCAGAGCTGCTTCAGGGGCCCGTGCTTGTTGAGCACGTACTTGCCCGTGCCCGCGATCTCGACGTTGAGGATGCCGCCCTCGAACTCCGCCTCGGCGTCCGGGCAGGCGTCCTCGATCGCGGCCATCAGCCGCTCCATCGCCTCGTCGGCGAGCCGCGCGAAGCTTGAATCGTCGAGCGTCATTCCGACCCTGGCCTCACCCTCTTCCCGGCGCCAAGCCTAGCCCAGGGCCGGGCGGGCGTATACCTTCAATACCAAGGGGTTAGCCCAGAAGGGCGGGTTTGCTTGCCTTGCGCCCCGGATTGAAGCTATAAGCCGCGGCCTCGGCCGCGCGGGGGCCGCCTCCGCGCCCGGCTACAAGGAGCCGTCCCATGAAGGAAAAAATCCATCCCGATTACCACGAGATCAACGTGGTGATGACCGACGGCACCAAGTTCAAGACGCGCTCGACCTATGGCAAGGCGGGCGACACGCTGCACCTCGAGGTCGACTCGAAGTCGCATCCCGCCTGGACCGGCGTGTTCCGCCTGACCGACCGCGGCGGCCAGCTCGCCAAGTTCAAGAAGCGCTTCAAGGACATCTCGATCAAGGCGCCCGCCGTCAAGGCGCAGCCGCAGGCCCAGCAGCCCAAGCAGGACAAGAAGAAGGACGAAAAGAAGGCCGAGAAGAAGGAAGCGAAGGCCGAGAAGAAGGCCGAGGCCAAGGCCGAGAAGAAGCCCGAGGCGAAGGCGGAAGCCAAGCCCGAGGCGAAGGCCGAAGCGAAGGTCTGAAGCGCGCCTCGCGATCCCGGGCCGGACCCGGGAAATCGGCCAATCCTGCCTAGGCTTGCAGGATCTGCGGCCGGCGCGCGGGCGGGGCCGCCTCGTGCGGCGCCGCGGGCAGCGGCGCGACCAAGCAGACGTTGAACGAGCCGAATTGCATCTCCTCGCCCGCGGCCAGGCGGTCGAGGCGCAGGGTGCGTTCATAAAGCGCCCGGCTGCGTTGCAGCAGCGAGGCGAGCTTGGGCGGCAGTTCGCCGTCGCCGGGCAGGGGATCCTGCTCCAGGCAGATCTTGCGGCTGCCCAGGCGCCGGCGCGGTTCGGAAGCCTCTTCCCGCGTGATCTCGCCGCAGCGCAGCGCCTGCTGGATCATGCTCCAGGCCAGCACTTCGGTGAGCCGCGTGGTCAGCCGCAGGCCCTCGCCGACGGCGCGCAGGCCCTCCAGGTCCGACTTGCGGTCGCCGCCAGCCTGCTCTTGGCAGCGCAGATAGATGCGCGCCTCGGCCAGCAGGGATTTCGCCTCGTCGTAGGTGCGATCGAGATAGGCCATCGTGGCGTCGCGCATGGCAGCCCCTCCGTGGCGGCGGGGGCATCCGGTCGCCGGGAAGAAAGTTCCCGCCGCGCTGCCCGTTAACACTCGCGCAATCGGCAATTTTCTTCAAGATAATTTTGTTTTTCTGGTTAATTTTAGATATCGACCAAGTGCTATATCTTTCAATAGTTTAGCATGAAATTTATCACCGCTCGCCGCCGTTGGGGCCCCAGAAAATTACCCACAGTTCGAGGTCGTCGCTGAAGTCCTCGAACCGATGGGTTTCGCCCGCCCCGGCGAACAAGACGTCGCCTGGGCCGAACCGGGTCAGCCGGTCGCCGCAGCGGAAATGCCCGGTCCCCTTGTGGACGACGTACAACTCGTCCTGGTCGTGCGGGGTTTGCGGGTCGCTGCCGCGCGGGGCATACCAGCGCAGCTCCATCGAACCGTGCTTCATCAGCAGCGCCGAGCGCCGGCCCGGCGGCAGCGGGGCCACGCGAGCCTCGGCTGTTGTGGCGCGCAGCGGTTTGGCGTCGGGCATGGCGTTTTTCTCCCCCTCTAAGCGACGGTCAGCGTCTCGGCCGCGCGGCGCACCGCCGCCGGCACCGGCACCACGGCGAAATCGGAGCGGCGCACGTAGACGTGCACGAAGTGCCCGGCGGCGGCGGCTTCGCTCTCGCCGGCGCGGAAAATGCCGATCTCGTAGCGCACCGACGACTTGCCGAGCCGGCCGAGCCTGAGGCCGGCCTCCAGCCGGTCGGGAAACGCGACCGGCCGGAAGAACCGGCACATGGTCTCCACCACCACGCCGATCTCGTCCGACTGCTTCACGTCGAGCGCGCCGCGCTCGATCAGGTGCTGGTTCACCGCGGTGTCGAAATAGGAATAGTAGGTCACGTTGTTGACGTGCCCGTAGGCGTCGTTGTCGGCCCAGCGCGTGGTGATGGGGATGAACCGGCGGTAGCGCGTGCGCGTTTCCTTTGCGGCCTTGGCCTCGTCCATCACGCCGCTCCCAGGAACTTACGCAGCCGGTCGAGCGTGAGGTCGGGCTGCTCCACCATCATCATGTGCCCGCACTCCGGCAGCACCGCGAGTTCGGCGCCCTTGATCGCGCCGGCAAGCGCGCGGCCCGCCTTGGCCGGGGTCATGCGGTCCTCCGCGCCGAGGATCAAGAGCGTAGGGCAGGCGACGTTCGCCGCCGCTTCCGCCCCGCCGGCCCAGGCATCGCAGGCCTTGAGGTCCTGGGCCAGCACGCCCCCGGCGCCGGCATAGTCGATCAGCCGCCGCGCGGCGTGCGCGATCGACAGGCCCGGCGCGGGGTTGCCGCCGATGCGGCCGCGCGGCCCGTGCGCCCAATCCACGATCATCTCGCGCGCGAGCGCCGGGTCGTTCTCCGCCGCGGCGATCAGGTCGGGGTGCACCTGCATGCGCGCGGCGCAGCCCAACAGCGCGAGCTTGGCGACGCGCGCGGAATGACGCGCCGCGGCCTCGAGGCACGCCGCGGCGCCCATGGAATGTCCGATCAGCGCCGCGCGCCTGGCGCCCGCGGCGTCGAGCAGCTTGACGATCCACTCCGCCAGGGCCGCGACCGACACCGGCGCCTTGCCGGCGCTGCGGCCGTGCCCGGGAAGATCGGGCGCCAGGACCGACCAGCCGTGGTGCGCGACGTAGCGCGCCTGCAGCGCCCAGACGGTATGGTCGAGGCCGGCGCCGTGCACGAACGCGGCGGCGGGCCGGTGCGGATCGAACGGCCGGCCGCCGGTGTGCGCGTAGACCTCGGCGCCGTCGACGGAAAGGTGCATGGGGCTAGCCCTTGACCGCCGCGCGCAGGGCCTGCTTCAGGTCGTCGATCAGGTCGTCCGCGTCCTCCAGGCCCACCGACATGCGGATCATGTCCTCGCCAACGCCCGCGGCCTTGAGCTGGCCCGCGTCCATCTGCTGGTGCGTGGTGCTGGCGGGATGGATCACCAGCGACTTGGCGTCGCCCACGTTGGCGAGGTGCGAGAACACCTCCACGCGCTCGATGAACGCGCGGCCGGCCTCGCGCCCGCCCTTGATGCCGAAGCTGACGATGGACCCCGCGCCCCTCGGCAGCAGCTTCTTGGCGAGCGCGTGGTCGGGGTGCTCGGGCAGCTCGGGATGCACCACCCAGCCCACCTCGGACGCCGTTTTCAGGAACTCGAGGATGCGCCGCGTGTTGGCGACGTGCCGCTCCATGCGCACCGGCAGGGTCTCGACGCCCTGGAGGATGTAGAACGCCGTGGCCGGCGCCATGCAGGCGCCGAAATCGCGCAGCCCCTCGGCCCGGGCGCGCATCACGAAGGCCTGCGGCCCGAATTCCTCCGCGAAGTCGATGCCGTGGTAGCCGGCGTAGGGCTCGGTCAGCGTCGGGAACAGGCCCGAGCGTTCCCAATCGAACCGTCCCGCCTCGATCAGCGCCCCGGCGATGGCGACGCCATGCCCGCCCAGCCACTTGGTCGCGCTGTGCATCACGATGTCGGCGCCGTGCTCGAACGGCCGGCACAGATAGGGCGTGGCGAAGGTGGAGTCGAGCATCAGCGGCAGCCGGGCCTTGTGCGCGATCTCGGCCACGGCCGGGATGTTCAATACTTCCAGGCCCGGGTTGCCCAGCACCTCGGCGAACACCAGGCGCGTCTCGGGCCGGATCGCCTTCCTGAATCCGTCGAGGTCGCGCGGCTTGACGAAGGTCGTGGAGATGCCGAAGCGCGGGAGGGTATGCGCGAACAGGTTGACGCTGCCGCCGTAGAGCGAGGCCGAGGCGACGATGTGCCCGCCCTGGCCCATCAGCGTCACGATCGCGAGGTGCAGCGCCGCCTGGCCGCTCGCGGTGCACACCGCGCCGACGCCGCCCTCGAGCGCCGCCAGGCGCTCCTCCAGCACCGCCACGGTGGGGTTCGAGATGCGGCTGTAGATGAAGCCCGGGCGTTCCAGGTTGAACAGCGACGCGGCGTGGTCGGTGTCGTCGAACACGTAGGACGTGGTCTGGTAGATCGGCACCGCCCGCGCGCCCGTCGCGGGATCGGGCTGCTGGCCCGCGTGCAGGCTCAGCGTGGCGAATCTAGGATGCTTGGGCGCGGCCATGGTCGGCCTCCCGGCAAGGGATAGTCGCGCGGACCCTAGCGGCGCGCGGCGGCGGGGGTCAAGGCGCGGAGCGTCTCAGGCGAAATGCCGGCGGAACGCCGCGAGGAAGCGGTCGACGTCCTCCTCGTCGTTGTAGACGTGCGGGCTGATGCGCAGGCGCCCGAGGCGCGGCGCCGCGTGCACGTTCTCCGCCGCCAGCTTCGGCGCCAGGTCCGCGGGCATGCCCTTGGGGAAGCCGAGGCTCAGGACATGCGGCGCGCGGGCGCTCTCGTCCAGCATGGTGGCGCCGGAATTGCCCAGGCCCTCGGCCAGGCGCGCGGTCAGCATCTTCAGGCGCTCGACGATCGCCCTCGCCCCCCAGCGCGCCACCAGCTCCATGCCGATCGACGCCATCTCCAGCGACACGAAATGGTCGCGCTCCCCCATGTCGAAGCGCCGCGCGCCGTCGACATAGGCGATGTCCTTGAGGTACGGCGGCTCGCGCTCCGCCATCACGCCGCGCCGGCCGTAGCCGGTTTGTTCCAGCGGCACGCCGTCCTGCCGGCGTGGGGCAACGTAGAGGAACGCGCGGCCGTAGGGCCCGAGCGTCCACTTGTAGGTCGGGAACACCAGGAAATCGGGATCGAGCGTCCGCACGTCGAGCGGCATGACGCCGGCGCTGTGCGTGGCGTCGACCAGCAGCGCCGCGTCCTGCGGCTTCAGCGCCGCGGCGATGCGGTCGAGGTCCAACAGCCCGCCGTCGGACCAATGCACCGACGAGATCGAGGCGAGCGCGAGGGGCGGAGCGCCCTTGCGCTCGACGGCGGCGAGCACCGCCGCGGTCCAGTCGCCGCCGGCGGGGCGTTTCACGGCCTCGACCGTGAAGCCGCCGGCGGCCGCGCGCGTCATCCACTCGAGCTGCGGCGAGGAATGGTCGTCCTGGAGCACCAGCACCCGCGCGCCGCGCGGGATCGCCAGCAGCTTCGCGGCCGTGGCGACGCCGTAGCTCACCGAGGAGATCAGCGCCACGTCGCGGGGCGCGGCGTTGACGAGCGCCGCCGCGGCCTTGCGCGCGCGCTCGTACTGCCCGTCGGCGAAGGCTCGGTCCAGCTTCCAGGGCTGGCCCTTGCGCTCCACGGCCTTGCGGCCGGCTTCCATCGTCGCCTTGGGCAGCGGGCTCCACGACGCGGCGTTGAGGTAGCAGACGTCGCGCGGGATATCGAACAGGTCGCGTTGCGAGGGCAGCATCGCTCGGCATTCCGTTTCCGGGGCCGCGCGACCGTAGCGGCCGGCGCGGGAGGGGGTCAAGGCCGCGCGAAGCTCTCCAGCAGCTCGCGGATTTTCGCGTCGATCGCGGGCCAGTCCGTCAAGTAGCGCGCGCGCGCGAAGCGGTACTCCACGAGGACGTTCGGCCGCAGCGCAAAGCTCGCCGCGCACCGGTCGTCGGCGCCCATGCGGTCGCACACCGCCAGCAGCGCGTAGCCGCTGCCCGCCCGGTAGGCGTAGGCCCAATCGTCGCGGTCGGTCTTGCGCGCCACGTGGACCGCGCCGTCGGCCACGGGGACGAGCGGGGCGTGCCGGCCGGTGGCCACCAGGCGCTCGATGCGCTCCTCCGGCCCCGGCGCCCGGTCGCCGGCGCTGAGCTCGATCGAGAGCCGGTCGAGCGGCCGCTCCGTGTAATCCTGCTGGCTGTTCGGCCCGTAGGGCTGGAAGCCGGGCAGGCGGATCTCGATCTCGACGGCGCCGGCGCGCTCGCCGGTCCGGTCCGTGGGGTCGGACCGCGTGCGCACGACGAAGAACTTGGGCATGGTGAGCGCAAGGCCCGGCATCGCGACGCGGGCGCGCTCGAATCCATCGCGCGCGCGCCAGTCCGGCAGCGGCCAATCCTCGGGGTAGGCGCCGCGCAGCAGGTTCGCGGCGCGCATCTTGAACGCGATTTCCGGGACCGCGGCCAGAAGCCCGATCCCGGCGGCGACGAGGAGAAGGAGCCCGGCGGGGCCGGCGAGCAGGGAACGCAACGACGCGGGCAGCGGCATCGGGCGACTGTGCCAGATCGAGCGGGAGGGGAAAAGAAAAGGGGCCGCCGGTTGGGGCGGCCCGAGTTTAGGGAGGAGAAACGGGATGAGATGACTGACGCGATCCCGCGGAGCGAGACCGCAAGCATCAACCTAAGAGCCTACCGTTAAACAGTCTTAAAAGTGGCAAAAATTTTGGGACGAAAACCTGCGGTTTTCTGCGGAATCGACGGCTGCCGCTACGGCTGGGTTGCGGTGTTCCTGCCCGCGTCCGGGACGGCGCGCGCTTGGGCAGGAACGTATCCGGTCTGGGATGCACTGCCGTTTTCCAGCCTTGCCATGGCCGCCGTGGACATGCCGATCGGTCTACCCGCGTCGGGCCCGCGCGGCTGCGACACGCAGGCCCGCGCGCTGCTCGGCCCGGCGCGCTCGCGCGTGTTTCCGCATCTGCGCCGGCCGTTGCTGGCGCTCGCGGGGGATTGGCGCGCGGCCAGCGCCTGGGCCAAGCGCGACGGCAAGGGCATCAGCAAGCAGGCCTTCAACATCCTGCCGAAGATCGCGGAGATCGACGGCCGGATCGCGCCGGCGGATCAGGCGCGCGTCCGCGAAGCGCATCCCGAGCTCGCCTTCGCGCGGCTCAACGGCGGCGCGGCGTTGCCGAGCAAGGCGACGGAAGCGGGGCTCACGGCGCGCCGCCGCCTGCTGCGCGCCGCCGGGTTCACCGGCCTCGGTGCGCTGTGGCGCGCGGTCGCGGGCGGGGGCGTCAAGGCGGACGATCTCTACGACGCCTGCGTCCTGGCGCTCACCGCGCGGCGCATCGCCCGGGGCGAGGCTGTCTGCCTCGACAGCGGGATGCGGGACGGCCGGGGGCTGAAGATGGAGATCTGGTACTGAGCGGCCGGCGCTACTGCGCGGTCCAGCCGCCGTCCATGGCGAGCGCCGCGCCGGTGATCTGCTCCGCGGCGGGGTCGCACAGGAACACAATCATCTTGCCGATCTGCTCGGGCGTGGCGAACTGCAAGGAGGGCTGCTTTTCGGCGAGGAGCTGGATTTCCGCTTCCTTGACCTTGATGCGCTGGTCCTTGGCGCGGTCGTCGATCTGCTTCTGCACCAGGGGGGTCAGCACCCACCCCGGGCAGATCGCGTTGCAGGTGATGCCCTGGCCGGCCAGCTCGAGCGCCGTCACCTTGGTCAGGCCCACCAGCCCGTGCTTGGCCGCGACGTAGGCCGCCTTGTTCTTCGACGCCACGAGGCCGTGCGCCGAGGCGACATTGACGATGCGGCCCCATTTCTTCTTGCGCATGTGCGGGATCGCGGCCTGGGTGGCGTGGAACGCCGCCGACAGGTTGATCGCCAGCACCGCGTCCCACTTCGCGCGCGGGAACTCCTCGATCGGCGCCACGTGCTGGATGCCGGCGTTGTTGACCAGGATGTCGACCGAGCCGAGCTCGCGCCGCGTGGCGCGCACCATGGCGTGGATCTCGTCCGGATTCGTCATGTCGGCGCCGTTGTAGGCGATGCGCACCTTGTACTGGCGGTGCAGCCGCGCCTGGAGCGCGGCAATCATCTTCTCGTCGCCGAAGCCGTTCAGCATCACGTCGCACTGGTTGGCCGCCAGCACCTCGGCCACGCCCAGGCCGATGCCGCTGGTCGACCCGGTGACGATCGCCACCTTGCCCTTGAGCATCACGTCTGGCCCCGCTCCCCCTGCGGCCGGCGTTGCACCGGCGCCCCTTCTTTGCGGAACGGGTTATACAAAGTTTTCCACAGGGTTGCCTACACGAATCCCACCGCCCGGGGAATGCGACCGGGCGCGGTTTTCCCTTGACTTACCGGGTGTTAAGATCGATTTCGGCGCGGCGGCCACAGGACGGGGAAATTCCGATGGAAACGGTCACGGCGGCGGCGGTTCTGGTCCTGTTCTATGGGCTGCCGCTGCTCCACGTCGCCTTGAGCCCATCGCGGGGGCCCTGGGGCGCGGGGCCGTGGCGGGCGCCCGCGGGCGCGCGCTGCCCGTTCAGCCCGCGCGTGGGTTGGCTGGTCCTCGTGCTGCTGCTGGGCCCGGTGGGCTGGCTTTTGTTCGCGCTCAGCCGCCGCCGGCGCGCCGGCGCGTGAAGCTCACCCCGGCTTCTTGAAGAAGGTATCGGCAAGCCCGCGCGCGGCCTGCTTCGACGTGATGGTCGCCTCGGCGCGCTCGATCTCGGCCTTCAAGTCGGCGATGTACTCGCGCAGCTCCTCCACGCCCATGATCTGAAGGTTCTTGGGCGGCGGCTTCTTCTTCTGGGGTTCGAGGTCTTCCGGTTCCATCGCATGCGCCCCGCTCTTGCGTTGTCCCGCCTTCCGATATTAGACCAAGCGCCCTTGCCGAAAATCGAGCCCGGAGCGGAACGATGACCCTGCCCGAAACCATGGACTGCGTCGAGATCGAGAAACCGGGCGGACCCGAGGTGCTTAGGCCCGCGCGCCGCCCGGTGCCGAAGCCCGGCGACGGCGAGGTGCTGGTGCAGGTCGCTGCGGCGGGCGTCAACCGGCCCGACGTGCTGCAGCGCCGCGGCATGTACAACCCGCCGCCGGGCGCCAGCGACCTGCCGGGCCTCGAGATCGCGGGCACGGTCGCGGCCCTCGGCAGGGGCGTGGAGCGGTGGAGGCTCGGCGACCAGGTCTGCGCCCTGGTCGCGGGCGGCGGGTACGCCGCCTATTGCGCGGCGCCCGGCCCGCAATGCCTGCCGATCCCGAAGGGCCTCGATCTGGTGCAGGCCGCGTGCCTGCCCGAAACCGTGATGACGGTCTGGACCAACGTGTTCGAGCGTGGCCGGCTGCAACCGGGCGAGAACTTCCTGGTGCACGGCGGCACCAGCGGCATCGGCACGACCGCGATCCAGATGGCCAAGGCCTGGGGCGCGCGGGTGTTCGCCACGGCCGGCGGCGCGGCCAAGGCCAAGGCCTGCCGCGACCTTGGAGCGGATGTCGCCGTCGACTACAAGGCCGAGGATTTCGCCGCGGTCGTGAAGGAGGCCACGGGCAAGCGCGGCGTGGATGTGATCCTCGACATGGTGGGCGGCGACTATTTCGCCAGGAACCTCGACTGCCTCGCGGTCGAGGGGCGGCTGGTCTACATCGCCTCGCTGCGCGGGGCCAAGGTCGAGCTCAACATCGCCCAGATGATGCAGAAGCGCATCTGGGTGACGGGCTCGACCCTGCGGCCGCGGTCGGTGGCGGAGAAGGGGGCGATCGCCCGGGCGGTCGAGGCCGAGATCTGGCCCCATGTCGAGGCCGGGCGCGTCCGCCCGGTGGTCCAGGCGCGTTTCGCCCTGGCGGAAGCCGCCAAGGCGCATGCGCTCATGGAAACCAACGCCCATATCGGCAAGATCGTCCTGACGGTACCGTGACTTAAGGGCCGCAACCTTTCGCTGGCGGCGGGGCGGTTTCGCGCCTATATAGACGCCCCATACGACATATCCCGGCAGGGTCGGACTGGTGGCTTTCGACAGCCCCGGCTAGCCCGAAGAACTTGTCTGGAGAACCCCGATGCCGACGCCCCTGATGCCCAAGGCGACCGCCGTGTGGCTGGTCGAGAACACCACGCTCAACTTCCGCCAGATCGCCGAGTTCTGCGGGCTGCACGAGCTCGAGATCCAGGCGATCGCCGACGGCGAGGTGGCGACCGGCATGCAAGGGCTGAACCCGATCGCCACGCACGAGCTCACGGCCGACGAGATCAAGCGCTGCGAGGCCGATCCCGACTCCAAGCTGAAGATGTCGCAGCGCGAGGACCTGCCCGCGCCGCTGGTGCGCCAGAAGGGGCCGCGCTACACGCCGGTCGCCAAGCGCCAGGACAAGCCCGACGCCATCGCCTGGCTGGTCAAGACCCACCCCGAGCTCACCGACGCGCAGATCGCCAAGCTGATCGGCACCACGAAATCGACCATCGCCAAGGTGCGCGACCGCTCGCACTGGAACATGCAGAACATCCGTCCGCGCCATCCCCTCGAGCTCGGCCTGTGCTCCTCGCGCGACCTGACCGCCGCGGTGGGCCTCGCGCAGCGGCGCAAGGCGCGCGCCGAGGCGCAGGCCAAGCGCCTGAAGAAACGCCAGGAGAAAGAGGCGGCCGCGGCGGAAGCGGCCAAGGCCGCGTCCGCAACCCCCGCACCGGAAGCCGCCGCGCCGGCGCCATCCGCTCCGGCAGAGGCGACGCCGGCGCCGATCCCGGCCGCGCCGGCTCAGCCGGAATCCGAGGTCAAGCCGGGCTGAGGCGCGGTCCGGCCGGCCGCCGCACGCCGCAGCGCCGCCCAAAGCCTCCCGTCCACGACCGCGAGGCCGAGCGCAATCAGCGCCATGCCCGCGAGCTGGCGCGGGGCTAGGCTTTCGCCCAGCACGCCCGCGCCCAGCAGCACCGCGACCGCGGGCATGAGCAGCGTCACCAGCAGCAGATTGACCGCGCCCGCGCTCGCCAGGATGCGGAAATACACCGCATAGCCGAGCGCCGTCCCGAGCAGACCGAGCGCCAGCACGGACGCCACCGTCGCGGCATCGGGCGGAGGCAGGTTCCAGGGCCGGTCGATCGCCAATGCCAGCGGCACGGCCAGCAGGGACGAAAACGTCAGCTGCCCGCAGGCCGCCACCTCGGGTGCGAGGCCGCGCAGCCGGCGGCCGTACAACCCTGCGCAGGCATAGGACAGGGCCGCGCCCAGCACGGCGAGCTGGCCGGCGAAGCCCGCGCTCAAACCCTCCAGCGCCTCCAGGCCGACCATGACCGCCACGCCGGCGAAGCCCGTCAACACGCCCGCGGTGCGCGCCGGGCTCAGGCGGTCGTCGCGCGTGAGCAGGTGCGCCAGCGTCATGGCGAAGATCGGCGTCGAGGCGTTGAGGATCGCCGCCAGGCCCGAGGCGATGTGGGTCTGCGCCCAGAAGATCAGCGCGAACGGCAGGAGGTTGTTGAGGCAACCCATGACCAGAAAGCGGCCGAGCCCGCGTGGATCGCCGGGCAGCCGGGTTCGCGTCGCCGCCAGCCAGATATGCAGCGCCGCGGCCGCGATCGCCACGCGCAGCGCCACCAGGGTCAGGGGCGGCAGGTCGCGCTGCGCCACCGCCACCAGGAAAAACGTGCAGCCCCAAACCGTCGAGAGCAGCAACAGGCGGGCCCAGTCGGGCGCGGACAGGCGATGGGACATGCGCGCCTTCTAGCGCGCGCCCCGGCCGCCGCCCACCCGGAACTTGCTGGCCGTGGACCGCTCTAGCTGCAGCAGGCGGCGTCCGCGCCGGGCCGCCGCGACAGCTGCACCGGCGGGCAGGGCGTGTCGGCGAACGAGCAGAACACGCAGCAGTCGCCGGACTTGGGCCTGAGCATCGCCTTGCAGGACTTGCACTCGTAGAAGAACAAACAGGCGTCCGCGGGCATCGTCTCCGGAGCCTGCGCGCCGCATCGCGGGCAGGTGATGGTCGCGGTGAGCCGAACCGTCATGGCTCGCCTATTGGATGGCGCGGAGCAGGACGGGCTCGATGTACACCCAGCCGACCGCGGCGCTGACGAGCAGCGTGACGATCCAGAGGGCGACCAGCGTCAAGTGCTGCGTCCCGCGACGGGCGCAGGCGCCATCGGCGGCGCAAGCGGCAGGCCGCGACCGCCGCCACTGGGCGAGCCAGGCGCCGGCCAGCGCCGCGACGGCGCCGCCCAGGACGTAGGGCTGGTAGGCGGCGAGAATCGCCAGGCCGCCGAACAAGGCGCTGCCGGCGCCGATGCCCGCCAGGGCGAGCGGAACGACGCAGCACGACGCCCCGGCGATGGCGCTGAGGCCGGCAAGGGCGCTCAATCCCACGAGGGGGCCGGGGGAGCTGCGTCCGGGCTTGGCGGCCGGGGAGCCGGCGTCCGCGGAGACTTGGGAAACCGTCATCGTTGACCTCGGTCGATCAGGGCGCCTAGGCTACAACCCGTAGCCGCTACGGGATCAAGGATCGCCATGGTCACGAAATCGCGACCGGGCCTCAGCATCGGCCGACTGGCCGAGGCCGCGGGCTGCAACCTGGAGACGGTGCGCTATTACGAGCGGGTGGGGCTGATGAAGCCGCCGCCGCGCACCCCGGGCGGGCATCGCCTCTATGGCGCCGACGCCGTGGGGCGGCTCGCCTTCATCCGCCGCGCGCGCGAGCTGGGGTTCACCGTCGACGACATTCGCGCGCTGCTGGGCCTGGTGGACCGGCGCGCCGCCACCTGCGGCAAGGTCTACGCGATCGCCAGCCGCCAGCTTCGCGACGTGCGCTCCAAGATCGCCGACCTGAGGAAGCTGGAGCGGGCGCTCGCCGGCATGACCCAATCGTGCAAGGGCGGCAGCGTGCCGGAATGCCCGGTGATCGAGGTGCTGTCCGCGGCCAAGGCGGCGTGAACGGCGAGCCTAGGCGTTCGCCCTCGGGGTCCGGTCGATCGCGGCGTTGAAGCGCCGGACCGCGCCGTCCGGCCCGTCCGGTGCGTCCCACACCGCGGACACCACGGCGAGGAAATCGGCGCCCGCCTCGACCAGCTCCGCGCAGTTCTCGGGCGTGATGCCGCCGATGGCCACGCACGGCACCACCATCGCCGCGGACCAGTTGCGCAGCAGCTCCGGCGTCGCGTGGTATTTCGCGTCCTTGGTGGAAGTCGGGAAGAACGCGCCGAACGCCACGTAGTCCGCGCCTTGCTCCGCCGCCTCCATCGCCAGGTGCATCGAGTCGTGGCAGGTCACGCCCACGATGGCGTCGCGGCCGACGATGGCGCGCGCCTCGGCGTAGCCCATGTCCTCCTGGCCCACGTGCACGCCGTCGCAGCCCGTGGCGGCGGCGAGGTCGGGCCGGTCGTTCAGGATGAACGCCACGTCGCGCGACTGCGCCACGGGCCGGAGCGCATCGACCGCGCGGCGGATCGCCTCGTCCGGGACGTCCTTGAGGCGCAGCTGCACCGAGGCCACGTCGCCCGCGTCGAGCGCGCGCTTCAGCGCCTCGGCGAAGGGCTTCGGCTCCAACTTCGCCGGCGTCACCAGGTAGAGCCGGCAGCGGTCCTCGCGCGCGGTCATGGCCTGCCCTTCAGGAATTCGCGCACCGCGCGCTCGGGGTCCGTCGCGCCCGCAAGATCGAGCAGCGCGTAGCGCGTGTCGTCGATCCGCGCGCCCAGGGCAAGGGCGATGGCGGCGACGCGCGCACGCGCCTTTGCGTTGCCGCCGAGGCGGATCGCCTGTGCGCCGCGCCTGAGCGCCGCCAGCGCCCGGCCCGGCGCCTCGGCGCAATCGAGAATCGCGGCCGCTTCGACGCCGGGATGCCTGGCTTTGGCTTGGCGCACCACCGAAAGGAACCAGTCCGGCCCGGCATAGCCCGCCGCGCCCGGCCCGCTCATCAGCGTCACGGGGGCCTTGAGCGCCGCCGCCGCGGCGAGCGCGGCCTCGGCGTGGCCGAGGGAATGGACGACGACCGCCCTGGCGCAGGTCCCGGGGGCGCCGGTTCCGGGGGCGCCGGTCCCGGACTTCTTCAGCCCAAGCGCCCCAGGGCGACGGCGGTGTCGTTCATGCGGTTGGAGAATCCCCATTCGTTGTCGTACCACGACATCACGCGGCACAGCTTGCCCTCGATCACCTGGGTCTGGGTGACGTCGACCGTAGAGCTCGCGGGGTTGTGGTTGAAGTCCATCGACACGGTCGGGTCCCGGGTGATCTCCAAGATGCCCTTGAGCCGCCCGTTGGACGCGTCGATCAGCGCCTTGTTGACCTCCTCGACCGTGGTGTCGCGCTTCGGCACGAACTTGAAGTCGATCACCGAGACATTGGGCGTGGGCACGCGGATCGAGGTGCCGTCGAGCTTCCCTTTCAGCTCGGGCAGCACCAGGCCCACGGCCTTGGCCGCGCCGGTGGAGGTCGGGATCATCGACAGGGCCGCGGCGCGCGCCCGCCGCAGGTCCTTGTGCAGCGTGTCCACGGTGGGCTGGTCGCCGGTATAGGCGTGGATCGTGGTCATGTAGCCGCGCTCGATGCCGATCGCCTGGTGCAGCGCGAACGCCACGGGCGCGAGGCAGTTGGTGGTGCACGACGCGTTGGAGACGACCAGGTGCTCCTTCTTCAGCTTGTCGTGATTGACGCCGTAGACCACGGTCAGGTCCGCGCCGTCGGCCGGGGCCGAAACCAGCACGCGCTTGGCGCCGGCGGCGAGATGGGCCGAGGCCTTCTCCTTGCTGGTGAAAATGCCGGTGCATTCCAGCGCCACGTCCACGCCGAGGGCCTTCCACGGCAGCTTCGAAGGGTCGCGCTCCGCCGTCACCTTGATCGGTCCCTGGCCCACGTCCATCGAGTCCGCGCCCACCTTGATCTCGTGCGGAAAGCGGCCGTGCACCGAGTCGTACTTCAGGAGGTGCGCGTTGGTCGCCACAGGGCCGAGGTCGTTGATCGCCACGACCGTGATGTCGTTGCGGCGCGCCTCCGTGGCGGCACGCATGACCAGCCGCCCGATGCGGCCGAACCCGTTGATGGCGACGCGAATGGTCATGGTTGCGGTTCCCCTATGTCCTTTGCCTACAGCAGCCGGTCGATCGCGGCGCGCACGTCCCTGGAATGCGCCACCGGCACGATCTCGAAATCGGCCAAGTCGCTCCAATGCAGCACCCATTGCTGCAGCAGCCGCACGTCGTCCGTCTCCATGAGTTGGAAGCAGCGGCCGAAGCTCGCCTCGATCCAGCTGTCGACGTATTTCAGCCCCTCGGGCACGCCGCGGCCCTTGTCCTTGAGGCGCCGGTAGATCGCCTTCTCCTCCCCGCGCCTGAACCGCTCGATCACCATGAACAGCATAGGGGCTACAGCGCCTTGCGCGCAGCCTCGGCCACGGCCTCGGGCGTGATGCCGAAATGCCGGTAGAGCTGCTCCGCGGGCGCGGACGCGCCGAAGCCGGTCATGCCGACGAAGCCGCCAGAGGTTCCCACGTAGCGGTCCCAGCCCTGGCGCACCGCGGCTTCCACCGCCACGCGCCCGCGCTCCGGTCCCAGCACCTCCGCGCGATAGGCCGCGTCTTGCGCGTCGAACGCCTGGGTGCAGGGCATCGAAACCACGGCCGCGGACACGCCGGACTTCTCCAGCAGGTCGCGCGCCGCGAGCGCGACCGCGACCTCCGAGCCGGTCGCGATCAGCGTGGCCTTGCGCGCCTGCGTCGCCTCGGCCAGCACGTAGCCGCCGCGCGCGCACAGGTTCTCGGACGCCGCCAAGCGCACCTGCGGCACCGACTGGCGCGTCAGCACCAGTACCGAAGGCCGCTTGCGGTCGGCGAGCGCGAGCTCCCAGCACTCCGCGGTCTCGACCGCGTCGGCGGGGCGATAGACGGCGAGGCCCGGGATCGCGCGCAGCGCCGCCAAGTGCTCGACCGGCTGGTGCGTCGGGCCGTCCTCGCCGAGGCCGATCGAGTCGTGGGTCATCACGTAGACGACGCCGAGGCCCATCATCGCGCTGAGGCGGATCGCCGGGCGGCAGTAGTCGGTGAACACCAGGAACGTGCCGCCGTAGGGCACCACGCCGCCATGCAGCACCATGCCGTTCATCGCCGCGGCCATGCCGTGCTCGCGCACGCCGTAGTGGATGTAGCCGCCGGCGTAGTCCCCCGCGGTCAGCGGCTTCTGCGCCTTGGCGCGGGTGTTGTTCGACCCGGTCAGGTCGGCCGAGCCGCCGACCAGCGCCGGGATCGCGGCGGTCAGCACGTCGAGCGCGTTGCCGGAGGCCTGGCGCGTCGCGATCTTGACCGGCTTGTCGATCAGGCCCTTGACATAGGCCCCGAGCTTGGCGCGCCAACCCGCCGGGAACTCGCCCTTGAGCGCCGCGCGCACCGCCGCGGCGTCCGGCCGCTTGGCGACGCGCTGCTCCCACGCCCGGCGGCTGTCGGCGCCGCGCGCGCCGGCCGCGCGCCAGGCCTTCAGGACCGGCTCGGGCACGGTGAAGGGGGGGTGCGGCCAGCCGAGCTTCGCCCGCGCGCCCGCGATCTCGTCGGCGCCGAGCGGCGCGCCGTGCGCGCCCGCGGTGCCGGCCTTGGTGGGGGCGCCGTAGGCGATCGTGGTGCGGCAGGCGATCAGCACCGGCCTGTCGCTGGCCTTGGCCTGCTCCAGCGCCGCCCGCACCGCCGCCGGATCGTGACCGTCGGCCGCGAGCGTGGCCCAGCCGCTCGCCTCGAAGCGCTTGCGCTGGTCGTCCGAGACCGCCAGGTCGGTCGGACCGTCGATCGAGATGCGGTTGTCGTCCCACAGCACGATCAGCCGGTTGAGCTTCAAATGCCCAGCCAGCGAGATCGCCTCGTGGCTGACGCCCTCCATCAGGCAGCCGTCGCCCGCGATCGCGTAGGTGCGGTGGTCGACCGCGTCGGAGCCGAGGCGCGCGTTGAGGTGCCGCTCGGCGATCGCCATGCCGACCGCGTTGGCCAGGCCTTGCCCGAGCGGGCCGGTGGTGGTCTCCACCCCCGGGAGGTGCCCGTGCTCGGGATGGCCGGCGGTCGGCGAGCCCAGCTGCCGGAAGCGCCGGATCTCGTCCATGGTCGGCCGCGCGTAGCCGGTGAGGTGGAGCAGCGCGTAGAGCAACATCGAACCGTGGCCGGCCGACAGCACGAAGCGGTCGCGGTCGGGCCAGTCCGGCGCGGCCGGGTCGAATTTCAGCGTTTGCGTGAACAACACCGTCGCCACGTCTGCCATGCCCATGGGCATGCCGGGATGGCCCGACTTGGCCTGCTCGACCGCGTCCATCGCGAGCGCGCGGATGGCGTTGGCCATGTCGGCATGCGCGGCGGCGGGGACGGCGCCGAAGGCGGT
>Ga0233425_10003628_pt1 | contig 27617 bp, 18 predicted proteins | sample Watercolumn_Towu_2_FD_181712 | JGI IMG/M metagenome (GOLD analysis project Ga0233425, IMG submission 181712) | Freshwater microbial communities from Lake Towuti, South Sulawesi, Indonesia - Watercolumn_Towuti2014_140_MG | ecosystem: Environmental > Aquatic > Freshwater > Lake | place...
TTTGCGCAAGAGAATGGACCACCATGCGGCGGTCCGCAAACTGGCTTACAAATGGCAGCGGATCGTCTGGCGGATGTGGCAAGACAACCAGCCCTACGATGAGGCACGATACGTGCGCAGCCTGCAAGGACGCGGACTCAAAATCTACGCTGATCTGGCGGTAACCGGACCCATGGTTCAGAGTGAATAACTCATGAAAAATCCCTTGACGGACCATCTCAGATGTCTCTCCCATCGGATGGGAGAGGGTGAACCGCTTGGCGCCGTCTTTCGTTTTGTGGCCTTTGCGTTCTTTTGTGGCCAGTTGTCTTTCATCACCCGTCCCCCCGTCCCTTTTCCGTTTTCTTTCTGTCCGCCGCAGCCTAGGCTGCCGCCGACCTCTTGATGCAACCGGGTCCGACGCCATTTTATATCACGGGCGGCACGCTTGGGCTTGACGCGCAGTGCTATGTCGAGCGGCGTGCGGACCGGGAACTCTTCGAGGGCTTGCAGCGTGGTGAGTTCTGTTACGTCCTTACGGCCCGCCAGATGGGCAAATCCTCCCTCATGGCGCGCACGGCCAAGCGCCTCCGCACAGCCGGATGGACGGTCGTGACACTTGATCTGACCTCGCTGGGACTGAACCTGACCTCTGAGCAATGGTATCATGGCCTGCTCGAACAGGTTTCCCTCCAAACCGGCGCGGAAGACGAGTTGGCGGATTTCTGGGCCAGGCACGCCCAATCGGGACCGCTTCAGCGCTGGTTGGGCGCTTTGCAGGAGGTCGTCCGGCTTGTCCCCGCCCGTGCGGCCGCCGGTCCGACCGACGGCGCCCCTCGGGTGGTCATCTTTGTGGACGAGATCGACGTTGTCCGGAGCCTCCCCTTTCCCACCGATGAGTTTTTCGCGGCGATCCGCGAATGCTACAACCGGCGCGTGACGGAGCCCGAGTTCGGGCGGTTGACCTTCTGCCTGCTCGGCGTGGCCACGCCGATGGAGCTGATCCGGGACGCGCATATCACCCCCTTCAACGTCGGACGGCGCATCGAGCTCGCCGATTTCGCCGAGGCGGATGCGATGGCCCTGGGCGCCGGGCTGGGGCGAGACCCGAAGGCGGCTGGGGCCATGATGCGACGCGTGTTTTACTGGACCGGCGGCCACCCCTATCTCACCCAGGTGATGTGCCAGGCCATCGCCACCGATCCCGCCCTCTCGGGGCCGGCCGGCGTGGATCGCCTTTGTGATCAGCGGTTCCTGTCCGACCGCGCCCGCGAGCGCGACGACAACTTGATGTTCGTGCACCAACGGTTGGTGCGGAGCCAATCGAACCTCGAGCTGTTGCTCGAGCTGTATGGCCGCATTTGGGCCGGCGAACGGGTTCGGGACGATCCCGCCAATCCATTGCTCGAGGCCCTGCGCCTGGCTGGCGTCGTGCGCGGCCTGGACGGCTGGATGCAGGTGCGCAACCGGATCTACTACCGGGTCTTTGATGGCGCGTGGTTGCGAGCCGCGCAACCCGCCGCCGCCTCACGCCGCGGGGACGAGCTCGAGCGCCACCGCCGCCAGGTGCGGCGGGTGGTCCTCGCCTTGGCCGCGGTAGTTCTGGTGCTGCTCGCGCTGGGGGCCAAGGGGCTCGCCGACTGGCTCGCCGGGCAGACCGCCAGCCCTTCGTCCTCGCAGGCCTCGGCAACGGCGGTGCGGCATCCGCCAACCAACGCGGTGTGGTCCTGGATCAATCTTCGGGTCCACGTGAATGGCGCCTTGACGAACGCCTGGTTTGCGAACACCAGGGCCGTTCCCATCGGTGCGGTGACCAACGACGTCATCGTCGCGGGAAAAACCAGGTTCGAGGTCGCCGGTGTCGTGCAACTGGCGGGCGGTCGAGTGGAGCCCCGCTGGCCGGCGCTGGTCCGTGAGATCGAGGTGGGCCGGCGCGTGAACCGGCTGCACCTGCTGCATGCGGCGCATGGAAGCGCACCCTCGGGCACGGAGATCGCCACCCTGGTGCTCCACTGCGCCGGTGGCTATCGGATCGAGCTGCCCGTGCTTTTCGCCAAGCACGTTGGGCCCTGGGAGCGTCCGCCGGAGCCCGCCCCTGCCGGGGCCGCCACTCCAGGCTGGCAAACGCCCGACGGCTCGTTGCGGCTCTTCGAGAGTTCGTGGGCGAACCCAGTGCCGGACGTGATGATCGTCAGCCTCGACTACGTTTCGCGGCTCGCCGGGCCGGCGCCCTTCCTGGCCGGCATCACCCTCGAATAACCCCTCTGCCTCGAGCTTGACATGGATAAAGATCAGTTTGCCTTCATGAACCAGCAATTGGCGGCGATGCTGCGCGACGGCGTCCCCCTCGAGGGGGCGCTGCGCCGCCTCTGCCAGACGATGCACCGCGGCCGCATGCGCAACGAGCTGGCCGCCCTCGAGGCCGATCTGGCCGCAGGCACGCCACTGCGCGAGGCACTGCCGCGGCGCCGGTTGCCCGACTTCTACGTCCGCATGGTCCAGGTTGGGCTCGAGGGCGATGACTTGCCCGGCATGCTCACCCTCCTCGCCGACTACTATCAACAGTCCAACTCGCTCTGGACACGGCTCAAGGGGGTGATGGTTTATCCCTTCATCGTGCTGCTGAGTTCGCTGGCTCTCTCGGTCTGGCTGGCGCACGTGGTCCAATCTTCGTCCTTCGACGCCCTGCGCCTGTCGCCGATCGCCTCGGCGCAGGGCTACCTCGGCATCTTCCGAATGAGTTCGATTGTGAACCCGCCAACTGCTCCTCGATCCGGATCGGGCGCTCCCCGGGCGTCCGGGCCGCCGGCGGGGCGACTTTCAGAGCCCGACGCGGCAGAACCTGGGGTTTGGGCGGAGACATGGGTCACCCTCTGGGCTCCGCCCCTGACCTTGACCATCCTGATCATCGTGCTCACCCTTGCCGTGGGTTTCGGCCCCTCGCGGCGCTGGCTTCGCTGGCATCTGCCTGGCTTCCGCGAGGCGAGCCTGTCGCAATTCGCTTTCGCGCTCGAGTTGATGATCCGCGGCGGGAGCCACTTGAAGGATGCCCTCGAGCTGTTGAGGCACCTCGAGCGTGGGACCGCGCTCGGGGCTGAACTCGCCCGCTGGCAGGAACGTATCGCGCAAGGACATGGACGGTTCGAGACCATGACGGTGGACAGCCGCCTGTTCCCGCCCTTGTTCCGGTGGCTGGTGGCCAGCGCCGGGGAGGACCTGGCGGCCGGGTTGCGTCGCGCCGGCCAAACCTACCAGAACCGGGCCTTCTACTACCGCGAGCTGCTGGTCAACGCGGCGCTACCGGTTTCCCTCATCGCCCTGGGCTTGATGGTCCTCGGGCAGGTGTACCCGTTCACCACGAGCTTGTTCCAGGGGTTGGCGGGACTGGCCGACCTCGCACGTTGAGCCTCGAGGCCCCCCCCTGCGATCAGCCTCGACCCCAAAGCCAATGCCGCTGTCCCTCGAACAGACCTTCTCGGCCCTGATTGCCCTGGCGAAGTGGGTCGCGTTCTGGTTCACGCCGCTGGCCGTGGTCGCGGCGGTCACCGTGTTCCTCCTGAGCTTGCCCCTGCGGCGGCAGGAACGGGCCCGCTTCTTTCTCGATCTGCTCGAGACGGGCCTCGCTTCCGGCCGCAGCCCGGAACACACCCTCGTCTCGATCGCCGAGAGTCGCGACGTGAGTGTCGGACCGCGGTTCCACCTGCTGGCGGCTCACGCCCGGAGCGGCCATCGGCTCAGCGAGGCTCTGGAGAAGGTCCCCGCCCTCTTGCCGCCGCAGGTCGCCGCTGTTCTACGAGTGGGACAAGAGGTTGGAGACGTCCGCAGGGTCTTGCCGGGTTGCCGCCGCATGCTCGAGGATGGGCTCGGCAGGTTTGGCGCCGCGGTCAACTACCAGATCCTCGTCCTGTTCACGTTCAACCCGCTGGTGGTGCTGGTGGCGCCGTATTCATTCGTCCAAACCCGCATGGTACTCGGCGAGGTGCTGTCCGCCTTCGGCGTCCAGGTGACCGGTATCGTGGGTGGCTTCATAACTTGGAATCCGCTCTTGTCCCTGGGGCTTTGGATCGCTACCGGTCTCCTGCTCCTGGGGGCGGTTTTCTTCCTGGGCGGGCCGCGTTTCCCGCTCTGGTTGCAGGCAGGCTTTTACCCCGTGGCCGATTGGCTGGCCCAACGCGTTCCCTGGCGGCGCAATCGTCTCCAAAGGGACTTCAGCAGCATGCTGGCGATCCTGTTGGACGCAGAAGTGCCCGAGGATCGCGCACTGGCCCTGGCGGCGGAGAGCACGGCCAACGTGATCTGGATCGCGCGCGCTGAGCGCGTGGCCTGGGCGCTGCGCCAGGGGCTGCCCCTGACGGAGGCGGCGCAGACCCTCGACCCCTCCGGCGAATTTCGCTGGCGGCTGACGAATGCGGCGCGGGCCCAAAAGGGGTTCGTCAAATCCCTGGCCGGCTGGCACGAAGCCCTCGATGCACGCGCCTTCGAACAAGAACAATCCGCGGCGCAGCTCCTGAGCACCTTGCTGGTGCTTCTCAACGGGGCCATCGTGGCGGGGATCGGCGCCGCGATCTGGGAGCTGATCAGCCGCATGGGAGCCGTTCACTCGGGCCTCTGACCGCGGGAGCCATGAGCGCAACCCCTGGAGCCTCACCCACCGGACCGTCGGCCGCACCCCCTCTGGGCCTGCCCCTCCCAGGACCGGCGGCCGACCCGGTGCGGGTGATTCGGCGTTCACTGCGCTGTTTCACGTGCGGATTCCTGGGGGTCGTGCCCGGGCTGGGGCTGGCCCTGGCCCTCGAGGCGATCAACCTCCACCGATTCGTGGCGAGGGAGACGGGGGAGACCGGCAACCCGGAACGGTTTCACCTTTGCTTCGGCGCGGGCTGGGTGATTCTGGCCCTGGCTGGCTACGAGTTCGGGTCGTTCACGATATTTGGGCTCCTGCCGGCCTTCCTGGGCTGGTCGGCCTGGCGGCTCTGGCGTCGCTACCGCCATGCCACGGGCGTCGTTTGGAACCCGGCGCGCGCCCACCTCTACGCCGGAGTCGCCTTCGCCTACGCGGGGTTTTCGTCGCTGGGCCTGCTGCTCCTGATGCTGATCCGGGTCGCGTCTCGTCTGCCCTGATGGCCATGATGAACTTCCTTCCAGTCGTCGCGCGGGAGCTGCGGGTCAGCGCCCGGCGGCCGGCCACCTATCGCGCCCGAGTGTGGAGCGCCGCCGCCGCGATCAGTCTCAGCCTCAGCCTCGCCTACGTGGGGTTTGTGCAGCTCGGCACGCCGGCGCAAATCGGCAAGTACCTGCTGGCGTTATTGGCTGCGCTTGGCTTCCTCTACGCGCAGGTGGCCGGAGTGTGGCTCACCGCCGATTGCCTTAGCCGGGAAAAACGCGAGGACACCATCGGCTTCTTGTTTCTCACCGATCTGAGCGGTTTGGACATCGTGATCGGCAAGCTGGTGGCGCGCAGCCTGCGCCCGCTCTATTCTCTGTTGGCCACCTTCCCGGCGCCTGTGTTCGGTCTTTTCCTGGGTGGCATCACGCTCGCCGACTGCCTGCGCCCCATGCTCGTGGTGGTGGACACCTTGTTCTTCTCGTTGGCTGCCGGCCTGCTGATCTCGAGCCTCACTCGCAACGAGCGGGCCGCGTTCTCCGGCGCCGTGTTGTTGGTGCTGTACTTCGATCTCGTTGGGCCGGCTCTCGCCGCCTGGGCCGCGGTTCGCGGCGGCCCCGCCGGTTCAGCCGCCACGGCGGAGTTTCTGGGCGGGCTCGGTTGCTCGCTCAGCCCGCTTTTCTTGCTGATCGCCGCTCTCGACCCCTTGCTCGGGGGCAGTGCGCCGCCCGCCATGGGCGAGTATTTCTGGGGCTTCTTTTGGTCGGTGCACGGCATGGCTTGGGCAATGTTGATCGCGGCCGGCGCCTGCCTGCCGCGCGCCTGGCGGCTCCACGAAACCCGCGGACGAAGCGGTCGGTTGCGCCAATGGCTCGAGCTGCTCACGCAGGACGTGCGCGACGCCTTTCGGGGTGACGCCCAGCGCCGCCGACCGATTACCTCGGACCCGGCGCTTTGGCTGGCGGAGCGGCGGCAGCCCATGAGCCTCTTTGCTCTCGCGGGCTTGGCGATGGTCGGGTTGGCTGCGTTCGTCGCCTGTGCCTTGATCCCCCCGCCGCGCCCGGCCGAGACAGTAACCCGAATCCTCATCCCGGCCCTCTGGCTCCTGCACCAATTGCTCAAGTATGAGGTCGCCCTGCACGCGGCCCGCCCCCTGGCGGAAGACAAGAGGTCTGGCGCCCTGGAACTGCTCCTGACGACCCCATTGGCCGAGGCACAGATCGTGCGCGGGTGCATGTTGGGCCTGAAGCGCCGCTTTCTGGCCCCGTTCCTCGTCCTGGTGGTCGCTGACGTTCTTACATGGATTTACGACTGGATCGGCACGCTCAACTCGGCGGAGGCCGGCGCTGCCGGCTTGGTCTTGGCGGGCTTCATCATCGTGCAGTTGATTGACCTCTACGTGCTCGGCTGGTGGGCGCTCTGGCAAGGTCTTTCCACAGGCAATGCGAGGCGCGCTCTTCACTCAGCGATGGTGACGGTGCTGGCCAAACCGTGGATTTGCGCGCTCTTCGCAGCCGGTCCGGTGGTCATGCTCACTCGCGGGGCGCTTTTTCGTGGCCCCTGGGCCGACCTCGCCAATCCCCTCATTCTGGTATCGGCCTTTGTCTGCGTCCTGACCGGCTCGTGCGCGCGCGCCATGGGAGGGTTGCAGGATGAATTCCGCAGCAAAGTGGCGGAAGCATTTACTCTCAAACCAACGACACCTCGTTGGTTTTCCCGCGAGTTGTTCCGCCGCGGTTAATCCCGGCTCGGACGCAGCGAAGAATGATCGGACTGACGTCCGACTTGTCCCGCCGTAGTCCCGCTGCTCCACTTTGGCGGGACGAAGGCGGATGCTACGGGGGTAGTAGCCGACGTCAGTCGGCTCAAATCTTTTTCCCGCCCGTACGCCGTAGGCTCGGAGGCCTGCGATACGAAAAACGCGGCGGGATTGACGTCTCGCGCGTAGCGCAGGTTTCCAAACCTGCTGTGTCGCCGATTTCCTAATCGGCAGGACGTCCGACTTCCTCAGGCGATCGCACCCACCCCTCGGCTCGCCGCCTTGCCCGAGGCGGTGCAACGGAAAGCGGCGAAAAATGATCGGACTGACGTCCGACTTGTCCCGCCGTAGTCCCGCTGCTCCACTTTGGCGGGACGAAGGCGGATGCTACGGGGGTAGTAGCCGACGTCAGTCGGCTCAGATCTTTTTCCCGCCCGTACGCCGTAGGCTCGGAGGCCTGCGATACGAAAAACGCGGCGGGGTTGACGTCTCGGGCGTAGCGCAGGTTTCCAAACCTGCTGTGTCGCCGATTTCCTAATCGGCAGGACGTCCGACTTCCTCAGGCGATCGCACCTACCCCTCGGCCCGCCGCCTTGCCCGAGGCGGTGCAACGGAAAGCGGCGAAAAATGATCGGACTGACGTCCGACTTGTCCCGCCGTAGTCCCGCTGCTCCACTTTGGCGGGACGAAGGCGGATGCTACGGGGGTAGTAGCCGACGTCAGTCGGCTCAGATCTTTTTCCCGCCCGTACGCCGTAGGCTCGGAGGCCTGCGATACGAAAAACGCGGCGGGGTTGACGTCTCGGGCGTAGCGCAGGTTTCCAAACCTGCTGTGTCGCCGATTTCCTAATCGGCAGGACGTCCGACTTCCTCAGGCGATCGCACCTACCCCTCGGCCCGCCGCCTTGCCCGAGGCGGTGCAACGGAAAGCGGCGAAAAATGATCGGACTGACGTCCGATGCTACTGAGGGTATCCACAAAATGGTTTTCCCGCCTTCGCTCGCATGGTACAGAAGGCCATGCCACTTCAGCCGCTTTTCTCCCGGGCCCGCTTCTGGCTCGCCGCCGCGTTCGGCCTCCTCTATGGGGCGACCGGCCTCGCATCGGACCTGAGCCGCGCCGTGGTTCTTACACCCGACCTGCTGTCGCCGCGCGAGCGGCGCGCCGTGACCATGCTGACCGAGGAAGTCGCCAAGCGCACGCAGCTCACCTGGGCCACCACCAACAAGTGGCCCGACGCAGGCTCGCCGGTCATCGCCGTCGGGCCGCGGGCCTCCCTGGCCTCCTGGGCAGGGCCCCGGGCTGACTCGCTCGGCAACCTCGCCGCCCCATGGCCGGCTGAGGGGTTTCAGGTCCAGGTGGCCAAAGGCGATGGCCCGACCGGTCCGGTGGTGTTCGTCGTCGGCAACGACAGCCGCGGCGTGCTCTACGGTGTCGGCTATCTGTTGCGCCGTCTGCGAATGACAGTTGGCAACGTCGCGCTCGAGGACGACCTGCGCGTTACCTCCTCCCCCAAGTATCCGCTCCGGGGTCACCAACTCGGTTACCGCCCAAAAACCCATTCCTACGATGCTTGGGACCTGGCGATTTGGGAGCAGTACGTGCGCGACCTCGCGGTCTTCGGCTGCAACGCCGTCGAGCTGATCCCCCCACGCTCGGACGACGACGCTGCCAGCCCGCATTTTCCGCTGCCGCCCGGCGAGATGCTCGCAGGCATGTCACGGCTGCTCGACGACTATGGGCTGGATGTCTGGCTCTGGTACCCCGCGATGGACAAGGACTACACTGACCCGAAAACTGTTGACTTCGCGTTGCAGGAATGGGGCGAAGTGTTCCGGCGAATGCCCCGTCTCGATGCCGTTTTCGTCCCAGGCGGCGATCCCGGCCACACACGCCCGAAGGCGCTCATGGCCTTGCTCGAGAGGGAAACCGCCGTGCTGCACCGTTGCCATCCCAAAGCGCAGATGTGGGTGTCGCCCCAGAGCTTCAACCAGGAGTGGCTTGACGAGTTCCTTGCCATCCTCAAGGACGAACAGCCGGCCTGGTTGACCGGGGTGGTGTTCGGTCCCCAGGTGCGGATCAGCCTCCCGCAGCTCCGCGCCGCTGTTCCCGCCAGGTTCCCGATCCGGCATTACCCGGACATCACCCACAGCCGGCAGTGCCAGTACCCCGTGCCGGATTGGGACACTGCGTTTGCATTGACAATCGCGCGCGAGGGCATCAACCCGCGGCCCATCAGCCAAAGCACCATCTTCCGCCTGCTCCAACCGCACACCGCCGGTTTCATCACTTACTCCGAGGGCTGCAACGACGATGTCAACAAGACCATCTGGAGCGCCCTCGGCTGGGACCCGGACCTTCGAGTCACCGACATCCTCCGCCAGTATGGCCGTTACTTTATTGGCGAAAGGTACGCGGATGATTTCGCGCAGGGCCTCCTGGCGCTCGAGCGGAACTGGCGCGGCCCACTCATCGCCAACGCCGGCATCGAAACCACGCTCTTGCAGTTTCAGGCGATGGAACACGCCGCCGCGCCGCGCGACAAGCTCAACTGGCGTTTCCAGATGGCCCTCTACCGGGCATATTACGACGCTTACACGCGAGCACGGCTCATTTACGAAACCGGGCTCGAGGAACGCGCCCTCGAGGTCCTGCGCTCGGCGCGCGCGCGTGGCGCCCTCAACGCCATGAATCAGGCCGCCGCCATCCTCGATCGCGCTACCACGGAACGCGTTTCCCCGGACCTTCGCGCGCGCGTGTTCGAGTTGGCGGAAGCCCTCTTCCAGAGCATCCGCATGCAGCTCAGCGTCGAACGCTACCAGGCCATCGCGGTGGACCGCGGCGCGAGTCTTGATACGGTCGATTACCCGCTCAACAACCGGCTCTGGCTCAAGGAGCGCTTTGCCGCCGCCCGCGCCCGCAAGACCGAAACGGAGCGGCTCGCGGCACTCGACGAAATCCTCAACTGGACGGATCCCGGGCCGGGCGGCTTCTACGACGACCTGGGCAACCTGAGCCGCCAGCCCCACCTGGTGCGCGGCCTGGGCGCGGAGCGCGACCCCGCCTTCCTCGAGTCATCGCTGGTCGGTTTCGAAGAGGGAGACGTGGTGGATGAACCCGACGAAAAGCCGGAGGGCGCCCTGCGCTACTCGTGGATGAACCACGCCGAATCGCTTAACGACGCGCCGCTCGAGGTCCACTACGACGGTTTGGACCCGAACGCCCATTACCGCCTGCGCGTCGTCTATGCCGGGGACAGCCCCAAACGAAAAATACGGCTCGAAACCGGCGGCGGCCTCGAGATCCACCCCATGATGGCCAAGCCCTGGCCGATCCGCCCGGCGGAGTTCGACGTGCCGCCCCGAGCCACAGCCAAAGGTGAGTTGACCCTGCGTTGGTTCCGTGACCCCGCCTTGGGCGGCAACGGCCGCGGCTGCCAGGTCAGCGAGCTCTGGTTGATCAAAGCCCGATGAAGCCGGGCTCGAAAACGCCGCCGACCCTTACCCCAACACGCCGCCCTGGCTGGCATTGCTCACCAGCTTCTGGTAACGCGCCAGCCAACCGCTCAACTGCCGTTTCACTGGCTGGTAGGTGCTGCGTCGCTCGGCCAGTTCCTCGTCCGAGAGCACCGGGTCGATCCGCCTATTCGGGAAGTCGATCCGGATGCGGTCGCCCGGCCGCAACAGCCCAATCGGGCCGCTCTCGGCCGCCTCGGGGGAGACGTGCCCAATGCACGCGCCGGCGGTCCCGCCGCTGAACCGTCCGTCGGTGAGCAACGCGACCTTGTCCCCCAACCCCATGCCTGCGATGTAGCTGGTGGGGGAGAGCATCTCCTGCATCCCAGGGCCGCCCCGCGGCCCTTCGTTGCGGATCACCACCACGTCGCCCGCTTTGACTTTGCCGGCGAGAATGCCCGCGCAGGCCTCGTCCTGGCTCTCGAAGATCACGCAGGGTCCCTCGAAGACGAAATCCGGACCGCAGTGCTCCTTGAAGCCAGCGCTGATTCCGGCGGTTTTCACCACGCTGCCTTCCGGCGCCAGGCGCCCGTAGAGCACCGAGAGCCCGCCATCGCGCGAATACGGATTGGCCGCCGCGCGGATGCAATCCGTCGCCTCGAACAAGAACGCCGGATCATACGGCATCAGCCCCGCCGGCTGTGCCGCCGACAGAAACTCTGGACGCGCCTCGAAGTACGCCTGCCCAATGAGGCCCTTGCGATACCTCGCCACGCGCAACAGGGCGAGCCGCTCTTTCGGGCCGCCCTTGCGGTATTGCCAGAAGATCAACACGGGCACTTGCTTGAGCGTCGCCAGTTCCGCCCGCACCAGGCCGTGCGCTGCCTGCAACCGTTGCTCGAGCAACGCCCGGATCGCCGTGGTCCCACGCGCCGGCTCCGCCCCGTTGGCCTTCAACTCGGCGTCGGGATCGAACTCAGCGACCTGCGTCTCGAGGTCGCCCGCGTTCCAGGCCGCGGCCACCCGCCACAGGCTCACGCCGCGCGGGTCGCCCGCGAAGAACAACATCGGCTTGGGCGCCAGGTTGCCACCGATGGTGATGGCCGCCGGCCCGAGCCGGTCGTCTGGGTCCAGCACGAGCGCCGAGGAGCCGGAGAGCCGCGCCACGCGGGCTTCGGTCGTGCAGCTAGGACCGCGCAGGTCCCAGTGCGCGATGTTCTGGCCGAGAGTCTTGCCCGTGACCGTCCGGCATCCGAGCGTCAGGATCCGCTCCGCTTTGGGCGTGCCTTCGCCGGCGTAGCGGTCGTCCACATATCCGTTGGCCTCGTCGAGGCGCTTCAGCTCGCCCAGGATCGTGTGGATGCCGCCCGCCCGCTGCACGTCCTGGACGTGGTAATTCGAGGAGGGCGAGACCTTGCACAGGCACGGGACGCGGCGGGAGATCGCGTCGATGCGCGCAATGTCGTAGGCGATGCCGGCCTCGCGCGCGATGGCCAGCGTGTGGAGGATGGTGTTGGTCGAGCCGCCCATCGCCACGTCCAGCGCCAGGGCGTTGTCGAAGGCCTCGATCGTCGCGATGTCGCGCGGCTTAAGATCGAGCTCGACCAGCCTCAGGATTTGTTCGGCGGCTCGCAGGTAGAGCGCTTCCCGTTCCTTCGAGACCGCCAGCACCGTCCCGTTGCCCGGCAGCGCCATCCCGAGCGCTTCCGAAAGACAGTTCATCGAGTTGGCGGTGAACATCCCCGAGCACGACCCGCAGGTGGGACAGGCCGACTTCTCGAGCTGCGCCAGGTCGGCTTCCGTGATCTTCCCGGTTTGCAGCTCCCCGACCCCTTTGAACACGGAGATCAGGTCTGACTTCTTCGCCGCGGGCTGCAAATGGGCCGCCAGGTCCTCGTGGGCCGCCGTGCGCTCGGCGATCCCGGCCGCCATCGGCCCGCCGCTCACGAAAATCGTCGGGATATTCACCCGCATGGCCGCCATCAGCATCCCGGGCACGATCTTGTCGCAGTTCGGAATGCACACCATGCCGTCGAAACAGTGGCCCCGCACCATGCTCTCGACCGCGTCGGCAATCAGCTCGCGCGACGGCAGCGAAAACTTCATGCCGTCGTGGCCCATCGCGATGCCGTCATCGATGCCGATCGTGTTGAAGATGAACGGCACACCGCCCGCCTCGCGCACCAACCGCTTCACCAGCAACCCCACCTCGTTCAGGTGCGCGTGCCCGGGTATGATGTCGGTGTAACTGTTGCAGATCGCGATGAACGGCCGGCTGAAATCGTCATCGGACTGAATCGAACCGGTGGCGCGGAGCAGGCTGCGATGCGGCGCGCGTTCGATTCCCTTCTTAATGGTATCAGATCGCATAAATCATCTTTTGTTGCACCGGGCCGGCGTGGGCGTTCGAAATCGCGAGCATCACCGCGCAGGTCCGCCCTCAACCTAGCCTTGGTTCACCCGGATGTCACGCTCCGCCTACTTCCATTGTCCCCACCAGGCGGCGAAGGGCTCGCGCTCGCGCACGACCGCGAGGTGATCGTTCTCGTGCCAAACGACCGCCGCCAAACCGTGTGAGAACCGGGTCTCCCACGGAATGTGATAGGCGCCGGCCTCGAGCCAGACCAGGCAATCCCCCACGCGCAGGCTCCGTGGCAGCTCGCGCCGTGCCAGTTGATCGAACGCCATGCACGTGGGGCCGCACACTGTCGTGGGACAGGCCGAGCCGGTTCGCTCGGGGAGGGTGAGCAGTTCATGGGCCTCCCAGTTCGACACCAGCGCCTGCGTCGTGCGCCCCGCGTCGCAGATGAGGTGCCGCGCGCGGCCCCGGGCTTTGACATCCAGCACCCGGGCCACCAGCGCGCCGGATCGGGCGCTGAGGAACCGGCCATTCTCGAGCCACAGCTCTTCGAGGCCGGGGAAGTGGCGCCGCGCTCGATCATAGACGACCGCCAGCTTCGCCAGGTCGAACTGCTTATCGACGCGTTGCCCTTGGCGATCCAGCACGTGCGGCGGCGGCAGGCCGCCGCCGCAGTCCAGGTATTTGGGGAGGAAGCGCGCGGCCCGGCAGATCGCGGCAACTTCATCAACCGCGCGTTCGTAGATGGCCGGCGCTGCGACGTTCGTTCGAAGGTGGAAGTGGACGGTCTCGAGTCGAAGATCGGCGCGCCCGAGTTGTTTCAACGCGGCCACGGCCTCGGCGCGCATCATCCCGAATTGGGTCGGCCTCGAGGGTTCCTCGGGATCGAATTCCTCCGTGGTGTGAACGCGGACGCCGACGCCCCAACCCAGTGACTTGGCCAGCGGAATCAAGGTTGGCAGTTCGGCAGGCGAATCGAAATTCACCCATAACCCATGCACCGGGTGGCGCGGCAGCCAATGGTGTTTCGCCGGGCCGTTGACCAGGATTTGAGTGGGCAGGAAACCTTCGCGCAGAGCGGCCTGGAGCTCGAACTCGCTGACCACCTCGATGCCGAGGCCTTGCTTGCGCCACCATTGGAGCAGTGGACGGATCGGCTGGGTCTTGCACGAGAGCCAATGCCGCACCGGCATCGGCAGGCCTGCTCCCCACGCCCTCAACTCGGACAACGCCCCCGCGATCGGCTCGGCGGAGAATACATAGAAGGGCGTGGCGGCGGCCTCGAGCGCGCGCTGCGTGAGCCGCCGCCAGAACGCGCGGGTCGCGATGGGATGGCCGAAGGTCACAGGAGCTTGTGGGCGGGAGAGATCGGGGGGATGCGTCGCGTCCGCCTAGTCGAACGTGAAGACTGTAAGGCCGGTCGCGCTCCGGATGGTGCGCGCGAAGCCCTCCAACTCGCCGGCGGTCAGCCGGGTCGCGTACGCCTCCGGCGTGGGCCGGGCCACGGTATAGGCGTGGACTTCCTTGATTTGCGCGCCGTCCCGGGTAAGGGCCTCGAGGCGGGCGCAGTAGGCCTCGAGTTCGGCCCGCGGCATCGGCTGGCCGTGGACGCGCAGGAAAAGGCTCTGCACCACGATGGGCCGGGCGCGGGCCGTGACGAGGAGGTTCTTGAGAATGCGCTCGAAGCTCACGTGCGTGCGGTTGACCAGGCGATAGTACGCATCGGTGCCCGCGTCCAGTTTCCCCCACACCTCGCCCTGATTGGCGTCCATGATTTCGAGGCCCCGGCGCACGTCCGCTTTGTCCAATCCGGCGGCATCGGTGATGAGGACGATCTTGGTTGCCTCGAGGCCCTCCGATCGTTTCACGTCCGCCACGATCTGCGCGCAGGCGGCGAAGTTCGGAACCATGGTAGGCTCGCCGTCGCCGCTGAAGGCAATGTCCTTGATGTCGCGAGCCAATTCGGGGGCCTCGCTGAACTTTGGCGCCCGCGCGAGGCCGCCCTGCTTGACGAACCGGATCATCGCCACAAGCTCATCCCGCACCTGGCCAGGGTCCACGCCCAGGGCGCGGGGAGCCGTGTGGCGGTCCACTTCGCAATAGATGCAGTCGAAGTTGCAGCGCTTGTCTGGATTGAGGTTCACCCCGATCGAGAGCCCGCGCGAGCGCCGCGAGATCACCGGATAAACGAACACGAAATCCGCGAAGCTCCGTGCATGGTCGTGCACGGCGGCCAGGTGACTTGGGACTGGATTGCGGCGGTCCGTCATCGAAGCCAATGTAGCGAACCCGGCGGGAACGGCAAGCCGGCGGAGCAGGCCCGAGGAGAGTGACAAGTGACGAGTGACGAGTGACGGGACCCGTAGCATCGGACGTCAGTCCGATCTTGCATCCTGATGTCCGGGCACCGCGTCCGGGTGTCAATCGAACCTTGACTTTCCTGCATTTCCTACGAATCTCGCTTGTATGCGAAGGGTTTCTGATCCACTCATCGCACATTCCCGCCCCGGCGACCCGGTGGCCACGATAGGATTGGCGTCCCCTCCCTGCGCTCCCCTCGACGCTTATGGCTGCCAAACCCCTTAAACTCACCCTGGCGGGCAAGGAAATCGCCGCCAGCCTCGAATCCAAGATCAGCAAAGACGACCTCTACGGCCGGGTCGATCATGTGGTCGAGCAGGACGGCAAACGGTTGGAGCGCGGCTGGTTGTTGCCCGACGGCTCGGCCTTCTACAAAAGCCAGGTGGCCATGACGGCTGTGGACCCGGAAGGTTCCCCCGCCGAACCGCCGGAGATTCAATCCGCGGGACAGAAGCTCGAGGTCCGCCCCAGCTCGTTCGAAGGCGCCGAGAACCTGGAAGCCGTGCCGCTGGAAACCGTGGCCCGTTTCGTGACCGCGGACGTTTACCCGGTGGCCGCCGCCGGACTCGCCCCGGGCGTGTACCGCGGCAGCTTCAATTACCGGAAGTCCGCGCGGCCGCGCGATGCCCTTCTGCTCGTGCGCGAGGACGGCGCCTTTCTCCTGGTGGGCCAACTCAAGGCCTGCCCGATGGTGGGGCGCACAGTGGCGTACCAGTTCTTCGACGCCGCCGACGGGGCGGCGGACGAGGTGGCCGATCCGCTGGACTTCAGCATGATGTAAGGGAGGATTCGATGCTCACGATTCACTTGGAAAACGAGGGACGCAGCGCGCGCGTGGGATTCACCGCCCTGCCCGCGGAGAAGGCGGCGGCGCCCCTCGAGCAGGTCACCAGCGCCGGCCGCCTCAGGCGTGTCCAGGTTCTCAACGGACACAAGCTCCTCCCCGCCGCCCAGGCCGCGCAGTTGATCGAGGCGGACCCGGAATTGGACTTGCAGCTCGCCGGCCGGTTGATGCGCGATGCCAGCGCGATCTACCTCGATCCCTCGGCCCCGCAGCCAACCATCGCCACCGAGTTCAAGGAAGTCGAGGTGGTCTATACTCCCGAAGGACAGGAGAAGGAGCGCCGGGCCCGGGTCTTTCGCACGGCGAACGTCGATACCACCGCTCCGCTCAAGCTGACCCGGCGCCTGCCGATCCGGGAGTGCCTGATGCGCTTTGCGTTCCGTGCGGTCCAGCAGTTGGCGCACACGGATGGCCTGACGTTCGATTTCCTTTTCGGGCTCGCCAAATCCCTCCAGGAAAGCGGCAGCATGGCCCTGGTGGGCGCCGGACCGAAGGGCGCCGCCCCCCTGGTCTTGCGCGATGGCGGCACGCCCTTTCGCGGGTTTCTCTTCGGCGAAGTCGAGGGCAGCGGCGATCAAGCGCGCTACCGCCTCCTGTTGTTGCTCTCGGACCAGGAACTCAAACGGCCGGCCGTCCCGGCCCCCACACCATGATCGACCTAACCCGGTTGACCCCGAAAAGCGCCGACTATGCCTTCGGCCCGCGCGGCGCGGTGAGCGACCGCGTGCTGCTGGAGGTCGCCGAGCGATACGAGACGGAAGTCTCGAACCGCTTCATCGCCATCAACCCCGCCGACCTGCCCGCGCGTTACAGCCCGGACAGCCGCGTCCTCGAGACCACCAAGTACGACGGCGAAGGTGTGTTCGTCTATTATGAAGCGGGTCGCACTCCAGACATCTTCGCCTTTAACGCGCCGTCAGGCCGGGTCCGCGTGGGCCTGCCGTGTCTGAAGGAACTGGCGGGACGCCTTGTGGCGCGCGGCACCCGGAAGGTCCTGCTGCGCGCTGAGCTCTACCTGCGCGAATGCACGGATGGCCGCCGTTGCGCCAGCGCCGACGTGACCCGCGCGAGCTATTCCACGGACGCCGCTGACGCGGGACGCCTCCGGTTGGCGGTGCTGGACGTGATCATGCACGACGGGCGCGACCTGCGCGCGCATCAGGCGGACTTCCTGATCATCTGGCGGCTGATCGCGGACCTCGCGGGCTCGAACGCCGAAGACCTGGTCCATCGCGCCGAGGGCGGCGAGGTCTCGGGCGCCGCCCTGCCCGGGGTGTTCGCGGAGCGGACCGGAGCGGGGCTCGAGGGTCTGGTGATCCGGCGGCTGGACCGGCCCGAGGTCTGCAAACTGAAACCACGCCGGACCATCGACGCGGCGGTGGTTGGATTTGTCGAGGGCGAGTTCGAGGGGCATTACGGCATGATGTCGCTGCTCACGGCGCTGGCTTATCCGCTGGGCAACCGCGGTCTGCAACTCCAGTCGGTTGCCCGGGTGGGATCGGGGTTCAACGACCAGGACCGCCTGGACTGGCTCGGGCGCCTTTCCACCCTGCGCGTCGATGCGCCCCTGGCCATGAGCGACAGCGACGGCCGCCCGGTGCGCTTCGTGAAGCCGGGCGTGGTCGTCGAACTCGAGGCGGAGGATGTGCTCCCGGCCGACGACGAGGCGAGCGGCCAACAGGTGTTCGGCTGGAGCGACGCGCGCTGGCGCTTCGACGGCCTGGCGGCCTGCCCGCGCCTGCTCTTGCCCACTTTTCACCGGCTCCGGGCCGACAAGGAGTTCTCGCCCCAATCGGTGCGGCTGTCGCAACTCACCGGGCGTGAGCTCGCCACACCGGAGTTGATCAACCGCAACCTGCCGGCCCTCGAGATCGTGCGGCGCGAGGTCTATACCAAGGAAATCAAGGGCGCCGTTGCCGTCCGCAAGCTTGTCGTGGGCCGCCGTCCCGCCACGGCCGGCGCTTTCCCCTACGTCGTGTTCTGGACCGACTTTTCAGCCGGGCGCAAAACTCCGCTGGAGGTGACGACCCTGTTCGCCCATGCCGAGTCGCGCGCCGAGGCTCTGGTGAAGAAGCTCCTCGAGGAGAATGTCACCCGGGGCTTCGAACGCGCCGACGGGCCAAAAGGGGCGCCGGCCCCGGCCCCGGCGGTGAGCGAGGAGAGTGCCGCCAAGCCGAAGAAATCCGCTTCCAGGAAGAAACCTGCCACCGACTGAGCGTCGGGCGGGGCGTCCCGCAACTACCGCCCAGCGCCCTCTTTCTTCGTCGCCAGCCGCGCCGCCAGCGCCTTCAGGTCCTGGCGCTTGAGCGCGCCTTCGATCAACTCGGGCAACCGGTTCGGAGTGCAGCCGAAGCACGGCACCCCAAGCTCGGAGACTTTCTTCGCCAGGTTCTGGTCGAAGCTGGGGATGCCGCTGTCCGAGAGGGCCAGCAGACAAATCACGCGCACGCCGGAGTCCACCATCTCCCGCAGGCGCCGAACCAACTGCGCCTGGTTGCCGCCCTCGAACAGGTCCGTAATCAGGAAGAAGATCGTTTGCGCGGGCTCGGCGATGAACTTCTCACAATAGGCCACGGCCTTGCAGATGTCGGTGCCGCCCCCGAGTTGAACGCCAAAGATCATATCCACGGGATCGCTGCCGCATTGCTCGGTCAGGTCCACCACTTCCGTGTCGAAGGCCACCACGCGCGTGTTCAAAGCTGGCAACGAGGCGAAGATCGAGCCCGTCACCGACCCATACACGACCGATTCGGCCATCGAGCCGCTCTGGTCCATGCAGACGATCACCGTCCAGTGGTTCGTTCGCTGGGCGCGCGAGTAGAAATAGACCTTCTCCGGAACGATCGTGCCCAGCGCGGGCTGGTAATGCTTCAGATTGCGGCCGATGGTCCATTTCCAGTCGATCGCCGCCGCATGCGGGAGCGGGGAATGATCGCGGCGGTTCAGGGCGCCCATCACGGCCTGACGAATTCGCTCCTCGAGCAACCGCTTGATCTTCTCCACCACCGCCCGCACGACGATCCGCGCTGTTTCCTTGGTGCGCTCCGGGATGCGGCCTTTCAATGACATGAGCGTTGCGACCAGTTGCGGCGTCGGCTCGACATTCTTGAGCATCTCCGGTTCGAAGAGGAGCTGAGTCAGGCCTTTGCGTTCGATGGCGTCGTTCTGGATCACCGTGACCACGTCCTCCTTGAAGTAGCTGCGGATGTCACCCAGCCAGCGGGCCAGGCTCGGCGCGGACGGCCCCAACCCGGCGCTCCGCGACCCGCTCGCGCGTGGTTCCGCGCCGCTGGACTCGTCGTATATCGCGGCGAGCGCTTCGTCCATCGCGATCTGCTCGGGGGTGAGCGGGCATCCTTCGGCCCCGCCCATCGCCGCCAGGGACTCCTGCGCGTGGTGGCCCAGGATCAGGCGCCAGCGCTTGAGTTGCTCGGGGTTCACGTCGGATGCCATTAGAGCTCCTCGAAATTGAATCCCGCCAACTCGTCCAGCTTCCGCTTCTCTTCCCCGCTCAACTCGGTGCTCAAGGCCTCGCTGGCGGCTTCCGGATTTGCGCCCCAGATTTCGCCCAGGTTCTCCGTAATGCCGCGCTTTTCCGAAGGCGAAAAGTCGCCAAACGCGCGCCGGAGGAAGACGAGGGCGCGCTTGAATTCGTCCCCCGTCAACGACGCCACGTAGCTGTCGAGCTGCTCCCATAAGGACAGGCGCGTGAGCAGCGCGTAACGATTGCGTTGGGCCAAACCCTCGAACCAGCCCGCCCCCAGGTCCGCGGCAATGCCCGGCGACAACCGTCGCGACACTTCGCGCGCCAGTTGCTCGCTGGAAATCAGGTTCCGCTCGACCAGCAACGCGCAGGCATAGCCGGACAGCAGCGGGTTCAGGTGATCGGCCTGGGCGAGTTTCCCGAGTTCGGCCAGCCAGAGCGGTTCGTCCACCAGGGCGGTGTAATCCAGCGCCACTTTGTTCATTTCGTTCAAGCCGCTCACCATCTTGCGGGCGGCCGCCAGGTCGCAGTTGGCGGCGCCCACCAGCGCCAGCGCGCCCTCGAGGAACAACTGTTCCAGCAGCGGTTTGAGCGGTTCGGCGTCGAAGTGGCGAACGTCGCCGTAGCGGATCACCAGGCCCAACTCGCCCGTGGCGCCCGCAAGAGCGGTGAAGTCAGAGGAGTCATTGGCCAGTCGCTGGAGGGTCTGCCGCGCGAGCTCGATCGACCCGCTCATCCCGCACTCGCAAGCCGCGCGGATGGTCGCCGCCGCTTCGGCAATGGACCCGCATTTCTCGAGGCGTTGCTTGAACTTGAACGCGACGGCGAGCTCGACCGTCTCGCCCAAGAGGACCGCCTCGACGATGGCGATCTCGGCCTCCGGGGTCCATTGCAGCGCCCAACCCTCCGCCCAGGTCGTTCCTTCCTGCCGCACCGCGATCTGCTCCACGAACGGGACTTCCAGCACCGCCAGCCGGTGCAGGAAACTCGAACGATGCAGGTCCAGGAAGGCCGCTTCCGCGCTCTTGACCCGGCGGTTCTCGCGCAAGTCCAGCTCGAGGTCGCGCCTCACGCCGGTCTTGTACGGTTCGAGCTTAAGCCGGCGCAACTCTCGATTGAAATCGTCCTGGATCGAGGTCTGGCTCACGCCCCTGGCCAGAGCGCCTATGGCAGTGCCCACTTCCACGCGCAACAGCGACTCGCGCACCACCGCCGGGTCGCCCTGTCCCAGCAACGTCACCGCTGCGTCCCGCAATTCACGCAGGGTCGGCAGCGACCCTCGCAGGCCCGCCATCGTCTCCGCCAGGCGCACGCCGTCGATAACCTCAGCCGTCGAGCGAAAGGTCCCGGCCGCGCGCAACTCTCGCGCCACGCTCGAGAGGAAAACCGTCGGCAGGGCCGGCGCGCTGTTCTCGTTGCAGGCCTCCCACACCATCTCGAAATACGCCGGCGCGTGGTTGCCCGCCCCATAGCCTGACTGCGAGGATAGTTTGAAAAACGAATACGGCATCAGGGTTAGCTTCGACTCCCGCCGGCGCAGCCGGGCGAGTTCGTCATCGGTCATCGCCGGGAGTCCGGGGCCCAGCGCGGACGCGTGAAACGCGCCGGTGACCACGACGATTTGATCGGGCCGGACACCCTCGGCCACGGCGCGCTGGATCTTCCGGCGCATGTAGGCCTCACGCACCAGATTCTCAGCCGCTCGGGCCGAGGCCATGTCCTCGAGCGCCCGCAACTCCTCCCCAAAGCGGCTCGAGGCCTCGAGATACCTGCCCTCGCCGCGGAGTTGCTCGAAATACCGTTCCCAATAGGTCTCGTAGTCCGGTTCCCCGGCGAGGCGCGCCACTCGCTCATAAACCGATTCCGGCCTGCGCGAGACCCGCTCGAGGGGTGTGGCGCCGGCTTCCGCCTCCTCTCCGGGCGTCGGACTCGTCTCGGGGTGGTCCTCGTCCGGCTTTGCGGTCTCTGGCTCGAGTCCAGCCGTGCCATCATCTCGATCCAGCAAGCCGAGAAACACCGACGAAGGCAGGTCCATGAAGCCGGCCTTGCTGCCGGCTTCCGCGCACCAACGGAGCGCCTGGTATTCGGGGCTGTAGCTGGCCAGCGGGTAAACGAAGGTCCGCACCGGGGCCTGGGTCGTGTAGGCCAGGATCGCGATGGGCAGCTTCGAGGCCGCGCTCACGATGTGCGGGATCAGCTCATCGGCGTCATCCGAACCTTCGATCAACACCACGCGGGGCCGCACCCGGTCGAGCAACTGCCGCAAATGCCAGGCCGCCGCCGGTGAAAGGTGGCGGACCCCGAAGATGTGCGGAGCGCCGGACATGCGGACCGCGGATCACTCGCCGGCGTGTTCCGCGCAGGCCGTGAACAGGCCGCGCCAGGCCGCGCCCCGCTTTTTCATCACGCTTCCCAGGTAATCCTTCCACACGATGAGGTCCTTTTCATCGTCTTTGATCACCGCTCCTTGCAGGCCCGAAGCCAGGTCCTTGTCGCTGACCGTCCCGTCGCCGAAGTTGCCCGAAAGCGCCATGCTGTTTGCCAGCAGCGAGATGGCCTCGGCCGTGGACAGCACACCCGAAGGGCTCTTGACCTTGTTCTTGCCGTCCAGGGTTTGCCCGGCACGCAGTTCGCGAAAAATCGTGACGATCTTCACGATGGCGGCTTCGTCAGGAATCCGCGCGTGCAACCGGAGACTGGATGCCAGCTCGGCAACGCGTTTGCTCACGATCGCCACCTCCGTTTCCAGGTCCGCCGGTGCGGGCAGCACCACGATGTTGAAGCGGCGCTTCAAAGCCGCGGACATATCGTTCACCCCGCGATCGCGCGTGTTGGCGGTGGCGATGATCGAAAAGCCGCGCTGCGCCGGAACCTCTGTCGCCAACTCCGGGAGCGACAGCCGCTTCTCGGAAAGCAACGAGATCAGCGCATCCTGCACCTCCGAGGCGCAACGGGTGATTTCCTCGAAGCGCGCGATCGTGCCCGATTCCATCGCCCGGAAGATGGGGCTCCGGATCAGCGACTCGTTGCTCGGACCGCGCGCGATGAGCATGGCGTAATTCCAGGTGTAGCGGACCTGCTCCTCGGTCGTGCCCGCGGTGCCCTGGACGACCTTGGTCGAGTCGCCGTTGATGGCGGCGGCGAGGTGTTCCGACAACCAGGATTTCGCCGTCCCGGGTTCGCCGATCAGCAGCAGAGCACGGTCGGTGACGAGCGTCGAGATCGCGATCTCGACCAGGCGCTGGTGGCCGATGTACTTGGGAGTGATCTCGAGCTTGCCGCACTTGCCCCCGCAGATGTAGGTCAGCACGGAGCGGGGCGACATGCGCCACCCTGCCGGCACGGGATGTTGCTCAGCGGCGATCAGCGCCTGGAGTTCGGCTGCATAGAGAACTTCGGCCGGTTGGCGCAGGTCGCTCGAGGTGGTTTTTGGCATGGTGATGGAACTTGAGATGGCTTGCTTGCGCGGCGGGAGCGGCCTCAACCCGGTCGAGCAGGAGACCGCAACGGCGCAAGCTCTTCGAGGAAGGCGTCCACGAACTTCTCCTCGAGCGTGGCGGCAAACGCGTCGAGCCTGGGCAGATCGGCCGGGGGCAGGCACCTCGCGCTCTGGAGAAGCGACCGGAATTCATAGTCCAGGTACGTCGCGCCTTTGGCCTTGCCTGCCACCAACTCGAGGAAATGCTCGGTCACCTTGGGATACCCGCAGCGCGCCAGGGCGGCGACCACCTCTCCCGCTGCGTACTCTGCCTTGGATCGCTTCAGCCGCACCAGGTAGTTCACAGCATCCTCATGGCCCGGCCGGGCCAGAGCGCACACCAGCGCTGGCAGGTCCGCCTGGATCGCCGCGTCAAGCCACCGCGTGTCCCACTGGACAGCCTTGAGCCAATCTCGTTCCGCTCCAGCGATCCCGTTCTCGTCGAGCGGGCCTGGATCGCCGGCCAGGGCGGCATGCGCGGCGACGATGACGCTCTGGAGGTGCTGGCTCCGGTCCCGGCCTGCCCCCTTCTTCTCCCGCAGCAACGGTGAAAACTCGAGGAACACCTTGTCCGCGGGCCACGTGCGAAGGGCGCTGCCCAACACCTGGGGAAACGCCGAGGGCGGCAGCAGGTCGCGCTTCGCCAGCAGGGCCTCGAACGTCCGTGGTGACCCGGCCTGCTCGAGCAGCAAGGCCAGGCGCGCCAGGACCTCGGCGCCCGTGACGACGGAACCCTTGGCGGCTTTGACCCTGGCCAGCTTCTCAGCGTGGGTGAAGCAACGCAGAAGGAACTCTTCCGCGTCGGCGTCCAGGCGCTGCTCGATACACTCGAGGATGCCCCAAAACCGCGGGACCTGGTCCGCATCGCCCTTCAGCGCCAACTCGAACGCCCGGCTTCCCTCCGCCAGCAACGAGTTCAACACCTGGCGGTTCCGCAGCGCACGGAAAGGACGGACCAGCAGGTCAAGCGCCTTGCCTTTGACGAGCTCGGTGAAAAGGCTCACGATTTCAGGCCGATCGTGCTCGGCCAGGGCCTCGAGTGCGGCGGCGCGCATTGCCTGGTTCCTGGACTTCGTCTGCTCCATCACCAGGGCCAGGCAATCCTCGTGTTTGCCCAGGCAGGCGATCGCGGCGGCTTTGACTTCGGGTGAGCCCTCCTCGAGCGCGCTCTTACAGAGCTCGACGGCGCCGCCCGGATCGAGCCGGTGCATCACCGCGAGCCTCCGGGCGTCCGCTTTCTTCCCCTTCAGGTCCAGCCCGTTCCGGAGACGCGGCACAATGCCCGGGCCGTAGCCAGGGAGGACCTGTTCGGCGACCAGGTCGGCCAACTCGGGGAACGTGTCGCCGAGCGCCTGGATGGCCGGGTCAATGAGGCGCAGGTCGTCGAACGCGCCGCGTTCGACCGCGGACTTGACGGTCTCCAGGCGCCCGGCGCCGGTGGTGGTGAGCGCCTGAACCAGGGGCCGCAGGATGCGCGCGGGCGTCCTGGTCTTCACGCAATTGCAGGGCAGAACTGCGAGCTCGCGAAACGCGCCGTCGGCGCTGGTCTGCCCTTGCGTGTACCGAATGGCGTTGAGCAGCGTGCTCAACGCCAGCAACCGCGCGGCGGAATCGGCCTCCGACCCGTTGACGAGGTGGCTTATCGCTTTGGCAACCTGCCCGAACACGGGCACCGTGGTCCCCGCCTGTTCCAGCGGCGGGATCAACTTCTTGAGCCGGAAATCGCCCACCGCAAGCGCACTGCCCGCGATGGCCAGGCGCCGCGCTTCTTTCGCGGCTTCCTCGATCAATGCCAGGCTCATGGCGTGGATGGGTTGCGGTCAGTAGGTGAGCCGGATCACGTCCGTCTCCGTGACCAGGCTCAACGGTTTGGCCCTGAGCCGTTGCGAATCCAGGTCGTGGTGAAAGCGCAGCAGCATGGCCTGATCCCGATGGAGCGCTCGCGGCAGCATGGACAGCAGTGGCAGTGTGGCCGGGTCCCCTGCGTACCCATCCTCGGCCAGCACGAGGCGCTCCCCCTTCCCGTCCTCGAGCACCAATTCATCACCCGCCTGGCCCAGCGCCCGAAACCGCACCAGGGCCAGCGGGTGCCGGTCGCCCAACGGTGATTTCAACTGGGTCTTCACATCTTTAATGACCGCCCGCAGGTCCGGGTTGGCCGCCTCGCGCGCGCGCGCATAATCCGCCCGTGTGGCGGAACGGGGCTCCCCGGCTTCCCAGCGCACCCGCGGGTTCAGCCCGCCTGGATAGACGGCCAACTCGGGGCAAACCATGACGTGAAAACACGAGTCGTCCTCGCGGATGTGCTGGGCGGCCTGGTAGGGACGGTAGTTGCGTGTCAACAGGAGCGCACCAGTCGGGAGGTTCAACCACATGCCGGTCTCGACGAACGCCCGGCGCGTCCAATCGTCGTACGAGCTGAACGCCAACTGGAGCAGCTCCGCGTTTGCCTGCGCCAATCCCGCATCTTTGAGTTCGCGCAACTGCCACGCGTGGCCGAGCCACGCCGCGATATCGGTTTCGGTCTCGGGCTTGAGTTCCGGGTCCGCCAGGCGTGTTTGCAGGTACCGGCGGCCCTGCATGCAGAGCGATCCGAGGCGGTTCAGTTGATCGAGAGCTGCGCTATAGACGCTCTCCCGCTCCGAGGCCTTGAGCTCCTCCGCGGAGCTGACGCCCGCGCGGTAGAACAAGCCGGTCAGCGCGTGCAAGGCGTTTTGAGCGCCGGGCACATAAGCGTTCCCGAGTTGCCGGGCTTGCTCTTCCATTTGCCGGGCCGACTTGGCGTTCAACGTGCCGAGGCCCGTCCGCACCAGGTCGGTCACCAACGACTCCAGCAGGTCCAATGCCTCCAACTGTGTCTGGATCTTCTTCGTCAGCGCCGTCGTGTTGACCTTGCGCGGCTTGTCCGCCTCGACCTTCTTCTTTTCGGTGCGCTGGTGGATTTTCTCCCGCTTCTCCGCGATGTCGGCCGGCACCGCCTTCTCGGTGAACTTCGCGCCTTGCGCGTGGGCGTACAACAGCGCGAGCGAGTGTTTGCACGGGAACTGGTGACTCGGGCACGTGCAGCGGAAGACGGGTTTGGCCGGGTCCGAAAAGTCCGCGGAGGGTCGGTAGTCCTCGGGGCCGCTGCCTCGGCAATCGCCAAACAGCAGCGTGCCGTCAGCCGACCGAAACAAGCCGGCCAGTTTCCGTTTGGCCACTACCCCGCGCGCGTTCTTGATCGCGGCCGCGTTCGGCGCCAGCGAATCCACGTAGGCCTCATCGATCTGCATACCTACTGAAACAACTGCGGCGTGAACTCGCGCAGGTAATCGCGCCACTTATCCCAGGTGTGCGCGCCGTCGGTCTCCTGATAGACCACGTTGAACTGGTGTTTCTTGAACATCTCGACCGTCGCCCGGGTGGTCGCGACCAGGAAATCATCCTTGCCCGTGGCAAACCAGAACAATTTGAGGCCTTCTTTCAGCTTGGCGTCATCGAGAATCGCCTTGTGGCGCTCCTCGAAACTCGGTCCCTGCGGTGCGTTGCCGCCAGGCCCTGCGCCAGTGATCCCGAAAATGCCCGAACTATAGACGCCCAGGTAGGCAAACTGGTCCAGGTGCGGGACGCCGATATTCAGCGTGTGCCCGCCCCCCATCGAGAGGCCGGCCATCGCCCGATGCGCGCGGTCCGTATAGACGCGGTAGCGTTTCTCGACTTGCGGCATGATGTCGGTGACAAACTCGCCCTCGAAATCGCCACCTAACGGCGAGCCGAAGCGGAACGGGCCCGTGTGCCCGTGCGGCATCACCACCACCATGGGCTTGGCCTTCTTGTCGGCAATCAAGTTGTCCAGGATGAATCCCGCCCGGCCCACGCTGGTCCACGAATCATCCGAGTCGAACGCCCCGTGCAACAGGTAAAAGATGGGGTACTTGCCCTCCCCCGACTCATACCCTGCCGGCGTATAGACGTGGAGGCGGCGGTGCCGTTTCAGCGTCGAAGACCAGTACGTCACCTCGGAAACCGCGCCGTGCGGCACGTCCCGCGTATCCAGCCAGTCGGCCCCCGGCACCGCCACGAGGCTCCAGGTGTTTTCGTTCGACTCGCTCGTCTTGGGATTGCGCGGGTCCACCACGGTCACACCATCGACGCTGAAGCCGTACCGGTAGGCCCCGGGTTGGAGCGGGCCGACCGTGACTTCCCATACTCCGTTTGTCCCTTTGGTCATCGCCTTGGCCTGCTGAAAGCTGATCCCGGGAATATCGCCGCTGCTGGCCAGGTTCACTGCCTCGGCCTTCGGCGCCCGTATCCGAAAGGTGATCTGGCGGTCCGGGAGCACCTCCGGCGAAATCACCGGGGGCGGCTGCGGGCCGCGCGGCTGCGCTTGGAGGGTGAGGATGCCCGCCAGGGCCGCCAGGAGGCTGACGGCCGCGATACGGGTGAGTTGATGAGGATGGTTCATTTCGGATGACCTTTCGCTGTTATTCTGACCGTTGGGACGCCGGCACAGCCATTCTCCGACTCGACGAGGGCCGCATCGCTGCGCCCAGGCGGTCCAGCAACCCGGCCAGCGTGCGCAGTTCCTGTGCGTCGAACAACGACACCAGTTGCGCGCGCACGTCGGCGCTGCACCGTCGCATCCGCGCCGCCAGGCGCTGCCCGGGCCGCGTCAACCGCACCCGCCGAGCACGACGATCCCGTGGGTGCGGGCTTCGCGTGAGCAACCCCTTCCCCTCGAGCAGCGCCACCATCGCGCCGATCGTCGCCGTATCCGAGTAACAGCGTTTCACCAGTTCCTGCTGCGTGGCCTCCC
>Ga0233425_10003629_pt1 | contig 27608 bp, 22 predicted proteins | sample Watercolumn_Towu_2_FD_181712 | JGI IMG/M metagenome (GOLD analysis project Ga0233425, IMG submission 181712) | Freshwater microbial communities from Lake Towuti, South Sulawesi, Indonesia - Watercolumn_Towuti2014_140_MG | ecosystem: Environmental > Aquatic > Freshwater > Lake | place...
GCCGGTGGTCAAGGATGCCCAGGCGTTGCCGGAGGAGAATATCCCCCTGGGGGACCGGGTCAATATGGCCTTTATGGGGACCCTGGTCACCGGCGGCGAGGGGCTGGCGGTGGTGGTGGCCACCGGCGGCTTTACCCAGATCGGCATCATTCAAAGCCTGGCCGGAGAGGCCGCGGCGCCGGAGACGCCGTTGGAAAGGCAACTGGGCGAGGTTGGGGATCGCCTGGTGCTGATTTGCGCCGGCATCTGCGGCGGCGTCTTCCTCCTGGGTCTTTGGCGGGGGCTCTCCTGGCTGGAAATGCTGCGCAACTCCATCTGCCTGGCCGCGGCCGCGGTGCCCGAGGGCCTGCCGGCCGCAGCCACCACCACCCTGGTCCTGGGGGTCCGGGATATGAAGCATCACCATGTCCTGATCCGGAAGCTGAACGCGGTGGAAACCCTGGGCGCGGTGGAAGTCGTCTGCCTGGACAAGACCGGCACCATTACCCATAACCAGATGTCCGTGGTCCAGGTTTTCACCGGCATGCAGGTCATACAGGTGACGGCCGGCAAGTTCCAGTCACCCGAGGGAGAGGTATTGCCGGCGAGCCGGAAGGAACTGGAGCGCCTGCTCGAAGTTTCTGTCTTATGTAATGAAACGAAAGTATATTGTAAGGAAGGCCAATATTCTCTCCGGGGCACCCCCACGGAAGCCGCGCTGGTGGACCTAGCCATCCATGCCGGCATGGATGTCCGGGCCTTAAGGCAGGGCTATCCCCTGGAAAAATTCAACTACCGCTCCGAGGACCGGCCTTTCATGGGCTCCTTTCATGTGCATCCCTCCAAGGGGAAGTTCCTGGCCATCAAAGGCAGCCCCATGGAGGTCCTGGCCATGTGCGACCGGCATCTGCGGGACGGCCGGAAACTTCGCCTGAAGGAAGAAGACCGCCAGGAAATCGAGGATCAAAACGCCCACATGGCCGGGGAGGCCCAAAGGGTCCTGGGGCTGGCTTACGGGGAGGGCAGTAATTTTCACAACGGCGATCTGCCCGAAAACCTGGTGTGGCTGGGCATGATCGGCATGGCCGACCCGGTGCGGGAAGGGGTTAAGGAGGCCCTGGCCGCGTTCCACCGCGCGGGCATCAAGACCATGATGATCACGGGGGACCAGAGCCCCACCGCCTACGCCATCGGCAAGGAGCTGAACTTGAGCAACGGGGCCTCTCTGGAAATTCTCGACTCCACCCACCTGGCGGATATCGCGCCGGAGACCCTGCAAGCCCTGGCGAACCGGGTGCAGGTCTTCTCCCGGGTCAGCCCGGCCCATAAGCTGCAAATCGTCCAGGTCCTCCAAAAGAGCGGCAAGGTCATCGCCATGACCGGCGACGGCATCAATGACGGTCCGGCGCTCAAGGCCGCGGACGTAGGCATCGCCATGGGCCGCACCGGCACCGACATCGCCCGGGAAGTGGCCGACGTGGTCCTGGAAAAAGACAACCTGGAGACCCTGATCATCGCCATCCGGGACGGCCGCACCATTTACCTCAATATCCGCAAATCGGTGCATTTCTTTCTGGCCACCAACTTCAGCGAACTTCTCCTGACCTTCGGGGCCCTGGCCGTGGGCCTGGGATCGCCGCTCACGGCGATGCAGCTTTTGTGGATCAACCTGATCTCCGACATCTTCCCGGGACTGGCCCTGGCCATGGAGGCGCCGGAGCCGGACATCCTGGAACGCCCGCCCCGGGATCCGCAACAACCGATCTTTACTACCGCAGACTATAAACGCATGAGCTTTGAGGCCGCGGTCCTCTCCGCGGGGGCCATGGGCGCTTACGGTTACGGCATCATGCGCTACGGCATGGGCGCGGCCGCCGGCACCCTGGCCTTCCACAGCCTCACCACCGGCCAATTGCTGCACGCTCTCAGTTGCCGGTCCGACCGGCACGGGATGTTCAGCCGGGAAAAGCTGCCTCCCAATAAATATTTGCAGTGGGCCCTGGGAGGATCATTGGTGTTGCAGGCGGGGGCCATGTTCATTCCCGGATTCAGAACCGTTCTCGGCCTCACCCCGGTGGGCCTGTTGGACGGCCTGGTCATCGGCGGCACCGCGCTGTTGCCCTTGATAGTGAACGAGGCCACCAAGAGACCGGCGAAGGATGATGCGCGGGAAGAGCCGGAGAATGGAGAATTCGCAAAGCCTGTCCCTTGGAACTGATAAAGATCAAGGTTCGAGGTTTTTTATCTCACGCAAAGTCGCGAAGTCGCCAATAATTATTTCTACCAACTTCTTGAGCCTTCGCGTCTTGGCGTCTTCGCGTTAGGTATAAATCAGGGAGAGCCCATGAAAAAAGACTTCATGTTCACCTCCGAGTCCGTCACCGACGGGCATCCGGATAAAATCTGCGATCAAATCAGCGACGCCATTATCGACCATTTCCTGGCCCAGGATCCTTACGCCCGGGTGCGGGCCGAATGTGCGGTGTCCACTTCCATTCTCTTCATTGCCGCGCGTTTCGCCTCGGAGGTCAAAGCGGATATTCCCACATTGGCCCGGAAAGTTATCAGCGGCCTCGGCTACCGGCGCCCGGATTTCGATCCCCAGACCTGCAGCGTCCTCACCAGCTTCCAGGAATATCCCCCGGCCGCGGACCTCTACTTCAACGAAGGAAAACTGACCGACGAGGAGATTGAAAGAATCCCGGTGCGGCAACAGGCCACCATGTTCGGCTTTGCCTGCCGCCAGACTGCAGTTTTCATGCCCCTTCCCATCTATCTGGCCCATAAACTGACACGCCGCATTATCCAGGTCCAGAAGGAAAAAACGGTTCCTTACCTCTCCCCGGACGCCAAGGTGCAGGTGGGGGTGGAATACCGGGACCGGCAGCCCCACCGGATTCACAGCCTCACCATGGTGCTGAGCAGATCCAAGACCGTCCACTACCAGGTGAGTCAACAGAAATTGCAGGAGGACGTGCTGGAAGCGGTCATCCGGCCTGCGTTCTCCGAAGAAGCCACCAGGCCGGATGACAAGACCCTGATCTCCATCAACCCCATTGAAAATCTCATGGTGGGCGGTCCCGCGGTGCATTCCGGCCTCACCGGCCGCAAAAACGACGTGGACACTTACGGAGACTATGCCCGGCAGACCGCCAATGCCTTGAGCGGCAAGGACCCCCTGCGCATCGACCGCATCGGCGTCTATGCCGCCCGCTACGCCGCCAAAAATGTGGTGGCAGCAAACCTGGCCGGGGAATGCGAAGTGCAGCTCAGCTATTCCCTGGGGTTTTCCCGGCCGGTGAGTGTGCAGGTGGAAACCTTCGGCACCGGCAAGCTTCCGGATGACGACCTGGCCGCCCTGGTGGAAAAACACTTCGATTTCCGCCTGGCCGGCATCCTGAAACAGTTCAATCTGCGCCACCTCCCGGCCCTCAATAAGGGAAAGTTTTACCAGCGGCTGGCGGCCTACGGCCATGTGGGCCGGCAGGATTTAAACCTCCCCTGGGAAGCCCTGGACAAAGTGGGGGTTTTACAGGATCACTGACACCGGGAGATTTGCCGAAAGAAGGGTCGATTCCATGTCCGCAGAGCCGGAAACGCCTGCCCGCCAAAGCCGCCTCACCGATGATTTCTTCTATTTTTTTCTGCGGTTGCGCAAGGACCGCATCCGCAAGGTGGTGGCCGACGTCAATGCCCGTTTTCCTGAGGAATCCGTGGAACAGCGGGCCCGCCGGCTCATTGAGGGGCAAACCCAGCTTTCCCTGTTGGGCGGGCTGATTCTGGACCTGCCCACGGCCATCCCCTTAATCGGCCCGGCCCTAAAAGTTCTGGGGTTTGTCGGGGGCACTTCCGCGCTGGTGCGCATGCACCTGTATCTCATCCTGGAAATCGCTCTCCTTTACGGCCGTGATATCGACGATCAGGCCCGGGTCCCGGAGATGGTGGCAGTGGTGGCCGGCACCGGTCTGGCCGTGAGCGCGCCTTTCATAGCCGACGTCCTGGGCTTTCACCCCCTGGTGAATATGGCCACGGGTGGCATGGCTGCGGTGGCCATGTCCCGACTCATCGGCGAGAGCGCCATCCGCTATTACGGCCGGCCGCAGCCCAGCCTTGAAAACGCCCCGGTCGCGGCGACTTTCTGATTTTGCCTGGAAAAGCTTTACCTGGTGGTTAGCGGCCAAAATCTTTTTCCCGCCGGGGCGAACCTGGTGTTCGCCCTTACGTCAGCAGATTTTGATGAGGAAAGCCGATATGGAAAAACCCCGGGTCTTGATTCTCTGCACCAAAAACAGCGCCCGCAGCCAAATGGCGGAAGCCTTCCTGAAAAGGTATGCCGGAGACCGGTTCGAGGTGTACAGCGCCGGGTTCGACCCCACCGAGATCCACCCCTTGACCCGGCAAGTGATGGCGGAAGCGGGCCTGGACCTCAGTGGCCAAAATGCCAAGAGCGTCAAGGAATATCTGGGGAAAGTGGTGTTTACCTACTTGATTACGGTCTGCGAAAAAGCCGAGAAAGACTGCCCCATAGCCTTCCCCGGAGTCCTGTTCCGGATGTATTGGCCCTTCGAGGACCCGGTAGGCGGCGCCGGCTCCGAGGCCCGGAAATTACAAAAATTCAGGGAGATTCGGGACAAGATCGATCAGCGCATCCGGTTGTGGCTGAGAGAAATGGAATAGATGATCACCTGATGGCGAACTGGGATCAGCAGAAAGTGGATTTAGAAAAGATTTTACTTAAAAATATGTTAAACTATGCGCTATTCCGGCAGATAAATCGCTCAACCATACGGGTTTGACTGGTTTCGGCCGGCTGCCGGGCGGACCGGAAATCCACCGGGTGCAAGCCTGTGCCGGTTCGAGTCCGGCATCCGGCGCCGGTATTCGTTAGACCCCGGCAACCGAAGAATCCCGGGCGAGCCCGATTTAAAGACTAATTGCCCTTACGATTGGGAAGGTAATCTTCTTGGCAACCTTAACCTGCCCCAAATGCGGGTCACACAAGCTGCGGCGAAGCCGGACCCGGGGCCTGAAGGAGAAGTTTCTTAAAATCTTCGGCTTACGGGCGTTCCGCTGCCAGATGGAAACCTGCCACTGGCGGGGATTGCTCAACCCCAATCCCCTCGGTGAAAAACTGCGAGGGTTTATTAAGGATAACTTTAAATTCCTGTTAATAATGGCCGGGGTCGCCCTGGTCATCTTATTATTCTTTCTATTAACCGCCTGGCTGATTTCCTCCTGTTGAACACTCCATCCTTTAATCTCCCCAAAACCTCTCCCCCCGGCGTTAGCCGCGTTCCGAAGATTGTCAAAATCAAGGAAAAAGCTTAGAATATTGGGGTGTGCCACGGATGCTCCTTTTTAAAAAATCAGCGGCTGCGGAAAAATGAAACGTAAAATTGCTGCCATTTTTGTCCTGATCATTTTCTGCTTTGTCCCGGCCCAGGCCCGGGAAATCAGCTTGAGGATTCTCTATGTCAATGATTTCCATGGCTTTGCCGAACCCTATAAGGACCCGGGTTCAAAGGAAGATTTGGGAGGAGTGGCCACCCTGGCGGGGGAAGTAAACCGGCTGCGCCGGGAAAAGCCCACGCTGCTCCTGGCCGCGGGGGACATGATCCAGGGCCATAGCTGGGCCAATCTCTTCCGGGGGAAATCGAGTATCGACCTGATGAACCGGATGCGCTTCGACGCCATGGTGGTGGGCAACCATGAGTTCGATTTCGGACCGGACGTCCTGAAAAAAAGAATCGGCGAAGCCCGGTTCCCGGTGTTGGGGGCCAACGTCGAGGGCTTTAAAGACGGGTTGAAGCCCTTTGTCATCAAGGAATTTCCGGGCTTCAAGGTGGCTGTCGTCGGGGTGGTCACCCCGGACACGCCCCAGGCCACCCATCCGAAAAACGTCCAGGGTCTGAAATTTCTCCCGCCTGCGGCAACATTGGGAAAATATTTGCCGGAGCTGAAAAAGCAGGCCGACCTGGTCATCGTCCTCTCCCATATCGGCTACAAGGCGGATCGAGAGTTGGCCGCGCAAGTGCCGGGGATCCCGGTGATCGTGGGGGGGCATTCCCATACCAAGTTGCTGGAGCCCGCGGTGGTCAATCAGACCATCATCGTCCAGGCCTGGGAGCACGCCAAGGCCTTGGGGGTGCTGGACCTGACGCTGGAGAACGGTAAAATTAAGCGCTTTAACGGGCGTCTAGAAATAATCAAGCCGGACCGGACGCGGGAAGACAAGGCCGCGGACCGGCTGGTGAAAAAATACGGGGTTAGGGTAAACGCGGTCTTGGGAGAGAAGATCGGTGAAGCCGCTTATGATCTGGACGGCGAACAAGTGCGGCTTAAGGAAACCAACCTGGGGGATTTCCTGGCCGATATCCTCCGCCAGGCCGCGGGCGCGGACGCGGCCATCATCAACGGCGGGGGCATCCGCACCGGCATCCCCCAGGGGACCATTACCGTCAAAGATATTTACTCGGTCCTCCCCTTCGATAATTACCTGGTGGCCATCAGGCTCACCGGCAAGCAGATCCGGGAGGCGCTGGAGCACGGGGTCTCCGGGGTGGAGGAAGGCGCCGGCAGGTTCCCCCAGGTCTCAGGTATCTCCTTTACCTACAAACCCAAGGCCCCGGCGGGCTCCAGGGTGAAAGAGGTCCTGATCAATGGTAAACCCCTGGAACCGGAGAAGGAATACGTGGTGGCCACCAATGACTTCATGGCCGCCGGCGGGGACGGCTACCGGGCCTTCGGCGAGGCGCTGAAGTCTTCCAAGGATTTTTCCAGCATCGGCGGCGCGCTTACCGGGGAAAAGCTGGTATACAACGACGCGGGCCGCTGGCTCCGGGAAATAGTGATCGATTTTATCCGCAAAGAGAAAAAAGTGGCCCCCAGGGCGGACGGCCGCATTAGAGAGAGTGAGCAGTGAGCAGTGAGCAGTGGTCAGGAAGGAAAAAGGAAAAAGCGAATAGCGAATAGCGAAAAAGCTGAAAGCTGAAAGATAGTTACAACTGAAGCCTGAAGACCAAGAAATGTACTAAATGCAGGTATATGTAAACAACCACCCCCTGGAGCTCCTGCCGGGCATGACCGTCCAGCATGCCTTGATCAAAGCCGGGATGCTAAAAGAGGTGGAAAGCGGCCGGAAGGTTTATGACGAGTGGGGAAACGAGCTGGGGCTGGCGGGCGCCCTCGTTGAAGGGATAAAGATTTGGGTGAGATGAAAGGAGCGCTGATTCATGGCCGAGATCGAACTGCCGGAAGCTGAAGAGTTGGAGGAGCACCAGACCAACCCCTTCACCAAGAAGGTGGCCCTGACCACCGCCATTTTCGCGGTCATCCTGGCCATTACCTCCCTGGGGGGGAGCAACGCCATGAAGGAGATGATCCTGGCGCAGCAGCAGGCCTCGGACCAATGGGCCTTTTACCAGGCCAAGGTGATCCGGGAGCATCTCTACCGGCAGCAGAAGGAGCGCCTGGAGCTGGATCTCCTGGAGAAGGAGTCTCTCAAGCCGGAGGCCAGGGCCAAATATGAAGCCGTGCTCCAGAAAACCGTCAAAGAAGCGGAACGCTACGGCCATGAAAAGAAGGACATCAGGAAGGAGGCGGAAAAGCTGGAGCACGAAAGGGATGTCAATCGCAATAAAGACCCGTATTTTGACTACGCCGAAGTCCTGCTGCAGATCGCCATCGTCATGGCCTCCATCGCCATCCTGGCCCACTCCCGGCGGATGTACGTTTTCTCCATTATCTCCGCCTCCCTGGGGACCTTACTTTCCCTCAACGGCTTTCTGATGCTGGTCCGCCTGCCCTTTTTTCATTAGTAAGCAGTGAGCAGTAAAGGACAATACCTCTTTCTGGCCATCACTGCTCACTGCTTACTGCTCACAGCTCACTGACATCAGAACCACAGAAAAAACCCGTTCCCCATGTAAACCAGGCCCACCGCGCTTAAGACCAGGCCTGCGACCCACATCATTTTTCTTTTGATCAACGCGGCCACCGCGGACATCATGATGCCGATCTGCAGGAGCATCACCGCCAGGGCAAACGCGGCGTTGTGCTTTTTTAGCTCTTCCTGCTCCTTAATGAGGGTTTCCGCCTCGGTTTTGATCTGCTTCTTCTCCTGGTCGTAGCGGTTGATCTCCTTCTCATAGTCCTTGATCTTGGCGGCCAGGAATTGCTGCACCTGGGGATTGGGGCTGCTCAGCAACCGGGCGTAATTCAGGATGTCCCGATTCAGTTGGAAACTGTGCTCCTTGATGCTCTTGGACTGGTAATAGGCCCAGTGGTTGGCCTCCTTGGTGGTATGAATCTGCACCCGGGTGGAGTAACTGGAGGCCTTAAGCGAAGAGATGGCGGCGCACACCGCCAGAATAGTGGTGGTCAGGGCCACCCACTGCAGCCAGGTTTCCTTGGGGGGCTCGGCCATGGATTTCCTTTCTCTGCTGAAAGAGTTCAAAGTTCCGGGTTCCAGGTTAAAGAAGGGCCTGCCGGAACCTTTCATTATTACCGGTGGGCCATTGGCCCGATTGTCGGCGCATAAATATAACATCCCCAGGCTGGAGAGGCAATGGGGAGCTAGGAACATCCGGGGTTTGCCGCGACTCCGTTAGTGCATTTGGGAAAGATTAATGATAAAATCCTAGAACAAATATCGATCAGATATTGTGAAAAGTTACTGGATATTCTTCTAACTTGGAACCAGGAACTAGGAACTTTTTTAGCAGGAAGTAACTGCATGGCCAAGTCGCAGATACTGGTGGCGGATGGGGACCCGGGTTTTGCCGGGGCGCTGGCCGCGAACCTGGAGTATTTGGGGTACGCGGTAACGGAGGTGGTCTCCTCTCTTGAAGAGGCCTTGGAAAAGGCGGCGGAGACCCGGCCGGATCTGGTCTTGCTGGACCTGGCACTGATCCGGAACGGCAAAAAGGACCAGGCCCTCCGGCAACTCCGGCACCTCTATCCCCAGGGTTTGCTCTACCTGGTGGCGGACGAAGACCGGCGCGCCTTGAAGCAGGCCGGGATCACCCACAGTTTCCATTACCTCAGGAAGGCCTACGACCCCCGGGAGTTGGAAACCATCATCGATATGGCCCTCTACCGGCGGCGCTCTTACGAAGAAACGGAAGCTTCGATCCAGCATCGCACCCAGGAACTGTCCCAATCCAACGCGGCCTTGCAAAATGAGATGGCAGAGCGCCTCTGGTCCGAAAAGAAGCTCAAGGAGAGTGAAGAACGCTACCGCCTCCTGGTGGACCTTTCCCCGGACGCCATTGCCGTATTCAGCCAGGAGCGGTTGGCGTTCATTAATCCCGCGGGCCTGCGGCTCTTCGGCGTCGCTGATCTTCGGGAAATCGCAGAGAAACCGGCGCTGGACCTGGTTCATCCCGAACACCGGGACATGGTGCGGCTGCGCCTCCGGAGACTCGCCGCCGACGGCGGGAGAACCAAATTCCGGGAAATCAAGATCCTGCGCCTGGACGGGCAAGTCGTGGACGTGGAAGCCGCCGGAGTTGGCGTCTCCTATCTGGGGCAACCTGCGATCCAGGTGGTCTTGCGGGATATCACCGCGCGCAAGCGCGCCTTGCAGGACCTGGAGCACCAGGCCTCCTTCCCCCGGCTGAACCCCAATCCCGTCCTGGAAGCGGACCTTGCCGGCAACATCATCTACGCCAATGCGGCCTCCCTCAACGCCCTGAAAAAACTGGGCCTGGAAAATCAGCCCAGGGCCTTTCTGCACCCAGACCTGAAGGAGATGATCAGAACCGCGGCGGCAACCGGGGAGATGGTGTTTCAGCGGGAAGTGCACCTGGGCGACGCCGTTTTTGTTGAATCTATTTCTTTTCCCGAGGAATTCGGGACCATCCGCATCTATGCCCGGGACATAACCCTCCAGAAGCGGGCGGAACTGGAGCGCCAGGAATCTCTGGAAAAGCTGCAGGCCGGCGAGGAGGAACTCCAGGCCTCGGTGGAGGAGCTCCAGGTGCAGGCCGAGGAACTCCAGACCCAGTCCGAAGAACTCCAGACCGCCTATCAAAACCTGAATGAAGCTTATACCGCGGTGGATTTGAGCAATCAGCGCCTCGAACTGCTGGCGGAGACGGCCCGCCGCCTGCTGGCCAGCGACTCCCCCCAGGAAGTGGGGGAATCCCTGTGCCGGCAAGCCATGGCCGTGTTCGACTGCGATGCGTTTTTCAATTTTCTCCTGGATGATAAAGCCCGGCGCCTCCGCCTCAACGCCTACACCGGCATCCCGGAAGAGGAGGCCCGGCGCCTCGAGTGGCTCGAATTAGGGGTGGCGGTGTGCGGCTGCGCGGCCCGGGACGGCTGCCGCATCGTGGCCGAGGACATTCTGAACACCGCGGACCCCAGCACGGAACTGGTCAAGTCTTACGGCATCCAGGCCTATGCCTGCCACCCGTTGATGGTCGAAGGCCGGGTGCTGGGCACCTTGTCCTTCGGCACCCGCACGCGGCCCCGGTATACCCCGGAGGAACTGGCGTTGATGAGCGCGGTGGCCGACCTGGTGGCCATCGCCATGAACCGCAAATTGGTCGAAGAGGCCCTCAGGGAGAGCCGGGAGGATTTGAACCGGGCCCAGGCCGTGGCCCATACAGGAAGCTGGCGGTTGAACGTCCAGAAAAATGAATTGACCTGGTCCGACGAAAATCACCGGATCTTTGGGATTCTCCAGGGGACCCCCATGTCCTATGAGACGTTTCTCGCCACCGTCCACCCGGAGGACCGGGAGTACGTGGACCGGAAGTGGAATGCCGCCCTCCAGGGGGAGCCTTACGACATCGAGCACCGCATCGTGGTGGACGGCGCGGTGACGTGGGTCCGGGAGCGGGCGGAACTGGAGTTCAACCCCCAGGGCCAATTGCTCGGGGGGTTTGGGACGACCCAGGATATTACTCCGCTCAAGCGGGCCGAGCAGGACCTTAAGGAGAGCGAATCCCGCCACCGCAGTCTCTTCCAAGATAACCATGCAGTCATGCTCCTCATTGATCCGGAAAGCGGCGAGATTGTGGACGCCAACCCCGCGGCCTGTTCTTTCTATGAATACACCCGGAAAGAATTGACCGGGATGAAGATCACCGACCTGAATATTGCTCCCCCGGAGCAGGTCCGGGGGAATATGGCAAAGGTCAAGGCCGGAGAAGAGAGCCACTTTTTCTTTCAACACCGGCTGGCCCACGGCGAGGTCCGGGAAGTGGAGGTTTACAGCAGCCCCCTTAAGGTCCGGGGCCGGACGCTGTTGTATTCCATAATCCACGACAACACCGCCCGGAAGGAGGCCGAGGAAACCCTCCGAACTTCCAAGGATTTCCTGGAAATCGCCAACCGCCATATGCAAATGGGGCCGCTGCTCCAGGAGTTCGCGCTTGCGGTACAAGAGCACTCCGGCTGCCAGTCGGTGGCCATCCGCATCCTGGATGAAGAGGGAAACATCCCTTACCATGCCAATACCGGCTTCAGTAAAGAGTTCCTTGAGTCGGAGAGCAATTTGTGCATCAAGACCGACCGGTGCTTATGCATCAATGTAGTCAAAGGAGCAACGGACCCCGGTTTACCCTGCTACACCGAAGGATCGTCCTGCTACATCAATAATTTTTCCCAGGTCTTGGCCGCTACCCCACCGGGGATGATGGGGGAAACCCGCAACGTCTGCCACCATTTCGGCTATGAGTCCGTAGCCTTGATTCCCATAGTTTTCAGGGAGCAGATTCTGGGTCTCATCCACCTGGCCGATTGCCGGGAAAACATGGTGCCCTTGAGCATGGTGGAGAGCCTGGAAAGAATCGGTCTGCAACTGGGCACGGCCATCAACCGGGTAGGGGCTCAAGAAGCCCTGGGCCAGGCCCTGGCCGATTCCCAACAGCGGCAGAAGGAAGTGGAAGCTCTGCTCAAGGCCACCCGGGCGGTGTTGAAATCCGGCGATTTCCAGGATATTGCCCGCTCCATTTTCGATTCCTGCAAGGAGTTGGTCGGAGCTACCTCCGGGTATGTCGCCCTTCTCAGCGAGGATGGCCAGGAGAATAAAGTTCTCTTTTTGGATCCGGGTAATCTGGACTGCAAGGTGGACCCCACGCTGCCCATGCCCGTCAGGGGCCTCCGGGAGGAGGCCTACCGCGCTGGCAAGACGGTATATGACAACGACTTCGCCCGCAGCGACCACGCCCAATTCCTTCCCCGGAACCACGTGGACCTGAAAAACGTCCTTTTCGCCCCCCTGGTGGTGAAAGGCAAAGCCGTGGGCCTCCTGGGGCTGGGCAATAAGGCCGGGGGCTTCACCGAGAACGACGCCCGCCTGGCCGCGGGCTTCGGCGAACTGGCGGCCCTGGCCCTGGCCAACAAGCGCGCGGAAGAGGAACGGGAAAGGCTGATCCGGGAGTTGGATACGGAGCGGGGCCGGCTCCAGGCCATCATCGAGAGCGCGCCGGAGGCCATCGTGGTGGCCGATCAAGACGGCAAGATCCTGATGACCAATCCCGCGGCCGAGCGGCTCTATTCCCACCCGGATGGCTGCATTAAGGATGCCCCCAGTTGCGCCTTGTTTCAATTCTGTCATCCGGACGGCACGGCCTGCATACCCGGCGATCAGCCCCTGCTCCGCTCGGCCGCGGAAGGGGAAATTCACCGGGATGTGGAAATGGTCCTGGCCTGGCCGGACGGCACGCGGCGGGACCTGCTGGTGAACACCGCGCCCATTAAAGACCGGGAAGGGCGTAGCAGCGGCGCGGTGGGCCTGTTCCAGGACATCACCCAAAGGAAGCGGACGGAGGATAAAATCCGGAAATTGAACGCCGACCTCAGCGACCGCGTCCGGGAGGTGAGCCTGCGCACCCTGCAACTGGAGGCCGCCAACAAGGAGCTGGAAGCCTTCTCCTATTCCGTGTCCCACGATCTGCGCACGCCGCTCAGGGCCATCGAGGGCTTTGCCCGGATGCTGGTGGAGGATTACGCACCGAAACTGGACGGGGAGGGCCTGCGGCTCCTGGACGTGATCCGCAGCAATACCCGGATCATGGGGCACCTGATCGACGATCTCCTGGCGCTGTCCCGCCTGGGGCGCCAGGAAATCCGGGCCCAGGAAATCGACCTGGAGCCCATGGTAGCCGCGGTCTTCAAAGAACTGCAGGCCCAGGAGCCGGCGCGGCGGCTAAAGCTGAAGATGAAACCTCTGCCCCCGGCCTTCGGAGACCGCAATCTGCTCAACCAGGTCCTGGCCAATCTCCTGGGCAACGCCGTCAAATTCACCCAACCCCGGAAAATGGGAATAATTGAGGTGGGCGGCTGGACAGAAGGAAAAGAAAACATATATTTTATCAAGGATAATGGCGTGGGTTTCGACATGCGCTACGTGGACAAAATCTTCGGAGTTTTTCAACGCCTGCACCGCCGGGAGGAATTCGAAGGCACCGGCGTGGGTTTGGCTATTGTCCAGCGGATTATCCACCGCCATGGGGGCCGGGTGTGGGCCAGCGGCAAGGTGGGAGAAGGCGCGGAGTTCTATTTCGCCCTGCCGGTAAAAGGAGAGTGAGTTGAATATTGGTAACGCCATGGAAATACTCCTCATCGAAGACAATCCCCACGATGCGGAGCTCGCCCTCAGGGCCTTGAGGAAACAAGGGTTGGCCAACCAGGTGCAGTTGCTGCAGGACGGCGCGGAGGCCCTGGATTTCATCTTCGGCAGCGATGCTTCCGGGGGGCCCAAGATCAATCACCGGCCCAAGGTAATCCTCCTGGACCTGAAGCTCCCCAAGGTGGACGGCCTGGAAATCCTGCGCCGCCTGAAAGCCGATGACCATACCAGGTCCATCCCGGTGGTGGTCATGACTTCTTCCCAGGAAGAACAGGATATTGTGGAGAGCTACCGTTTGGGGGTGAACAGTTATATCGTCAAACCCGTGGATTTCGACAAGTTCGCCCAGTCGGTGGCCGACCTGGGCCTTTATTGGCTATTGTTGAATAAGGTGCCGAGTTGAAGGCAACCTTGTAAGGTAGACCTCACGCAAAGACGCAAAGGCGCGAAGTAAGACGCAAAGAAGTTGCACCCTAAAGCCAGAGGCAATGGCGCTAGCAGTAAAGGAGATCGTGGGAAAGACCTTAGATATCCTGATGCTGGAAGACGTGGACAGCGATGCTGAGCTGGTGAAGTTCGAACTCCGCAAGGCCGGGGTGGACTTCTCCATCAGGAGAGTGGATAACCGGGAAGAATTCCTGCAAGAGCTTAAAACCCGTCTTCCGGATGTGATTTTGGGGGACTTCAACCTCCCCACTTTTAGCGGCCTCGCCGCCCTGAAGCTGAGCCGGAAGATTTGCCCGGATGTTCCTTTTATCTTTGTTTCCGGCGCCATTGGCGAAGAAGTGGCCGTGGATACCTTGAAGGAAGGAGCCACGGACTATGTCTTGAAACAGCGCCTGGCCCGGTTGGGCGCGGCGGTGGAGCGGGCCCTGGAGGACGCCGGGAAACGGCGGCAACTGCGCCAGGCCGAGGAAAGGCTCAAAGAGAGCGAAGAGCGTTTCCGCACCCTTTTTGAAACCGCGGGCAGCTTTATCAGCGTGGCCTCCCTCCAAGGCCGGATCTTGGAATTTAACCCGGAAGCCGAACGGCTCTCCGGCTGGCAGCGCCAGGAAGTGCTGGGACGTAATTTTTTGGAATTTGTGCGGGAGGACTATAGGGAGGCAGTTAAGGCCGACTTTCAAAAAGTCCTGGGCGGGCAGGCGACCCGGGCTTTTGAATTGCCCATGAAGCAGCGCGACGGGGGCGAGCGCCAGTTTTTGTGGAACGTCAACCGGTTGCTGGGAAAAGAAGGTCAGGTCCTGGGCGTTATCGCCGTGGGTCAGGACATCACCGAAATGAAGCGCGCGGAAGAAGATTTGCGGGAATCGGCATTGCAATTGCGCATCCTCACCTCCCAAATTCTCAACGCCCAGGAGGACGAACGCAAGCGCATCTCCCGGGAACTCCATGATGAGTTGGGACAAAGCCTCACGGTTTTGAAGCTCGGTCTGCGGGGGGTGAACCGGTACTTGTCGGAGCCGCCGGAAATCAAGGAGGAACTGGATAATATCGCCCTCTATCTCGATGAAACCATCGAGAAGGTGCGGCGCCTCTCCCGAGCCCTGTCTCCCGCCATCCTGGAGGACCTGGGCCTGGTGCCGGCCTTGAAATATTTAATGGATGAATTCAGTCCGCACTATACCATCAAGCACGATTTTGCCATCGAAGATTTGGACCATCTCTTTCCCAAGGAGGCCCAAATCATCATTTTCAGAATCTTCCAGGAATCCTTGACCAATATCGCCAAACACGCCCAGGCCAACGAAGTGCATCTGGCCATCCGCCAGGCTGACGGGCGGGTCCTCTTTGAAGTAAAAGACGACGGCCAGGGCTTTGAAGTGGACATGATCCTGAATCGCTCCGCCTTGAACAAAGGCCTGGGGCTGGCGGCCTTGTATGAGCGGGCCAAGATGCTGGGCGGGTCTCTCCAGATCCAGAGCCGGAAAGGCGGGGGAACGCGGATCACCTGCTCCGTCCCGGTGGAAAAATAGGGACACTTCCTATTTTTCAAAGGATACCTAATCATAGTGCAGAAACCTTAAGAACAAAAGGAAGTGTCCCTATTTTCCCTTGAGGAGCATGCCGTGTCCCAACGTTTTCGCATTATCCTGGCTGACGACCACCAGATGTTCCGCCGGGGGGTCAAGAGGATCGTTCAGGAAAACGAGGAATTGGAGGTGGGGGGGGAGGCGAGTGACGGCCTGCAATTATTGGAGTTGATCAAGCAAGCGCCCCCGGACATGGTGATCGTAGACGTCTCCATGCCCAACCTCCGGGGATTGGAGGCCACCCGGGAAATCAAGATGAACTATCCCGAGGTCAAGGTCATCATCCTCACCATGCATAAAGACAAGGAATATCTGTATCATGCCCTCTCGGCCGGCGCGGAGGGCTATCTCCTGAAGGAAGACGCGGACGTGGAACTGATCGCCGCCATCAAGACCATCCGCCAGGGGGGGGCCTATATCTCTCCCTTGCTGGCGCCGCAATTGACGGACATCTTCCTGGAGCGCCAGCGGGCCCGGGAAGGAGAAGGAAGGTTTCCCACCGAAGTCTTGACCACCCGGGAGAGGGAGATCATCAAGCTCATTGCCGAAGGCAAGTCCAGCAAAGATATTGCCGGCCTCCTCTATATCAGCTTCCGGACGGTGCACCACCACCGGGCCAATATCATGCGCAAATTAAACTTCAAAAAAACCGCCGACCTGGTTAAGTACGCCATCCAAAAGGGTTATACCTCCGCCGAAGGCTATTGATCCCCGGAATCACCCCGTCCCTATATTTCCCAGTATATAGGTAGTTTTACCCATGGATAATTAGGTATTACTACCGATTTACATCCCCCAGGCGAAATACTAAAAGATCAATAAAGGCTTGATAGGTCTGCTTGTCCGGCGGTTGGGGCCAACACCCCTCACACCGCCGCCGGCCGGATAAGGAGCGGGACGATGGGTTGGCGCCATAAACGCGCGGTAACCGGAGTTAAGGATCACCGCATCGCCGGGCTTCTACCCCAGAGGAACAATGCCGCCACGAAGGACGCGGCGCTCTTAGAGGAAGCCCCCCAGGGGGAACCCGCTCTCCCTTCTCTGCCCCGGAGCAGATTGGCCTGCCGGCAGATGGGATCGTTTCGGGGCAGAAGAATTTTTGAAACCGGCCTGAGTCTACTGCCGTTGCATTAATTTCAACCTCCTGGGAACAACATGTTCTTAAATTGGATGATGATGCTCGATCTATCTGCGCCGTTACGGGAGCAAGGGGAACTAGCAATGGAAAGGCCGTATTCAGTGCTGCTGGCTGACGGTCACCCCGGGGTCCGCCAGGGGATAAAACGAATTCTGGAAGGCATGAGCGGCCTCCAAGTCGTGGGGGAGGCCGTCAACGGGGCGCAGCTTTTGGATATCCTTAATCGCAATGTTCCCGATATGGTGATTGTCGATATCTCCATGCCGGGTCTCCGGGATCTGGAAGCCATTAGAAAAATCAAGGAAAACGGGGCGACCAAAGTCCTGTTTCTGTCCATGTACGAACATCAGGAATATCTGGATTATGCCCTGAACTCCGGAGCTGAGGGCTTTGTTATCAAACAGAACGTGGATCTGGAATTATCTTCGGCCATAGAGAAGATCCGTTGCGGAAAAACTTTCATTTCGCCCTTCTGCCCGGGACGATAATCATACCGGAAAATCCCTGATAGTGTCTCAGTATCGACATCCGGGCAGCAACCTTTCCCCCCTCGTCTCCGGTGAGGACGGGCCAATTGGTATTTTTCAGATTTTCAGCCGAGCAACCCTTGTTCACAAAGCGGAACAATTAGTTTTCATCTAGGTACTTTTGCCTACTATCAAATAGGTATTTTGGCGGATTGATTTTTTTCTTGAAAAAGGTTTGTATCGACCGTGCAGCAGTCTTCTAACCGGAGTCGATACTCACCTATAGCGCTGAAGAGGAGACGTGACCATGGCTGCCTTCGAAATTCTCCTGATGTCTGACGGCTCTTCCCTTTTCCGAACCCTCGCCTGGGCCCTGGAGTCCAAAAGCTACGGAGTGGCGGAGGTATCTTCTCCCGTTGCCGCAATCGAGTCTCTCACCCTCAAGGATTATGACCTGCTGATTGCCAAACTGCCCCTGGATTCCCACAGCGGCATGGACGTGGTGAAATGGGCCAGGAAACTGAATCCCGAAACCCGGATCATCGCGGTGGGTGAAGACCATCAGGTGGCCTTTCCCCTGGACGCCTACCGCTTGAAACTCGATGATTATATTCTCATGCCTTGCAGCCCCGCGGAACTCTGGCGGCGGGTGGCCGCCTGCCTGGGGGGCGTGCAGACCAAAACCGCCCAGGAAGACTCCCAAGTGCGCCTGGCCGCAATCAACGAACGGGTGTTGAGCAAGCTGGCCGTCATGCTCCATGATGTCCGCAGTTCCATGGTCTCCATCTCCGCGGCCCTGAAGCTGGTAATGGGGGACACCGAGGGGCAGTTGCAGGAAGGCGCGGCCCAAAGGATCCAGGAGGTCCATTCCCGGGTAAAGAAGGCGGTGGTGCTCAGCGAAGAATACATGGCCCAACTCCTGGCCGGTAATGAGGACGTCGCCCTGGGCGCAGAAATGTTGGATTTAAATAATGAAATCGTGGAACCGATCCTCTATGAATTCTCCGAAGAGATCCAAAACCACCGGATCGTCATCGATAACCGTCTCAATGCCCAACCCGCGGCCACCATCCCCGTCAAGGGCAGCAAGCTCTACCTGAAAAGCGTTTTCCGGAACCTCTTGAGCAACGGCATTAAACATGGCGGCGACGGCTGCACCATCGTCATCGATCTGGAAGACCGGGGCGCCAATTGCTGCCTGCATGTCTTCAACAGCGGGCGGGCGGCCCCGGAAGAAGATCAGCCGTTGCTGTTCCCGGGCTCCAGGCGGGCGGAGAAAGGAAGCGGAACCCGGAGCCGGCGTCTGGGGCTGGGGCTGCGCCTCATCAAGGAAATCATCAAGGAACAGGGCGGGGATATCTGGTACGAACCCAAAAATGACGGGTCCAACTTCGTAATCACTCTACCCCATGGTTGATCCGAACACCGGGGTTCTCGAAGGGGGCCGGATCCTGAGGGATTCCGGCCCCCGATTTTTTTTGGGGATCACTGCGTCCGGCTGATTCCGGGAGGGACCCAGAAACCGTCCAGGACCGATTTTTGGGGCCAATAGAGCCGCAGGATGACATTAAAGTCGTCTTTAGGCGCGGGGAGCCAATTCGGCTCCCGGTCCTTGCCGGGGGATTCATTTTGGATATGGATATCCAGGGAGCCGTCGGGGTTGAACTTTAATTTGTCGCGATCGCCGATGGCGTAGCGGTCAATGGGGTTGGGAACGAAGGCCTGCTTCGAGTTGTACATGGTGAGCGACCAGAAGGCGTTGACCGGGGGGATCCGGCCCGGGGCAAAATGGAGCACGTAGCGGTGGGCGCCGTTGAGTTGCCCGCCCCGGGCATCCTTCTGGGCGCTGGGATAGACCGCATCCGCCGGTAAATTGGCGCCCAGGCCGTAAAGAGCCACATAGGCGCGCAACGCATAATCCGTTCCGTAATTGCCCAACTTCATGGGAGGGATCATCCAGCCGTTCTTAACATTCATCAAAAACCGCCGCATCGCATTATTCAAGACTTCGAGAACCTCCCTGGTCAAGGCGCTTTCCTCGATGGCACCCTGGGTGCCCTTGGCGGCCGCGTCGAAGAAGGCCTTGACCCACCACACGGCCTTCTCCAGCCCCTTCATCACCATGGGGTCCACCGCGGACGGGTCAAAGGGCTTGCCGGGAACGATCCCGAGGCCGGCGAGTTTCTTCACCATGGGCGCATCGGCCGGAGCCGGGGGATTGTCTTTCATCAGCAGCGCCAGCCGTCCGAAGAAGGCCGCGGCATCCATTTTCGCCACCTGGGTCACCGGCGGCGTCTTGACGTCCACGGAGGGATCAACGGGTCCGAAACCCGGAGGCGTGTAGGGTTTGCCGAAGGAGGAAAGAGGCGTCAGGGTGTATTGCCGCTGGATGGCGTTCACCGCGGCGTAATCGGCCTTGCCGTTGCATTGCGTCCGGCCGATGACCCAGGCCATGTTGGTGGGTGACTGGATCTTCTTCACTCCCTGGGGCAGGGCCCCCTTCCAGCCCGGCCCGGCGATGGCGAAGTCCCCCGCCTTAGTGCCCGTGGTGCGCTTGCCCGGGGACGCGAAGACGTTGGTCCAGGCATCCAGCATGGGCATCAAGTAATACCGGCCTTTAGTGTCCGGCACATGCAAAACGACGGGCTCTTTAGAAAGGTCAAGGAAGGCGATGGAGTAAAGCGTATCCGCGTTGGGGCTGACGACGATGGTGAAACTCGGGTCCGGATAAGTCCACATGTTGTAGAACTGGTTGACCACTCCGTGGGGGCCGGGGGCATTGGGCTGTGACCCCACTTGCTTGGTGACGTCCATGAGGACCAGGGGATAGCCGAAAAGATAGGCCTCCACGCCGTTTTTGAAGGCTTCCACCTCCGTCACCACTCCCATTTTCCCGGAAGCGGACCCTACCAGGGGAGAGGCGGCAGCCAATAAGAGGATACAGGCGGCAATAATCAATGGGCTTCTCATGCATGATTCCTCCTTGGGCATCAAGGCAACCGTACCATAAATAGGTAACCCGACAAAGAAAGTTTGTATGCAATAATGGCTGGGGCAATTTAATGGCAGTTCTTGCTTTTGGCTGGGTGGCGACAGTACGCCATTGGGCGTTGACCGGTCAGGAAGAGGATTTTCAGGGCAGTTGCCCATGAACCCTTGGCTCACCCAGAAAGTAAGAAAAATTCAAGGATCCGGCTCTCTTAACTTTGAACTTTGAACTTTGAACCTTGAACTTTTCTGTGCAGTGAGATGCCCCATCCCCCCAATTTGGCGATGATTTTCCGGAGCAAATACTCCAGGCGGGCTTGCAGCTCCGCCGAGAGTTCCAGGCCCGGTTCCAGGGTGTGGGGCTGGATGCCGATGAGGCAGACCTCCCGAGGCAGGGTGCCCAGCAGTTGGGCCGCGGCCAGGACGTCCGCCAGACCCAGGTGGTGCAGGGAGGATTTGACCGCGAAGAACGCCGGGATTTCCTCGTTGTTGAGTTCGCCGATGAATCCGGACCCCTCCCCGAAATTCACCGCGTCCACGAAGAGGACCCTTTCTCGGCCCTCGATGAAAGGCAGCAGGTCCAAACCGGCGGTGCCGCCGTCCACGACCTCCAGGTCCGGCGGAACCTCGTACCTGTCTTGCAGGACCCGCACGGCCTGGACGCCCGCGCCTTCGTCCCGGAGCAGGAGGTTACCGAGGCCGATGAGGGTGGCTGGTGGTTTCAAGGAAAGATCTCTCCCCAAGACATAAGATTTTATAGCAATTTATTAATTTATTAATCAAAGTTTAATTTTTTTCCGATAATGTCTAAAGACCAAAAAACTGCCGCAGAATTCCGAAGAAAAATGGATAGCTTGCACAGATCAGGAAGAGACCGGATAAAAATTGTAGGCAATGGTTGCAAGTTTAATTTGCAAACCGCGGTGAAGTAATGCGGTTCCAGCGGCAAGCTGCGAAATGATCCGGAGGTGCTCTATGCCCCAGTGCCCTACTTGCAACGCAGCCGTATGGGTGGGCCAGCAATACTGCACGACCTGTACGAACCCCATCCCCCAAAAGGAAGGGGACGATCATTATTGCTCCCGATGCGGCGCCCGCCTGGCCACCCCGGATGAATTCTGCCGGTGCAGCAAAATACCCTGGCCGGAGATTGCCTGGAGCGTCTCCGCACCTCCAGTCAGGGGCCTGAGGCTTCCTCTCAGGGTCCCGGACATTTGCCTGGGGACCGGTTTGTTAGCCGCCGCCCTGGTCTTGTTCATCCTTTTTCATAAAAACCCCATCCCCCATCAGTTGATAATGGCGCCGCCCCCCCAGGCCATAATAGAGCAAGCCACCGCTCCCTCCCCCACCTCCCCGGCGGCAATGGCCCTGCCTGCTCCCCAGGTTAAGGTCCGGGAAACCGTGGCTACCTCAACCCCGGCGGTCTCTTCGTCCCCGGAAGTGAAGACGCCGGCGCCGACACCGACGACCTCGGCAGCAACCTCCCCGGCGCCCGTGTATTTCGTGAATACCGTCGAATTGTCCGTCCGGGAAGGCCCTCACACGTCTGCGCCCCGGATTGCCACCCTCAACTTCGAAGACGAGGTTGAACTCCTGGAGACCTCCGGCGGCTGGGGCAAAGTGCGGAACGCGGAGCGTAATGTAGTCGGCTGGTCCTACATGCGTTATTTGCAACCGTTGGACGCTGACGGCTCGCAGGCGGTCTCCCAGCATCGGCCTGCGGTCCCCCCGGAGCAGGAACCCGTGTCTGCCCAGGCTCCCAAACATATGTAATAAAAATTCACAATCAAACGACAATTTTTCGTAGGGGCGAACCTTGTGTTCGCCCCGGGCGCTCAGGGCGAACACAAGGTTCGCCCCTACGGTTTGTTTTCCTTTGATTGCGAATTGGTATAATACCGTTTTCCGTTTTTCGTTTTTCGTTAGATGAAAGAAAGCCTCCGTCCTTAAGGGCGGAGGAACTCCGGCGGTCCCGAGACCGCCGGATTTCAGACTTACAGGCCGGGAGAGCCTATAATTTTACCACGTTTTGGGCCTGAGCCCCTTTGGGACCCTGGACCACTTCAAACTCCACCGCCTGCTCTTCCGCCAGGGAGCGGAAGCCTTCGCCTTGAATGGCGCTGTGATGCACAAACACATCCGGGCCGTTTTCCCGAGTAATGAAGCCAAAACCCTTGGAGTCGTTAAACCACTTAACCGTGCCAGTTTCTTTCATTGTGAAACCTCTTTCTTGATACTGTAAAGATATTCCCGCCAAAAAAGCAGGGCGCACAGCAGTCAGGCAATAAAAAAATCGGCCGGGAATTAGCACCCCGTCCGATTCCTGTCCAGGACTAGTGGCCCTGTTTTCAGTCTGACATGCTAAACTTAAACATATTTTATAATAAAATTATTAAATGTCAACTAATTAAAATAATTGTCCGCGGGCTCTTTAAGTTTTTTCCGTTTCCTTATAATAAAATAATTACTTCTTTTTTTATAAAATTGCCAATCATATTTATATGTTATAAAAATATATTTGCCAATATTAAATATTTTATGAAATTGGATTTTTCTACAAAGTAATAGACAGATAATTACAATAAACAAGAAACAAGGAAAAGCCTCCGCCCCGGCAAGGGGCGGAGGCTTTTAACTATAGCGATTGCCATAAGTTTTTTCCGATCCCCCCCTCACCCTGACCCTCTCCCCCCCTTGTGGGAGAGGGGATTAAAGGAAAGAACTTTTGGCAAACGCTATAAAAACTAAAAACCATCTTACAAGGCCTTAACCTTGTTGAGGAACCGGCCCTTCCCGTCCACCAGGTGGATGGCGCAGGCCAGGCAGGGATCGAAGGAGTGAACGGTGCGGATCACCTCCAGGGGTTTCTCCGGGTCCGCCACCGGGTTGCCCACCAGGGAGGCCTCGTACGGCCCCAGCGCGTCGTGCTGGTTCCGGGGCCCGGAGTTCCAGGTGGAAGGCACCACGGCCTGGTAGTTCTTGATTTTGTTGTCTTCGATGACTACCCAATGGGACAAAACCCCCCGGGGCGCTTCGTGAAAGCCGAAGCCCCGGGATTCCCCGGCCTTGATAGGGTATTTGGTGCAGATGGCGAGATCGCCCTTGGTGATGTTCTCCATCAGGGCATTCCATTGGGTGGTGGCTTCGTCGTAGAGCACCGCGCAGCGGATGGCCCGGGCCGCGTGGCGGCCGATGGTGGAGTGCAGCGCCTCCGGCCCCACCTTGGCGCCCGCGATCTTGCTCACCGTGTCCAGGACCAGGGTGGCATATTTCTTGGTGGGCTCGTGACCCGCGGCGAACATGCAGAGGACGTTGGCCAGGGGCCCCACCTGGGCCGGCTTGTCATTGAAAGTCGGGGCCTTGACCCAGGAATACTTGCCGGTGTCCTGAAAACCGGTGTACTTGGGATCGGTGGTTTCGTCCCAGGGATGCTTGGTCCAGTCGCCGTTGTACCAGGAGTGCTTGATGGACTCCTTGACGCCGTCCCGGAAAAATTCATCGGTATAGGAGGTGATGGGTTTGAAGGTCTTGAGGTCGCCGTTGGCGATATAGCCGCCGGGGAGGCTGAAGGCCGTGCCCTTGGTGTCCATGGGCATATCGGGCACCGCCAGGTAGTTGGTGACCCCGGCCCCGTACTTGGTCCAGTCGGCGTACATGGCCCCCACCGCGCAGACGTCCACCAGATAGACGTTCTTGACGAAGTCGCCCACCTCGTCGATGAGGGTCTTGATATAGTAGAGCCGCTCCATGTTGAGGGCCGAGGGGGAATCCAGGTTGATGGCGGTGGAGACCCCTCCCGGCACCAGGTTGGCCACGTGCGGGGTCTTGCTTCCCAGGATGGAGACGATCATGTTGGCCTTGCGCTGGTATTCCAGGGCCTGGAGGTAATGGGCCACGGCCAGCAGGTTGACCTCCGGGGGCAGCTTCATGGCGGGATGCCCCCAGTAGCCGTTGGCGAAGATGCCCAACTGCCCGGAAGCTACGAAGCCCTTGAGCTTATCCCTGACTGCCGTGAGTTCCCGATAGCTGTTCCGGGGCCAGGGAGAGAGGCTGTCGGCCAACTGCGCCGCCTTCTTGGGATCGGCCTTCAGCGCCGAGGTAATGTCCACCCAGTCCAGGGCGGAAAGGATATAAAAATGGACGATATGGTCATGAGTGGCGTGGGCCGCCATCATCAGGTTGCGGATAAACTGGCCGTTTAAGGGCACTTCCATTTTCAGGGCGTTTTCGATTGACCTCGCCGAGGCCAGAGCGTGAACCGTAGTTCAGACCCCGCAGATGCGCTGGGTGAAAGTGGGCGCGTCCCTGGGATCCCGGCCCTTGACGATGAGTTCGATGCCGCGCCACATCTGGCCCGACGACCAGGCGTTGGTGACCTTGCCGCCGTCGATTTCGCAGTCTATGCGCAAATGTCCTTCGATCCGGGTGATGGGGTCGATGGTGATTCTTTTGGCCATGTTTACCTCTCCTTGACGATGGAATTAGGTATGTTGAGTGTGCAGCACCGGGAATTTCTTGACGAAATAGAGATAGGCCATGAGCTCGATGGCCACGATTCCCAAGGTTATTAAAATCTCGGCGGTGGCGGGGAAATAGGTCCAGCCGCCCCCGGGGTTATAGCCGATGAGAAAGGCGTTGAAACGGTACAGAGAACCGGCCAGGAGGACGGAGACGGAGATCATGAAGAGGCAGGGCAGGCTCCGGCGCAGCCCCGGGCTCGCCAACAGCAGAAGCGGCGCCAGGTACAGGAGGTTTTCCAGGATGAACATAAAACTCTGGAAACCGTTGGAGAAGATGGGCGCGCCTTTAAACAGGAGATCGGCAAAACGGATGACCAGGTAGACGACCATCAGCCAGGCCAGGCTGATGGAGAGTTTTGCCAACATGGGGGTCTCGAAGGGCCTTTTAAAGGCCAAAGACGCGAGGATGGATTCCAGGGCCGTCACCGCCAAACCCATGGCTATGGCCGACAACAGGAAGAAGAAAGGCAGCAGTCCCGTTTGCCAGAGGGGCGAGAGCTTGTGGCCGGCGATGATCATCAGCGTGCCCAGGGAGGACTGGTGCATGGTGGGGAGCAAAATGCCCACCGCGGCAATGACCGGCAGCCAGCGTTCCAGGCGGTGCCTGAGGGTCACGGCCCGGTCGTTCCCGGGGAAGCCCTCCAAAATCGAGGGCAGCAGCTCAATCCACAGCACTACCACGTAAGCGCCGATGCACAGCGCCACTTCCACCAGGACGGAGTTGAAGTTGACGGTCCACGGCAGAAAAAGCTTGTAACCGTTCCAGTAGCGCCCGATGTCCAGGAAGATGGCCAACCCCGCCAGGGTGTAGCCGAAGACGCTGGTCAACACCGCGGAGCGCACCATCGGGTGATACTCCCAGCGGTTCAAGGCGTAGACCAGGATGGCGGTGGCGTAGCCCCCGCAGCCCAGGGCCGTGCCCACCAGCACGTCGTAAGTGATCCAGATCCCCCAGGGATAGCCGTCACTGAGGTTGGTGACCGCGCCCAGACCGGCGATATAACGGTAGATCATGAGTATGACGGCTATCAGGGCCACCGCGGCCAGGGCCAGAAACGGCTTGGTGACCACCTTTCCCCCTAGAGATTCCCATTCGGTCAGGGTCCGGGCCTCAATCGCAGCCTGAAGCGACTTGCTGACCTTTTTACCAGCTGAAGATGCATTGAATTCAGACATTGTCGCCTCCCGGATCAGGGCAATTCATGGCCGGTGGTGTTTTTATAGATCAGGTAAAAGAGGCCGCCCAAAACTATGTAGGGCAAGAACATGCCCTTATAAAGGGAGTGATACAAGGTTTCGGAGGCCCCGGCCTGGGATTCGGGCGGCAACTGCGGCAGCCCCAGTTTGGTGAAGGGGACGTTGGCCAGCATGAGCACCTGGGTGCCGCCGCCTTCCTTTTCTCCGTAGATATGATTCAGGTACGGAGTCACCTGGCGGGGGGCCTTATGCGTCGAATCGACTCGCTGCACGGGGTAATCGGCAAACCGGCCCACCGGCAGCGCCAACCGTCTCCTGGCCTCTTTCAGGAGGTCCTGGACGTTGCCGAAAATGGAGGCGCCGGTGGGACAGAATTCGCAGCAGGCCGAATAGCCGCCCTGGGCGAGGCGATGGTCGCAGAGGTAGCACTTGACGATCTGGGGGAAGGCCTGGTCCCATTGGAACTTGGGGATGTTGTAAGGACAGGCGATCTGGCAGTAACGGCAGCCGATGCAGTTGTCTTTATTATACCGGACGACTCCGGTTTTCATGTCTTTGGTGAGAGCCGTCACCGGGCAGGCGGAGATGCAGGCCGGGTCGACGCAATGCATGCAAAATTGCCGGATAAAGGAATAGCCGTTGATCTCCTGGTCCTTGGCCAGGGCTGTGCCGTTGCGGTAAAGCTTGACGATATTGACGGTCTTGGAGGACAGATCCACCGGATCGTCCCAGATTTCGCCGGGGTGGTAATGGTCCGGAGGCAACTGGTTGAATTCCTTGCACGCAGTCATGCAGGCCTTGCAGCCGATGCAGACCGTGGCGTCGAAGAGAATACCCTTGGCCTCGGGCAGGCGGGGCGCCGGGGGGCGGGCCAGGGCCGTCCCCGGAGTGAGATTGGACGCCAACAGCAGGCCCCCGCCGGCTGACACCTTCAGAAAATCTCTGCGGCTGAGTCCCATAAGTTATTCCTTCTTGGTCTCGGGGCCGGAGTCGGATTTTGCTTTGCCCAATTTCAAAGCGGTGGCCGCAGCCGCGCCTGCGGCCAACCCGGCCAGGCCGGCGGCCACCCCCACCGCGGTGGCGGAGACGCCGTGGCCCTCGGGAGCTTCGATGGGGGCATAGGCGGTGGGCGGGGTTAACCGCAATTCTGCTCCCCCTGGCCGGATTCCTTCCTTCGGGAGGCCCGAGGGGGTGAAATACTTCAGGCTGGCCTGTTCGGGTATGGCCTTGGTAAAGCCCACGCCTTTCTCGGAGCAGCCGAAACAGGGCTGGCCGGTGCCCACCGGCCAGCTCCTGGGACCGACATCACCGAAGAGCTGCTCGGGGCAGTTGTTAAAAGTCTCCGGCCCCTTGCATCCCAGTTTATAAAGACACCAACCCCGGCGGTGGCCTTCGTCGCCGTACTCCAGGGCGAAGCGGCCGGCGTCGAAATGGGCCCGGCGCTCGCAGCCCTCGTGGATGAGGCGGCGATAGGCAAACATAGGCCGGCCCTTGTCATCCAATTCCGGCAGTTTCTTGAAGGTCAGGACGTAGAGCACGGTGGACAGGAAATTATAGGGATTTGGGGGGCAGCCGGGGAGATTGATCGTTTTGTATTTGCCGCCCAGGGCCTCAGCGGTGCCCACCGCGCCGGTGGGGTTGGGGGAGCCGGAAGGGACCCCGCCCCAGCAGGAGCAGGAGCCGATGTTGATGATGGCCATGGCCAGG
>Ga0233425_10003630_pt1 | contig 27606 bp, 18 predicted proteins | sample Watercolumn_Towu_2_FD_181712 | JGI IMG/M metagenome (GOLD analysis project Ga0233425, IMG submission 181712) | Freshwater microbial communities from Lake Towuti, South Sulawesi, Indonesia - Watercolumn_Towuti2014_140_MG | ecosystem: Environmental > Aquatic > Freshwater > Lake | place...
TTGCGATGAGTCGATCGGCGATATTCCTGCTGGTGTTTGTGATCTGCTACCCGGCTATCTGCGTATGGGCTGGCCCGCCGGTGTCGCCGACCGAGCCATTGGACCCGGACGAGCAGGCGAAGCAGTTCAAGTTACCGCCGGGCTTTGGGATCCAGTTGGTGGCCAGCGAGCCGCAGATCCAGAAGCCGATGAATATGGCGTTTGACGCTCGCGGCCGGCTATGGGTAACGCACTCCACGGAATACCCGTTTGCGGCCAAGGAGGACGCCGAGCCACGTGACGGTGTTACGGTGCTGGAGGGGATCGGACGGGACGGGCGAGCGGCGAAGGCGACGCGGTTCGCCAATCGACTGAACATACCGATCGGCGTATTGCCGCTCGGCGACGGCCATGAAGCGATCGTCTGGTCAATTCCGTATATCTGGAAACTGACCGACCGAGACCGGGACGGGGTGGCGGACGAGCGGGAGATTTTGTATGGCCCATTTGACTTTGTCGATACGCATGGCAACCAGAACGCTTTCCGGATGGGGCTTGACGGCTGGATCTACGCCTGCCATGGGTTCCGCAATAATTCGCAGATTCGACTGCGCGGCAAGGGCGAAGTCGTCCTGACGCTGAATTCTGGAAACACCTACCGGTTCCGTCCGGACGGATCGGCGATCGAGCAGGTTTCCTGGGGTCAGGTCAATCCGTTTGGTTCCTGCTTTGATCCTTGGGGGAATTTTTACACGGCCGACTGTCATTCCAAGCCGCTGACGATGGTCTTGCGCGGCGGGGTTTACGAGAGTTTCGGCAAGCCGCACGACGGCCTGGGATTTGCGCCGATCGCCACGCGGCACGACCATGGATCGACGGGAATTGCGGGAGTCGCCTACTATTCTGCCGAGCAGTTTCCCGCCGAGTACCGTGACTGCCTGTATGTGGGGAACGTGATCACCAACGTTATTCACCGGGACGTGCCAAAGTGGACCGGATCGACGCCGTGGGTCGAGCAGCCGGACGATTTTGTGAGTTGTGAGGACTGGTGGTTCCACCCGGTCGACTTGCAGATTGGCCCGGACGGCGCGTTGTACATCGCCGATTTTTACAACTGCATCATCGGGCACTACGAGGTCGATTTGCAGCATCCGCGCCGGGATCGCCATCGAGGCAGAATCTGGCGCGTGGTGTGGCAGGAGGGGTCGACGCCGAACGGCATGCTTCCCGATTTGACGGCTGCGGATCGCGACGAACTTGTTCGACGGCTCGACGACGCCAATTTCGCGGTGCGTTGCCAGGCGACGCAGGAACTGTGTCGGCGGTTTGGCCGCGATTCGGTCGAGGCGGTTACGGGGGTCCGTACGCCGCGTCAACGGGCTCACGCGGTCTGGATTCGGCAACGGCATGACGAATTGAAACTTGACGATCCGGCCGGAAGCTCGGCGGACCGTTTGGATCGACTGCACTTTGTCCGCGCCTGGTCGGAGAACGGCCATTGGAATTCGGAACAGCAGCGACATTTTCGCGGGATGCTTGCCGACTCCGATCCGATGGTGCGTCGCGCGGTTGTCGAAGGTCTTGGACGGCATTCGGCTTTGGAGAACGTCGCCGCGTTACTGGCTTGCTGGTCAAGTATCACCGAGGATGACCAGCAGTTGGTGCACGCGATCAAGATTGCCTTGCGCAATCAGCTGCGCGACCTGCCGGACTCGCAGCCGCTGTTACGGCAGAACTGGTCGAGGGAAGACATCGCGCGTCTGGCGGCGATCAGTCTGGCGGTGCCCAGGGAATCGGCGGCCAGCCTGGCATTTGAATTTGCGCGCGATCCGTCGCTCGATGTCGACTTGATTGCCCGCTGCCTGCTGCACACGGTACGCTTTGTCGGCGAATCGAAACTGGAGTCCGTAGCGGCGTTTGCGCGGGACCGATACGCCAACGATTTGCCGCGGCAAGTGGCGCTCTTCCAGTCGCTGTTTGACGGACTCGCGCAGCGCGGGCTGCGTCTGCAGCGGGACTCGCAGGCCGGTCGCTGGGGTGAAGCGCTGGCGGCGCGGTTGCTCGATCCGTCGCAACGAGCGGCGATGGGATGGAGCAACCACCCGTTGGACGTCACGGCGACGAATGCCGTCGCCAGCCCCTGGGGTGTGCGGACGCGCAACACGACCGACGGCGAAAGCATCAGCGTATTCGACAGTATTGTGAATGGCGAACAACTGACCGGAGTGCTGCGGTCCGCGCCGTTTGAGATTCCCTTGCAGCTTACGTTCTGGATGTGCGGCCACAACGGGCAGCCCGGAACCGATCCTTCTCCGCTCAACCATATCCGGCTGCGGTTGGTCGCGGATGACGGCGCGTTGGGAGAAGTAATCGCGCGCGACCTGCCGCCGCGCAACGACGTGGCCCACGCATATCACTGGAAGCTCGACCGTTGGAAAGGCCGGCGAGGCGTGATCGAGATTGTCGACGGCGACACCGGCTCCGCGTACGCCTGGATTGCGGCAGGGCGTTTCGCTCCCTCGATTGTATCCGGCCCCGAAGAAGGACTTGCCAATGCCGCCGCGCCGTTGATTCTGGCGATCCGCACGGCCGAGCAATTGAAACTCTCCGCGCTGCTGCCCTCGATCACCGCGATCGTCGCCGATCGGAACGGCGAATCAACGCTTCGCACCGCGGCGATCTCCGCGGCAATGGCGCTGAATCGCGATTCCTCGGCGCCGCTCTGCCTGGCGATTGTCGCCAGCCTCGACGAGCCACTGCCGCTCCGCGTCGCCGCGGCGCTGCTGCTTGGTCCGCTGGACAGCGACGACGCGCGTGCTGGACTGGCCGCCGCCCTGCCCGGCGCGCCGCCCCGATTGGAACAAGCCCTGGCGCTGGCACTCGCTTCGTCTACCGCCGGCGCGGAATTGTTGCTCGGCGCGATCGAGGGCGGCAAGGCCACCCCACGCCTGTTGCAGGATTCGGCCGTCGTCGATCGGCTGAAGAATGCCCGGATCCCGGACCCCGAACAGCGCATCCTGGCCATTACGTCCCAGCTCCCGCCGGCCGACGACGCCATCCGTCGCCTGGTGGCTCAACGCATTAACGGCTATCCCCGCGCCAAGACGAATGTCGAGTCCGGCGCCGCACTTTTCAAGAAACACTGCGCCGCCTGCCACAAGCTCGGCAACGAAGGCACGAAGATCGGACCGCAGTTGGACGGCATCGGCCAACGGGGTCACGAACGACTCCTGGAAGACCTGCTCGACCCGAGCCGTCACCTCGATGCCGCCTTTCGCGCGACCATCGTCACCACCACCAATGGGCTCGTCGTCAGCGGCCTGAAACTGCGCGAAGAGGGGCAGATCATCGTCCTGGCCGATAATCAAGGCAAGGAAGTCCGCATTCCTGTCGGCGACATCGACGAGGCTCGCCTCAGTTCGCTTTCGCCGATGCCGTCCAACTTCGGCGAGCAAATTCCCGAACCGGAACTGTACAACCTGATCGCGTTCCTGCTGCGCCAACAAACGGCGCCGCCGTGATTCGAAACAAGCGTAGCTCGAAACTTGTTTCGAGCTACCCGATCGTACTTGCTGAACACGCTCCCGAACCGTTGCTGGGGCATCTTGCCCCAGTCTGTAGGGTGGGTCGAGTCTGTAGGGTGGGTCGAGGTACTCCGAGGCCCACCAGTCTGTAGGGTGGGTCGAGGTACTCCGAGGCCCACCAGAACTCCCAGGTACTTCCTGGGAGCGGGGACGTGGGTGAGGGGATGGGACGCGACGTAACGCAACGCTAGCGGCCATTTCGCGACCTTGCCTTGCTGTTGCTGGGGCATCTTGCCCCAGTTATTCGTAGGATGGGTCTCCCGACCCGTCCTGCTCACACGGACGGGTCAGGAGACCCGTCCTACCGACCCCCCAGCCTCGAAAGCCGACAGACTCGAAACACGTTTCGAGTTACTTACAAATACTCCCAGACGGTGCGGTAGGCCTGCGACCGTTCGAAATGAGCCAGCAGCCGCTGGTAGAACTCGTGCGAACCGATCGTGGCGCTGTCGCCGATGACGATCAGCTTGCGCCGAGCGCGGGTCAAGGCGACGTTCATGCGTCGCGTATCGGCGAGGAACCCGATCTCGCAATCGCTGTTGGACCGCACCAGCGACACGACGACGGCTTCTTTTTCTCGACCTTGAAAGCCGTCGACCGTGTCGATCTCAAGATCAGGCCAGGCGTTCGACAGTTGTTCGCGCAGCAGTCGAGCCTGTGCGGCATACGGCGTGATTACGGCAATGTCGGCGGGGGACAAGCCGGACGCGCAAAGCCGCTCGACCTGCCTTGCCACCAGCGCCGCTTCCTGCGGATTGCGACGACTCTCGCCGTCCGGCTCGAGCTCTTCGTCGTAGCTTGCGCCTGCCGAGTCGATAAATTCCAGCGGCCAGTCCGTCAGTTCGTTCGATTCGACTCCGGGGATCATCGACAACAGGTGCCCCTGCACCGACGCGTCGGCCGTCAAACCGCCGTCGTAAAACTCATCGGAGGAGAACCGCATGATCTGCTCGTGCATGCGGTACTGGATGTCGAGCCTTCGATGGCAATCGGCGTGGGACAACGCGATCAACCGTTCCAGCATGCTCAGTCCAAACCCTTCCCGCTCGGCATCCCTCGAGACCACGGTGGGTGGCAGCTGGCAATGGTCGCCCGCCAGAATCACACGCTCGGATCGCTGCAGCGGGATCCAGCAGCCGGGCTCCGTGGACTGGCAGGCTTCGTCGATCACGGCCAGATCAAACGTACGTTGTCCGAGAATTTCGCTGTCGATCGCGGTGGTCGTGCTGCAGACGATGTCTGCCGAGTCGAGCAGATGTTTGACGACCTGGGCTTCCAACCGCCGCGCGTCCTGGATCAGGTCGCGAGCTTCTTCGCGCATCTGCTGGCGAGCGCCGGGTTGAGGCTTGCCGCGCGTCCATTTGCCGGCCTTGTCGCGCAGCGAATGGGCTTCGCGTACCAGCTTGCGGGCCAGCTGGATATCAGGATGGGCCTCGACCAACAGATCCAGAGTATGTTCGCGCAACTCGGGCAGGACGCGCGCCGGATGTCCGATACGCACCGCGCGTTCCCCCACGCGCACCAGCCGCTCCAGCATATTGTCGACCGCCAGATTGCTCGGCGCGCACGCCAGCACCTTCTCGCCGCGCCGCACCGCCTGCCGGATCAATTCGACCACGGTGGTGGTCTTGCCCGTACCGGGCGGACCATGAATGATCGCGTAGTCCTCGGCTGTCAACGCCAGCCGGATCGCTTCCCGCTGGAATGCGTTCAGGTTTGCGTCAAGCCAGCGGATCGGGTCATTGCGGGTGGAGTCGCCGCCCCTCTCGCCGCCGCTCTCGCCGCCGCCGCCCTCGTCGCCCTCGCCGCCGCCGTTGATGGTGGCGCTTTCGACGACCTGTCGCCGTGGAGCGGGCCGGAACCGCAGCGGCACGTTGCCCAACAGCACTTCGCGAAGCTGAGCCAGCCGGTCCGCGGAGGCGGTCCGAGCTCGTTCGAGCGCATTGCGTTGTCGCGTCCGCGCCACTTCGTCATGGGCCAAAGCCACGCGGAACACGGGGCGCTCGCTTTCGGTTTCCGGCCAGCTGTCCAGCGCGATCTGCAGGAATGCCGGTTGACGCTGACAGACGATCCCGCGCCAGCCCGAATGCTTATCGCGGCCCTCTTCCAGCAGCAGCACGGGGGATCCGACGCTCAGTCGAGTCCAGGGCAGATGGCGTCCGTTCTTTTTCGCCAGGGTCAGTAGCGCGCGGCCACCCAGTCCGGCGGTCTCGTCCTGGACAACCAAACCTGTCACTGTCTGGCCTGTGGACTCGTCACCCCGCCGTGCTTCCTGCGCCGCCCGCCGTGCCTCCTCGGCGGACTCCAGTTCCAGCAATCGCGCCATCCGCGCGAAATGATCCTCGCCGCCCCCGATTCCCCCGCCGCGACCGACGACGACGCTCGCCCGCACATGTCCCGTCCCGACCAGCGCGCCGTCCAGCGCTTTGACCAGCCGGGTTTCCCAACCCCCAGGTACCTCGACCGTCGCCGCTCGACCTTTTAGTTCGATCGCGCCGATCTTATCCCTGCCGATCTCGCCCACCTGCTCCAATAACCGTACGACCGTGCCTCGCGTCGTTTGAGGTGGAAGAGCGTCAATTTGGATCAACGGCATCGCTGGGCAGACTCCAGTTTCCACCATAGTATAGTAGTCCCAGCGAGGTGGCAAAGATGCGCATCGACCGAATCGACCTGTTCCATGTGGCGATGCCCTTGATCTATCCCTGGCGCACCGCGTACGGAGAGGACGCCTCGATCCAATCGGTGCTCTGCCGGATGGTCAGCGGATCGCTCGAAGCCTGGGGCGAATCATCGCCGCTCGCCGCGCCCTGCTACAGCCCCGAATGGGCCGGCGGCGTGTTCGCAACCTGCAGGGACTGGCTCTGCCCCGCGCTCCTCGGGCAAGAGATCGAGTCGGGTGCGGCACTGCAGGATCGACTCGCGCTGTTCAAGGGCAATCCGTTCGCCAAAGCGGTTCTCGATACCGCCTGGTGGGCACTGGAGTCCAAACGCACCCATCGACCGCTGCACCAGCTGCTAGGCGCCCAGCGCGATATCGTGCCGGTCGGCGCCGACTTCGGAGTCATGGACCAGATCGACGATCTGCTCGCCGCAGTCGACAAGGCCGTGGAACAGAAATTCCCCCGCGTCAAACTGAAGTTCCGGCCCGGCTGGGACCTTCCCATGCTCCGCGCGGTGCGCGACCGCCATCCGCAATTGACCGTGCATATCGATTGCAACAGCGGCTACCGACTCCGCGACCTCTCGATGTTCCAGGCCATCGACGAGTTGCAGTTGGCAATGATCGAGCAGCCCCTTGCGCACGATGATCTCGTCGACCATGCTCAGTTGCAACAGCAGATTCGCACGCCGGTTTGCCTTGACGAAAGCGTCTCCGATCCACGACACGCCGAACTGGCGATCCGCCTCGGCAGCTGTCGCATCATGAACATCAAACCGGGCCGCGTGGGCGGTTTGACCAACGCGGTGCGCATCCACAACCTCTGCCGCGCTGCGCGGATTCCCTGCTGGGTCGGCGGGATGCTGGAAAGCGCGACCGGAGCCGCCCATTGCGTCGCGCTGGCGATGCTCGACAACTTCTCCTACCCCGGCGACATCTTCCCCAGCTCGCGCTTCTACCACCAGGATCTCGCCGATCCTCCCATCACGCTCACCCGACTCGAGGACGGCACCCCCGCCGCCCAAGCTCCCTTGCAACTCCCCGAACCGATCCCCTCCGAACTGAACAAACGGCTCGTTCAGAAATTCACCGCGGAATGAGCCGTGGCTGGGGCATCTTGGTAACTGGGGCACCTTGGTAGCTGGGGCATCTTGGTGGCTGGGGCATCTTGCCCTAGCCGTCCTGAAGCAACTGGGGCACCTTGCCCCAGACGATGTGGCTGGGGCATCTTGCCCCAGCCGTCCTGAAGTAACTGGGACATCTTGCCCCAGCCCGGGCACAAGAACCCAACCTACTCTTCCACGCGCAAGTAACGATTTCGCATGGGGTTTTCCAGCAGACTGACCCGTCCGCTGGGCCAGTGGATCTCGACGCGCAAGTTTTCGCTACGCGTCCAGAATCGATAGCGGGGATCGTGGCTGCAGAGGTAACTGCCTCCGGTCGTGATCGGCAGGACGCGCCGTCGTTCGCCTTCGATGACCACGATTCGGCCGCCGACGGGCGGGATGCGATTCGCTGACTTCAAATCCAGTCCGACCCAGTCCGCGTCGACCTTGGTGTTGTTGCGCAGCAATGCCACGGGTCGCAGCAGGTGCGTGACGGAAATATCGACGTCGCCGTCGTTGTCAAAGTCGGCGGCCGCGGCACCTCGTCCCAGCGTCTTCTCGGCGAAGTACTCGCCGGCGTACTCCGAGATATCGTCGAACTTTGCTTCCCCTGCGTTGCGAATAATCTGCGGAGTCAACTCCCAGGGAATCTGGGTTGGTCCGAGCACATGTCCGTTGGCGAGAAACAGGTCGATGTTCCCGTCACCGTCGTAATCAAACGGTATGGTGCCGAAGCCGGTGTTCTTCTTGCTGTGCAGGATCACCCTCGAGCGTTTGCTGTCGTCGACGAATGCCAGCTTGCCCAGGTTGTGATACAGCGTGTTCTTCATATTGTAGAAATGGGTCAGGTACAGGTCGGGCAGCCCGTCCCCATCGAAATCGGCGCACGACACGCCCATGCTGGCTTCGTTGTACCCCATGTCGGAAACGGCGCAGCCGGCCATCGTGGCGATATCAAAATAGGGTCGGTCGCGGCTGGCGGTTCGGGCGTTCGGGTTGTCAGAAAGGGCGAACAGAAAGTTCGGCGACATGTCGTTCGCGACGTAGACTTCAGGACGCAGGTCGTTGTCGAAATCGGCGATCACGATCCCCAGCCCGCTGCCCTTTTCCGCCGTCATGCCGAACTCGTCCAGCTTGTCGAGAAACGTGCCATCGCCCTGATTGATATACAGGCGATCGGGCACCGCTTCGTAATCGCCCGGCCCGCAATAGCCTTTCAGGTTGCCATAGTTGCAGACCTTGCGGTTCAGGAAGGTGACTTCCATATAGGTCACGACGTACAGGTCGAGCAGTCCATCGTGATTGGCGTCGAACCAGGCGCAGCTCGAACTCCACTTGGGAGCCCCGGTCAGCGCCGATTGGGTCACTTCTTCGAACGTGCCGTCGCCGTTGTTCCGGTAGAGCGCATTGGTGCCGTAGTTCGCGACAAAAATATCCGGAAAGCCATCCGCGTCAAAATCACCGACGGCGCAACCCTGTCCGTAACCGTGATCGACAAAACGAGCCGCCGCGGTGACGTCGATAAATCCCTTCCCGTCCAGGTTCATGAAAAGGCGATCCACATGTTCCTTCTGTTCCGACTCGATCAGTTCCCCTTGGCTCGTGCCGCGCAGTTCGCAGCCGTTGGTGAAATAGACGTCATAATCTCCGTCCAGGTCGAAATCGAGCCAACCGGAGCCTCCGCCCATCACTTCCGGCAGAAAGTACCGTTCGGGAACGGCATCGGAAAAGAACGTGAAATCGATCCCCAATTCATGGGCATCGTTGGACAGCGCGGGAAGCACCTTGGGTGACGGAACGCGGACGGTTTTTGTGGCCGCCCGCTTCGCGGTGGCGGCGCGAATATCCGCCGTGGGGTCGCTGTTGGGTTCGACGGCCGTTGACGCCGGCCGGCCGATGCCCGCCTGTCCGGCGGAATCCCCGACCGAGCCTCGACCCGTGCTGCCCCCGGCGTTCGGTTCCCTCGCGCCGCTCGCACCGCTCGCACCGCTCGCACCACTCGCAGCCGCTTGGGCCTTGGAGAGTTCCGACGAGCCTCGGGGCGAACTGTCGCAGCCGCAGCTGGCCGCGACGATCGCGAAGACAGCGCAGCCCAGCCACGGCAGGGCATGACGCTGGCTGACGCTGGCACGCATTGGATTGCTCATGAACGTTTCGGTCGGGATTGGATAATGGCCGGTCCCTGGGGATCGCGCGGTTCAATGACCTTATACGATTCCCCAGCCCGAAGGTTCTCGAGCCTGGAGCGATTTCCGTCGGGCCAGATGATCTCCCCGCTCAACGGAGATTCGTCAACATCGACTCCTATGATGATTCGCCGATCGTGGGCTGACAAGTAGCTTCCCCCTCCGCGAACCTCGAATTGCACGGTGCGGCGCGGCAACCGCGCTTCAAACCGCGCCCCGATCGCGTCCCGGGACGAGCGCGAACCAACCAGTTGCAGCCGAATCGACTGCGCACCGTCTCCCTTGATGCCGATCGCATTGTTGCGCAGGACGGCCGGCAGACCGTCAAAATGGTTCATCACGATCTCCATGTCCCCGTCATTGTCCAGGTCCACGGCTGCCAGACCACGGCCGATGCGAGCGTTATTAAAAAACGTGCCGCCTCGCAGGCCCAACGAATGAAATTCGCCGTCCGCATTCTTGAACAACAGCGGCACCTGCGCCGCCATGTCCCCGTTCTCCGCCGTACGCCGGAAGTCGTTGCCGCCGTTGGTCACCACCACGTCACTGCGTCCATCCAGGTCGAGGTCAACGGCGGCGCAACCCCATCCGATTCGATCCGCGGAGTTGGATTCAATCATCCGCGCGGCCGGATGCCGTTCGAGTCCGCCCTCCGCCGTTCGGCGCAACAGCATCGCCGTCGAATTCCAGCCGGGGCTACTGAAGATACCGAATTCACAGGCGTCAATTCCGTGCGCGTTACCGCCGTCGCCCGCGGGTAGCGACGAGGAAATCGAACTGCCGCTGGCAGGCGAGCTGCCTGCCGCGCCGCCTGCCGCGTCGCTCGCCGAGCCGCTCGCCGAGCTGCCTGCCGCGCCGCTCGCCGACGAGTCGTCCTTGCTGCCGGGTGGCCAGGGTTGGATGTCGAACGTCATGTCGCCGCGGTTCCGGCGAATGGAGAGCGACCCGCCGTCCTGTGCCACGATGAAGTCGGTCCGTCGGTCGCCGTCGAGATCGGTCGCCACAACACTCATCGACCGACCCGGGTGCGCGGCCAGCCCGCTCACGACAGAAAGATCCTCGAATCGACCGTCGCCCAGATTACGGTACAGCCGATCCGTCTCCGGCTCCAGATCGAAGTCGCCCGCCAGCGGCTCGTTGCGCATCCGCGCAACATCCAGAGCGCTGCGATGCGTCAAATGCCAATCCCAATTCCATCGCGCGTAATTGCAGACGTAGATGTCAAGTAACCCGTCGCCATCGATATCCGCGAACGCCGCGCTGGTGCCCCATGCATCGTCGCGAATGCCGGGCTCCGACCGCTCGGCCAGAAACGTGCCGTCGCCCTGATTGCGGTAGAGCCCGTCCGCGCCCAAAGACGCGATATACAGGTCCGGAAAACCGTCGTTGTCGAAGTCGCCGACAGCCAACCCGGTCGTGTAACCCCGCTGATCGATCCGCAGGAAGCGAGTCACATCGATAAACTGCCACCTGTCGGAATTTCTGTAGAGTCGATTCACCGGCAGCGGCCGGAGAGGATCGATCGGAAAGGTGGTGCCGGTGCCGAAGTAGAGATCGTACCGTCCATCTTTATCGAAATCCAAAGCAGCCACGCCGCTGCCGGTAAAAGCCGGTAGCGGCTGATCGGGCTGGCTGCCGGAAAAGTGTTTGAAGTCCACGCCCGAAGACATCGCCACATCGCGGAACCAGACCGCTCGTTCGGCGATCGCGCCCTCATTCACGGCGGCTGGCGTCATCTTCATGGTCATCGACGCCACGGTCAGCATGTTGCGTCCGCGTCCCTGGGAATCGTCGCCACTCGCCCCGCCGCCTGCTTCGCCTGCTCCGCCTGCTCCGCCGCTCGCATTGCTGGAGCGCCGCGGAGCGTTGGCGCCCGACCCGATCGATGCGGCCGCTTTTCGGTACTCCGCGATCCCCTCCGCGAGCTGCTCGCGAAACATCGCCCAGCCCAGGACGACAAACGAGATCCCACCGACGATAAAAAACGCGATTCGATTCCGTTGCATAACCGCTCAGAATAGGTCGTGGGAGTCGAAAACGCCAGCGAGCACTCCCGCCGCGCTGGCTACTTCGTGCTGCGCCACTTGTAAATCGGCAGGTGGCGGTAGTATACCTCGAGCATGTAGATACACATGCAGGTCTCGTACAGTCGTCCCGCGTAGGTCTGACCCCAGCGGTCGCCGTCCGGGCTCCAACTGCCCGATTCGGGGCCTGCCCGCTCCTGCTTTTTCGGCACGACTTCGCGCATCACCTTGTTCCATTGCTTCCAGAAGTCCCCTTCCATGTGGTGGGTGACCTGGGTGGCGTAATACCAGTAATAGACGTTCTTGTCACCGTCCCAGTCGATCGGATTTCGCAGGATGTACTCCACGCCGTCGACCAGCCGCGGATCGTTCCTCGCCCAGCTCAGATACTGCCGGCACAGCAGCGCTTCGGCGGTCATGACCGCCGTCGGGCCTCGCTCCTCCCGGCGATACGAGTACCGCGTGCCGTTGTCCGACGCGACACTGTCCAGGTACTCGGAAATGCGATCCAGCGTCGGACTGGGTACTTCCAGCCCTGCCATCATCGCGCTCTGCAACGCCATCACGAACCAGCCGGTCACCGACATATCGGCGTCCTCGCCCGGCGTGTAGCGCCAACCTCCCTGCCGCGACTGGATCCGAACCGCGTAGTCTACGGCCAGTTGGGCCGGCTTCTTGTACTTGGGATCCTTGGTCATTCCGTAAAGTTCGCAGAGTGCGATTGTGCACTGCGCCTGGGAATAGAGTCGATGGTTGTAGATGCCTTCGCTGGCGAAGGCGCCGTCGCGATCCTGCAACTCGAGCAGTGCGGTCCAAGCCCGCTCGACCTCCTTGCGGTAGGCTCCTTCCTTATGGGTGTGCCCTGCTCCCTGGAACGCCAGCAATGCCATCGCGGTCGCTGCCGGTCGATTCTCGCTCCCCCCGCCGTCGCGATACGGTCCCGTCAAGCTCCAGAGTCCGTCGCGGCGTTGCTGCCGCTTTAGCCACTCTAAACCCAACCGGACCGATTCCTCGGTCGTGCCCGTCCCGCCGTACTTGGCGAGCAACGCCTCCTTCGAGCCCTTCTGCCGCCCGTCCAGCGCCATTCCGATCGTCGGGGCCTCAATGTCGCTCACCGCCGTCGTCGCGTCGTTGAGCGGCGTCAACATCGACGGCGCTGCCAACGGATCCTCGGCCGCGATACTGTCCACCGCCAGGACCGATTCCTGCACATCGGTCAGCTCCATCAACCCCGAATGCAGATCGGGATTCTCTAATTGCATGCCGAGTTCCTCGGCATACGTTACTTCCAATAGTCCCTTTTGCTGGAGATTGTTGTGCAGCACGATCAGCCCCAGCACGATCAGCGCCACCATATGCAAGACCAGGCTGATCAGCCAAGGTGGCGCAGACCGTATCAGTCGTTTTTCTGCCAGCTCGGCTTCCTCTTCTTCGGATAGTTGCACGCGACGCAGCGGCACGGGCTGCGCCGGCGCGTTGCCTTGCGCGACCGCAATCGCGGGCAGACCCACGCCTCCCGCTCCACCGACGCCAGACACCGTACCCAGACCTGCCGTCGCCGACGGTTGCACGAGAATCGGCCGACCCGGCACTGCCGTCGGAGCCACAGGAATCGGCTGTGCGGTTCCTATTGGCGCCGCAGTGGGAATCGGTACGGGGATCGGCGAGCCGACTGCAACCTGCCGCAATGGAACGGCGGTCTGCACAGGCAGAGGGCGAACCGGAACCGGCAATGGCTGCGGCAACGGTCTGGCCGCCACTTGGGGAACATGGGGAATCGGAGGGACCGGGACGGACGTTACCGGGACCGGTTGCCCGGGGACGTACTGGACCGGCACCGGCTGTACGGGCACCGGTTGCACGGGCACCGGTTGCACGAGCACAGGCCGGACCGGCGCGTGGGTAGCGGAATGGGCTGACGACGCTGCCGGTACAATTGGAACCCACGGGGCCGGGTGAGCGGCCGGAGGGGCCGGCGCGGCGGGCGTTGCGGCTGCCGGAGGTGCCGGGGGCGCGGGTGCGGAGTTCGCCATCGGGTAGGGCGGCGCAATGGGGGGCTGAGTGCGCGCATTGGTTGGCGCGCGCTGCCCGTTACCCGGCGATTTCGGGGTCGACATAAGCGAATTCCGACAGGCGACGACTGACTTCCAACAAGTCTACCAGCCCCGGTATCCGGCAGCAAGCAAGAAGTACCGAGCCACCCACGAGTTACGTGACAACCAGACCGAATATTCGGCCCAAGCCAACGCCGCTCGCGCGTACAGTGGGTCGAGGTACTCCCAGGCCCACCAACGTCGTACGGTGGGTCGATCGGACGGGTCTCCTTTGCGGACAAAAACTCGTAACGGGTTTGCTTGAATCGTGTCGTGTCCGCAGTGCGCACTCCTGACAACATCCGTCGTCGCGGCGGTGCGATTTCCTGGCATTTCTCACCATCGGCGCGTTTCCCCGAGAACCGCCCTTGGGAAGCGCGACTCCAACGACGTGCCGCCCAAACGGTATTGAATTAATCAGGATCCGCCGGCGAATCCCTGGCACGCCTCGGATTTCCTTCCGCATCGATTCTTCTCCGATTACGTCGCTCGCAATCTCACGACCGAACGTCTTTCCTCCCCTCGACGCGGGCTCATGATCGAGTAGAATATTCAACTCACCATGACGCGGGGTGGAGCAGCCCGGTAGCTCGCGAGGCTCATAACCTCGAGGTCGCAGGTTCAAATCCTGTCCCCGCAACTTGTTTTGACGGTAGCGAAACTCGGCTACCGTCGGGTTATACGAAAGGCCGGCGGCCGGGAGCCTGGAGTCCGTGGCGTCCAGCATCCAAAGCGGGACGCGCAGCCAAATTTCGCGCGCAGCGAAGTAAACCTAGAAGTACACCATTCCGAAATATCTTGGGAAACGGGCGAAGAATACCAATGAAACAGACACTCGAAGTAAACTCGGGAAGTAAACTCCGAAGTAGAAGCGCGCACCCTTAACCCGATGGAAACGTGAACCTTTAGTCCGGCGTTCCCACCAGACCGCACCCACACGTCGGACTTGATGCGGATCTCGTAGCTGAAGCGCAGTTGGCGGCAGAGCCGAGCCATCTCGGTGCGGCCGAAGCCGCGATCGGCCAGCAGGATCACGCGGATGTGCGGCGGCAACTTGCTCTTGAGCAGCCGCAGCAGGCATTCTTCCAGTCGCGAGTCACGAATACGGCTACCAACGTCCAAAACTCTTTTCTAGCGACATGGCTGTCCAATCGGTCCCGAACGGGATCACCCGGACCGATGTAGATTATCGGCATACCGCTTTCGTAATCGTGCCCCATGAGAATATAGACGCCAGTTCGAGAAAGCTCTGCCCGAGCCTTGGCATCGGGTAGGAGACTGCGAGGAATGATCACGCCGATTCCCGTCCAATTTGATCTTTCGATCACACGGATGCCTTCGGGTGTGCCGTCGGGCAAAAAGATGCGAATTGAGAATGGTCGTGACTTTGTCGGGATCATTAGGTCGACTTGTTCTTTGAATAACGAGACGCAATTTGGACTAATGTGCCTTGGCGAACCAGTATTGGAAGTATCTCCTTGAGACGCTTTTCGTTGATCCCTGACTTGACGCTGAGCAATGTAACTCCCAATGGTTCACGGGCCTTCTCCATCGCTTGGAGAATGTGAGCGATTTCCGTCGTCGTGACTTGAGAACCATTTGAAGATGTGGAGCTATTTTGAGGCTTAGGTGGTTCTGGAAATGGGCGCGAGCCAGTTGTTTGCACCGTTGCCTTTGCTGTCGCTTGTCGGCTTTCGTTCGACGTCTTCTTTGGTTTTCCGGACATTCCTTGTTTGGAGGGTTTGTAATTGCATACAGGATACCCGCTGCAACTCACAAATCTGCCAAATCTTCCAGTCTTTTCAGCTAAGGGCTTACCGCAAATTGGGCAATTCCCGAGTCCAGTGGCCGCCGATGTTGGCTGCGATGGTTTGGGGGAAGCCTTGGAGCCTTGTTTTTTCTGAGGCCGGCCCAAGTTGTCAGCCTTCTGACCGCATGTACATTCGAACCAGATTCCAAATCTACCGTGATTCCAAATCATCGGCTTCTGACATATACCGCAGTTCGGATTTTCTGCCCGAGAGAATTCGATCGTCACGTCCTTTCCCCATTTTCTACCGGCAACGAAAGTCTCGACCTTTGCACAAGCACCAGGACTTTCTACTCGCAACATGCTTTCGGAAGTATCCCGATGCGACAGGATATTGAGCGACCCGTGCCAAAGTATGTCGCCATCGATGATGGCCAATTTCTCGTGCATTCGAGCTCTTTGGTCAATTACGACCCCGATCTCACGTACCGCGTCAATGAGTTCGGTTAGGCCGTGTTCTAAGAAACCACCTTGGTCACCGGGTGGTCGCACGACGAGTCGCACACCAACTCCTTCGGAGATCTTGGAACGCCAGAGTTCGATCCATCGGCCAGTACCTCGCTCGGTCATATAGGGCGAAAAGACGACGATCTCACGACGAGCCTTTCGGCAATCCATTTCGAATGCAGGATAGAACGTGCCGGCCGAAAAGACCAACATCCCCTTCCCGTCACATTCGAAGGTCGTGGCTCCCGTTGCGATTTGGTGCCCAGCCAAAATCTCGTCCGCCTGAAATGGAAGGAGGTCTGAAATATCGAGAGCCTCTCCGACGCGCTGGAAGTGATCCAGAATGCCACGAAGGTACGCACGACTCGGCAGCTTATTGCGGAAATATCGAAAATTGCCGACGAGGAGCATCGTATCGCGCGCACGACTCAACGCAACATTGAGCAGGCGAGCACCGTCTTCATCAAGAGACTGAGCGCCATTGAACCTACCAAGCTTTGTTCCTATTGAATCGGTCAGGTCGTATATTATCGAATCACGTTCGCTTCCCTGAAATCGATGAACAGTCGCAGCATAGCGTGAACCTTGCACGCCCAGCGATTCACCGACTAATTGTGCCAGCAGCTGACACTGCGCTGCGTACGGGGCAATGATTCCCAATCGATCATTGACTTGCTTAACCGGACCGAGCACACCGCTATCTTTCAACCGAACCACAATATTCCGAATCAAAATGGCATGCAGCACGTTGTAACGCGAATACGTGCCGAGTCGATATCCAGCCCAAGGCGTCCAGTTGGAGGTGTCGACGTAAACAAGCGCTTTAGTCGTTTCGGGAAATGGCGGAATCGACGGTTTCCGAGTTTTCACAACCGCAGCTGTCTTCAAGCGGTTATTGTAGAAAAATGTGTTCACGACACCACAAATGTCTTCCTGCATTCGATACTGAAGACTTAGCTCAACAAGACTCGGAGGTGGTTCGTCATTATCAATTGACTCTACAATCCCTGAGGCCGCAAAAACGTCCCTTTTTAGCCAAGTACGACAGCATTCATCATCGCTTTGAATAATCGGCGACAGTTGTCGAAAGTCACCGGCGACAACAACCTTTTCCTTTGCCAACCCTGCTGCGTAGTATACGAATGGAAGCGCCAACATCGATGCCTCATCGACAACTACGACATCGAATGGTCGAGCAACTTCTGGTTTTAGATAGCTTTGGTAAATGGTTGTCGCCATAACTCGGCAGTTGGCGAGCAACGCCTTTCGCAAGGACTGAATTTGGGACTCGATGTCGCTTATTTCCCTTGCCATCGCGTGGAGACGATTGTTTGTCACTTCAACGTCAAGTCGGCATTGGGCCTCAGAAGGGTAGTACCCGACTTCATGACGTAATTCGTCCACCGCGCGAGCGTTTGCCGGCATCCGTAGTTGTGCTTGTTGTAACTGTGTGGTTGCGGCTCGAATACTGTCTTCACAACTTTTGGTTCTGAGTCGCGTCTCGCTTAAACTCTTTTGGAGCGCGGCCTCGTTTAATCCCGAAAATAGCTTTTCGATAAATCCCATCGCTCGAACGCGTTGAAGATCCGATTGAAATTGACTGGCGGAGGTGGCCAGCCCGGCCAACGTGCGCCGATGTGTCTCAATTTGTGACTGCAGTTGAAGACATTGTCGTTCAACGTGATGAAGTTGTTCGATCGTCTCGCGTAGCCGCACATGGGCCGATAGCGCTTTTTCCAGACCATTAACTTGTCGTCGCAGTTCGGAAGATTCCTGTCGGAGTTCATGTTGGCGAATTACGAGTGCCATGCTATGTCGTTCGACAGCACGATCGATGTTGACTTGAGCGTCATACTTACTACGGAGTGTGTCGCTGATGATCGGGCCGAAGCGAAGTACGGCCGCTTCATGAAACTCTGGCGTTGTCGCCAATCGATCGCCAATCCGCTCGAGTGCTGTATCGACGGCTATGTTAGTATTGGATACCAGCAGTATCGACTTGCCGAGATGGAATAGTGCTTGCACTACGGCAGCTAGCGTGGAGGTTTTCCCGGTTCCCGGTGGACCCCAAAGGTAGAGAAGGTCACTTCCGGCGCTCTTACGTACGGCAACTAACTGTTGTTCATTCAAGGGATTGCCGAGTGTCGAAACCTCGTCCGGAATCTCAGCCTCGCAAGCCAAATGAAATCGATTCGCCAGAACCGCTTCGGCGCGATCATCGAAAAAGGCAAACTTACGACCTTGAATTTCGAGCAATCGATCTCGGAGACGTTCGACTAAGAACGAGTCATTAACGACTAACCGTGCTGATGGAATCTGGGGACCGAGATCCTGTACCAGTGCTATTGTGAGGATGCCATCGCTAACGGAGATAATTGTGCCGTCAGTTTCCTTGCCGTTGATGATTATTTTGACAGGGGAATCATCGCGCAGGTTCTTGGGCTCTTCTCCCAAGGGAAATGAGTATAGGGTGTCCGCCCCAACTTTTCCCTGCCGTGTACCGGATCGAAGTTCAAGAACGGATGATCGCGTATTCTTCCGGATGGCCTCAATTTCGACATCAAGTGCGTTAACCATGTTGTCGATTGTCGAAGACATTCCGACCTCATTTACGATGGCCGACGGCGGACAATTGTTGTAGAAACACCGTAATGATCCGATACATGGCGACTAAGTTCAACCGGCTCTGGCCAGACCTGGCTACGCGGAGTCTGGAGGACGGTTAAGCCATTTCCAATGCAAACATGATCGATGACTGCGAGCCGCTTGACGCCCTGCAAAGGATCGTCAACGCCGCCGTTTACGCAATCCAGTTCTAGGTTAGCGAGAACTGCTCGTAACATTTCACGTCCATCGCGAGAACCGTAATAGTGACCGTCCTCAAGTAGGTCCTGATTGAAATCTCCGGCAACGCACATTCTCCCACTGAACTCGACGTTCAATCGCTGCCAATCTTCAGATTGCTTTTGCAAGCTGTTAACGAATGCAGCTGCGCCGCGCACATCGTTGAGCTGATTGTCCGACAGCCAAGGTAGCACTGTACCAACCAAGGCTACCGCCGTGCCGTCATCGAACGGGACTTTCACCTCCACCGCTCGTACCAATTGTGTCCTTTCGGCAACCCGTGAATTTTCGCGTCTTGAGTTTACCCAGTCTACCGCGCGACGCGAAGATTTTCGCGGCGCGATTCGAGCTCCGCTCGGGCTCTACGAAAGGGGCCGCCCCTTGCCGTCTTCGCCGTCGATCGCCCCTCTTTTGCGAGGGCGATGCGACGGCGAAGACGGAAGGGGCTCCCGGATCCTTTGGATGGGTGGCAACAGAAAGGCCAGGAGTTGCATCCTGGATTGGCGCGACGCCCAACGCGGCTTTTGCGCATGGCGGTCAACGTGTCAACGCGGTTCGTCGAGCAACTCGGGTCGTGGAATCAGACCGAGGTGAGTTCGAGCGGTTCGGGGAACGGACCGGCTCGCGGCGGATCCGTCAGATTCTCCCGGTAGTTCCAGGGCAGCCACCGCTCCGGCGCCTCGGCCAGTTCGTCCTTGTGCCGCAGTAGCTCCGTGAGATACTCGAACGGGTTCACGTCATTCAGACCGCAGGTGAAGATCAACGACATATACAAGTCGCCAACCTTAGCTCCGTTGAGGGTCTTGTAGAAGAGCGAGTTTTTCCGGTGAACGATCGCCTTTTTCAGCGCGCGTTCGCAGAGGTTATTGTCAAGCGGCGCACCGGCCACGTTCAAAAGGGTCTTCAGCAAAATTTGTGGGCGATTTCGAGGACGACGGGGTACGTTTTCAAGGCATGGCAGGGCAAAAAGAATGCCGCTTCCATGGGGGGACCCGACGAGAGTGGCATGGGAGAAACTCATCGCTCCGTCAGGGTCGCTTTTTGGCCATCAAATTGCAAACTATTCTTTTTGCCCTGAAATGCCTCAAAAACGCCTATCAGACCCTTCCAGAACGCCTCCCGGAACCCATGAATTCTGCTGAGGAGGCTAAAAAAATGTTCGCTTACGGTTCGGCGTGGTCTCTCTTAATTGTCGCTCAGCCAACCTTTTTTTCTTGGTTGACTGTATATCGTATCCGATATATACTTCCGTGGTATTCAGGGAGGACATTGGGACATGGCAGAGATGGCGGGCGGTGAACGGAGGCCGCCGACGCGAAAGCCATTGGTCTGGCTTCATGGCGAAGTGAAGTCTCCACCGTTCACAGCGGAGGGTAGGCAGGAAGCGGGGATGCTCTTGCGCCTTTTGCAAGAAGGTGAGCAGCTCGGGATGCCTCAGGCCGAACCTCTACCAGGTGTCGGGGCACGATGCGGGGCACTGCGAGTTCGGGACGCGAGCCACAACTGGCGGATCATGTTTCGTGTAGATTCCGACGCTGTCCTGATCTTGGAGGTTTATTCCAAAAAGACAAAGAAAATTCCGGACGAAGTGATCCAACGTTGCCAACAACGACTCAAACAGTACGACGCAACCGTCGCCAACCTCAAAAAACGTAAATAGGAACAGTTGAAATGGACTCGGCAAAGCGCAAGGCACTTGAGGCAGCGGGCTGGAAGATTGGAGACGCCGCTGAATTCATGAACATGACTCCGGCTGAGCGTCAGTTGCTCGACGCGCGCGTGGAACTCGCGCTGGCAATCCGTCGCCAGCGCAAGGCCGGGCAATTGTCCCAACAGGACCTTGGCGCAAGACTCAATACCAGCCAACCGCGCATTGCCAAAATTGAACGAGCGGCAAACGACGTGTCCATGGATCAACTCGTGCGGGCTTTCGCTGCGGCGGGAGGCAAAATCGTCGTCAAATACGGCAAGGGGAAAAGCAAAAACAAACAGGGTAAACGAGGTCCAAAGGCGGCCGGGGGTACGGTTGTTCTGCAAGTAGCCACTTCGGAATGACTCGCGAAATGGGCCCAATTTCAGGAAGAGAGTTCTACGCATGAAACCGGACGTGCAGTTCAATCGGGTTGCAAAAGAATTTCCGTTGACCAGATCCAAATGGCCACCGTCACTTTTGGCATTTTGCAGAGTTGTCCGCCCCCTTGGGGAGCCAATCCAGGAATGGTCTCGGCAATTCGAGCTTCACCCAGCGCATGCTTCGGCGCCAGCGCGTACGCCGCGCCACCTGCCTCGTTCCGCTCCGTCGCGCGCGGCAGCAGGCTCTTGATGCTCGAGAACAGCGTCTTGTTAGCCATGGGAAAGCTCCTCTCAAAAAATGATCCGACGAAGTCGGGCACAGAGCGGCCTGATCCCTTTTTTGCATCGGGGACTGGGGCTTGCCGGCCCCATGGCCTTGGTGGTGGCATGTACTCCGCACCGGCAGTCGGATCGGCGTTCTTTGTTGTTGGTTCTGGACCTCTGTTACAGGTGATCGCAATTCGCGCCGCCACACCGGCGGTTCGATTTCAGTAAGAGCACTCGACGAGGTAAGGCCAGAGAACCCGTCCGAAGATCTGTTCAGCGGACGGGGCGGGATTTGAACCCGCGAAACCTGTTACGGTTCTTTTCCATGTACTCCGAACCAGCAGTCGAGTGTGTATGGGCGACCGACGAAGTATTTGTGTCAGAGACTTTACGACGCTCTACCATTGAGCTACGGCGCTGTTGTGAAAGTCGCGCCGGCGGGATTCGAACCCACAACCTCCGGCTCCTGATGCATGTACTCCAACTCGGCAGTCGGTCGTTTTCTCAGTGTTCAAAAATGCCCAACGAAGTGGTGCCGAGACGTCGTGCCTTGCGGCACACCTTAACAAGGTGTTGATGTAGTCCCGACGGTCAGTTGGGCTTAGGTAAAGACCCGCCAGCGAAGGAATGGTTCAGACGTTTTCATCAACCAAGATGTAGTCCGAGCCAGCAGTTGGTTGGTCAGAGACGCCGGTGGGAGTCGAACCCACTTTGAGCTGCTTTGCAGGCAGCCGCCGTGCCGTCTGGCTCCAGCGTCGCGCGAGACTTGAGGCTTGAGGCCTGAGGCTTGAGGGAAGACAATGCAAACATGAGGGATCATCGCAAACTTCGAGCGTTTGAACTTGCCGACGCGATTGTATTGGAATTGTACGCGGCGACGAAATCATTCCCAAAGGAGGAACAGTTCGGCCTGACGTCTCAATTACGACGTGCCGCTTTGTCCATTGCATCGAATATCGTCGAGGGGTGCGCCCGTAGTTCGCAAGCCGATTATCTCCGGTTTCTCGAATTGGCATTGGGTTCGGCACGCGAAGTCGAGTACCAACTTTCCGTCGCCCAGCGTCTCGGCTACCTGCCGGACGATGTCGGCGCGACCCTTACGCACCGAGCCGATGAAACAGCGAGGGTCCTTGTCGGATTGATCCGCTCGTTACGTCCAGAGAACTGAGTTTCCTCAAGTCTCAAGCCTCACTCCTCAAGTCTCGTCAGTGTCCTTGCCAGGAATCGAACCTGGTCTGCGAGCTTCGCGGGCTCGCGTGCGAATCCGGCACACTCCAAGGACGCGATAGGCATGAGGCGTGAGGCTTGAGACTTGAGGGAAAACATGGTCGACCATCCTTCCTCAAGCCTCGCGTCTCAAGCCTCAGGCCTCTTCAAGCACCCCGCCGAGGAGTCGAACCTCGTCCGGCAGATTCGAAGTCTGCAATGCTCTCCATCACACCCGCAGGGCGTCATCTTCTTCCCAGTAGCCCGTCCAGGAATCGAACCTGGTCCAACAGCTTCGGAAGCTGGTATGCGGTCCGGCACACTCACGGGCCGATTTAGGCCTGAGGCTTGAGGCTTGAGACTTGAGGAGACCAACGCGACGGTCAGCGTTTTCTTCCTCAAGCCTCAGGTCTCAAGTCTTAAGCCTTCTTCAAGAGCCGACGACTGGATTCGCACCAGCATCAACCGGTTTACAAGACCGGCGCCTTTCTCAGTCGAGCCACGTCGGCAATCAGGCACGAGCGCAAGGATTCGAACCCTGTGCGACAGTTTTGGAGGCTGTCTGCTCTCCCAGGAGCACACTCGCGTGGGTAAAAGGCCCCGCCGCTGTTGCCAACGGCGGGGCCGCCGTTCACTCCCCCAGCTCGACGTTCCAGTACGCCTCGCTGACGAACTTCGACCAGCTCTGAATCCGCAGCTCGTGAGCCGCGTAGCGCGGGCTCCACGTGGGCTGGACCGGCCGCTTGCGCAGCCGCATCTTCGCCTGCTCCGGCGTGCGGTCGGCCTTCCGCTTGTTGCAGGCGACGCACGCCAGCACGCAGTTGTCCCACCGCGACTCGCCACCCTGCGCACGGGGAACAACGTGGTCGATCGTTAGTTCCTCGCTGCCAGGCTGCAAGCCGCAGTACTGGCACGTGTAGTGGTCACGCTTGAAAATGTTCCGTCGGCTGAACGTGACCGCCGCGACGGGCAGTTCGTCGTAGCCGGTCAGCGTCACGACCTCGGGAACCTTCAAACGCAGCCGCACGGCCTGGATGAACAGATCGCCGTCGCTGGGACGCAGTTGCATCCAGTCGTGCCAGTCATAGGTCTGGTAGTCGACTGGGTCGACCACGCGCGCCGTGTCGTTCCACAGCATCGTCAGTGCGCGTGCCACCGTGGCCACGTTCACTGGCTGCCAGTTGCGGTTGAGCACGAGCGTTGGGCGATCAATCGCGAGAGGCTTGAGACCTGAGGCCTGAGACTTGAGACCTGAGACCTGAGGCTTGAGGGATGCAAATGGAGCGTTGATAATTAGTGTCATGCGAGATCACCGAAAACTACGTGCCTTTGAACTTGCCGACAGATTAGTGTTGGCTGTCTACTCGGCAACCAAGTCCTTTCCTCGCGAGGAACAATTCGGGCTCATTTCCCAGCTTCGCCGGGCGGCGATTTCAATCGCATCCAACATCGTCGAAGGCTGCGCTCGCGAATCGCAGTCCGACTACATTCGGTTCCTTGACATGGCATTCGGTTCGGCCAGGGAGCTCGAATACCAACTCACAGTTGCCGCTCGGCTTGAGTACTTGGCTCCCAACGCCGCAACCGAGCTTTCTCGCCAAGCGGACGAAACGGCACGCGTTCTTGCCGGATTGCTACGATCCTTGCGTTCGAGCGACTGAATTGCTCAAGTCTCAGGTCTCAAGCCTTCCTCCAAAGGGTATCCGAAGGGACTCGAACCCTTACCTCCTGGTTCACAGCCAGGCATGCAGCGCCCCTACACCACGGACACCATGAAGAGACTTGAGACCTGAGGCCTGAGACTTGAGGGAAGATTTCGTTTTCCGTCCTCTTCCTCAAGTCTCATGTCTCAAGCCTCAGGCCTCGCGAGCAGCCCGACCAGGACTCGAACCCGGAACACCTCGTTAGAAGCGAGGGATGATTTCCGTTTCACCATCGGGCTGTCAGCGGAAGGTGGGGGAATCGAACCCTATCCAACCCCGTTTCCGGGGCGGCTGGTTAGCACCCAGCGTCCTGAGCCAGTTCGGTTACCTTCCAATTCAGTGGACTCACCGGGAATCGAACCCGGATTACCGCCATGCCATAGCGGTGTCTTCCCGTTGGACCATGAGCCCGTTCAATTAGTTCAATTGCAGTGGACCGCCGAGGAGTTGAACCCCGATCTCCTGGTTGCAGGCCAGGTGTCTTGCCGTTGGACGAGCAGCCCGTTCATCGCAGAGGTCCGTCCGGGAGTTGAACCCGATCTTCGTCCCTACCACGGACGCGTGCCGCCCAAAACACTTACAGACCAAAGTCATCGCGGCCGGAATCGAACCGCGGGCACCGACGCGCAGCGTTGGTCGCTTCTGGTTGTCACCCAGACGTCGTGGCCGTTGGACTACGCGATGGATCAGTGACCGAGGTGGGAGTCGAACCCACAAAGTCATCACATTCTCAACGTGATCGCTTTGCCAGTTTGCGTACCCGGTCATCACCAGTAGCGGGTCCGGGAGTCGCACCCGGCGGTCCAGGCTTATGAAGCCCGAATGAGCGCTAGCCCACCCGCGTCAATTCAGTTGCAGGTCCCGGTATCGAGCCGGGCTCGTCGGGCTTATGAAACCCAACTGGGCACCTGCCGCACCTGCAATCGAGGAGTAGCCAAGGCGAGAGTCGAACTCGCACGCCCAATCGGGCACGACGTTCTGAGCGTCGCGTGTATCCCAGTTTCACCACTTGGCTATGTTCAAGTGACCCGGACGGGAATCGAACCGGGCACCGACTGGCATGGATGCCAGTTGGTCCGGCCAGGTTGAGGGCCTGGCTGTAAACACCAACATCACACCGAGTCATGAGTCCCGAGACCTGAGTCCCGAGGCTTGAGGTAAGACAAGAGGTTGCTTTTCCTCAGGCCTCAAGTCTCAGGCCTCAAGCCTTCTTAGTGACGCGGACGGGAATTGAACCCGTGTCGGCGAGCTTGAAAGGCTCGCTGCAAGAACCAACATCGCACCGCGCCAAAGGAAGTGCGTCGGGACGGAGTCGAACCGCCAGAGCCCGAAGGCGGGTGGGTTACGGCCACTGAGGCTTGCCAATGCCCAACCGACGCGCGATAGTCCTGAGGCTTGAGTCCTGAGACTTGAGGCAAGAGATCATCTGCTTTCCCTCAAGCGTCAGGTCTCAAGCCTCAAGCCTTCTTAGTGACGCGGGCAGGAGTCGAACCTGCACAATCATGAAGGTTTGAGCTTCATCGCTTTGCCGGTTTGCGTACCGCGCCGTCGTAGCGTCCCCGATGGGATTTGAACCCACGATCTCCTGCGTGACAGGCAGGCGAGCACTCCGGGCTGCTCCACGAGGACAATTGAAGTTTGAAGAGTGAAGGGTGAAGGACGAAAGAAGACCAGAACTTTGCTTTCCCATTACTTGATTCACACTTCAAACTTCACACTTCCATTTGTACCCAGAGCAGGATTTGAACCTGCAAACACTCGGGTTTAAGCCGAGCCGCTCTGCCAGTTGGCGTATCTGGGCATCATCGCCAGTAGTCCCGGACGGAATCGAACCGCCGTCTCTTGGGTGTAGGCCAAGCGTCGTTGCCGTTGGACCACGGGACTGAAGAAGAGTGAAGGGTGAAGAGTGAAAGAAGAAGGCGAATTGGAACTCTCCCTTTCACACTTCACCCTTCACTCGTCAAACTTCGAAAGCGGAAGCCGTGGGACTCGAACCCACAAGCGATTTAGTCGCCGCCTGTTTTCGAGACAGGTTCCTCATCCAGCCGGATGACTTCCAGAGTAGGCTTTAGGCCCTAGGCTCTAGACCTTAGAATAGGGTCAAGGCAGGAACGCGATGCGAGATCACAACAAACTTCGCGCATTTCAGCTTGCGGATGAACTCGCCATCGCGATTTACAAACACACAACGACCTTTCCAGAGGCGGAACGATTTGGGCTGACCTCACAGCTTCGACGTGCAGCCGTGTCTATTCCGTCGAACATCGTCGAAGGTTGCGCCAAGTCATCCAAGACCGACTATCTTCGTTTTCTCGACATTGCCTATGGCTCGTCCTGCGAAGTGCAGTACCAGTTGTCGTTAGCTCATCGTCTCAGATTCAGCGATGATGCGTCCTATCGCCAAGTCAGCGATCTAGCTGTCGAAACATCCAAAGTTCTCGGCGGCTTGATTCGGTCTCTGCGACGCGATACCTAAGGTCTGAAGCCTAAAGTCTAGACCCTATCCAGCTGCGGCGGCAGGAATCGAACCTGCGTCAGGGCGGTTAACAGCCGCCTACCCGTACCAGCACGGGTTCCACCGCAAGAGGAGGCTTGAGGTGTGAGGCTTGAGACTTGAGGAAGAGGTCTTCATCTGCCTTCCTCAAGCCTCAGGTCTCAAGCCTCGAACCTCGAATAGTCAGGACGGCTGGATTTGAACCAGCGGTCTCGTGCGCCCGCGACCACCGCTGCGCGGCGGTGCCCGGCGAATTGCCAAGCTTTCCCACGTCCTGAAATAAGAGCGCCCAGCGGGAGTCGAACCCGCACATCCGCCATGGCAAGGCGGCAGGCAGCCGCTACATCATGGGCGCGATTTGCGATCACCAAATTGTCAAAGAGCCAGAGCACCGGGTGGGACTCGAACCCACGTCACCGCGCTACGAGGGCGGAATCTTGGCCGCTAGACGACCAGTGCTTGTCTTGTCAGTGGGACTGGAGGGACTTGAACCCTCACCCGCCCGGTTAAGAGCCGGGGATGCTGCCGCTAACACCTCAATCCCGTCGAAACGAATCAATCGGCGCGGTGGGAGTTGAACCCACGGCCTGTGCCTTATAAGGACACCGCTCTCACCGCTGAGCTACGCGCCAGCATGAGTAGGGCCGGAGGGAGTTGAACCCACACCGTGCGGATTAAAAGTCCGCCGTGCTGCCTGTTACACCACGACCCTGAATCTGGGTGCGGCGTATGCGTTTAAGCCGACGAATGTGCGACACGCTTGTCTCCTTCTGTTCCTCAAGCCTCAAGTCTCAAGCCTCAAGTCTCCGCCAGTGGTAGCCCTGCGAATCGAACGCAGCGTGATCCGGTTATCAGCCGAATTCAGGCAACCAGCCTTCGACTACCAATCCGCTACCAGCCCCGGGTAGGCTTGAGGCTTGAGGCTTGAGGGAAGACGTGAATCGGTTCTTCCTCAAGCCTCAGGCCTCAAGTCTCAAGCCTCTTCTTGTCGGGTAGGCTTGAGGGATGAGACTTGAGGCTTAAGGGAAGACGTGAATCGGTTCTTCCTCAAGCCTCAGGCCTCAAGTCTCAAGCCTCTTCTCGTCGGGTAGGCTTGAGGGATGAGACTTGAGGCTTGAGGGAAGACGT
>Ga0233425_10003631_pt1 | contig 27594 bp, 26 predicted proteins | sample Watercolumn_Towu_2_FD_181712 | JGI IMG/M metagenome (GOLD analysis project Ga0233425, IMG submission 181712) | Freshwater microbial communities from Lake Towuti, South Sulawesi, Indonesia - Watercolumn_Towuti2014_140_MG | ecosystem: Environmental > Aquatic > Freshwater > Lake | place...
CGAGTTCTCTTTGGATGCGTTGACCCTTGGCTTCGGCAGCGTCTTGATGGCCAAGACCTAGCCGGGCCACCGCACCACTCTGGGCGATCGCGCGATGGAAGAGCCCGCGGGCCTCGGGGACCACCAACAACCAGCACACGCTGGCCGCGCCAGCTGATTCTCCAAAGATGGTGACGTTGGTGGGATCCCCACCGAAGGCACTGATATTGCGCTGGACCCAACGCAGAGCGGCGCATTGGTCTTTCAAGCCTTGGTTGCCCGAGGTCTTGTTCTCCGATTGCGCACTCAGCCCCGGATGCGCGAAGAACCCGAGGGGGCCCAAGCGGTAGTTGATCGAGACGAGGACGACGCCTTCGCGCGCAAGAGCTGCGCCGTCGTAGATGGCGCGTGAACCTGATCCCACCACCATGCCGCCACCATGGATCCAGACCATCACGGGGAGTTTCTCGGTGTCCTTGGTCGGTGGGGCCCAGATGTTGAGGTAGAGACAGTCCTCCGATTGATCTCCGCTGCTGCGCGAGCCGGCGACTCGCAACTTCGGTTGTGGACATTCGGCGCCGAAGTCTTGGCAGAGGAGCGGTTCGGCCCACGGGCGAACGGCCTGTGGCGGTTGCCAACGCAGCGGACCCACGGGCGGCGCCGCGTAGGGGATGCCCTTCCAAACCCTGAGGGGAACATTCCCCTCAATGACGCTGCCACGGACGACTCCTGATTCGGTGGTTACTAGTGTGCGATCAACACCTGATTCTTGGGCGCAGACAACTCCGAGCAACAAGAGGTGGGCGAGGATGGTGAGCATGCAGCAAGCATACGCGCGGGAATGTCGGGTCTTTGCGCGGTCCACGAGATGGCGTAGGATCTGAACCATGGTTCAAGTGATGAGTGCCCAGCGCACCCGCCTGCGGCGCGCGGAAATCCTTGCGGCAGCGAGCGATGTTTTTCGGGCCAAGGGCTTTCATGCCGCAGGCATGCGAGACATCGCCGCCCACCTCGATGTGGCCGTAGGCAAGCTCTACTACTGGTTTCCCTCCAAAGAGGCCCTGCTCGCATATTGCCAAGAGGACTGTCTGGCTCGGCTGCTGGCCATGGTGACGGCGGCGGAAGCGCAACATGCACAAGCTGTGGACAGTTTGCGTGCGATCATTCACGGTCACTTGCATTGCCTGAACATAGGCTCGCCCGGTTCGCTAGCGCATTTGGAGACCGAGAGCCTCGGGAGCAAGGATCGTCCGCGCATTCTGCGCCAACGACGACGGTATGAGGAAGCTGTGGCGGCGGTCATTGCGCGCGGGGTGCGGGCTGGAGTCTTTGCGCCGGTGGATGCGCGGGTATCGGCCTGCGTACTGCTCGGGGCATTGAACTGGACCGTGAAATGGTGGCGCCCCGATGGGCGACTCGGCCTCGAGGCCTTGGCGGCCACCATGGCCGACCAATTAGTGGATGGAATCAGAGTGCGACCGCAGGCGGGAAGCAGGAGACGCAAGTGATGGCGATGCGCATGGACGAATTCATGGTGAATGGCGAGCGGCGCCAGGTTGCGTATCCAGTTCACCACACGCTGCTAGAGGTCTTGCGCGAGGAACTAGCGCTGACCGGAACCAAGCACGGTTGCGATCTTGGGGAATGCGGGACGTGCACGGTGCTCATCGATGGTGAACCGATGCTCGCGTGTCTCTTGCTCGCGGCAGATGTTGGCGGGCGGGCCATCGAGACCGTGGAGGGCCTCGCCTGCGGGCCACAGTTGCATCCCTTGCAGCGTTGCTTTGCTGACATGGGGCTGCGCAGTGCGGCTATTGCACCCCCGGGATGCTCATGAGCGCCAAGGCGCTTCTGAACGAGAACCAACAACCCTCAGAGGCGGAAGTGCGCTCCGCGCTCGCAGGCAATCTCTGCCGCTGCACGGGCTATCAGCAGATCGTGGAGGCTGTGCGCGCCGCCGGCGATGAACTCGCGACCGGAAGTTGCAACCAGGGCGGAGGTGCTGCTCATGCCTGAGATCAAACAGCCGAATGGTCTCATCGGAACACCGTTCCGACGCGTGGATGCTGTGGGCAAGGTCACCGGACGTACGCTCTACGCGGACGACCTCAGTTTTCCGCGCATGGTGTTCATGAAACTCCTGCGCTCCCATGTTCCCCATGCAGAGATCGTGTCCATCGACACCTCTGCGGCGCTGGCGTTACCGGGGGTGTTGCACATCCTCACGGGCAAGGACATGCCCGAACCCTTCGGGATCCTGCCCGTTTCTCAAGACGAGCACGCGCTATGCCTCGACAAGGTGCGCTTCGTTGGCGATCCCGTTGCGGCCGTGGCGGCCCTCAGCGAGGAAGCTGCCGACGCGGCCTGCAAGCTCTTGCGCGTGGAGTATCGCGCTCTCAGCACCATTGCGGGCTATGACGACGCATTGGATCCGAGCAAGGACCTGATTCACTCCTACGGCGACGACCGCAACTTCCACAAGAAGCTCTCCATGCGCTTCGGTGACTTGGATGCCGGCTTCGCGGAGGCCGACACGGTCTTGGAAGACACGGTGTTCTTCGAAGGCAACACCCACTTGCCCATGGAAATGCACGCTTGCACAGCGGTGCCAGAAGGCGATGGGCGCGTGGCGATTTACTCCAGCACCCAGACGCCGCACTACTTGCATAAGGCGCTGACCAAGGTGCTTGGCATTCCTGCGAGTTGGATTCGGGTGATCGCCACCACGAACGGAGGTGGCTTCGGCGGCAAGACCGATCCGTTTAATCATGAAATCGCTGCGGCCAAGATGGCGCTGGTGCTCGGGCGGCCTGTGCGCATGTCCTTGAGTCGTGAAGAGGTCTTCATGTGTCATCGGGGACGCCATCCCACGCTCATGCGCATCAAGACCGGCTTCAAGAAGGACGGCACGATCACAGCGCAACACCTCAAGACGCTCTTGGATGGCGGTGCGTACGGCAGCTACGGAGTCGCGAGCACCTACTACACGGGTGCTTTGCAATGCGTGACCTACAAGATCCCGACCTACCAGTTCGATGGGGCGCGGGTGTGGACCAATAAGCCTCCGTGCGGGCCCAAGCGCGGCCACGGGACGCCGCAGCCGCGGTTTGCACAGGAAGTGCACTTGGATAAGGCTGCGCACCAACTCGGGATTGATCCCGCAGAGCTGCGCTTGCAACAGTTGCAACCCGCAGGCGCGGTGACGGCGAACTGGCTCAAGATCGGCAGCATGGGGTTGGAGCAGTGCATCCGCGCGGTTCTAGACGGAAGCCAATGGAAGGAGCGCCGAGGGAAATTGGGTTTCGGTCGAGGGCTCGGCATTGCGTGTGGCTCGTATCTCTCGGGCGCGGGCTTGCCGATCTACTGGAATCACATGCCTCATTCAGGCGTGCAGTTGAAACTCGACCGCAGCGGTGGAGTCGCAGTGTTTTGCGGTGAGACAGAGTGTGGGCAGGGTTCAGACTCCGTGCTCGCGGCTTGCGTCGCAGATGTCTTGGGGCTCGCGCTCACCGACATTCGCTTGTGCGTGGCCGACACCGACCTCACCCCCGTGGATCTCGGCTCTTACAGTTCCCGCGTCACTCTCATGATGGGCAATGCGGCCATTCAAGCGGCAGAGCGCGCCAAGGAGTTGATCGCGCCGGTGGTCGCCGCTGAACTCGGTGTGCCCGTAGGCCGTCTCGTCTTTGCCGACCGACGCGTTTTCGATGCCGAAAACCCCGCCTGTGGGCGCAGTTTCGCAGAGGCCGTGGTGATGGCCGAGAGCAAGCTCGGCACCCTGGGCACCACGGGCTCGTACACACCACCCCGCGCTCCGGGACGCTTTCGTGGCGCCGGCGTGGGCCCGTCGCCAGCCTATTCCTACAGCGCCTGCATCGTGGAGGCTGCGGTGGACGCCACGACAGGTCTTGTGCGCGTGAGTGATGTGTGGATCGCTCACGATGTGGGGCGCGCACTCAATCCGGTGCTGACGCGTGGGCAAGTGGAAGGCAGCATCTACATGGGCCTAGGTGAAGCGCTCATGGAAGAGTCGGCCTTCCGTCGCTTGCCGAAGAAACTCTCCAATGCGTTGGTGCACAAGTTCCCCAACATGCTCGAATACAAGAGTCCGACCTTCCTCGAAATGCCACGCATTCACACCACCATCGTGGAGGAGCCTGACGCGAACGGGCCCTATGGCGCGAAGGAGGTGGGCCAAGGGCCGCTACTGCCCGTCATGCCCGCTGTGGCCAACGCGATCTTTGACGCCGTGGGAGTGCGCGTGGACCAAGTGCCTATTCAACCGTGGATGATTCTGAAAGCTCTTCAGGAGAAGCAACGCGGTGGGGCGGGGCGATTTGGGCCCGCGAAGTTCCCTGAGGTGGACTACGGCCCGGCGCTGCACGTGCCCACACCAACAGAAGGTGGCGACGGCAAGGCGCGCAATGCCGAGGAGATCGGCATCAGGGGCGGGACCATGTCCGAAACACGGAAGGAGAGCCGCTAATGCTGCGCCTTCCAGAGCTCGAATTCGTGGCACCTTCGACAGTTGCCGACGCCGTGAAGATGCTGGCAGAGGATCCGCAGGGCACGCGGATTCTTGCGGGTGGGACTGACTTGGTTCCCAATCTGAAGCGACGCCATCAACATGCGCGACGGCTACTGAGCCTTGGTCGTCTCAAGGAACTGAGGGGCGTCAGCGGCGATCCCGAGCGCGGCCTGCGCATCGGTGCCATGACCACGCTGCGCGCTTTGTTGCGCGACGGAGCATTGCAGCGGGCGTGGCCAGGGTTTCTCACCGCGGTGCGCAGCATCTCTAGTCCAGTGCTGCAGAGCATGGGCACGCTCGGTGGCAACCTGTGCCTCGACACCCGTTGCACCTACTACAACCAGACGGAGGAGTGGCGTTCAGCCATTGGCTACTGCATGAAGGAAGTGGGGGACACCTGCTGGGTGGCGCCATCCTCATCGCGATGCTGGGCGATCGCAGCCAGTGATTCCGCGCCATTGCTGATGGCCATCGGAGCCCGCGTGAAGCTCGTCTCTGTGCGGGGCACTCGCGAGCTGAGTTTGGAGGAGTTCCTGCTCGACGACGGAATCCGCTATCTGTCCAAGGAGCCTGACGAGTTGTTGACCGAGGTGATCTTGCCGCCAGTGGCGAACTGGCGCGCGACGTATTGGAAACTGCGCCGGCGCGGCAGCATTGACTTCCCCGTGCTTGGCGTGGGCACGGCCCTGCGCCTGACGGATCAGGGGAAAGTTGCCGAAGTGCGCATCGTGTTAGGCGCAGTGGGGTCTGCGCCGTTGCGCGCCCGAGGGGCGGAAGCAGTTCTTGCAGGCCGCGAACTCAGCGAAGCCGCGGTGCTTGAGGCGGGTACGGCTGCACAAGAGGTGGCCACAGCCCTCGACAACACCGACTTCACCATGGTCTGGCGGCGACAGATGGTCCCTCCCTACGTCGCAGGCACGCTGCGTGAACTGGGGGGATTGCCCCGCGTGGGCTTGATAGGCGCTGACGGGTTGGAGTGCTGAGGTCGCTGTTCCGCGCCGCGGGGGAGTGAAGAACTACAGTTCAAGGGGCGGCAGATCGTGCAGGTCCAGGGGGACATCGAGGTCTCGCCCGATGAATGGGTTTGCGACTTCAACCCAGCGCACTTGAGCAGCATGTTCCCGCAAGTAATCCCGCGCGTTCTTGTGGGGCTCGAGGGCAGCCAGTTCGCAAGCGCGCTTCGAACCGAAGAGCACAGGATGGCCGCTCTTGCCCCCGGCGCTCGGGCGCCAAATCCATTCCTCGGCGTCATCTGCGGCGAGGCGCGCTGAGAGGATGCACTCGAGATCATCGCGCCGTGCAAAGGCGCAGTCCACGGGCAGGAGCAAGACGGGTCGAGGAACTGAGCCCGCAATCGCCTGCGCGCCCATCTGGATGCTGCTGGCCATGCCGCGCTCGGGTCGTGGATTGATGACGATTTGGAGGGAGAGGGACTCAGCGAGACGACAGGCCTCAGGGTGATCGGGAGCGAGCACCACCGCGATCTGCACGATGCCGGCGCTACGCAAGAGCCGAACTTGTCGTGCCAACAACGCTTCGCCGTGCACTTGGAGCGTCGCCTTCGGCTCTCCCATGCGCCGCCCTGCACCGGCAGCGCTGATCAACGCGTGAACTGAAGGCTTCGGATTCAAGAGATGCGGTGCTTCCGAGTTGGGCGGCATTTAGTGCACGCGGCAGAGGAATCCCTTGAGATAGCGCGACTCGGGAGTCTCGAGGGCCACGGGATGGTCGGGGGCGGCCCCGGTGATTTCGAGCACCTGCACGGCGCGTGCTGCGGTCCGCGCGCTGGCTTGAAGCATGGCTAGGAAGTCGTCCTCACGCACCGCGCCGCTGCATGAGAAGGTTTGAAAGAGGCCGCCAGGCCTGAGTGCGCGTAGCGCAAGGGCGTTCATGTCTTGGTAGGTGTCGAGGGCCCGTGCGACCTCATCGCGCCCGCGGGCGAGTTTGGGCGGGTCGAGGATGACGAGATCCATGCGCTTGTCTGTGGCGAGGAATTGACGCAGCCACGGGAACAGGTCTGCATGGACCCAGTTCACCCGCAACTTGTTGCGGCGAGCGTTTTGTTCCGCTGCGGCGACCGCTTTCTCATCGAGATCGAGGCCCGTCACGCTGGCCGCGCCTGCTTTCGCGGCCGCGAGAGAGAATCCGCCTGCGTTACAGCACAAATCGAGCACGTTCCGTCCGGGCGCGAGAGCCGCCATCCGCGCGCGCTGATCTCGTTGATCGAGAAACAGTCCGGACTTGTGGCCTTCCGCGAAATCCACCTGATAGTGCAGCCCATCTTCATGGATCTCCACCTTGGTGCCCGCGGCGATGGCAGGCATGGTGAAACCCTCCAGCTTGGCTGCGTGATCATCGGCGCGGAACAGCACGCGCGTCACTCCTGTCACGGTGCGCAAGAGCCGTTCCAAGAGTTCCGCATTCGCGACCCAGCCGATGGAGTGCACCAGCACCACGGCGGTGTCTGCGTAGCGATCAATGACCAGGCCTGAGAGCCGGTCACCCTCGGCGTGCACCATGCGGAAGGCATTGGTGCGTTGCGGCAACTTCAAGACATCGCGGCGCAGTTCCATGGCGGCCCGCAAGCGTTGGCTGAGTAGGGCTTCGAAATCTGCTTCCCCCTCGGGGCCGCAAAGGATGCGGAAAGCGATCTCGGATTGGCGATTGAGAAATCCACGGGCGATCAGGCGACCGTCTTTGGCGTGGAGAGGAATGAAGCTGCCATTGGGCACGGAGCGCCGTGGCATGCGCAACATCTTCTTCCAGACCCACTGCCCTTCCGGCAGCCGCGGCACGCGCAACAAGGCAGCCTCTTCAGGGACGTTGGCGGGAAATGCCTCGGCCGTGGGCTGAGTAGGTCCAAAGCGTGGGCGACGGAACGATGGGCGAGGATCGTGTGGCACGTGCTTCTTGTAGCAGGCTACTCGGTGCGTAGTGATAGGATCCCGCGCCGCATCAACTGCGGCCCTCATGATGAGCGATTCCTCTAACGCCGCTGGCACTTCGAAAATCGCGCGCGGCGGGCTGTACCTCACGCTCACCAAGCTCTGGTTCATCCTCGGTAGCTACGTCATTTACTTCGGTATGACGCGCGTGAGTTCCGCGGGCGATGCGATCCTCGGCGACTACAAGCTCGCAGGGGCGTGGCTGTCCATTCTCGGAACCGTATTGGTTCAAGGTACGACCCAAGCTGTGTCTCGCTTTGTGAGCGCTGACCCGGCCTCCACAAGAGCACTGCGGCGGCGCGCGTTGGGGTTCCAGCTCATTCTCGGCGGAGTGCTGTCGACGGCCTATTTCTTGGCGGCGCCCACCATTGCTGGAGTCGACGCGCATCTGATCGAGCCGCTGCGCGTTAGTGCGGCGATTCCCTTCCTCTACAGCCTGTACGCCGTGGTGCTCGGCGTCCTGAATGGGCGCAAGGCCTACGGACTGCAAGCGGCCGTGGATGGGACTTTCACCACCACCAAACTTGCGTTTGTCTTAGTCGGCACGGCCATCTTCGGGACGGCGGCTGGCGCCTACGCCGGCTTCGCGCTAGCTGCGCTCGTGATCCTCTTGATCGCGGCCTTCGCAAGCCAAAGGACGATTGGCCCTGCGGAATCCCTAGGCTCAGGGCCGAGCGTCGGGAACTTTGTGGCCTATCAGTTTCAAACCGTGGGATTCATGCTCGTGGTGCAGTGGATCGTGCAGATGGATCTGCAGTACTTCCAGTGGACCGTTGAAGGCGGTCAGGCCGTGCGCGACTCCGGACGAACGTTGTATGCGGCAGTGCAGTTGTTCGCACAAATCCCATACTCCCTCGTGGTCGCGGTCACCCTAGTGATGTTCCCACTCGTTTCGGCCAGCGCGGCGGAAGGCGGCGCTCAGGCGCAGCGTTACATCCGCGAAGCTGTGCGTTGGGCGTTGATGATTGTGATCTTGGCGACAACGGTCATCTGCGCTCGAGCCGAGTTCAGCTTGCCGTTATTGCTCTCCGATTATCCAAAGCTCTTGGCGGGGCATGAGGCGGCGCCCTTGGCCTTGGCCACACTCGGTGTGGGATACGTGGCCCTTGCGCTCTACTTCCTGCTCGGTTCGGCGCTGAATGCCGCAGGTTCTGCATCCACGGCGGTGCTGATCGGCTTAGTGATGGCAGGAGTGCAATGGGGGCTTTGTTTCGCGCTGACCCCCTCCATGGGGATTCTCGGCCCCGCCCTCGCGAGCGCCGCGGCGATGATGCTCGGCGCGGTGGTGGCGCTGGTTGTTCTCGGGCGACGCTTCGGCTCGGTGTTGCCCATCAAGACCGCTTTGCGTTGCGTGTTGGCTGCGGGAGTGGGCGTGGCTGTCGCACGCGGCTTGCCCGCGGGCGGCAAGCTCATGACTCTGGTCCAATTCGCAGCCACGGGCATGGTCGCCATTCTTGTGTTGGTGCTCAGTGGCGAGTTCAGCCGTGAAGATCGGCAGCGCATTCTTGGAATGCTCGGACGCGGCCGCAGGTGATCAGCAAGCGCCGCATTTGGGTCGTGGTGCCGGCCTATGAGGAGGCGGTGCTCATCGGCAAGATGTTGCGCTCGTTGCCGGCGAGTGTGGATGGTGTCCTCGTGGTGGACGATGCCTCTACGGACGAAACGGCTGCGGAGGTCTTGAGGGTGGCCGAACTCGCGCAGCAGCCACAGGAGTTGCGTCCGACGATTCACTTGTTGCGACACGCGCAGAACCGCGGGGTTGGCGCGGCCATCACCACGGGATACGAGGCGTTCTTATCGAAGGAACCGGATGCGCGGGCGGTGTGCGTGGTCATGGGCGGGGACAACCAGATGGATCCCTGTGATCTCGATGCGTTGGTCGGCGCCATCGACGCTGGTGCGGATTACGCCAAGGGCAACCGTTTCTCCGCTGGGGAAGCTCGTCACTCCATGCCTCGCGTTCGCTGGTTCGGAAACGTCACCTTGACCTTGTTGACTCGTTGGGCCACGGGACTTTGGACGGTGACGGATTCTCAGTGCGGATACGCGGCGATCTCCCGCACGGCCCTAGAGCGTCTTCAATTGCCTGAGCTCTACGCGCGCTACGGCTTCCCCAACGACATGCTCTTGCAATTGGCTGCTAGGGGAATGCGGGTGGTGGATGTTCCCGTGCGGGCCATCTACGCGGGGGAGCGCTCGAAGATTCGGTTGCCGCGCGTGGCCCCGCGTATTCTCCTGATGCTGCTCTTGGGCTGGGTTGATCGTCAGCGGTGCTCAGGTGGGCCTGGTCTCCTGCTGTTGCTCCTCGCGCTCGTGAGCGTTCTGGCTTTCACGTCGGCATTCTTGATGGACTCTGCGGGGGATGCTTGCTTGCTCGCAGGAGCTGCGGGCCTCGCTTCGCTCCTGGCTGCGAGTTACCGAGAATCCCATGCACCATGCGCATCCTCGCGCTAACCACATCTTGGCCCCGTCACGCTGACGATCATTGCGGACGCTTCGTCTACGACCTGCATGAGGCGCTGCGCTTGGACTTTGGTCATGAGGTGACGACCATCGCACCAGCGAGCGAGGGAGTTCCCACCGAAGCGCACACCAGCGCTGGGCTGGTTGCGCGCGTGGGGCACGATGAAGGGGTCTTTCAGCGCCGTGGCCTCGAGCACGAGTTGCTGCGGCGACCGTGGCGCTGGCGGGCCGTGGTGCGTTACATGGAGGCCGCAAGTGAAGCCCTTGCAGCGCGTGCGTCGCAAGCAGACCTTCTCCTCGTGCACTGGCCGTTGCCGCTGCTCCGAGCGGTGGGAGACGCGTGGCCTACACCCATCCTTGGCGTGGCTCACGGCGCGGACTTGGGCCTAGCACGCAGGCCTCGCATCGCCGCGATGCTGAGTCGCGGACGTGTGCGGGGGCGTTTGGCGGGATTGCTCACCGTGCGGTGCATAGCGGAGAAAGATCTGCGCGAGAACTTTGGCTCCATGCCCCATGCAGTGCATCCCATGGGTGCAAATCCGCGGGTCTTCCGCTGTGAAGGGGCCGTTGATCCCCAAGCGCGCGGGCGGCTTCTAGGTGTCGGGCGTTTAGAGCGGCAAAAGGGCTTTGATCTCTTGGTGCGTGCAGCCGCCGAGTTCAAACAAGCCGTGATGCTGCTAGGCGATGGTCCGGAACGTCCGCGCTTGCAGCGTCTCGCACGAGCCTTGCACGTAGACCTCCATGCCCCCGGGTTTCAAAACTGCGAGGCCGTTGCGAGTGCCATGAGAGGAGCACGTCTGTTGGTGCAACCGAGTCGGATGGGTTTCTTCGGACGTGAAGAGGGGTTCCCCGTGGCGGTCATGGAAGCTCGCGCGCTCGGTTGTCCCGTGCTGGCGGCGCGGACAGGGGGACTAGCGGAACGCCTCAGGGCGGAGGAGTTGTTCGCTTGTGGCGACTTCGATGATCTCGTCCGGCAGTTGGGCTCACGCTTGCAAGACTCAGATCTAGCCCCACGCTCGGCGCAAGGGGATGCCACCATGACGGCTACAGCACGAGCGTTGCTCGCACTTGTTCCGCAGCGTTGAGAAGTGCGGGGTCGAACTCTGCGGGTTCGAGTGGGCCGAGGACACCTTCCAACTTGCGCGCGCAGCGTGTGGCCCATTCCTGCGGTTCAAGATGAACGGCGCTGAGGTCTTCCACCGCCGCGGTGTTCGGCTGCAGAGGGTTCGTGCGCAAGATCAACGAACCATGATGCAACATGCGCTCCCGAGTTCTTCGTTGAGCTGATCCCATCAACTTCTTGTCATCAGCGACGACATCAATGTCGGTGGCGCGGTCAAAGCAGAGGAGCGGACTCTTGCCCACGGAGGAGTTCTGTCCACGTCCTGCAGCAACTACGCCGTGCTCTCGCAAGACCTCGATGAAGGCCTGATGCACGCGCGTGTAAGACTCTCCGCGCGGAAGTATGGCCAAGGGATGGGTCACAGGAACGCTCAGGGAAAACGTGAGTTCGTGCCAGTGCACGATGGCGCCGCCGCCGGTTTGGCGTCGCACAAGGGGTAATCCGAAACTACGGAGCTTCGCGATTTCCGCGGGATCGCGCTGAAACCAGCCCAAGGAGATGCCTGGTGGATCCCAAGTGAAAAAGCGCAAGGATGCTGCGCCCTTGTCGGCCAAGAGTCGTTGATCGAGCGCCATCTGCAAGTCTGGCGCTGCTGCGAGGAATGGCAGCCAGCGCACCGCCTGCATAGTCAGGCGTTTTCCGTGGACTTGAAGACGAGGTCGAGGTCCTTCGCGGCTTTCACCTCATCCACGCGGGAGACCGGCGTGGTGTGGGGGGCGAGCTTCAGGTGCGCTGGGTCTGTGGCGGCCTCGGCCACCACGGCCTCAACGGCGTCGCAGAAGCGATCGAGTTCGTCGAGTGACTCCGTCTCGGTGGGTTCGATCATCAGTGCGCCCTGCACGTGAATGGGGAAGTACACCGTGGGCGGATGGAACCCGTAGTCGATGAGGCGCTTGGCTAAATCCAAGGTGATGACCTTGTTGGGCAAGTTCTTGTCGTTGAACACCACCTCGTGCAGCGTGGGCGTGGTGACCGGCAGATTCAGAACATGCTCGAGGCGCTTGCGGATGTAGTTGGCGTTGAGAATGGCGTCCTCGGTGACTTCCTTGAGTCCGGCGGCGCCCAACGTTTTGATGTAAACCCACGCGCGAATGAACATGCCCCATTGGCCGAGCCAGCTCTTGACGGGGCCGATGGACCGCGGATCTCCGCTAGCGGGTGCGAAGGGCGCCAGGTTGCGATTGAAACCAATGGGCCCAGAGCCCGGGCCACCGCCGCCATGTGGCGTCGTGAACGTCTTGTGCAGATTGAAGTGCATGACGTCGGCACCGATGCGGCCCGGCTGAAACACTCCCATGGCGGCGTTGAAGTTGGCGCCGTCCATGTAGACGAGACCACCTGCGGCGTGCACGGCATCCGCGATCTTGGAGAATTCCTCTTCGAACACGCCGAGCGTGTTGGGGTTCGTGATCATGATGGCCGCGAGGCGATCATTGAGGTGTTCGCGAATGTCCTCGAGGCGGAGGATGCCATCCTTACCCGAGGTCACTTGCACGCACTTGAAGCCACACATGGCGGCAGAAGCGGGGTTCGTGCCGTGTGCGCTGTCAGGTATCAGGAAGACGTTTCTGTCCTTCTGGCCATGGGCTAGATGGAAAGCACGGATCATGAACACGGCGGTGAGTTCGCCATGGGCGCCTGCAGCAGGGAGCAGCGAAACCTGCTCAAAACCGCTCAGTTGCGCGAGATCCTGCGCGAGTTCGCGCATGATGCAGTGGTGCTGGGCAAGAAACTGGGGTGGCCATTCTGGATGAGCTGCGGCATAAGCCGGGTCTGCAGCGACGGCTTCATGAAGCCGCGGATTGTGCTTCATGGTGCAGCTGCCGAGAGGGTATAGACCGCGATCGATATCCCAGTTCAGCGTGGAGAGGCGGGTGTAGTGGCGCACCACTTCCACTTCGCCCACTTGCTGCATTCCTCCCAAACCGTCGTCGCGGAGAGGAAGATCAAGGTCGATGCTGTCTTGGTGCGCATCTGCGGAGCAAACGCGCAACCATTCCTTGTCCGCCGCGGCGCGGTGGAAGATGACGCTTTCAAGCGGCGTGCGCATGGGCTTTGAGTTCCTTGATGATGGCGGGCATGCGCGCGTAATCGAGTTCTGTCAGCGCGATGAGTCGATGATGTGGATGCCCGTGCTTGTCGAGAGGAATACCGAGCAGGAAGCCAGCGGCTTCAAGGCGAGCTCCGAGCGCAGGGCGCGCTGAACAATCCACAACGAACTCATTGAAGAAGGTCCCGGAATAAACCCGCTTGAGCCCGAGTTCTTCAAGCACCGCAAGGAACGCGCGCGCGGCCCGGGCGCTCATGCGGGCGGCTTCTTCTAGCCCCTTCCTGCCCATGAGGCTGATGTGGATGGCTGAGCGCAGGCACATGAGTCCTGAGGATGTGCAGATGTTGCTAGTGGCTTTTTCGCGGCGAATGAACTGCTCGCGCGTCGCCAAGGTGATGCAGAACGCTTCGATGCCATTGCGATCTAGCGTGCGTCCTACGAGCCGTCCCGGCATGGAACGAATGTGTTTCTTCGCGGTGGCGAAGAAGCCCGCCGTGGGACCGCCGAGTTGCACGGGAATCCCGAGGCTCTGCATTTCGCCACACACCACATCAGCAGCAGGTGGTTTCACCAGCGCCATGGAGAGGGCTTCGGTCACGACCACGATGCGGAAGGCGCTAGGTGCGATGTTCGCCGTGGACTCCAGCACGCCGAGCCAGTTGGGAGATTGCAGAACCACCGCGATGACATCGTCTGCGCCCGCGTCCGCAGGCATGTTGGTGGTTCCCGTGCTGTGGTCGAGGGGCATCTCGACGACATCGACCTCTTGGAATTGGAGGTAGGTCGCGAGCACGCGGCGGTACTCAGGGTTCAGCGCTTTGCTGACGAGCACACGCTTGGCCTTGGGGCGCAAGCGTCGCGCCATGAGAACGGCTTCGACGCACGCGGTGGAGCCGTCGTACATTCCGCCGTTCGCCATTTCCTGACCTGTGAGCATGCTCACGTAGGTCTGGAACTCGTAGTACATGCGCAATGTGCCTTGTGACACCTCAGGCTGATAGGGCGTGTAGCTCGTCACCCATTCCGAGCGCGCAGCCAAGCTGTTGACGGTGGCCGAGATGAAATGGTTGTAGAGGCCACCACCCACGAGGGCGACCTTTGGTGCCGGCACCTTGCCCTCGTCTAGTTCCGCCAGCAGGCTCGCTTCGGGAAGAGGGCCGCGAATCTCAGGCATGCGCCGCGTGCGCATGGCTGCCGGCACGCTTTGCAGCAGCTCGTCCACACTCTTGCAGCCAATGCGCTCCAGCATTTTCTGCCGGTCGCTCGGGGTGATGGCGCTGTAGCGCATGAAGAACTCCGGAATCAGTGACCAGCGGAGCGGTCGTTCACAGATTTCTGATAGGCCGCGGGGGAGAGCAGGCCGTCTTGCTCGCTCACCTTTTCCATGCGGATCTTCAGCATCCAGCCCTTGCCGTAGGGGTCTGACTTGAGAATCGATAGATCTTCGATGAGGGCGTCATTGCGCTCCAAGACTTCGCCCGTCACGGGGGCGTAGAGATCCGCCACCGCCTTCACGGACTCGATCTCGCCAAAGACCTCGCCCTGTTGAATGTCCTTGCCCACTTCCGGCAAGTCTAGAAACACCAAGTCGCTGAGCTGCTCAACGGCATGCGCTGTGATTCCGATCCAAGCGACGCTGCCTGGTGCATCAACACGTGCCCACTCGTCTTTGTCCGTGTACTTGAGATCCGCGGGGAAGTTCATGGGGTCCTTTCGGCGCCGACAGGCTTCGAACGCTTGCGGCTGTAGAACGGGAGTTGCGTGAGCGTGGCCGCTCCTTCGTGGCGACGCGTGCGCACTTTGAGTGGTGTGCCGGCAGCGAGAACTTGCGCGTCAATGCGCGCGGTGGCGATATTGCGGCCGAGAGTGGGCGAGCGAGTGCCGCTGCAAACCACGCCCACCACGGTGTCGCCGGCAAGAATCTCGGACCCTTGACGTGGAATGATGGGACCATCCACGAATAGCGCCACAGTCTTGCGTACCGGCGGTGATGCGGCCATGCGCGAGATGGCTTCAGATCCGATGTACTTCGCTTTGGAGCGCAAAGCGTAGTCAAGCCCCGCTTCAAACGGGTTCACGTTGCGATCCATCTCGTGGCCATAAAGCGGCATGCCGGCTTCGAGGCGCAGCGTATCGCGGCAGCCGAGGCCGCAGGGACGCACCCCGAAATCCTTGCCGGCTTCCATGGCGGCCACAAAAAGATCGCGTGCGTGCTCTGCGGGCACAATGAACTCGAAGCCGTCTTCACCCGTGTAGCCCGTGCGGGAAACGGTCAGGGTGCCGTAGCGGCTTTCCACATCCATGCAGGTGTAGTACTTGAGCGCGAGCACGGCTTCGAGGCCAAGGAGTTTGATGACGTCAGCTGCCTTGGGGCCTTGCACAGCCACCATGGCGAGGCGATCCGAGTCATCCACAACCTCCGCACCTAGCGCGGCGGCTTCGCGACGAATCACTTCGAGATCTGCTTCACGGTTGCCCGCGTTGATGACAAAAAGAAATCCATCCTTCTCGCGATAGATCAGGATGTCATCGAGCACGGTGCCTTCGAGCGTGAGCAGCATGGCGTAACGCACGCGTCCGAGTTCTAAGTTCTCGGCGTCGTAGGTTTGAAGGCGTTGCACCAGAGCAAGTGCTTTGGGGCAGCGAAAGCGCACGCGGCCCATGTGGGAGAGATCGAAGACTCCCGCTGCGGTTCGGACCGCGTTGTGCTCCGTGCTGATGTCGCTGTACATCACGGGCATCTCGAAGCCCGCGAACTCAACCATACGGGCCTTGAGTTCAAGGTGGAGCGGCTTGAGGACGGTCGTGGCCATGGCGCGGTCATTCTCCGCGCTCACGGCTTTGGATCAATCCCGCGCCAAGGCGCAGATTCTCTTGAAGCCAAATCGGCCCATCAGCGAAAATGGGCAAGATCTGACAGCTTGAGGCCGAAGTATGGACCAAGCCGCGGAGCGCACGCGTTGTGGAACTCGATACCACTACAGGGACCCTCAACTTCCGGATCTTGATTCACGGTCCCGACGGGGCCACGAAGGCCCGTAACCTCGCGGGGCTGCACGAAGCCCTGCCGAGGGACGAAGTCTCGGCCATCAGTACGTTGCACGCTAGTGGGGATCGGGTGATGAGCTTTGTCCATCGTCCCCATGGCATGGAACGCCGTGGGTTCCATTGCGGGTTTCACTACATGGCGGCACCCGGTGCCGTGGGTGCACCCGCTCTTGAACGGCTCATGATTCAGTCCGCGGATGCGGTGGTCTTTCTGCCCCGGCGGGATGACCCGGCGGGAGCAGCTTCGCGCAGGGCTTTCGATTCCCTTGTGGAGGCCGTCCATGCCGAGGGGGCAACGCGCAGTATTCCGGTCTTCGCTCTCGACTACTGTGATAGCGACGTGCGGGCCTCGGCTGCGGGCCTCTTTCGCAAGCCCGAGCAGGTTCAGGTCCTAGCCTCCCCAGGCGACACCGCCGCAGCGCTCCTCGAACTGCATCGCCAAGTGCGCGACGAAGTGTTGCGGGGATTCGACGGCCTGAGTCGCGAGCGGGTGAAGGCGCTCACAGAGCGGCGCGCCTCAGGCAAGACCTCTCGCGTGATGTGGCGATCCAAGAACGTCTCTCTCGTTCTTGCGGCGTTGTTTGCCGCGGCGGGCCTCGCCGGTCTTGCATGGTGGCTGACGGGGCAGATGTAGCCTCCGCCAAGCCCTCTGCGTCAGCTTGGCCTAGGCCCCTTCGTGGGAGCGTCGCACCCACGCCATGCGCAGGTGTTGTAGTGCCTTCGTCAACAACTCGGACTCGGCCTCTTCGCGCGCGCCCCGTGTCTTCGCCTCAAGAATTCCCAAAAGATCGATGCTGAACCGCGCTCGCGGGAGCGAGACTTCCGTGGAGCCATCCATGGGGCTAGGCATTTCGCCTAAGGCAATGGCAGCTTGGGTATAGAGCTGCATCACGAGATGTTCGAAACGGGCTTCGGGTAGTTCTTCGGGCGCGTCGCTCACGAGGACTCTCCACTGACGGCTGACTTGGTGCGAGTTGCTCGTGCGCGCGCCAAGGCTGCCCGCACGAAGCCCTTGAAGATGGGGTGAGGTTGCAGCGGTCGGCTCTGGAACTCAGGGTGGAACTGCACGGCGAGGAACCATGGATGGTCGGGGTACTCGACGATTTCCACGAGATCCTTGTCGGCATACAGGCCCGAGAACACCAGGCCTTTGCCCGCTAGCAATTGCCGATAGCGATTGTTCACTTCAAAGCGGTGGCGATGGCGTTCGTTGATCCGTGCCTGGCCGTAGAGCGAATGAGCCAGGGTGCCTTCTTTCAGCGTGCAGGGATAGGCCCCGAGGCGCATGGTGCCGCCCTTCTTAGCGACGCCTTTCTGCTCGTCCATCAAATCAATCACGGGCACGGCGCACTCGGGTTCGAACTCCGTGGAGTTGGCGGGCAGGAGTCCGCACACATGGCGTGCGAATTCGATGACGAGCATCTGCAAGCCGAGGCAGATACCAAACAAGGGGATGCCAGATTCGCGCGCGAAACGAATGGCTTCGATCTTGCCTTGAATGCCGCGGTGGCCGAAGCCACCCGGAATCAGGATTCCGTCCACGCCGGCGAGATGTGCGGCAGCGCCGTCGCGTTCCACAGCCTCGGCATCCACCTTCTTCACGCGCACCTTCACGCGCTGCGAGATGCCCGCGTGAGCGAGGGATTCATAGATGGACTTGTAGCTGTCGTTGAGTTGGATGTACTTCCCGCAAACGGCGATGGTGAGCTCTTCATCGATGTTGCGGATGGTGTTCACCATCTCGCGCCAATCATCCATGTGCAGATCGCCCGCGGGCAGTTGCAGGCGTCGCACGATGATCTCGTCGAGTCCATGGCCTTGGAGCATCAAAGGCACTTCGTAGATGGTGGTGCGCACATCGCGCTCTTCAATCACGGCCTCACGGGGCACGTTGCAGAACAGCGACAGCTTGCCGAGCATGTCGTCATCCATTTCTTGCTCGGTGCGACAGACGAGCACGTCTGGCTGGATGCCGATTTGGCGCAGGTGAGCCACGGAGTGCTGGCTCGGCTTGGTCTTGAGCTCGCCGGCGGCTCGGATGTAGGGCACCAAGGTGAGATGGATGAACATCACCTTGTCGCGGCCTTGCTCTAGGGCGAACTGGCGGATGGCTTCTAGGAACGGCAGGCTCTCGATGTCGCCGACGGTTCCGCCGACCTCTGTGATGACCACGTCCAAGTCATGGGCCGCCATCTTGAGAATGGCTGCTTTGATTTCGTTGGTGATGTGCGGCACCACCTGCACGGTGCTGCCGAGGTATTCGCCGCGGCGCTCTTTTTCGATGACGGAGAGGTAAATGCGCCCGGTGGTGAAGTTGGAGTTCTTCGTGATGGGGGAGTGGGTGAAGCGTTCATAGTGCCCGAGGTCGAGATCCGTCTCGGCGCCGTCATCGGTGACATAGACCTCACCGTGCTGGTACGGGCTCATGGTGCCCGGGTCCACGTTGATGTAGGGGTCGAGCTTTTGCATCCCGACCTTGAGGCCACGGCGCTCTAGCAAGAGGCCGATGGATGCTGCCGTCAGGCCCTTGCCAAGTGAGGACACCACGCCGCCCGTGACAAAGATGTAGCGTGCCATCTGCGATTCTCCCCTGCGCACTTCAACCGCTTGTGTCCGTACTTGCACCACGTCCGCGGCGCACAAAGTTCTCGAAGTCCTCGGGAGTATCAATCCCCGTCGGACAGTGCCGTGTGCGCACCACCTTCACAGGAATCCCGTTCTCAAGCAAGCGCAGCTGTTCGAGGGATTCGATGACCTCCAACTGCGACTGCCCAAGTGCGAGGAAGCGCTTCAATGCTGCCCGCCGCCAAGCGTAAATCCCAAGGTGCAGAAGTGGCCAGTCCTTGGTGCGTTGAGCCCCCGATTTCGTGTGTGGGATCGCGGCCCGAGAGAAGTAGAGCGCGCGCCCGCCCAAGTCGGTCACCACTTTCACGCGATTCGGGTTGCTGAGATCCTCGTCAGAGGGATAGTCCGCCCCGGCTGTGGCGACCTCGAGCTCTGGCTCAGTTTGCAGCGCTTGGATCAGCTGGTCGATGAGCTCTGGGTCTGTATCCGGTTCATCCCCTTGGACATTGACGAGGATTTCGGCATCCAAGTGCGGGAGCAGTTCCGCGATGCGGTCGGACCCGGTGCGCGCTTGCGAAGACGTCATGCGCACCTCGCCGCCAAAGGCGCGAACAGCTTCTGCGATGCGCTCATCGTCCGTAGCCACAATGACTTGTGCTGCGCGGGTGGCTAGTCGAGCCCGGGAATAGACGTGTTCGATGAGGGTCTTGCCGAAGGCTTTGAGGAGGGGCTTTCCCGGCAGACGCGTGCTTCCGTAGCGCGCCGGGATAACCACCACCGCGCGTCCCGTCATGTCAACGCCCGATGCTCACGCCGCGAGGGATTTCGATTTGCTTCCTCATGTCCCAGAAGGTCCAAGCGGCGATCCGCAGCTCCGATTGGCGTTTCATGAGGGCTCGGCCGAGGTCGTCATCCGGTCCAGACGGGTTCTTGCACACGACTTTCGAGCGTTTGCCATCCACCTCAAGGTAAAGGCACCAACGAAAGCGATCGGGCAGGGTGCCGAGGCCCGTAATGAACGGTTCATCGCCGCTCTCGAACGGGGAGGACAGTTCTTCTAGTCCTTTTTCGCCGAGCCCCTTCAACATGCTGTCCACCAACGCCTCGGGCAGAACCTTGAAGGCCTGTTCGGCGCTGCCGAGGGCAATGGCCATGCGTCCTGATTCCGTCTTGAGTCCAGGATGCCCTTCATTCACAGCCACAGCGCGCTGGGAGGAGTTCTTGATGCGGTCGTAAATCACAAGGCGCACCGTTCGCGAACTGCGGGGAGCCGTGGCTTCGGTGGGTGCACTGCTGGCCTCGGTGGGCGAAGCCTGCGAGCCATCGGTGGGGGCTGTGTTCGGCGGAGGAACTTGACATGCGCTGACGATCGTCGCCAGCAAAACGAATCCAATGAACTGCATGCGAGTGGTGGTCACCGTCAGGCTCCTTCAGGGCAGGCGGTGGGCATGCTAACCGTGAGAGAGGGAGGGAGCAGGGCTTGGTGAGGGCGCGCACAGTGTCCCGCATCATGGGGTGCCCGTCGTCGACCTCCCCAACATTTTGTGCTGCGTTCGTTGACGATCGGCGATTGCTGGCATATCTTTTTGGCACTCGTGCCTTGAAGTCCGGGGGCGGACGGATGCCGAGTTGAGGACAACATGGGGAAGCTTGAAAAGGCGGGTGTGGGCATTGTCGTAGCGTTGCTAGGAGTCATTCTCCTCGTTGCGCTACTAGGTGGTGACGAGAACACGAACGCGACGATGACGGCTGGGGCACAAGCTCCGGCAGAGACGCCGGCGCTCTCAGCAGAACGTCACGTGGACGGCACGACTCCTGGCGCTGTGGTGGAAGCGAAAGATCTTCCTGCTGCAACTTCCGTCGTGGTCCCTGACACGGCGACGGGGCAAGTCCCAGTGGCAACGCCCATCGTTGAGAACGTGAGCGCGGCGAATGTTCCTGCGGCCACTCCGAATGCAACGCCAGTCGCAGCGCCGACGACGGAGCTCGCGGCAGCAGCGCCTGCGACGACGCGCGAAGTCACCGTGAAGAATGGTGACAGCCTCTGGAAGATTGCGGCGCGCGAAGTGCGCGCGAAGGATGTCGACGCTTACATCCGCGAGATGCGCGCGTTGAATGGTCTCGGCGAAAACGCGCGGTTGAAAGTGGGCTCGAAGCTCAAGGTGCCAGCTCGCGCTGCAGAAGGCGTCGCGGCGTCCACCGAGACACCTGTCAGCGCGACGAACACCGCGGGGCCATTCGAACCCGCGAAGCCTGTGGTGGCGATTGAAGAGCATGTCTCTGCGGGCGCGACTCTGCGCGAGTACACCGTGAAGAAGGGTGATGCATTGGCTCTCATCGCCAAGCGCGAGTGCGGTTCAGAGAAGGCCGTGAAGGCCATCATGACACTCAACCAACTGAAAGATGGCAACGTCTTGAAGATTGGTCAGAAGCTCAAGCTGCCCGCACGCGGGCAGTGAGTGGTTCTACGCGCGGTGGCTTCGGCTACTGCGCGCGGTCTCCACAGCCTGCGCCGCTCGCAACGCTGTGGTGACCTTGGCGCTGACGGCGTCGTGTTCGAGGGAATCGACACGCTCTGCTTTATGGGGATGAGGCAGAGGATCTCGCAGGATGCGCAAGTGATTGAAGGCCGAACTGCGTTCCGAGGGAAGAACACGGTTCGGCATCTTTGTTGGCGGACGCGCGTGCACTCACGTTTGTTCTCTCGGGCTCAAGTGCGCGCTGTGCAGCAGGCTCGCTAGCGCTGCGCGCCCACAGGGCCAAGCCACAAACGCCACTGACCATCGACGCGCGCGAAGGCTAGGCGGGGAGCTTTCGCGAGCCCACTGGCCTCGAGTTCCATGCGGGTGCGCAGAGGGCGGCAAGCCTCCTGCCACTCCACAGGCTGTCCTGCTCGCGCGCTAGCCGCGGCGATGAGCATGCGTTTCTCGGCATCGGAGAGTTTCTCGAAGTCCCAGCGGGTGTGCACCGGCACGAAGAGCAGGGGGCCTTCGCGCACGAGTTCGGTGGCAGGACCGAATCGCACGGTCTTTCCCGGAGTGCTGAGAAATGATCCCAAGCCCGCAAAGTCATCCGCAGGTTTCCACGCGTCTGCAGGTGCTGACGCGGGCGCGTTTTTCCCAGGCACGAGCGCGACGGCCTCGCCGCGTTCGCCGGGCACTGCAACTTGAAGGCAGTACTTGGCCCAGTCGTGTTCACTGTTGGCTCGGATGATGGCTTGCAGGATGGCCTCCGGATGGGGGTTGCCCGCACCCAACGGGCTAGGGCCGAAATCCTGAGGCGGGGATTGGGTCGTGCAGGCGACGAACAGAAGTAGGCAGGCTAGGTGAACGCGTTGCATAGTCATGTGGTGGGCGGTGTGAGGCCGTGATGTTCTAGGCGTTTGTAGAGATTGCTGCGTTGGATGCCGATCACTTCGGCGGTGCGTTTGATGTTCCAGTCCTGCTCGCGGAGTTTGCGCTCGAGCCAGATTTTCTCTGAGCGATCGCGGAACTCTTCGAGATCGCTGACTTGCAAGAGTTCGTCGAGGCTGCCCGTTGCGATCTCGCGCTTGCGGTGACCGGCGAGGTCCGCAACTTCGATGGTCTCTCCTGCGACAAGAAGCGCAGTGCGTTCTGCCAGATTGCGAAGTTCGCGCACGTTGCCAGGCCAGCGTTGGAGCGGCAGCCAGCGACTCGCTTCCAAACTCAGGCGTGCGGGGCTATTCCCAGAACGCTTGGCAAACTGAGCCATGAAGCGAGTGAAGAGTTCGAGGACGTCGTCGCCGCGGTCGCGTAGCGGCGGCACATGAATCGGCACGACGGCGAGGCGGTAGTAGAGGTCTTCGCGGAAGCGGCCGGCGGCCACTTCTTCATCGAGGTTCTTGTTGCTGGCAGCGATCACGCGGCAATCGGCTTTGATCGATTCAACGCCTCCAACGCGTGTCACCCGGCCATCTTCGAGTGCGCGCAGCACCTTGGCTTGCGCCGACAATGGCCTGTCACCGATTTCATCTAGGAAGAGCGTGCCTTCGTGAGCGAGCTCGAATCGACCCGCGCGGCGTTCTTGTGCCCCGGTGTACGAGCCTCGTTCGTGGCCGAAGAGTTCGTTTTCAATCAACTCCTCCGGCAACGCGGCGCAGTTCACCTCCACGAAGGCCTTGCCGCTGCGAGGCGAAAGGAGGTGCAACTGGCGTGCGACGAGTTCCTTGCCGGTGCCGTTCTCGCCGCTGATCAGGACGCGTGCCTGAGAAGGTGCCACGCGCGCAATCAGTGCGCGCAGTTCAGCCATCACGCGGGAGGCGCCTACGAGTTCATGGCGGTCGAGAGCTGTGCTGACGAGGCGTTGTGCGGTGGCAGCGAGTTCGCTTCTGCTCACGGCGTTGCGGACGGCTAGCAAGAGGCGTTCGCGGTCGAGTGGCTTCTCGCAGAAATCCCACGCACCTGCACGGGTGGCCGAGAGCGCCACATCAATGGTGGCATGCCCGGAGATCATGATCACAGGCAAAGCGGGTCGCAGTTCTTGTGCGGACTTGAGCACTTCTATGCCGTCCATGCCGGGCATCTTGATGTCGCAGAGCAGCACGTCGAAGGCGTCGTCGGCGCGCAAAGTGGCCAGACCCGTGGCGCCCTCAGGAGCGAGGGTCACACTGTGCCCCTCGTAGCGGAGGATCATCTCCAAGGCCGAACGAATGGATGCGTCGTCGTCAATGACGAGAATGCGTGCCATGGCTGTGAGTGCGAAACATACTACGCGACACTTCGAGTAATCTCTTAGACATGCAGCGACTCGCACAGATGCGCACCAAGCACGAACGCTTGGTGATTGGGCTCAACAGCGGCACATCCGCAGATGCCATCGACGCTGCGTTGGTTCGCTTTTGTGGGGCAGGGCGCGAACTGCGACACGAGATGCTCTTTGTGCGGGAACATCCTTGGCCGGAGAATCTGCGCAGAGCATTGCTCGATCCACTCAGCCTGACGGTCAGTGACTTAGCGCGGCTGCACCACGAAACGGCACTGCACTTCGCGGCGGCCGCTCGGGAGTTGCTCAGCGCAGCCGGGGTCAGCCCGGCATCCGTGGACCTGATCGGCTCGCACGGACAAACCGTGGCGCACTTGCCCGCGCGCGAGCCGGGGCAGCACACGGCCACGCTACAGATCGGCGACTTGGATGTGATCGCGGAGCGCACCGGTTTGCCGGTCATCGGTGACTTTCGCGCGCGGGACACCGCCGCAGGTGGCCAAGGCGCGCCGCTGATGCCGTTTCTTGATCACGCGTTGTTCTCTAGCAACCCGGGAACGGTCTGCCTCAATCTCGGTGGCATCGCCAACGTGACGATCGTGGCAGCGGAAGCCGAAGGCTGCATGGCCTTTGACACCGGCCCCGCGAACATGCCCCTCGACGAACTCGCATCCATGCTGACCCAAGGAGCGGAAACCTACGATCCGGGTGGTCGACTAGCTGAGTCCGGGCATGTGGACTGCATCTTGCTCGAGCGACTGATGCGTCACCCGTTCATTCTGCAATCGCCGCCCAAGACCACTGGTCGCGAAGAGTTCGGGCAGCACTTCGTTCGCACGCTGCTCGCGAAAGAAGGACACCTGTCATTGGTGGACATCCTCGCAACCGTCACGGCGTTTGTGGCCGACGCGGTGCATCACGGGGTCACTCAGAGCTCGCGCATGTCGCTGCGTGAAGTGGTGGTTAGCGGAGGGGGAGTTCACAACCTCGCCATCATGCGGCGCCTGAAGCAGCGCTTCTTTCCGATCCCGGTGAGATCCATCGCCGAGCATGGCGTCGACCCCGATGCGAAAGAGGCGCTGCTCTTCGCTTGGCTCGCTCATGAACGGGTGATGGGTGGGGCTACGAACGTGCCCAATGCCACCGGAGCCCGCTGGCCCGTGGGCCTTGGGAAGCTGGCTTGGTAGCCCCACGCCGGCAAAAGTCCTTCCGCGAGGCTGATTTGTGCGCGGGCCGAACCTTGGACCTAGCTCGTTGACACGACCTCAGCCGTGCATAGAATGGCCCGACCTTTGGCCCCGTTGCATCCCGCCGCGAGGAGCCGAAACTGGACGAGGGTGCCTAGCACCCGTTGGAATGGGATTCGGAGACTCACGCCCATGCTGAAGTGGGGTACGTATTCACTCGTTGCCGCATTGACACTTTCCTTCCTCCCAATGGCCGTGGCGCAAGATCCCGGCTCGACGCTGAAGGAAGCCATTGCGCTTTATGAGAGTGGCAAGAACGACGCAGCCCTAGAGAAGCTGCGCGCTGTGATTGCTGCTGATCCGAGTTCCGAACAGGCTTGGTCGCTGCGTAATGCAGTGGAACAAGACATGTGGGCTCGCATCATGATCAAGGGTGATGCACACCACGCCGTGGTGGCGCAGCTTTTCCGTTTGGCGATTCCTGCGGAGAAGGCGCAGACCGCCAGCGATGAGGCCATCAAGGCCCTCGTCGAGAAGCTCGACAGCCCAGATTGGTCGGAGCGTCAGGCGGCCTCGATCAGACTCGCCGCAGATCACGGCGAGTATGCAGCGGCATATCTCGCCCGCCGCCTCGGCAGCGAGGACACCGAACTCCGCGCGGGCACCATGGAATGGCTGCGTCGCATGGGCCGCCGTGCCGTCATGCCGCTCATCCAAATGCTCGATAGCGAAAACCCACTGGTGGTGGCCAACTGCATCACGTTGCTCGGCCAAGCCGGTGACGTGCGCGCACTGCCCTATCTCGCGGCTTTCGGCAGCATGCCTGCCGACCGCGTGGGTGCCATGATCAGCAATGCGGCCAAGGATGCGTGCAAGCGCATGGGCTGCAACGCCAGCAGCGAAGCGGACATCGGCGCCTTGTTCTTCGGCACCGCCGAGGCCTACTACCAGCGCAATGGCGACTTCGTTGCGGATGGCACCACAGTCTGGAGCTTCGAAGGCGGCAAGCTGGTCGCTCGTGAAGTCCCCGCTGCGCTCTATCACCTCAAGCTCGCAGAGGACATCCTCTACGACATGTACAACTACGATGCCACTTGCGCCGAGACGGCCACCTTGTTGGCCTCAGTGCTCGTGGCGCAGGCCGATGCCGTGGCCGGTATGTCGAGCGACGATGCTGCGAAGGTGGCTGCTGCCGCTGACGCGAGCACCCTAGCCAAGGCTCTCGGCGCTGCAGCCCTTGACGGTGTGGTGAAGAAGGCTCTCGCGGACAACCGCGGAGCCGTGGGCGCGGCCGCCATCCGCCTGCTGTCCGGCATGTCCTCGGACTGCACCGGTTGCTCCATTGCGGACGCCCTCAAGGGCAACAACCGCGAGATGCGCTTTGCCGCAGCTCTGGCCATCGGCAGCATGGGCCATGGCGCTGATCTCGATGGTGCGCTGGTGGAAACGTTGGCCGAAATGCTTGGCCAAGACGCGCTCCGCACTGCGGTGGTGATCGACGACAACGAAGCCACCCGCAGCACGCTGGTGGCTGGCCTCAACAAGGCCGGTTGGTTCGCCACGGGTGTTGCTAGCGGCGGCCAAGGGCTGTCCACCGTGCGCCAGCTTCCCCTCGAGGACGTGGTGATCGTGCGCTACGACCTCAAGGATCGCACTTCTGCAGAAATCGTGCGCACCCTCGCGGCTGATGCCCGGACGGCATCCATCCCTGTCGTGATGCTCGCTGATGAAAACACCGCCACGGCGGCTCAAGAGCAGTTTGGCAGCAAGGCCAAGCTCATGCTCACCACGCCCCTCGCCGAGGGTTCGTTCGAGCCCCAGGTGCGCGCGCTTCTCAGCAGCCTTGACGGTGCCCGCGAAGCCGCCACGGCGGAAGCGGCTCGTGCTGCAGCGATCCTCGCCCACATGTGCGGTGGGATCACAGCGGGTGCTTCCAAGGCGCTCCAAGCGACCCTCAAGGGCGAAGACCGCGTGCGCGTTCCGGCCATGCGTGCCCTCGGAAACATCGGTGATGCGTCCAGCATCGCTGGGCTCCTTGCCGTGTTCGGCGACGCTTCGGCCTCCGAAGAAGCTCGCTGCGCAGCCATCGTGGCAGCGGCTCGCGTGGCGAACGCGGGTGGCAAGCCCAATGCCGATGTGAACGCCGCCCTCACCACAGCTCTTGGCACTGCCACGGGCGCCCTGCGCGGCAGCGTGGGTACCGCAGCGGGCATTGCCCCTGCTGATGCTGAGACTAGGAAGGGCTGGCTCAACGCCCTTCGCGGCGGCATCGCCGTGAACCTCGGCGGCTGATCTCGCCAAGGGCAGGTCAAAGGCGGCGCACCCTGATGGGTCGCCGCCTTTTTCATTGGAAGTAGTCGTGGTTTAGAAGGAATGCCGGCCTAGATGCAGATGCGGTGGACACGCCGCAGTTGGCCGAGAGAGCGAAGTTCGCTCATCCACGAAGAAAGAGAGCCGACGACGGGATTTGAACCCGTGACCTGCGGTTTACGAAACCGCTGCTCTACCGCTGAGCTACGTCGGCCGGTCTGCCGCGCTGCTGCGCGGTGGCGCCTAGGATGCGAGAGGAAGGCGTGAAGGACAAGGGGGGAACGCTCCTTGCTTGGCGCGGGGTCGCTGATGTAAAAACGAAGCGCTGCGCGGGCGGTTTCCGGCGCGGCATCTGCGGGGAATCAGAGCGTTGGACTCACCGTTTCAATTTCGTATCGGCGTGGATGAAGCCGGCTATGGCCCGCGCCTTGGCCCATTAGTGCTTGGCTTGGTGCGTTTGGATGGCGCGCAGGATCTGTCCGAGGTGTTGGCCCACATCGAGGCCGATGGGCCCATCATCACGGATAGCAAGAAGCTCTATCACGGACACTTGGCCAAGCTCGAGACTGCGGCCTTGGCGTTGTTCACCTGCGCCCGTGCTGCTCAGCCGCGAAGTTTGCAAGATGTGTTGCAGCGTGCTCCCGCAGGATTGAAGGATCACCCTTGGTACGAAG